>Ga0302228_10001101_pt1 | contig 20452 bp, 8 predicted proteins | sample II_Palsa_N1_2_FD_193519 | JGI IMG/M metagenome (GOLD analysis project Ga0302228, IMG submission 193519) | Peat permafrost microbial communities from Stordalen Mire near Abisko, Sweden - II_Palsa_N1_2 | ecosystem: Environmental > Terrestrial > Soil > Palsa > Peat permafrost | place: Sweden...
GCCGCCACGATAATTTTTTCGAGCTTGGCGGCCAGTCGCTGCTCGCCGTGACGACGCTCGCACGCATCCACGCCGAGCTTTCGCCACGCCCGACGATCGTCGATTTTTTTAGCGGCCCGAGCCCTGCAGCCTTGGCCGGCATCATCGAAGGCGAGGCCCCGGCCGCTGTATCGGCGTCCCGTCTTGTCGTTGGCCACGCGAACGCCGCGGCGGAACCGGTGGCGATCATCGCCATGGCCGGGCGTTTTCCCGGCGCCGATGAGGTCGAGGCCTTCTGGGAAAACCTCTGCGCTGGCCGCGAGTCGATCACCTTCTTCGGCGCCGACGATCTCGATCCCGGCGTGCCGGATGCGCTGCGCGATGATCCAGCGTACGTCGCCGCCCGTGGTGTGATCGATGGCGTGGAAAATTTCGACGCGGCGTTTTTCGGCATCACGCCACGCGAAGCGGAGCTGATGGATCCGCAGCAGCGCATCTTTCTCGAGCTGTGCTGGTCATGCCTGGAGCGCGGCGGCTACGTGCCCGACGCACACACCGAGCCGGTCGGCATCTTCGCCGGCATGCACAACGCCACTTATTTCCAGCGTCACATCAGCACGCGGCCGGATCTGGTCGACAAGCTCGGCGCGTTCCAGGTGATGCTTGGCAACGAAAAGGATTACCTGACCACCCGCGTCGCGCACAAGCTCAACCTGACCGGCCCGGCAATCAGCATCAACACCGCCTGCTCGACTTCGCTGGTTGCCATTGCCCAGGCTTTCGACGCGCTGCGCGCCGGCCACTGCGGCATGGCGTTGGCTGGCGGCGTCTCGATCACCTGCCCGCCGCGCAGTGGCTATGTTTCGCAGGAAGGCTCGATGCTGTCGCCCGACGGCCACACGCGCAGCTTCGACGCTGAAGCGCAGGGCACGGTATTCAGCGATGGCGCCGCCGTCGTGCTGTTGAAAAAGCTTTCCGATGCGCTGCGCGATGGCGACCCGGTCTACGCGGTCATACGTGGCGCCGCGGTGAACAACGATGGCGGCATCAAGGCCAGTTTTACCGCGCCGAGCAGTGCCGGTCAGGCCGCCGTGATCGCCATGGCACTCGATCGTGCCGGCGTCGACGCGCGTTCTATTTCCTACGTCGAAGCGCACGGCACCGCCACGCCGCTGGGTGATCCGATCGAAATCGAAGGGCTGACCCGCGCATTCCGCCAGAGCACGGACGAGCTTGGCTTTTGCGCGATCGGTTCGCTGAAAAGCAATGTCGGCCATCTGGTCATGGCCGCGGGCGCCGCGGGCGTGATCAAGACCGCGCTGGCCTTGAGCGAACGGCAGCTGCCGCCGTCGCTGCATCTGCACGCGACGAATCCAAAAATCGATTTCGCCCATTCGCCGTTTGTCGTCAACGACACATTGCGACCATGGCCAAGCGATGGCCAGCCGCTGCGCGCCGGCGTCAGTTCGTTTGGCGTCGGTGGCACCAATGCACACGTCGTCCTCGAAGAAGCGCCGGTGCGCGCGCCGTCCGACCAGGCAAGTGGTCCGCAGCTGTTGCTGCTGTCCGCACGCACGGCAAACGCGCTGGGCCATGCCGCGGAACGCCTTGGCGAACATCTGGCCGTCGAATCCGACAGCAACCTTGCTGATGTTGCGCACACGCTGATCGTCGGCCGCAAGGCTTTCACCCAGCGCTGTCATGTTGTCGCCAGCAGCCATGAGGAAGCCGTGGCGCAGCTGCGCGCTGCGCCAGCCATGCGCGCCGTGCTGCAGCCATCGCCGGGTATCGTTTTCCTGTTCCCGGGCCAGGGGTCGCAATACGCAGGCATGGGCCGTGAGCTGCATGCGAGCGAACCGGTATTTCGCGCCGCCATCGATGAGTGCGCGGAGCAGCTGCGCGACGAACTCGGTTTCGACCTGCGTGAGCGGCTGTTCGCCGACGATGCGGATGCGCTGCGCGCCACCGCGCTGACCCAGCCGGCGATTTTTGCGATCGAATACGCGATGGCGCGGCTGTGGATGAGTGTTGGCATCCAGCCCGTTGCCATGATTGGCCACAGCGTCGGCGAATTTGTCGCCGCCGTGATTGCCGGCGTGATGAGCCTCGCCGATGGCGCGCGCCTCGTCGCGCGGCGCGGACGGCTGATGCAGGCACAACCGGCCGGCGCGATGCTGTCCGTGCGGCTGGATGCCGCGCAGTTGAAAGCACGCCTGCCGGCTGCGCTGTCGCTGGCTGCCGAAAATGCACCGAATGCCTGTGTGGTATCCGGCGAAACCGCCGCGATCGAAGCGTTCCAGATCTCGCTCGAAGCCTCGGGCATCGCCAGCCGCCTGCTGCATACCTCGCACGCATTCCACTCGTCGATGATGGATCCGTTGCTGTCGGCATTTCGAAACGAAGTATCGGGCACACCGCTGCAATCGCCAGGTATTGCGATCATCTCGACGCTGTCCGGCACGACGCTGAGCGACGACGAAGCAACTTCGCCGGATTACTGGACGCGGCATCTGCGCGGCACGGTCCGCTTTTCGACGGCCTTGCAGCAGTTGCTCGGCGAGACGCAGCACGCCTTTCTTGAGATCGGGCCGCGCACAACGCTGACAGCACTCTCGCGACAGCAGCCGCAGAGTCGCGGACGGATCGTGCTGGCGTCGATGGCCGATACGCCGGCCGGCGAGCGGGCCGCATGGCTGGATGCCGTGGGCCAGCTCTGGTCGCTCGGCGCGCCGGTCGCCGCAGACAGGCTTGATCGACGCAGCAACAAGCGCCGCTTGCGCCTGCCCACCTACCCGTTCGAACGCAAACGCCATTGGATCGACATACAGGAGGCCGATAATTCGCCGGCCGTCGTAATAGCTGCATCGAAATCAGCTCTTGAGCCCGCGCCGGTTTCCGGCCCGGCAACTCCCGCCATAACCAACGTATTGCTTCCGGAGATTTCCATGGCCGACCACAGCGCAGGCGCATCCGCCGGGTCCGCACGGTCCACTCGTCTGATCGCTCAGCTCACCGAGCTGTTCGAAGATATTTCCGGCAGTGATTTCGAGGGCGCGGATACCGATGCCAACTTTATCGAGCTGGGGCTTGATTCGTTGTCGCTGACGCAGGTGGCGTTGCAGCTGCAGAAAACCTTTGCGCTGAAGATCACCTTCCGCGAATTGATGGAGTCATTCTCCACGTTCGAGCGGCTCGCCGTGCATATCGACCAGCTGCTGCCTCCCGAGGCGGCCGCACCGGCGCCCGTTCCTGTCGCGGCCAACCCGGTGCAAGCCGTCAATACGCCGGCACTCGCGATGCCGGCCATCGCGCAACCGGCCCCCAGCGGAGGCATCGTGCATGACGTGATCCAGCAGCAGATGCTGATCATGCAGCAGCAGCTCGCGCTGCTCGCCGGTACCGCCGTGGCGGCTGCCGTGATGCAAGCACCTGCCGCCTCGGCTCCAGCGCCACTGCCCGCGGTTTCCGTCGACGCCACGCCGAGTCCCGCAGCGGAAGCGCCTGTACCGGATGAGGAAGTCGCGCTCGCGCACACCACCTATGACGTCAAGAAAGCCTTCGGCGCCATCGCGCGCATCCATTCGACGCAGACCGAGCTGAGCGATCGCCAGCGCGCGCGGCTGGATGCGTTCATGCGCCGCTATATCGAACGCACGCAGCGTTCAAAGTCTTATACCGAAGAGCATCGCCCGCATCTTGCCGATCCGCGCGTGGTCAACGGCTTTCGCCCGCTGCTGAAGGAAATGATTTATCAGGTCGTGGTCGAACGTTCGAAGGGCTCGAAAGTCTGGGACATCGACGGCAACGAGTATGTCGATGCACTCAACGGCTTCGGCATGAACCTGTTCGGCTGGCAGCCGGATTTCGTGCTCGACGCGGTGCGCCGGCAGCTCGACGCCGGCTATGAAATCGGTCCGCAACATCCGCTAGCCGGCGTGGTCGCCAAACAGATCTGCGATCTGACCGGCTTCGACCGTGCCGCGCTGTGCAACACCGGGTCGGAAGCGGTAATGGGCACGGTGCGCATCGCGCGTACGGTCACCGGCCGCGACACGCTGGTGATTTTTACCGGCTCCTACCACGGCATCTTCGACGAAGTGATCGTGCGCGGCAGCAAGAAGCTCCGCTCCGTACCCGCGGCGCCGGGCATCCTGCGCAACACCTCGGAAAACGTCCTCGTGCTTGACTACGGCACACCGGAATCGCTGGCGATCATTCGCGAGCGCGCCGCGTCGATTGCCGCCGTGCTGGTCGAACCGGTGCAGAGCCGGCGGCCGGATTTCCAGCCACGCGAATTTCTGCAGGAGCTGCGCGCGATCACCCGCGATGCCGGTGCGCTGCTGATCTTCGACGAAGTGGTCACCGGCTTCCGTGCTCATCCACGCGGTGCGCAGGCCGTACTCGGCATCGACGCCGATCTCGCTTCGTACGGCAAGGTGGTCGGCGGCGGTTTTCCGATTGGCGTGATTGCCGGCAAGCGCCGTTTCATGGATGCGCTCGACGGCGGCGGCTGGCAGTTTGGCGATGCCTCGATTCCTACCGTGGGCGTAACCTATTTCGCCGGCACCTTCGTGCGTCACCCGCTGGCGCTGGCCGCAGCGCACGCCGTGCTCGATCATCTCAAGTCGGCCGGACCGTCGCTGCAGGAACGCTTGAACGCGCGCACAACAATGCTGATCGACGATCTCAACGGATTTTGCACCGGCGTCGGTGCGCCAATTGTGCTGACCCATTTCGCCTCGGTGTGGAAGGTCAACTTCAGCGAGGATCATCCCCTACAGGATTTGCTGTTCGCGATGATGCGCAGCCGCGGCATCCACGTGCTCGACAATTTTCCGTGCTTTTTCACTACCGCGCACAGCGAAGAGGATTTCATCGCCATCGCCAAGGCGTTCAAGGAATCCGTGCTGGAGTTGCAGGAAGCGGAATTTCTGCCGCGACGCAAACAGGCTGAGTCGCACGCGTTCGATGCGGCCCGACCGCCGGTCGCCGGCGCGCGGCTGGGCAAGGATGCGGAAGGCAACCCGGCGTGGTTCGTACCGAACCCGGAGGCGCCAGGCAAGTTTCTGAGGATCAACGCATGAGTTCCAACGATGGCGGCGCCGCGTCGACCGCGGTTGACTACGATCCGTTTGCCGGCGAGGCGCTGGCGCGAGTGGTGTCGACCACCGCGCCGCAGCGCGAGATCTGGCTGGCCGCCACGCTTGAGCGCGAGGCGTCGCTCGCCTACAACGAATCGGTGTCGTTGCGGCTTTCCGGCGCGCTGGATGTCGGCGCGTTGCAGCGTGCGCTGCAGCTGCTGCTCGATCGCCACGAAGCGCTGCGTGGCACGCTCAGCGCAGACGGCAAGGAGTTGTACATCGCGGAACATCTGGATCTGCGCTGTGACGTTGTCGACCTTGCCGCACGCGACCCGGCGGCGCGCGATGCCGCCGTCGCGTCAATGCTGCAACGCGCGGTAACGACGCCGTTCGATCTCGAACACGGACCCTTGGTGCGGGCCGAACTGCTGCGATTGGCGGCCGACAATCATCTGCTGGTTTTCACCGCCCATCACATTGTCTGCGACGGCTGGTCATTCGGCGTCATCGTGCGCGACCTGGCGGCGATCTATGCGCAGCTGACCGGAAACGGCGCGCCGCCGGCAGCCGCTAACTCTTTTGCGGATTTTTCCTTGGCGCAAGCCAGGCATGCGGCCAGCGAGGATGGCCGGGAGTCCGAACGTTACTGGCTGTCGCGCTTCGCCGGCAGCGTTCCCTCGCTCGATCTGCCGGTTGATCGCACACGCCCACGTCGACGCACGTTCAACTCGCAGCGCGAAGACCGCCAGCTCGATGCCGCGCTGATCACCGATCTGAAAAAGATGGGTGCGCGCCGCGGCGCCAGTCTCTACGCAACCCTGCTGGCGACGTTCGGCATCTGGCTGCAGCGGCTCAGCGCACAGGACGATGTGGTGATCGGCATTCCTTCCGCCGGTCAGGCCGCCGGCGGGCACGACAGCCTGGTTGGCCATTGCGTCAACGTGCTGCCGCTGCGCGTGACGCTCGATACGCAGGCCGCTTTCTCCAGCGTGCTTGATCAGGTTCGTGGCGATCTGCTGGATGCGTTCGAGCATCAGCAGTACACCATCGGCAGCCTGCTGGCGCGGCTGGCGCTGCCGCGCGATCCGGCGCGGCTGCCGCTGGTCAGCGTGCTGTTCAATCTTGATCAGGCGCTGGACGAGTCCACCGTATCGTTCCCCGGCCTGCGTCTCGATTTCCACGGCAACCCGCGCGCGTTCGAAAACTTCGAACTGTTCGTCAACGCGGTACAGGTAAACGGTGGCGTACGGCTGGAGTGTCAGTACAACAGCGACCTGTTCCACGGCGAAACGATACGCTGCTGGCTCGATGCGTATGAAACCCTGCTGCGCAACGCCACGATCGATCCGAGCATGGCGATCAACGCGCTCGGCATGCTTTCCGAACCGGCGCAACAGGCACTGCACGCCTTGCAGCCGCTGCCCACGGCCTATCCCACGCAGCAACTGGCGCATGAATTTTTTGAGCGGCAGGTGGATCGCGCACCGCAGCGCGCCGCCGTCAGCGACGGCACGAACCAGCTCAGCTATGCCGCACTGGATGCGCGCGCCAATCGCATCGCGCACTGCCTGCGCGCGCTCGGCGTGGGGCGCGGCGATCTGGTCGGACTGATGATCGCACGCAATACCGACATGCTGGCTTCGCTGCTGGCCGTGCTCAAGACCGGCGCAGGTTATGTGCCGATGGACCCCAATTTCCCCACGGAACGGCTGGCCTTTATGGCCGAGGACGCCGCGCTCGCCGTGCTGATCGTCGATGACGATGCTCCTGCGGCTTTCGCCTTTCCGCCATCGCGCATCCTGTCGCTGTCACGCGACGCCGCAATCATTGATGCCGCAGCGATCACGCGCTTGCCGCACGATGCACAACGCGCCGCGCCCGATTCGTTGGCCTACCTGATCTTCACTTCCGGATCGACCGGTCGCCCCAAAGGCGTACGCGTGCCGCATCGCGCGACGGCGAACTTCCTTACCAGCATGCAGCAGATTCTCGGCATCGTTGAAGACGACCGGCTGATCGCCGTGACGACGCTTTCGTTCGATATCGCGTTTCTGGAGCTGCTGCTGCCGCTCAGCGTTGGCGCCGAAGTGGTGCTAGCCGGCTATGACGATGTGCGCGACGGCGCTGCCCTGCTGGCGCTGGTCCAGCGCAGCCAGGCGAGCATGATGCAGGCGACACCGGCCGGCTGGCGCGTGCTGATCGAGTCGGGCTGGATGGGTCACTCACAGTTCAAGGCGATTGCCGGCGGTGAGCCGCTGCCGGCGGATCTCGCCGAGGCGCTGCTGCAACGCTGTGGTGACGTATGGAACGCCTACGGCCCGACCGAGACCACGGTGTGGTCGACGTTCTGGCGCGTCACTGATCCCGGGGCCGGCATTTTCATCGGTCGACCGATTGCCAACACGGTGGTGCACATACTTGATGAGCAGCGCGCGCCGTGCCCGCTCGGCGTGCCCGGCGAAATCTATATTGGTGGCGCCGGCGTCACGCTGGGTTATCTGAATCGGGCCGAGCTCGATGCCGAACGTTTTCTGCCCGATCCTTTGGCCGACACTGCCGATGCGCGCATGTACCGCACCGGCGATCGCGGTCGCTGGCTGGCCAGCGGCCTGCTCGAACATCTCGGCCGGCTCGATTTTCAGGTCAAGGTGCGCGGCTATCGCATCGAGCTGGGCGAGATCGAATCGGTACTCGCCAAGATACCCGGCGTAACGCGTGCGGTGATGATGGCGCGCGAAGACCGGCCCGGCGATGTGCGTCTGGTCGGCTATGTCGTGATCGCCGCCGATGCCCTGCTCGATGAGGCCGCTGTGCGCGCCCAGCTCAAGTTGCAGTTGCCCGATTACATGCTGCCGCAGCACCTGATCCAGCTCAGCGCGATTCCGCTGTTGCCGAACGGCAAGATCGACCGCAAGGGGCTGCCCGCGCCGACGGTGCAATCAGCCACGGCCAAGGCCACGCGCCTCGCACCGCGCAATGATCTTGAACGTCGTGTAGCGGCCGCGATGGAAACCGTACTGGCGCTGCCCGATCTCGACGTGCACGATAATTTTTTCGCGCTGGGCGGCCATTCATTGCTGGCGGCCCAGCTGACGGCGCGCTTGAATCGGGAGTTCGGCATCACGCTGTCGTTCCGTACGCTGTTCGACGCGCCGACCATCGCCGACCTGGCCGTTGCCATTGGCGTGGAGATAGACAGCGGCAAAGCGCAGGCGACGCAGCCCATCGTGTCTCGCGCGGCGCAGCATCGAGCGCCGCTGTCGTTGATGCAGCAGCGCCTGTGGGCGCTCGACGAGTTGCAGCCCGGTCGGGTGACCTACAACGCACCGTCGGCGCATCGGCTGCGTGGTCACCTCGATGAAGCCGCCTTCGAACAGGCGCTGCAGGAGCTGATGCAGCGCCAGCCGATCATGCGCACCGCGATACGGCGCATCGGCACGCTGGTCGAGCAGGTGGTCGAGGCGAAGATCGCGATGCCGCTCTTTCCTGCCGAAGATCTTTCCACGCTGCCCGACGGCGAGCGCGAAACGGCGCTGATGCAGCGGCTGCAGCAGCTGACCGATACGCCGTTCGACCTGACCCAGGCGCCGCTGTTCAGCGCACGCATGTTCCGCCTCGCCGCGGACCACCACGTGTTCTTCTTCATGCCGCACCACATCATCTGGGACGGCTGGTCGTTCGACATTCTCTATGCCGAACTCTCGCAGCTCTATCGCGCCGCACGGGAAGGCAAACCGTCGCCCTTGCCGCCGCTGCCGGTAAGTTACGGCGACTTCGCCGCCTGGCATGCGCAGTGGCTGGAGAGCGAGCCGTTCCAGGCCCAGCTGACGCACTGGCGCGAGCGGCTGGCGCAGATGCCCGAAGCGCGCGCGCTGCCGACCGATCGCCCGCGCCGCCCGGGCATGTCCGGCGTGGGCAGCACCGAGTGGATCCACGTGTCCAAAGACACGACCGATGCCCTGCACGAGGTTGCACGGCTGGCCGATGCGACGCTCAACATGACGCTGCTGGCGCTGTATTACGTGCTGTTGTGCGGCGTGGCAGGCCAGCGCCATCTGGTGGTCGGCACGCCGGTGCGTGGACGCAACCAGACCGAAGTCGAATCGGTCATGGGCTATTTCAACAATCTGGTGCCGCTGCATGTCAGCGTCGACCCGGCGCTGAATTTTGTCGACTTTGTGCGTCATGTGAAACGCGTTGCCATCGACAGCTTTGGCCATCCGGACGTGCCGCTCGAATACCTGCAGCGCGAATTGCGCGTGGGCCACGGCAGCGGTGCGGTGCTTTATCAGGCGCTGTTCTCCTTCCAGGATGCGCGCCACCGCATGATCGACTGGGGTGGCCTGCAGCACGAGCAGATTCTGCTGTTCCAGAGTGGCGCGACAGAAGATCTCGGACTGTGGTTTCTCGAGGGCGCCGGCGGCATGGTCGGCGGTGTCACCTATAACGCCGACATTCTGCTCGGCGATACGGCCCGCCTGCTGCGCGACCGCTACCTGGCCCTGCTCGCAAGCGTCAGCACGAACCCGCACCAGCCAATTGCCGCACTCACCGCGATCAACGACGACGAACTGGCCCTGGTGCGGCACTGGAACGCGACAGCCACAGCCATCCGGCTGCCGGCCAGCGTCCCTGCCCTGTTCGAGCATCAGGCCGATCGCACACCGGAAAACACGGCGCTCGTTTTTGGCGATCGCGACGTCCGCTATGCCGAGCTCGAACAGCAGGCCAACCGCATCGCGGCGTGTCTGGTGGCGCGCCGTGTGGGTCGCGGCAGCGTGACTGGCCTGTGCGTCGAGGCCGGCATGGACTGGCTTGCGGGCCTGCTGGGCATTCTGAAAAGAGGCAGCGTTTGCGTGCTGCTGGATACCAATGATTCGATCGCGCGACTGCAGGACATCGTGCTGGATGCGCGCGTCACCGCCCTGGTGGGCCTGTCGACGCTGGAAACCGCGTTGACGTGGCCGCGGTCGCAGGCGCTGTGGCTGGATAGCGACGCCGACGAAATTGCCAAGGCATTCCGCGCGCGCGCATCGGTCGATATCGCCGCAGAGGACGCGGCTATCGTCGTCTACTCATCCGACACCCCCGATGCTCTGCAAGGCGTCGCGCTGACCCATCGCGCCGTGGCCAACCTGTGCCAGGGCCTGCAGGAGGTACTCCATCTATCCGCCGATGATCGGGTGCTCGGAACCGCGCCCGCATCCACCGGTACGGCGATCACCGAGGCCCTGCTGCCGCTGTCACTGGGCGCCAGCTTTATCCGGCTCGACCGCCACAACGCCGGATACGCTGAAACGCTGGCCACGCAGGCCGCGAGCAGCCGGGCGAGCGTGATATTCGCTGCGCCGGAAACATGGCAGGCGATGCTCTCTGCCGGCTGGACCGGCGGCACACCGTTGAAGGCGGTGTGCGTGGGCGACACGCCAACGGCTGAACTGGCGCGGCAACTGACGGCATGCTGCGGCGAGCTCTGGAATGTATTCGGCTCGACCACCCATACGCTTGCCGCCAGCTGCGGTCGCATCGATGCCGATGTGCAGGGCGTGCATGCCGGCCGCCCATTGGCGAACACCGCGGTGTGGGTGGTTGACGACCATCAACAATGTTGTCCGATCGGGGCCATCGGAGAGATCTGCGTCGGGGGAGATGCTGTCGGCCTTACCTTCGGCCAACGTGCCGAAGCGAAGCCGGGCCGCGACGCGCTGGATTCTCACCCGTCATCGCCGGATACGCCCCTGTTGCGCACGGGCTTTCGCGGCCGCTGGATGGCGAGCGGCCAGATACAAGATCTGGGCCGAATGAATCGTCACCTGCGCGTCGACGGGCGCGATATCCGACCGGCGGATATCGAGGCACAGCTCACGGCGCAGCCCGGCGTGGCTCAGGCGATTGCGGTGAGCTGCCCAAGTTCCACCGGCGATTTGCAGCTCAACGCCTTCGTCGTGGCTCACTCCGGCAGCGCGCTGGATGTGACCCGGCTGAAGTCCGTCCTCGCGGCCAGCTTGCCGATCTACGCGGTGCCGCAGCGGATCGTTTTGCTGGATGCGCTGCCGCGTCTGGCCAACGGAGAAATCGACCTGCCGGCGCTTTCGCTGCCTGCACCGGTGACGGAAGAAAAAACCCCCTCGGCTTCACCGGCACGCTCGAGAACCGCCAGCGAGCAGCTGCTCGCGACGATCTGGCAGCAGCTGCTCGACGTCACGGATGTGCGCGGCAGCGACAACTTTTTCGATATCGGCGGCCATTCGCTGTTAGCGGTTGAGATGGCGGTGCAGGTGAAACGCGAAACCGGCGTGCAGTTGAACCTGCTCGATATCGCCAATGGTACGTTCGGTACGCTGGCCGCCGAATTGGCGCGCGCGCCCGAAAAAACCTTGCCGCCGGAGACGCTCGGCGCGCGTCTGCGCGGCTTGTTTGGGTTACGCTAAATGGCTGCATCGGTTTGGGGACCGCGATGATGATTCAGACAGATGGCCTGCGACGTGTCGCGCGGCCCATGCGAAGTCGCATCGAGATCGGCGGGTCATACGCGCCCATCGTCGTGCTTTTCCAAGCCGCATCCGTCTTTGCCCTCGATAAAGGAATGCACCCATGGTGAGCAAGGAAGAGAGCGGCCGAGCTTCCGGTATCCGCGGACGGCTGGGCCAGCTTTGCTACCGCAGCGGCCTGCTCTATTCGCTGCAGCGCGTGCGTTCGCTGTGGAACAAGGATCTGCGCATCCTGGCCTACCACCGCGTAATGCCGCTGCCCGATCCGGCAACGTTCGCGTTTGATCTGGAACTGATCAGCACGTCACCGCAACGTTTCCGCGAACAGATGGAAATGGTCAAACGGCGCTTCCGGCCGATGCGCCTGAGCGACGTGGCCACCTTGCTCGATGCCGGCAAACCCTTGCCGGCGGATGCCGTGGTGGTGACCTTCGACGACGGCTACGACGACAACTACCGGGTGGCCTTTCCGATCCTGCGCGAGCTGGGCATCCCGGCCACGTTTTTCGTTTCCACCGGCCATATCGACAGCGGTCGGACGTACGCCTACGACTGGCTGGTGCACGTGATCCTGGAAACATCGGCCGAGCGGCTGATCCTGCCAGAGCTGGGTATGGACCTGGCCGTTCCGCCTGAACGCCCCGGCCGCCGCAAGCTGGCCACGCGCATCCTGAGCGAGATGAAGCAGCTGGATGCCATCGCCCAGGAAGCGCTGATCACGCGGCTGGAAGTCGAATGGCAGATACCCAGCGACGTCACGCCGGATGACTGCCGCCCGATGACATGGACACAGCTGCGCGAAATGCACGCCGCAGGTTTCGAGATCGGCTCGCACGGCGTCAACCATCGGATGCTGTCCAAGCTGTCGCTGTACGACCTGGAACACGAAGTGCGCCAATCGAAGGAGGCGCTGGAGCGCGAACTCGGGCCGGTACCGCTGCTGATGTCGTACCCGGTGGGTGGCGACCGCGCGTTTGACGCGCAGGTGATCGAGGTGACCCGCGCGGCCGGTTTTCAACTGGCCTGCAGCTACATTTGCGGCACCAATCCGCAGCCGATATTCAATCGTTACGCGCTGTACCGTCTGCCGGTCGAACGCATGATGGGCCTGGGCTGGTTTGCCGCGATGCTGACGCTGCCCAGCCTGATGAGCTACCCGACGCTGAGCCGTAAAACGGAGGCTGCTCCGGCGTCAACATGTTCCCCCTGATTCTTCTTTACCTAGTCCTGACCATCATCCGACCGCAGGATTACCTGCCGGGACTGGTCGGCATTCCGTTGTTACCCGCCGTGCTCGCGCTGGCCTTTATCAGCTGGCTGATTGCCGGCGACAAAAACCACAAGGCGCCGCAGTTTCTGATCCTGCCGGCCTTTCTGCTGGTCATCATGGCGTCGGAGATCACCAGTGGCTGGGCGGGCGGCGCGCTGGAGCAACTGACCCATTTCGGCCCCATCGTGATCGCGTTTTACATATTTGCTGCGGCCTGCAACACCCAGCGACGCGTGACCATCGGCATGGAGGTTTTCGTGCTGTGCTCGGTGGTGCTGGCGATACATGGCGTGGACCAGGCGCGCACCGGCATCGGCTGGACCGGCATACCGCTGGGAGAGGATGGGCGCATACAGTACGTCGGCATTTTCAACGATCCGAACGACCTCGGCCTGCTCTTTGCCACGACGATACCGATGGCCTTTTTTCTCAGCTGGCGCAGCGGTGCGCTGGGCCGCCTGTTCTGGCTGGCCAGCGCGGCGATGCTGCTCTACGGCACCTACCTGACCAATTCGCGCGGCGCCCTGATCGCCGTGCTCATTGTTGGCGGCATCTACGTGTGGCATCGACGCGGCGCCGTGACGGCCGCAACGCTCGGCATCGTGGGCCTGGCTTGCCTGAAGCTATTGTCGTCGCGAATGCAGGAACTCGATGCCGGCGAAGAGTCGGCGAACGGCCGCGTGGAAGCGTGGTACGAAGGCATGCACATGTTTCTGTCGCATCCGCTTTTCGGCGTAGGCACGGGCAACTTTACCGACTACAACGATCTGACCGCGCACAACTCCTTCATTCTTGTTCTGGCCGAAACCGGATTCTTCGGCTACATCCTGTGGCTGGCCTTTGTCGGTTACACGTTCTGGATGATGCTGGCGATACTTCGCTACAAACCCGACACCGCTGGCGATGCGTACGAAGCCTCGCACTGGCAGAGCGAACGCACGATGGCGCTCACCCTGCTGCTGTCGCTTTGCGGCATGTATGCCTCCGCGTTTTTTCTCAGCCGCAGCTACATGGTGGTGCTGTACCTGCTGGCCGCGATGGTGACCGGCTATTACGTCGGCGCGCGTCAACGCTTTCCGGGGCTGCCCGCCTTCAGCCTGTCCGAGGGCTGGTGGCGCTGGGTGCCGGCGGCCTTCGGCAGTATCGCGATGTTTTTTGTCCTTGTGGCCGTGCTGCTGAGGACGGCCTGATGCATACGCCTTGTTCCGTGCAAGTTCAGCGCGCACACGGCGCGTGGCCGATGGCTTTGCCACGCTTCCATGCACGAGGAGCGCGCGCGTGAACGGCTGGTACGAACCGGTATTCCGGCACGCACTGTTTCCCGCCTATGAGGCGGTGCGGCGGCGGCATACGCTGGGCTACCTCGACCAGTATCAGCGCGACCAGTGGCTGGCACCGGAGCAGATCGCTGCGCTGCAATGGGAGCGGCTCAAGCGACTGCTGGAACACTGCCAACGCGAAGTGCCGTTCTATCAAAGGCGCTGGGCCGAACTCGGTGTAGTGCCGGCGGATATCCGCAGCCTGGATGATTACGCCCGATTGCCGGTGCTGACCAAAGCCGACATCCGCAACCACTTCGATGAACTCAAATCGACCTCGTCGCGCGACAGCCTCTACTACAAGGTCACTGGCGGTTCGACCGGCGAGCCGATGCGTTTCGGCTATACCCGCGAAAGCAACGATCGCCGCACGGCCGTGATGTGGCGTGGCTACGGCTGGGCCGGATCACGCATGGGTCGACGCACGCTTTACCTGTGGGGCGGCTCCGTCGGTGAACGCACGCGTATGCGTGAACTCAAGGACAACATGTACAACGCCGTGTTTGCCCGGCGCATGCTCAACAGCTTCCACATGACCGAGGCGAACATGGTCGCGTTCGCCAACGCCATCGACCGCTATCGACCGGAGATCCTCGTCAGCTATGTCGGACCGCTGTTCCGCCTGGCGCAGTGGCTGCTCGCCACCGGCCGAAAGGTCTTCAAGCCGCAGGCGATCATCGGTGCGGCCGAAGCGCTGCACGAGTTTCAGCGCGAGATCATCCAGCAGGCCTTCGGCTGCCCGGCATTCAACACTTACGGCTGCCGCGAATTCATGCTGATTGCCGCCGAATGCGAGCAACGCCACGGACTGCATATCAATGCCGACCATTTGCTGGTCGAGTTGCGCAAGCCGGAGAACGAAATCACGACGGCCTCGCCGACCGGTGAGGTGGTGATCACCGACCTGTTCAACTACGGCATGCCGTTTATTCGCTACGTCAACGGCGACATGGCCACGGCCTCGCATGAACGCTGCAGCTGCGGGCGCGGACTGCCGCTGCTGGAGCGCGTCGATGGCCGCGTGCTCGACGCCATTCGCACACCGGACGGGCACATCCTGCCGGGTGAATTTTTTCCGCACATGCTGAAAGAGGTACGTGGGGTCGAGCGCTTCCAGCTGGTGCAGCGCCAGCTGGACCGGCTCGATCTGTCGATTGTGCGCGGCGAAGGTTTCGATGACGATTCGCTGCATTTCATCCGGCGCGAAATTGGCAAGGTGCTGGGCGACAGCGTCGCCGTGCATTGCCATTTTGTCGACGACATTCCGCTGACGCGCAGCGGCAAACTGCGCGTTACCGTTTCCGAACTGCCGCCGTGAACATTACCCACTTCGTTGAAAACCTCGGCCGCGGTGGACTCGAGCGCATGGTGCTGGAGCTGGTCAAGCTGCAGCATCGGCAAGGGCATCGCTGCCAGGTCGTCTGCCTGTACGAACGCGGCGCGCTGGCGAGCGAACTGGACGAACTCGGCATTCCCGTAACAGCCTGCGAAAAACGTCAGGGCTTCGATCTGCGCGCGCTGGCCCGCGCGCGGCGATTGATACGTTCACACGCCACCGAGATACTGCACACGCACAATGCGGTGGCGCATTATCAGGCGGTGCTGGCCACGACAGGATTGAACGTGCGCTACGTGATCAATACACGGCACGGCATGGGCGGCAAGCAGCGCTCCGGGCGCCGCGAATGGCTGTATCGGCGCGCGTTGCCGCGAACGCATACCGTCGTCACGGTGTGCGAGGCCGCACGACGCGACGCGATAGCGCGGGGCATCGTGCCGCAGGAAAAAGCCGTGGTCGTGCCCAACGGCATTCGCGTCGAATCATTCCAGATCGCGAATGAGGTCATGCATGCGCGCCTGCTGCAGATGCTGCGATGCCCGACAGGCACCCGCGTCATCGGTACCGTCGGCCGGCTCAACTGGGCCAAGGACCAGATCGGTCTGATCAGGGCGTTTCATCTCGTGCACGAACGGCATCCATCGATAGCGCTGGTGCTGGTGGGCGACGGCGAGCTGCGGCGCGACCTGGAACAGTGCGCGCAAGAAGAAGGCGTTACCGATGCCGTGCATTTTCTCGGCGATCGCAACGATGTGCGCGCCTTGCTGCAGGGCTTCGATCTGTTCGTGCTGTCGTCGGTCAGCGAGGGCTACTCGATGGCTTTGCTGGAAGCCTGCGCGGTCGCGTTGCCGATCGTGGCCACCGATGTAGGCGGCAACGGCGAGATCGTGCGCGACGGCCGCAACGGCAGGCTGGTGCCGGCCAGCGATCCGCGCGCGCTGGCCGACGCGATGATCGCCCTGCTGCAGGATACGCAAGGCACGATCACGCTGGGACGGACGGCGCGCACGTGGGTTGAGCAGCACGGTTCGCTGGAAGCGATGGCGGCGCACTACGAACGGCTGTACCAGGGCGCGGCGGACTGAACGATGCGCATGCGAATCCTGGTGCTGACCAACCTGTTTCCCACGCCGTGGGATCCGCTGCGCGGCGCGTTCAACCGACAGCAGTTCGAGCGGCTGGGCGAGCGACACGATGTCGACGTGCTGACGGCAGTGGATTTTCGCGAACGCATGGCCGGCGTGCGCGGCGCGGTCGATGTGCCCGGCCTGCGCACCGATCACTTCGTCTTCGTCTATCCGCCACGGCTGCGCGCGCTGCACGCGTTTTTCTGGCTGCTGTCGCTGCTGGTTCAGCGCGGCAGAAAGCTGCGTGCCGGAAACTATGATTGCCTGTTGCTCAGCTGGGCCTATCCCGACGCCGCCGCGGCCGGCTGGCTGGCGCGACGCCTTGGCATCCCCTATATCGTCAAGGTGCACGGCAGCGACCTCAACGTGCAGGCAAACGATGCGCTGCGCCGGCCGCAGATTCGCTCGGCGCTGCGCGGCGCCGGTGCGGTAGTCGCGGTGAGCCGCGCGCTGGCCGACAAGGCCGTGGCGTTGGGCACGCAGGCGGCGCGCGTGCATGTGCTCTACAACGGCGTCGACCGCGCGCTGTTCACGCCCGGCTCGCGGCGCGAGGCACGGGCAAAGCTGCATCTCGACGCCGATGACCCGCTGCTGCTGTTCGTCGGCAATCTCAAGGCCAGCAAGGGCTGCCTCGATCTGCTGGAGGCCTTTCCGACATTGCTCGCGCTAAGACCGCAGGCGCGACTCGTCTATGTCGGTGCCGGCAGCTGCCGCAAGGAGCTGATCCACCGCGCCGCCGCACTGGGCTGCGCGGAGCGGGTGCAACTGGCCGGCGCTGCCACGCATGCCGAACTCGGCGACTGGTTTCGCGCCGCCGACCTGCTGTGTCTGCCCAGCCATAACGAAGGCGTACCCAATGTGGTGCTGGAGGCGATGGCCTGCGGCATTCCCGTGGTTGCCAGCCGCGTCGGCGGCATTCCGGAAGTGCTGCCGGACTTTGCCGGCATCCTGGTACCCCCGCAGGATCGCGCCAGCTTGTCGGCCGCGCTCGTCCAGGCCACCGAAAAAAGTTGGGACAGCGCTCGTATTGCTGCTCACGCCAGCGGGTTTCAGTGGGAAGATAACGTCCGCAAGCTCGAGCACATTCTGAAAGACGTCGTCCATGCTTCCCGATCGTCCACTACCGCCGGTTCCTCCGCATGAATCTGAAGCCAAAAAAACAGCAGCTGTTCGCCCTGCTGCCGGATCGGCTGGTGCTGACGCGCGGCGCACGCAACGGCAGCACGCGCTATCTCACGTTCGATGACGGTCCCGACCCGCAACACACGCCGCGCCTGCTCGACCTGCTGGCGAAGCACGGCGTGCAGGCGACCTTTTTTCTGGTCGGGGAAAAGATTGAACGCCATCCTGAGGTGGTCGAGCGCATCGTCGCCGACGGTCACAGGCTCGGCAATCATTCGTATACGCACTGGGAATTCCGCAACATGACGCTGCGCAAGCAGCTCGAAGAAATTCATCAGACCGACGCCTTGCTGGTTACCTTCGACCATCAGCCGCGACACTGCGTGCGGCCGCCCCGCGGCTATATCGGCCTGCCGTTATTGCTGCATTGCCTGCGCCATCGACGCAGCCTTATCCACTGGTCTTACGACAGCCTGGACTACCAGAATCCTTCGCATGACGTGCTGGTGGCTCGCCTGCGTAACGAGCCGCCGCGCGCCGGAGACATCGTGCTGATGCATGACGACAGCGATCGCGCCGGTGATGCGCTGCGCGTGATGCTGCCGGAGTGGCTGGCCAGCGGCTATACCTTTGCCGCGCTGCCGATGGAAGCGGCATGAGAATTCTCTACCACCACCGCACGCGTGGGCGGCACGTCGAGGGCGTGCATATCCGTGGCATTGTTCACGCGCTGCGCGATCTCGGCCACACGGTTACCGTTGTGTCCTTTCCCGGTGCCGACCCCGAGCAGGAGCCGGCCGCACAGGCTGGCGCCGGACGTGGACGACTGGCCAGCGCGGTGGCGCATCTTCCCGGCGTGCTGTTCGAAATTTTCGAGCTTGGCTACAACCTGGTTACCTGGGCGCGCATGCAGGCCGCGTTCAAGCGCCTGCGGCCCCAGCTGATCTACGAACGCTATTCGCTGTTTCTGTTTGCGACGATCTGGCTGGCGCGCAGGCGCGGCATTCCGATCGTGCTGGAAATCAACGACTCGGCTCTGGTCGAACGCGTACGGCCGCTGCGGTTGAAGGCGCTGGCGCGCCGCATCGAGCGATGGTGCCTGCGCGAATGTGCCGGACTGGTTTTCATCTCCAGCCATTTCCGCCAGCAGGTCGAAGCGGCTTACGGCCAGATTGCGCCATCGGTGATCTCACCGAATGCCGCCGATCTGGCGCGCTTCAACCCGGCGCGATTTGATCGCGTGCACCTGCGCGCCGAACGCGGCATGGCCGAAGGCGTGGTCTGCGGCTTCATCGGCTCGTTCGCGCCATGGCACGGTATTGACGCGTTCGTCGATGCGCTTGCCGACCGTCTGGCCGAAACGCCGCAGCTGACCGTGGTACTGGTCGGCGACGGCCATCGGCTGGCCGCCGTACGCACGCTGGTGAACGAACGCGGGCTGGCCACGCGCGTGCTGCTACCCGGCCGCGTCGCGCACGAAGATATCGCCGGCTGGATCGCCTGCATGGACTACGCCGTACTGCCCGACTCGAACGACTACGGTTCGCCGATGAAGCTGTTCGAATTCATGGCCATGGGCGTGGCGGTGATCGCGCCGGATTACGCGCCGGTCGCCGAAGTCATCCGCGACGGCGCCACCGGCTGGCTTTTTCCGCGTCGCGAAACCGCGACCTGCGTGCAGCGGGTACTCGAACTGGCCACTCACACCGACGAGCAGCGGCGCGTTGGTGCCGCTGCGCGTGACTACATCGCGCGCGAGCGCCAATGGCGCAACAATGCCGAAGAGCTGCTGACGTTGGTACCGGCCGGAGCATCGCAATGATGGGCATTCTGCTGCCGCTGATCGTGTTGCTGTTGCTGGCCCTGCTGCTGGCAATAGCGTTGCTGGCGTGGGCGATCCGCGCGCGCAACATGCAAATCTGGCTGGGCAGCTATTTGCGCCGCAAGCGACCGGCCAAGGTCGACGGCCCGGTGCACGTGATGTTCTGCTTTGTCGACCATTTCGAGCCGGCGTGGGGCAAGGTCGAGCTGGCGACGCAGCGGGCGCGCGTTGATCGCTGGTGCCGCGACTACCGCACGCTGGCCTCGTCGCATCGCGATGCGGATGGGCGCCACCCGCAGCACACGTTTTTCTATCCCGAAGAGGAATACCTCGAAGAGCACCTGAGCAAGATTGCCGATCTGTGCAGCGACGGCTATGGCGAAATCGAGATCCATCTGCACCACGACGACGATACCGAGGCCAACTTCCGCAGCACCATCAGCCGCTTCAATGCGCTGCTGCATGAGCGGCACGGCGCGCTGCCGCGTGATCCGCAAACCGGCCAGCTGCGCTTCGCCTTCATCCACGGCAACTGGAGCCTGGACAATTCGCGCGGCGACGGCCGCTGGTGCGGCATCAACAACGAACTGATCCTGCTGCGCGAGCTGGGCTGCTACGCCGACTTCACCCTGCCCTCGGCGCCGAGCGACACGCAGACGCGGATGATCAACGCGATCTACTACGCCACCGACGATCCCGATCGACCGAAGTCGCACAACACCGGTGAGCCCGTGCGGGTTGGCGGCCGCGCCAGCGGCGACCTGATGATCATCCAGGGGCCGCTCGGGCTGAACTGGCGCGAGCGCAAGTTTGGCATCATCCCGCGCATCGAAAATGCGGACGTGCGCCGCGCGTGCCCGCCCACGCCGGCGCGCGTGGATGACTGGATAAAAACCGGTATC
>Ga0302228_10001107_pt1 | contig 20391 bp, 17 predicted proteins | sample II_Palsa_N1_2_FD_193519 | JGI IMG/M metagenome (GOLD analysis project Ga0302228, IMG submission 193519) | Peat permafrost microbial communities from Stordalen Mire near Abisko, Sweden - II_Palsa_N1_2 | ecosystem: Environmental > Terrestrial > Soil > Palsa > Peat permafrost | place: Sweden...
CTAGCGTCAATCGAGGTCACGGTGCAGTAACCCATAGGCCAGCTCACTCCGACCTCGCTGTTTAACTGGCAGCGTTTGGAAAGGAGCTCTGCCCCGTTACGTTTCGGAATCCATATCCTGGATATCACGCGCGACTAACGGTCAAAGGTGCAGCCTGACTACCCACTTGGCAATAGTTCGTCCCTATGGCAGTTCTTGATCTGTGATTGAGGTCTTCGCCGTGAATACTCGAGACGTATCCCGCTCCCAATCGTTATGGCATGTCAGCACATGGCCCGGTTTTATCGCCCACATCGTCCATCGACAGGCGAAGGAACCATCAGACCAAGTACCCGTGCGTATGACAAGGCGACAAATGTTGCTCGCAGCGCAGGAACTCAAGCGGCGAGAGCAGCGTGAACTTATATTGGGGCAGCTGCGCTACATAAAGCCGAGAGGCCGCGGCAACTCGTAAGACGCGTTGATCCGGGATACCTGTGGCTCCAGGGCGGCGCGGTTCGCCGAACTGGCTGTCGTCCGTGTCATCGCGCATGGCTTTGCTTCCAGCCGGTGAGAGGGCAACAATGGCTCGCCGCACGAGGTGGTGATGCCAGCTCTCGTGGCAGACGATCACTGAACAGGCAGCGGCGGGATCGCCAGGCTGCGTTCGCTGTCGCCGGTTGCTCCCGTGAGCATGCTCGGTGGCAGATGCCCGACATCGCCAACGCTGATGACCTTGAAGCTGCCATTGGCCTCGATGCGGATCTCCGTGATGCTGGCATTGCCCACCGACATTTCCAGCCACGCCTTGGTATCCACGCCCAGCGCACGCGTGACCAGGTAACGGATCACGTCACCGTGGCATACGAACAGTTCGGTGCGCTCGTGCCCAATGGAAGGCTTGAAGTAGCGGGCGAAGACCCGGTCGAGCTGGGCTGTGCACGCCGCCAGGTCTTTCGGCTTTTCGTGGGCCATGACATCGGCCCGTCGGGTGGGCGGCGTGCATTCGGCGAGGTCGTCGACCACTTCGAAATGGCGCCCCGGAAAATTGCCCGCGATGATCGCCGCCGTGTCGCGCGCACGTTGCACCGGACTGACATACATCGCATCGAAACGCGTCGGCAGGCCGGCCAGGCGTGCGCCCACCAGTTGCGCCTGTGCCACGCCGATCGGTGCCAGATGCGGCCCCGGCTGGTCGCCTATGGCAGGATCCGGCACATAGTAGCCGTGCCGTACCAGCACGATGGTCCGTGCCGCTGGCGTCTGTATGTCAGCGCTGTAAACAGGGGTGATCAGAAGCAGCCAGCATAGGCTTAACAGGAATCTGTTCATGGCCGAAGTATTGCGCAACTGCAAAGTGCGGCACTAGTCAGAAACCACAATGCCCTAACGCTGATCCGATCCTGCTCTGGAGACGCTGATTTCTATTTCGCCTGCAAGGTAGTCAGGACCTGCTGCGCATCCGCGTGCGCACCGTCCAGCGTCGTGCTCTTCAAGCCATGCTCGGCCTGGGTCAACGCGGTGTGCAATTTGGATTCGCTGGCGGCATCGCCCTTGGCATCGACGATGGCACCCTGGCCCTGACCTTTGCACGGGTCCGCTTCCTGGGCGTCGAAGCCTTTGCCGGATGGCCCGACCAGACAGTTGATAACGTGGTGCAGATGCGTATGCGCCGTCTTCAGGTCCGTCGCGCCAAGCGCCATGCCGGCGTGTGCGCTGGCCGTACCAATCTGCTTCGATACCGCGGTATCTGTCTCTTGCGCGAGCATGGGCAACGCGGCCGCCAACAGGAGCATCGGTAACCACCGAATGAATTTCTTCGTCATGGCGCAACTCCGGAGTAACGCGGCATCGCCGCACTCGCCACAGCATAGGCCTGTGCCGTTCAACGAAAAAGGGGGATATCTGGCCTACCTTGCACGGTGGATGCCGAGAACAGGGCATAACCAGCCCATTAGCCTCATCCAAATTTATCCCGATAAATTGGACTCTGATCACGGTTTTCACCACGGCTAAGTCGGGACGGTTCGTTTAACTGCTCCCTCCCCTTTAACTCCCTTTACTTGAAAAACACGTAATAACTTACAGCTACCAAATAGCTCCGATAGTGGTTAGCGTACGGCGGTCGCCATCGCATGGCGATACGGAGATGGGGGCTCCGGGTTGTATTTTGTTTTGGTAATACCTTTGGATTTGGATAATCCAAGTCTGACGACCACTACACTTTGCTTCCAATGGGGAAAAATATATGCGCTCCAAGAAAACTTTTGGCTCACGTCGCATGCTCAAGATCGCAATTGTTGCAAGTCTCGTTAGTGCAGCATGGCTTCCATCGGCCTTTGCCGCACCCGCCGTCGAGAACGGCGCTGATCAGGCACAAGTCCCTTCGATGGTGCAGGCTCAGGCCATTCAAAGCTGGCACGAGGACATGGTCCGCATGGCAGCACCTTCGGAAGGCTGCTTTCAGGCCACCTTCCCCAGCATTCTCTGGAAACAGGTGGCTTGCACCCAGGTACAGCCGTTTTCCCACCCACTGCCGCGGCGTCCGGATGCCTTGACGAGGTTTGCGGAGAGCGCGGGTGCTGGTGGTACGCAGACCACGGGCAATGGTAATGACTATGCCATTGAGGTCTCGGGGCTGATCAGCAGCGCCACCGGAACCTTCCCGTCGGTCACCGGCGTAACCTCTGAAAAGAGCGTAGGCGTTGCTGCCTTCGGTGGCGGCGGCATTCTGGGACCGAACGAATACACGCTCCAGGTGAATTCGAATTACAACAAGACCACCAGCGCATGCAAAAGTCATTCGGGCTGCACGGTCTGGCAGCAATTCATCTATTCCCCGGATTACAGCACCAAGGGCAAGGCAGCCGTTTTCATCCAGTATTGGCTGCTCGGCTACGGCGGCAGCAGCTGCCCAAGCGGATTTGGCAGCGACGGTGAAGGTGATTGCTACAAGAACAGCTCCGCCGTAACGGCACCGGATGTCCCGGCCACCCAGCTGGCCAATCTCAAGATTTCCGGCACTGCCGCAACCGGTGGCAATGACACGGTGGTGTTCACCAATGGCACCACGGCGTACACGCTCAGCGCGAAGGACAGCGTGCTGGATCTCGCGAGCGCATGGGACCAGACGGAGTTCAATGTCGTCGGCAACGCGGGTGGCTCGGAAGCAGTGTTCAACTCCGGCTCGTCGATCACGGTGAATCTCGCAGTAAGCGACGGAAGCACCGCCACGCCGACGTGTGCCTCGAACGCCGGCTCGACCGGCGAGAGCAACAACTTGAACCTGGGCAGCTGCACCGCCACCGGTGGATCCTCGCCGTCGATCAAGTTCACCGAGTCGAACTGAGCACACCAGATCGCAGTACGCTGAAATCCAGCTAGCAAGAGTGGAAGCCGAGGGGCGCATGCGCCCCTCGGTGTTTATTCCGATACCGGCAGCCCGGTCAAAGCAGGGCAGCGTTACTTCTTGCCGCACCCCTTTCCCGGCTGGGCCGATTAGTCGCGCGTATGCTCGCACAACGGCTGATGACGACTTCGATGTCACGCTGAATCGTGCCAGTGCAACGACTCCAGCCACACCGTGGGTTACGATGCCGCCCCTTCGTCGCGTTGCCGCCAACTGTCGCCGGTTCATTACAGCTATTTCAGGAGATTGCCCGTCTTGTCGCATTATTCCGGCCCCCTGCTCACGCGTCCGATCGCCGAGGCACTGCTTGCCGCGCGCGATGCCGGTGTGGGCAAATGGACCGGCTCGCTGGATTTGGGGCGCTCGAGTGGCAACGCGCTGCTGGAAGCTGACACCTGGCAGTGGCACAGCCAGCGCTATCCGTATCCACCCACGCTGAAGGACCGCACGATCTATGTCTGGGATGGTGATGAGTTCGCGCCGGTGTCGCGCTATTCCGGCTCGCTGATCAAGCTGGTGCCGACCGAATGGGGGGCGCCCACCTTCGAGATCGACGGCATCAAGATGCTGCCGACGTCGAAGGAATCGCCCTTCGAGGACGCACGCCGCAAGGTGGCGCTGATCGAGCCGCGCGGCAAGGTGGTACTCGATACCTGCGGCGGCCTGGGCTACTTCGCGGCATGTTGCCTGGAAGCAGGTGTGACGCACATCCAGTCGATCGAGAAGAACGCTGACGTGCTGTGGCTGCGCACGCTCAACCCATGGTCGCCGGACCCCGACGCGCTCGCCAGCGGCGGGCGCCTGCAGCTCAATCATGCTGACGTTTCGCAGGCAATCACGCAGATCGCTGACGCCTCAGTGGACGCGCTACTGCACGACCCGCCGCGCTTCGGCATCGCCGGCGAGCTGTACTCGCAGGCGTTCTACGACCAGCTTGCGCGCGTGCTACACCGCGGTGGGCGCCTGTTCCACTACACCGGTAGCCCGAACAAACTCACCAGCGGCCGCGATGTGCCGCGCGAGGTGGAAAAGCGGCTGGAGAAGGCCGGATTCAAGGCGCAGCTCGCGCTGGACGGCGTGCTGGCAACTCGGCGCTGAGCAGTTGCTGGCCACGTTTTATGGTCGTGGCATCCCTCCAGGTACTTCTGGCGTATAAACATGTTCACCCGTCCATCGCCCCAGGAGTCACACCCATGAAGTCATTGTTGAAATTCGCGGCCCTCGCCCTCGTTGGTACCACTACCCTCGCGGCGCCAGCTTTTGCGGCACTGACGATAGGCACCCAGGCACCCAACTTCACCGCACCGGCCTATCTCGCCGGGCAGCCCTTCACGTTCAATCTCGCTGACGCCTTGAAGAAGGGTCCGGTGGTGGTCTATTTCTTCCCCGCCCCACACACCTCAGGCTGCAACGTCGAGGCACACCTGTTCTCGCAGGCCATTCCCCAATTCACGGCAGCACATGCGACGGTGATCGGCGTCACCGCCGGCAACCTTGACCAGCTGGCAGCCTTCTCGAAGGAAGCCGATCACTGCAGCGGCAAGTTCCCGGTCGCTGCCGACGAGGGCGCGAAGATCGCCAAGCAATACGACGCGCTGCTGTTGCTGAAGCCGGGCTGGTCGGACCGCACCTCGTATGTGATCGCCCCGTCGGGGAAAATCACCTATGTCTATTCCAGCCTCAGCCCCACCAAGCATGTTGAAGAGACATTGAATGCGGTGAAGGCGCTCGAGCAACCGGGCAACGCCGCGAAGTAATCGCGGGCTTGATCACCGCCCAGTAACAACGCAGAGGCCACTTTTTCGCGAAGTGACCTCTGTCCCGCTGTTGCGACCACGCTTCCCGACGCCGTCCTACTTGCGCGGCGCGATGATCTGGCTCAGATAATCCGGCGTGCCCTCGATGCGTACCAGATGCGGGTACTGCAGGCCGCCGTGGTAGTCCACCGGCACCGTGCGGTAACCGTCCTGGTACTTCAACAGCAGCTGGATCGGCGTCTTGCTGTTCCTGGCCGACGCGATCGCGCTCTTCAGCACATCGCTCGAATAGGTCTGTCCGTTCACCGCGACCAGGGTGGCGCCGGTGCTGACGCCAGCCTTGAACGCCGGCCCGTCCCAGCGCACATCGTTGACCTCACCCTTGTCGGTCATCGTCAGGCCGATCGACCAGGCGAAGTTGTACAGATGGCGGGACGGTTCCGGCCGGCTGTTGTACTGCTTCTCGTACCCGCTTTCCTGATCGGTGTAGACCAGCTTCCAGCCAGTGGCCGCGATGCCGTTCTCCAGCGGCGGATTGAGTGTCTGCACACGCGCATGCAGGAAGCTCGCCCAGTCGTACTTGGCCACGCCGTTCAGGGCCGCCACCACGTCGTCAAACGTGTAGGTCTTGGTCACGTAGCTGCCGTTGTCGACGCCGAAGAACGCGCTCGCGAAATCGTCCAGCGACTTGTGGTCATTCGTCAGCGCGCGCAGCTTGGCGTCCACTTCCAGCCACATCATCTGGCCGCCGCTGTAGTAGTCCTCGCTCATCTGCCAGCTGCGGTACGGCAGGCTCGAGCGGCGGGCAGCGGTCGCGTCATTGGTTGTGTCTTCCAGCGTGCGCCACTGAAAGCCGGGGCGGTTGCGGTCGTAATTGGCTGCTTCCATGGCCAACGCATCGCGGAATTCCTGCGGCGTCCACATCCCGGCACGCGCGGTGAGTATGTAACCCCAGTACTGCGTCTGCCCCTCGTACACCCACAGCAGCGAATCGCCCATCGGCACGTTGAAGTTGGGCGTCCACAGGTCAGCCGGACGGCGGAACTTGCCGTTCCACGAATGCGTGTACTCGTGCGCCAGCAGGTCGCGGCCAGGCGAGTTGTCGCTCCAGGCGGTGAAGTAGTCGGCGCCCATGCCATCCTCACTGGACTGGTGGTGCTCGGTACCGTTGCCACCCAACACATCCGACAGCGAGAACAGGAAGTCGTAGTGGTCGTAGTGGTGCGAGCCGAACAGCTTCACCGCCTGCGTCACCAGCGCGCGATGCACATTCAACTGCTCGGGCGTCATCTCCAGGTACTTCGGCGCGTCAGCGACGATGTCCAGATGCACCGGCGCATCGCCACCCGGGTTGAGGTCGACCCGCTTGAAGTACTGGCCCGCGTAGATCGGCGAATCGACCAGGTTGTTGAACGTCACCGGCTTGAAGGTGGTGGTATCACCCGACTGCGAGGCCGTCTCCAGCGCGGTGCCGAGCTGCCAGCCATGCGCCAGCGTCACGCTGGGCGCGAAGGTGATGCCACGCGAAAAATAGCCGGCCGGATACAGCGCCACCTTGCTCCATTCCATGTCCATCATGCGGTCGGTGATCTCGAAGCCCTCGTTGTCGGTGCGGCCGGACATGTACTGGAAGGTCGCATCGAGGGTGGAAACGCCCGCGGGCACGTCGAGATGGAACGCGTACACGTTGTACTCGTCACGTTTCCACATGATCGGCTTGCCGTTGGCGCTGAGCTTGAGGCCAGCGAGCATGGCGATCGGGCCGGTCGGCGAGTGATCGCCGGGAATCCACTGCGGGTACAGCAGCGTCAACGCGCCCGCCTTTACCGGAATCGTCTCTTGCACGCGGAAAATGCCCTGCAACCTGTCGCTGGCATCGACATGGATCGCGATCGTGCCGGCATAGGGCGTGTCCTGCGGCGGGGGCACCTGGTCGGTTCGCGGATCCTGCGCGCAGGCGGCAGCGGTCGTGAGGGCCATGGATACGGCAACGGCAAGACACGCCAGCGTGCGGCGCGTGCCGGTCGGTAACCCGGCGAGAGAGACAACGGACATGATGAACTCCAGCATGCAGACCTAAGGATTCTTCTAACTTAACACCAGAGGCGCCGCCCGAGGCGGCAAATCTGGGTGAAGAATGCACTGCCAAGCGCTGACCCCTTCCCGGTCAGAGCTGTCACTCCGCAAGCCCGAATCCGCCGTCCATACGATCGCGCCCCTCCGCCTTGGCGCGATACAGCGCCTCGTCCGCGCGGCGAAGCAGCTGTTCCGGCGATGTCGTGGCGGTGGACGCGACGGCGGCGATGCCGACACTGATCGTCACGTGTGGCGCGACGTCGGAGCAACGGTGTTCGATCGCCAGCGCACGCACGGCCTCGAGCATGCGCTGTGCTACCGCCGCAGCTTCGCTGGCGTCGCACCCGCTGAGCAACACCGCGAACTCCTCGCCGCCATAGCGTGCGGCGAGATCCACATCCGGGCGCAGTGCCTTGGTCAGCGCGCCCGCGACGGCAGTCAGTGCGACATCACCGGCGAGATGGCCGTAGGTATCGTTGTAGGCCTTGAACGCATCGACATCGCACATCAGCACGGCAAGCGGCGCACCGCTTGCCGCATGCTCGACCAGCGCATCGCGCAGCCGCTGGTCGAACGCACCGCGATTCGCGATGCGGGTGAGGCCGTCGAGCGCGGCGATGCGTTTCAGCTCGGCGTTCGCGTTGCGCAGCGCCTTGGTGTGTTGGGCGACCTCGCGTGTCAGCTCCCGCTCACGCTCGTGCAAACGCCATACGCGCAGCCGGTAGATCGCGGCGAGCAGGCCGATGACGATCATCGCGACGAGGATGCGGAACCACCAGGTCGCGTACCAGCTCGGCACGATCGTGAAGGCCACGCTGGCGCCCTCGGTATTCCACACGCCGTCGTTGTTGCTCGCGATCACCCGGAACACGTAGTCGCCGGGCGGCAGGTTTGTGTAATAGGCGACGCGGCCGGCACCGACGTCGATCCAGTCCCGGTCGAAGCCTTCGATGCGGTAGCGGTATTGCACCGCAGCCGGCGCCACATAGCTCATCGCGGCGTAGTGCAGTTCGATACGCTTCACGCCCGGACCGATCCGGCCGATGTGATCCGGGTCAACGTCCTTGCCGTCCACCAGCACGCGCTCGACCGCGACCGGTGGACGCATCCGGTTCACCCGCTCATGCTTCGGGTCAACGATGACCACGCCGTTGGCCGTGCCGAACCACATGCGCCCGTCGCGCGTGCGCCACGCCGGGGTCTGCGAGGCGCCGTTGGCCTGCTGCGACAACATGCCGTCGTTCCTGCCGTACCAGCGGGGCTCTATCTGCGTCACCGCACCGCGGTCGAGCGCATCGATGTCGGCCCACGCGAACCGCGCGATGCCGCGATTCGAACTTACCCAGAAGTGGCCATCGTTGTCGTCGAGCATGGCGAACACTGCGTCGCCGTAGAAACCCGCCCGCTCGGTGAAGGCCTGCACCGTCTGCCCGCGAATGCGCATGAGGCCGAGGCTGGTGCCGAGCCACAGGTCGCCATTGGCTTCAGGATGAAACGCGAACACGCTGATGCCCGACAAGCCATCGGTACCGCAACGATCGACCACCCCATCGTGCAGGCAACGCAAGCCGCTGCGCTCGCCGATCCACAGACGCCCGGCCGGATCCTCGTACAGCGCACGCGTGTCGTCACCGTGCGTAGCCTGGACCACACTGACCTTGTCGGCCGTGATCTTCGCCACGCCCTGCAAGGTCGCCACCCACATGCCGCCATCGCGACTCGGCGCGAACGCGAACGCGATCGTGCCGGGCAGTCCATCGCCGACGCCGAAGTTGCGCACTGTGCCATCGGGCGCGATGCGGCTCACCCCATCGGTCGATCCCACCCAGAGGTTGCCGGCCGCGTCGGACTCGATCGCGCGCAGCAGCAGGCTCGACAGCTTCGCATTGATCGCCGTCGCCGGCACCAGCACCAGGTTCTCGTAACGCGACAGCCCTGAGCCGTCAGTGCCAATCCAGAGTGTGCCCGCGCGATCCTGGTAGACGGCACGCACTGCGTTGGAATCCATTTTTCCGGTAACGGTGACCAGCTTCGAATCGCTGAAGCGGTGAATGCCGCTGGAGGTGGTTCCCATCCAGAGGTTGCCTTCGCGATCCTCGAACATCGAGCGCACGGTCTCGCCGACCAGGCCAGTCAGGGTGTTGTCGCAATCGAAGCGTGCGGTGGTCAGACGGCAGATACCCATGCCGCCAAGCGGCGCGAACCATAGGCTGCCATCGCGATCGCCGTACAGGGCGTAGATGTTCTTCCCATCGAGCGCGGCCAGGCGCGGGTCGCGCTCGAAGTGCCCATTGCGGTAGCGCGCGGGGCCGGCCTGCGTGCCGACCCAGACCGTGCCGGCATAATCGATCGTGAGGCTGTGGACGGCGTTGGTCGGCAGGCCGCGCCGCGTATCGAACGTCTCGACGTGACCATTGAGCCAGTGCACGACGCCGACATCATCGACGGCGATCCACACCCCGCCCGCCGTATCGGCCACGATAGCGTGATAGAACCCGCGCGGCGGAAACCCGCTTTCCTCGCCGAGCAAACGGAAGCCCTTCGTGCCCATCCGCGCAACACCCGCGTTGGTCGTCAGCCAAAGCGCGCCGCCCCGATCCTGCATGATGCCGAACACGCTCTTGATATTCGCGGGCAGCGCCACCGACTCCAGCTCGCGCCCCCGTTTGCGGTAAAGACCGTCGTTCAGCGTGCCCACCCACAGCGTGCCATCGCGATCGACATAAACCGCCGTGATCGCCGTGCTCTTCAGCGCCGGCGACACGCGCGGGTCGATGGTGTCGAACTCCGCGCCGCTGTGGTGCACCAGCCCGCCATACGTCGCCAGCCAGATCGAGCCGCCCTTGCTCTGCACGATGGACAACACCGTACCCTGCGGCAGCTGGTCCTCGTACCAGACGTGGGTCAGTTGCCCGATCGCGCGATCGGGATCAAGCGCACGGGCCGGCGACACCGCCAGCAAGCCGTACACCACCAGGACAACCGAACCCCATCCCCTGATCCAACGATTCATGCGCAATCCAATCGCTCCCCCTGCGATTCGGCTTTCACCTTGGCACCGTGCCATCCGGCAATGTGCCCTTCGACCGTCGGCCCTGAAGACCGATGCACGAACTATCGCATATCACGGTGAGAGTGACGCCCTGACCGTGTTCGCAGGCTGCTGGGGCATGGTCATGACGGTCCCTCCAAAATCGGCCACTCCTTGCAACCCTTCGATCCAGGAAATGGCACCCCAGCCCCTGTTTTGATCCCGTTACGTCTGGCGTTGCCTTCGTGGCTAATGCACGATGCCCGGCTTCACCCCGGCCGGGCAGCTGCCCAGGTATGTCTGGTCGTTGATCACCGTTTGATCCGTTTCGCCATTCATGGCGGGGGTGTAGCTGACATGTGTTTCGGAGTGCACTGCAGTGTCACTCTGGAACGTGGTCGCTGCCTTCGAGTCAATCACCGTACCTGCGATGGCACAGTGCATTGCGAGGGAATACACATTACTGCTGAGGCTTTCGTTGCTGATGGTGCAACCCTTCATATTCCTCATCACTGCCTCTCCCGCTTTCTCGGAAGCATGGTCGCGGCAAACCTTCATCGTGTCCTCGGACTTCTTGCCGCCTGGATTACCAATTGTCTGAGTCCGCACCAACCAGAGTCCTTCCTTCGTTGGCGGGTGATCGATGGCATAGGCCGTCCCGATCGGCATCGCGAGCACAGCCACAACGAAAACCATTAGCTTGTTCATCACGGTTTCTCCCTTATCCAGGCAAGTGCCGCGTAGCCTACTCCTGATCAAAGCGGGTCAGCGCCCCTTTCTAATCCAGTGCACAGGGACCGACTCAGCGTGGCAATTCAGCCTGACGTCCCAGCAGGAAGCGCCGAACGGCGGGGTCGCTGGCGAGGCCGATCGCGATGTCGAAGGCATCGTGAGCTTCAGGATAGGCATGGGTTCTGGCCAGGAGTGCCGCGCGTGCTGCCCAGTAGGGCTGGTAGTCGACGAGCCGGCCGTCGGCACCGAGTGCATCCACGATCTCGAGCGCGGCGCGCGGACCTTGCAGTTCCGCGATGGCCAGCGCGCGATTGAGGGCGACCACCGGCGAACCGGAGAGAGCGAGCAATGCGTCGTAAATCTGCACCTCGGGCGTCCAGTCAGTGCGCCCGCTGCGGCGACGCTCGACATGCGCGGACTGCAGCGCCGCTTCCAGCTGATAACGGCCGATGTGGCCCAACGCGCTCGCACGCAACAGCAGCGCTTCGGCCTCGTCGATCATTGCTGCATCCCACAGCGCGACGTTCTGCTCGGCCAGCGGCACGTAATCACCATCCGCATTGCGGCGCGCGCGGCGCCGTGCCTCGGCGTGCAGCATGCCGGCCAACAAACCCAGCGCTTCCGGTTCCTGCGGCAGCAGTCCGGCGACCAGTCCGGCGAGGAACAGCGCTTCCGCGGTGAGATCGCGCCGGATCACATCGGTGCCACCGGGATCACTCCAGCCTTCGGCAAAGGCGGCATAAATCGCATCCAGTACGCCGTCCAGCCGTCCGGACAATTCGTCGCGTGCAGGGATGGCAAACCGGATGCCGGCCTGGCGGATCTTCTGTTTCGCCCGCCCCAGACGTTTGCTCATGGCGTCCGGCGACGCGAGAAACGCCGAGGCGATGGTCTTCGCATCCAACCCGAGCACAGCCTGCAGCATCAGCGGTGCGCGGATGCCGGCATCGATGGCCGGATGTGCGCAGGCGAACAGCAGCGCCAGGCGCCGATCCGGAATGGCTGCGTCATCCATCACCGTCGATGCAGCTTCGTCGAGCTCCGCCAGGATCTGCAACTGCACGGCCGCTGCTTCGCCGCTACGGCGTCGCCGGATGCCATCGATCCCTTTGCGCCGGGCCACGGTCAGCAACCACGCTTCCGGATTTGCAGGACAGCCGTTGAGCGGCCAGCCCGCCAGCGCCGCGGCAAACGCTTCCGACAACGCATCCTCGGCCGCCGCCACATCACGCATGGCGGCGGCCAGAAAGGCGACCAGCTTGCCGTAGCTGCGGCGCGCGACGGCGTCTGCGGTACTGCGCGCCTGCGTCGCGCTATCCAACCCTACATGCTCCAGACCGGCCGCACTTCGATCGTTCCATGGCTCGCGCCGGGGCAGCGCGCCGCCCACGCAAGCGCGGCATCCAGGTCAGGCGCATCAATCAGGTAGTAGCCACCCAACTGCTCCTTGGAGTCCACGTAGGGACCATCCAGTACCTGTGATTTACCGTCCGCGACATGCACGGTGGTCGCGGTCGTGCTGTTTTGCAGGCGGTTCGAGCCGACCAGTGCACCCGCCGTCTTCAACGCCTGCGTATACGCTCCATAGGCCGCGACGCCCTGTTCCTGTTCGGCCGGCGTCATCTGCGACCAACCAGTCTCGTTCGAATACAGCATCAATAGGTATTGCATCGGGATTCTCCAAAAATGAGTGATGGCGGGCAGTGTGCGCCGCCATTCCCATGACGCGCGAAGTTCGGCGGCTTGGACAAAGCCCATCTTATCGGGGATCGACCCGGGCAAATCGACTGCCCTCTGCCACGACGTTGCGAAAGTCGCTTTCGGCGCGCTCACCTTGAAGAAGAAAAAGGATCTCAGGCTGCTCGCGTGAAGTCGCTGACCCAGTTCAGCTCCCAGGTCGCACCGCCATCCGCCGAGCAGGACTGCTCCCAACGCGCCGAGTGCGGAGTGATGTGCGACCAGACCACGCGCGTCTTGATCGGACGGCCGTCCAGCTGGTCGTCGCCGATGAAGGTGCCAACGTCGCCCATGCGGCGGCCGCGCACGGGCGGCTCGATGACCGAGGGCGTCCTGCCATCGAGCCACCAGCTCAGCCACTGCCCGCTCACCCGATCGAAGGCGCGCAGGCCGATACCGCGTACCGTGCCGGAGGGCAAGGCCATGACGTTGTCGCCCACGTTGCCCTGCCCACCCAGCACCGGCCAGTTGACCAGCGTGCCGCCGAAGCTGTCCCAGTCGCGGTTGCCGACCAGGCGATGCCGGAGTCGACGATGCCGTACGTTCCACGACCCGACCAGGAAATCGAAGTCGCGTGGCGCATCCGCCAACCTGGGCAGCAGCGTCGGCGAGTGCGAGGTTCGCGTGAAGTAGTTGCGCCAGTTGACCTCCCAACTGGCGCCGTCGTCGGTGGAGAACGCCTGCTCCCACCATGGCCGCGAGCTGTGGACGTCGTTCCAGCGGAAGCGCATCGTGATCGGACGACCCTTGAACGTGTCGTGGCCGAAGAACAGGCCGGTATCGCCGTGGAAGCCACCCAGCACAGGCGGATCGATGTGGGTCGGGTCGCGCCCGTCGAGCCACCAGATCGACCACTTGCCGGTGCCGGGGTCGAACGCGCGCATGGTCAGCCCACGGTAGGGATCGCCGGGCAGCTCGATCACGTTGTCATCGATCGTCCCCAGGCCGCCCATGGTCAGCCACAGCGCGCTGCGCCCAGTAAACGTCTGCCAATGGGTGTCGCCGACCAGGCGCTCCTTCAACCGACGGTGCCACACGTCCCAGTTGCCGACCAGCCAGGCCCAGTCGCGCGCGTGATCGGCGTGTTCCGGGGCCGTGCCGCTTGCCGTCGCGGGCGAACCAGGCCGCGCGCCAACCCACTTCGGCAGGCCAAGTACCGCGGCCCCGCCGGCCAGCGCCAGGCTTCTGAGGAACGCACGGCGCGAAAACGGGATGGGAGGATGGGAAGGCATGGGGCGAATCCTTGCAGGCCACGAGGACAGGATCCTGATCATGGCGAATACGGTGCATGGTTGACCACGCGAAAGCGGACCCTCAGCATAAGGCAGACTTATGGTCGCCCCGCACCGCTTCCCGTCCCTATTGGCCATCCGCGCCTTTGAGGCCGCGGCCCGCCTCGGCAGTTTCGCGCGGGCGGCACAGGAACTCGACACGACGGCGGCATCGGTCAGCTACCACGTGCGACGCCTCGAAGAGCAGATCGGCGTACGGCTGTTTGCGCGTTACCCGCAGCGAGTGGAACTGACCGAGCCCGGCCAGTTGGTCGCGCACGAAGCCATCAACGCCTTCGCCGCCTTGCGCGCCAGCTTCATCCGGGCTGCCGACGTGGACGAGGCGCGACTGTCGCTGACGACCCTGCCGACCCTCGGCACCAGCTGGCTGACACCGAAGCTCGGCCGCTTCCGCGCGAAGCATCCGGAGATCGCGCTCGACCTCGATCTCTCGCCAGACGCCCAGGACCTCAGCACCGGCCATTTCGACGCGGCCATCCGCAACGGCCACGGCCGCTGGCCCGGCCTGCGTACGATCGAACTGCTGCCCAGCATCTTCATGCCGCTGTGTGCACCGGCGCTGAAAGAAGCTGCCGCGAGCATCGCCGACCCGCGACGCCCGCTGGACGTTCCGCTGCTGGGCCGCTCCGATTGGTGGACGTTGTGGTATCGCGTGCGGGGTTTCGACGACGTCGTCCTGCACGGCCGCTTCGGCACCCATCTGTCCGCCGAATACCTGGACATCGCCGCAGCCATCGCCGGCCACGGCATCGCGATCGGCTCACCGATCCTGTTCCGCAACGAGATCGAGGCCGGTCGGCTGGTGCCCGCGCATGATGCCGTCGCCAGCGATGGCCGTGCATTCTGGTTCACCTTCCCGATCGCCCGAGAGCACAGCCGCAAGATCGCCAGGTTTCGCGAATGGCTGTGCGACGAAGCGTCGCGTGACCGCGACGCCACGCACCACTACATCCGCCGGGCGGTCATCGTCGAACCGTAGCATCGGGTAACGCTGGGCTGGTCGAAATTTCCGGATAGCTCAACGCGACAACTGGCCGTGCTGGATTCAATTTCTTCCGCCGGCCCCTGAGCCTCCGCGTCAGGAACTGTCTCTGACACCTTTTCCCTAGAAATCGATGCTGCCAACGGCAGGGCCATTTTCGCCCTCTGTGAACCAAAAACGGCTGCCTGCCCCGGCACAGTGAAGCACGTAGCTGGTATTCGCCTGCGCATTCAATTTCAAATGACCGGTGAAATTCAACGTGCCCACCGCATGGAAAATCGTGAATTTGTGCTCCCCCGGCGGCACATAAGATACCGGATTGGGAATGGAAAGCATTTGAGCTGTTTTCAAGCCATCGATTCTTATGATTTCAACGGGGCCTGAACCAAACGAATCAGGCTGACAGACGGGCTCGGATAAAATTCGCGCTTGTTGCCCGTACACGGCACCAGGAGCGACATAAGCAGCCTTGGTCATGACACATGCTGGCAGCAGCTGGGAAAGAGCAATGACTGCGCATAGCTTGACTGATTTCATTTCAATGCCCGAAAAGTGAGTATTCATACAAAATTGGTATTTGTAAGAATAGGCCTCACGTAATCGGAATCGGCGTAGCGGCCATCTTTGTTCCGTGCGCGCCCTCGGTCACCCATAACTTGACATCGTATGCGCCAATCGCGTGGTGAACATAATATGTTGCACCCGCTTTTGCATCGACGGAGAACTTCGCATCCGCATGCACGCTGGCACGTGCAAACCTCACCTTGAAAGTGTGATGGCCCGGAAGAAGGTAAAGCTCATTCGACCATTTCCTCACGTCCCAATAGCCGTGCAGCTGCTTGCCATCCGCCTCGGTGAAAAAAATATATTGCGCATCACCGCTATGGCTAGCATGGACATCGTACGAGTCGCCAATGAAGTGTGCTGTTTGTGACAGATCCTGACCGCGAGGTATGAACTTCGTTTCAGCCGAGCACCCACAAAGCAGCATAGCGGCGACAATAATCGACACAAATTTTTTCATGGATGTCCTTCCGATCCCCAGTATGAGTTCAACACTAACCCGAGCGTGAATCGCCCTTCGGCGAACCACACTGTCGACCAATTTGCTTGCCTCCCCTATTCGCAACAAATCATGCCACAACATTGACCCGGCGCAAGCAGGCGCCGACATGCCAATCAAGAACAAGCCACGCGAACTCAAGCTGAGAGGAGCCGTCAAAGAAAACAGAGTCAATCAAGTGGATTTAATTACGCCTGCCCATTTAATTCACCAAGATATGGCGCCCGCCTCGTCCGATGGCAGCGGCGGATGCACGTGCTTGCTCATCAGCACACAGGTGTACAGCCGGTATCCGAAGCACTGTCATGCCCAGCGCTGTGATCTTCACCGTCCGGAAAGCACGACAGCCGGTTGTTGCCCTCTTGCGCCATGTGTTGGGGAATGCTGGCGAGATCGTGATGTGGATGTCGGGCCATGCGCGACAGCAACGCTCGTGAGCCGCGCGCACGACGATAAGCACAAGCTGCGTGGCAGCCTCACTATGGATCAGGCCCGATGTCAGGAATTGTCCCTGATACCATTTTTCACAGCTAGACTCTGTCAACCGACTCTCGAAAAGGTTGCATCGAGGCACGGTGTGTGCGGGATTTTTCCATAATCTTGCTGGGGGTTGAGTGTCATGGCCATGCCGTTGTCGTGGAAAATCGGGACCGTCGTGGCGAGTTTGCTCGTCGCCGTGCTTGTCTGGAATGGACTGTCCCAGTACCTCGCAGCGCGCCAGGCCGATGAGATCACACGCGATTCCGCCCGCGCCGCCGCACTGGAGGCTCAGCAGGCCCAGGCTCATGCCCAGCAATACCGGGCACAGCTGGCAGCTGATCTGAAGCAGCAGCGTGAGGACTTGTCCAACACATACCAGCAGGTGAATGAGCAGGCTCGGCAGTATCAGGCGGAGCAAACCATACGCCTGGAGAAGCAGCGGCAGGAGGAGCTTGCCGCACAGGCAAGTTACCGGCTGGACCGAAACCAGCAGTGCATTGATGGCACCGTCATCAACCACAGCGGCTCGAGTTTTACGCAAGCTGTCGGCAAGGATGGCCAGCCGATCCCATGCACAGGTGATCTGGCGACCGAACCGCTGCGGTGATCCTGCATCGTCATCACCGCGGCTGCGTCAGGTATTGTCCCTGGCACCGCTTCGCTTCCGGCACCCCGTCTGCATGAGCCCGACCGAAAGGTACAGCGCCCCCGAAGTCTCGCGCGCCTCCATGGTGGTCGCGGCACTGTCGACGGTGGTGGAGTGGTACGACTTCACGCTCTACCTGTATTTCGCCACGGTGTTGTCGCGGGTGTTCTTCGGTGGCGGTGCTAACTCGCTGCTGGCCACGCTCGCCGGATTCGCCATCTCCTACGGCATGCGGCCGCTGGGCGCGATGGTGTTCGGCCATATCGGCGACCGTATCGGGCGGCAGCGCACGCTGGTGCTGTCGATGATGCTGATGACGCTGGCGATGCTCGCGACGGCGCTGCTACCCGACTATGCCGCGATCGGGCCGGCGGCGGGCGGGTTGCTGTTGCTGCTGCGCTGCTTCATGGCGTTCTCGGTCGGCGGCGAATATACCGGCGTGGTCGCCTACCTGCTGGAAGGCGCACGCGAGGACCGGCGCGGCTTGATCACCTCGTTGGCATCCGCCGCCAGCGAGGTCGGCGCGCTGTTGGCGGTGGCGATCGCCGCCCTGACGGTCGGCGCGATGAGCACCGCCCGTCTCGATGCCTGGGGTTGGCGCATTCCGTTCTTCGTAGGCGCGGCACTGGCCGGCTGCGTCTGGTTCGCGCGCTCTACCATGGAAGAATCGCCGGATTTCCTGCGACAGGTGAAGCAGCACAGCGTGCCCGAGTCCCCGCTCCGCTACACGCTCGCCCATCACCGACCCGCGCTTCTGCGTACCTTCGCCATTTCGGCGCTTGGCTCGATCACCTATTACGTCGGCATCACCTATGTACCGGCTTTCCTGAGCTCATCGGGCATCCTCGCCGAAAGCCGTTCGCTGTGGCTATCGACCCTTGCCGCGGTGGCAGTGATCCTGGTCACGCCACTGGCGGGTGCGCTCTCGGACCGGGTCGGGCGCAAACCGGTGATGATCTGGCTGGGCATTGCCGGCGTGCTGCTGCCGTTGTCGATGTTCGGCCTGATGGCAGGCGGCGGCGAGCTGCCCATCGCCGTCGGAGCGATCGTTCTGGCTTGCCTCGCCGGTGGCGTGAGTGCGGTAGGCGCCCCGGCGACCGCCGAGCAGTTTCCCGGCGAGGGCCGACTCAGCGGACTGGCACTGGGCGTCACCGTTGCCACCGCCATCTTCGGCGGCCTGACCCCCTTCCTCGCCGAACTTTTCATCAGGCAGACCGGATGGACTGCCCTGCCCGGTGCCATGATCGCCGCCGTCGCCCTGGTCGTCATGCCCGTGCTCCTGACCATGCCGGAGACGCATCCGTGCCTGGTCAGAGCGCATGCCCGCGAGCGGGAAGCAAAAGAGCTCAGCGACGTCTAACAGCGAGGAGTTGTCTTTGACTCCTTATGCTCTTGCGCCGAAAATCACGACGCCCCGAGCGCCTTCAGCTCTCCGATGTGGCGCACCACGATGCGATGCGTCTCGGCGGCAAAGGCCTTGAGCTTTGGGTTGGAACCCGACGCGGCTTCCTTCGCGAACGCGGCCCCGTCCTTGGCGTGGATCAGCTCCATGTCCTTCAGATAGGCCATGTCAAAAGCTTTGCCGGACAAGGCCTTCAAGTCATCCAGTTCTTTCTGGAAGGTAGGGTTCAACGAATCCGGAAACGTCACGCCGGCGTCGGAGGCAATCGATTTCAGCTTGTCACCGACCAGCTTGTGGTCGTGCGCTTCCGTCACACCTTGGTCCTTGATGTCCTGCTTGTCGCCCTGGTCCGCGGCAAGTTGACCCGCATTCACCTCGAACATGCCGCCCTGACTGACCATGGCGATGAACGCTCGGTCCGTGGCCGACGTGGTATCAGCCGCATGCGCAACCGACGCCGAAAGTCCCATTGAAACAGCTAGAGCCAACATAGTTAAAACGTGTTTCATGAGTGCATCCTCGACAGATTGATTGAATGACATTCGAGTAGCAGCTGACGTGCTTCAAGCCGATCGCGCCAGCCACAGTCCATGACCCCTCATCAAGACAAATTAAGACAAGATGGGCCCCACTGCATCAATGCAAACAAGCCTGCCGCAAACCATGTGCTCAAAAGGTGAGTCACCCGCAATATCCCGACGCCGAACCCATCTCCTGAAAACAAAGGAAACAAAAGGGACGAAGTAGTCAACAGCGATTTAATTACCCCGTCCCCTTTACCGTGCCATGCGGAGCAGACACCCAACTGATAGGCTGACGTCCTGTCATGACAGCATCGCCCCAAGCCCCTCTCTTCATCGTCAGCACGGGCCGCTCCGGCTCGACGATGCTGTCCGAGCTGCTCTCGCTGCATCCGGACGTCCTGAGCCTCTCCGAGCTGTTCAACGCACTCCACCCGCTTGGCTTCCGGCAGGATCCCGTCGACGGCCCGAACTTCTGGTCCGTGTTGAGCGAGCCGCGTCCTCGCCATACGGCCTGGCTTCGCCTCATGGAGCGCGGCCTCGCCATCGAAGAGTTTCGCTATCCGCTGGCCTCCGCCCTGCGCTTCCGCGAGACGGGCATTCCGCCGCTGTTGGCAATGACGCTCCCGCCGCTCACCGAAGACCCCGATGAGCTCCACGAGGAGCTGCGCATCTTCGTGCAGTCATTGCCGGAAGACCGGATCCACCGACAGTACCTGCGGGTCTTCCAGTGGTTGTGTACGCGCCTCGGCCGCCGGTTCTGGTGCGAGCGCTCGGGCGCGTCGCTCGGCCTCGTCCATCCCTTGTCGCACTTTTTCCCGACGGCCAAGTTCATCCACGTCTTTCGCGACGGTCGCGAGTTCGCGGTCTCGGCGCGCCGGTTTGCTCCGATGCGGATGGGCATGATCGGCACCATGTTCAAGCAGAGGTTCGGCGCAGCCCCCTATCTCACGCCGACGTACCAGATGCCCGAGGACCTGCCGGCGGCGTGGCGTGGGCTCGTACCCGAGAGCTTCGACGTCGACGTGTTCCAGCGCTTCGAGCTCCCGATCGAGCCGATCGGCATGGCCTGGTCCGAGATGATCACCGTGGGCCTGAAGCTGCTGGAGAACGTGCCCGCCGAGCGGGTACTGCATGTGCGCTACGAGTCGATGCTCGATACGCCCCACGCCGAACTCCAGCGCATCGCTCGCTTCATGGACCCCAGCCTGGACGATTCTTCGTGGCTCGCGCGGGCGGCCGCGCGCGTGCGCAAGAACCCGCCAAAGTGGGTGACTTTGCCCG
>Ga0302228_10001108_pt1 | contig 20380 bp, 17 predicted proteins | sample II_Palsa_N1_2_FD_193519 | JGI IMG/M metagenome (GOLD analysis project Ga0302228, IMG submission 193519) | Peat permafrost microbial communities from Stordalen Mire near Abisko, Sweden - II_Palsa_N1_2 | ecosystem: Environmental > Terrestrial > Soil > Palsa > Peat permafrost | place: Sweden...
CGCGCTGTGCGGTGCGCAACCTCACAAAGTGGAACCACACTGGTGACCCTCACGTCTCCCGCCCAAAATCCACTCTCCAGCCGATTTTTCGTTCCCAGTCAACGCAGCCAGCCCCTTCCGCATCTAGTGATAGGTCGGGGTTGGTGAGGATTGTGCCGAACTTGAACCTCAGACGCGTAGAGGTAGGGGAGCAGGATTTTCGCGATTTCTCCCGCTTGCCGCCGACGAAGGAGAATCGCACCCAATCGGCGGACCCCACCCGCGCAACCCCATGGCTTCTGGCCAGGAAGGATTTTATGTCAACCAATACTGTGGACGGATCGACTAAGAACAAAGAGATGGAGACTGTTCTCCTCGACCTCGTCAAGACCCTCGAGGACAGCCAGAAGGGTTTTGCCGACATCGGCGACCACCTCAAGGACATCTCCCTCAAGCGCTTCTTCCTCGCCGAGAGTCTCAAGCGCGCGAACTTCCGCGCCGAGCTCGAGAATGAGCTGCACCGCGCCGGCATGGCGGACGTGAAGGAGTCCGGCACCAAGGAGTCCGGCACCGTCTCCGGCGCCATCCATCGCACCTGGGGCGACCTCAAAGCGAAGCTCGGCGGCAGCGATCACGGCCTCCTCGAGACCGCCGAACAGGGAGAAGATGAAGCCAAGAAAGCTTACGAAAAGGCTCTCGATCACGACCTCCCTCTACCGATCCGCGAACTCCTCGTAGAGCAGCAGGAGCAGATCCTCGCTTCCCATGATTTCGTAAAAGCCAGCCGCGACGCCTCAGCAGCCAAGTAACCAACGAATCACAACTGTTCCTGCGTTCCCAAACGTATGGAGTCAACCATGCGGCTCGGACGCGTACTAATGGCCGGATTGTATGTAGCAGCAGGCGTGGGTCACTTCATCGTGACCCGCGTCTACGTGCAAATCGTGCCCGACTATCTTCCAGCCCACCACGAGATTGTCCTTCTTAGCGGAGCAGCAGAAATTGCCGGCGGCATCGGCGTCCTATATCCCCCAACCCGCCGCGCTGCAGCCTGGGGCATCATCCTTCTTCTCATCGCGGTCTTCCCCGCGAATCTCTGGATGGCCCAACACCCCGAGCGCTTCCCCAACATCCCCCTTTGGATCCTGTGGCTTCGTCTCCCACTCCAGCTACCGCTGATCTGGTGGGCATGGCAATACACCAAACCCGAAGCCACACCCCTCAGCCTGGAAGATCCCACCGAACCCTTGGCCGCTCAGTAGCCCAGGTGGTACAGGTAAAACACTACGCCTGACGCCACCAGGCAATAAATCCCAAACAGATACCACCGCCCATGCTCCAGCCACGAGCTAAGCCAGCGCAGCGCCGCCAATCCCGCAACAAACGACAACACCATCCCCAGCAACGCAGCCACAATGCTCCCATGCAGATCGAGCGGCAGCCCCGCAAGATCGGCCACATGCTTTGCCTTCAGCAACCGCTCTGCCTCACGAGCAATCGCCAGCGGTGTAATGATCACGGCCAGCGCAAAGCTAAATCGCTCCGCCCGCTGCCGATTCGCCCCCGCCAGCAAACCCGTTGAAATCGTCGCGCCCGACCGCGAAAATCCGCGGAAGGGAAGACACAGTCCCTGGATCGCGCCCATCCATCCAGCCTGCGCAAACGTCACGTTGTCGCCACTCAGCACAATCGAGCGCTCATACTCAGGCCGAGCCGTCGCACTCTTTGCCTCCCCGCGCTCCCTTAGCCCCGCAATCAAAATCAGCACACCCGCCGCCAGCAGCGCAGGCGCGATCAGATCCAGCCGCGAGAACAGCATCTCGATCTCACCCTTGGAATGTCCCTTGAACGCCGTCCGCTCAATGATCTCGATGATCGGATACCCCACCACCCCGGTGAGCACGGTTGCCCACGCCGCCCGCACCAAAAAGCGCTTCATCGCATGCGCGGTCGTAAAGTACGCCTGCTTCCATTGCGACCAGAAATAAAAGATCACGGCGAACATCGTCCCGGTATGCAGCATCACCAGCACTAGTGTCATCTGCGGCGACGAAGGATCAAGCCCCAACAGTTTTTCCGCAACCACCACATGCGCCGAGCTCGATACCGGTAACAGTTCCGCAAGGCCCTGCACGACGGCCAAAATTAAGACTTTAAGCAAAGAAGGCATGCCTCGATTCTACCCTGCGATGCCCGCGCTTGAACCCTCAATCAACCCACCGCATCTTAACCCTTCATGAAAACCATCACGCTCGAAGAACACTTCGTTACATCCGACTTCCTCAAGGCCACCGGGGCCTACGGCCAGTCCGTTCCCGAGCCCATGCGCGCCATCCGCGACAAACTCCTCGACCTCGGCGACGGCCGCATCGCTGCTATGGACGAAGGCGGCATCACCCTCCAGCTCCTCTCGCTCGCCGCCATGGGCATCGACGACCTCGCCCCCGCCAATCAGACTGCCGTCTTCCATGACGTCAACGATGAACTGGCCGCCGCCGTACGCGCTCACCCCGATCGCTTCGCCGGCTTCGCCACCCCAGCCCTCAAAGAACCCGCCGCCGCCGTCAAAGAACTAGAACGCTGCATCCGCGACCTCGGCTTCAAAGGCCTCTACGTCAACGGCACCACCGACGGCAAATTTTTCGACGCCCCTGAATTCTTCCCAATCCTCGAAGCCGCTGAAGCCCTCAACGTTCCGCTCTATCTCCATCCCGCGCCCCCATCCCCCATCATCCAGAAGGCCTACTACTCCGATCTCCCCGGCGACACCGGCATGCTTCTCTCCATCGCAGGCTGGGGCTGGCACGCCGAACTCGGCCTCCATCTCCTGCGCCTCATCGTCTCGGGGGTCTTCGATCGCCTGCCCAACCTCCAGGTCATCGTCGGCCACATGGGCGAAGGCGTCCCCTACGCGCTTGCGCGCTCCAACGGCATCCTCTCCGCCGCCGCCAAAAATCTAAAGCGCAGCGTCACCGAGACTATCCTCGCCCAAGTCCACATCACCACCAGCGGCTACTTCACGCGCCCACCCTTCGACTGCGCACGCCAAGTCCTCGGCCTCGATCACCTGATGTATTCAGTCGACTATCCCTTCAGCCCCAACACCCGCGGCCAGGATTTCCTCGCCACCCTGGCGCTATCCACCGCCGAGATGGAAGCCTTCACCCACGGCAACGCCGAGCGCCTACTCCGCCTCTAGCAGTTTTGATGAAATTGTGCGCTGTCCTCGAAGGGGCACGGCTTTAGCCGTGCCGCCAGTGCTGATTGAGCGTCGCGGCTTCAGCCGCTGAGGTAAGCTCTCGGCCCGGGCTCGCCTCTCTCAACGAGCCTCTAGTTCTGCCCGCAACGCCGGCTCCAAATTCCCGCCCGACACAATCGCAACCACCTTTCGCACCTTCGGCAACTCTTCCGCATGGAACAGCACAGCCGCAAGCGTCACCGCGCCTGAAGGCTCAGGCACAATCTTGGTCGCGGCCAGAATCACCTTCGCAGCCGTACGAATTTCCTCCTCGCTGATCGTGACAATCCCATCCACGAAGCGAAGAATATGCTCGAAGTTCAGCGTCCCCAGCGACTGCGTCCTCAACCCATCGCACAGAGATCGCGTCGTCTTCTCTGCCGGCCACTCCACCAGCGTCTTCGTCCGGAAAGACTCGGCGGCATCGGCGGCAAGCTCCGGCTCGCATCCCCACACCTGCGGCGCCGCGATCCCCGCGGCCTCAGCCGTCAGCTTAATTCCCGTAGCCACACCCGACAACAAACCTCCGCCAGACACCGGCGACAGCACCAGCTCCACGCCCGGCAGCTGCTCAAGAATCTCCACTCCGCACGTAGCCTGTCCCGCAATAATCGCCGCATTGTCATACGGCGGCACAATCGTGTATCCATGCAGCGCGGCAAGTTCTTCCGCCTTTTCGCGCCGCTCACTGCTAGCCGTCCCGACCAGCACAATCTCCCCGCCCAGCGCAATCGTCGCCTGCCGCTTAATCTCAGGAGCATTCGACGGCATCACGATCACCGCCTTCGCTCCCAGCGCCCGCGCCGCATACGCCACACCCTGCGCATGGTTGCCAGACGAGTACGTAATCACCCCACGCTTCAACTCCTCCGCCGAGAGCTGCGCAATCTTGTTGTATGCGCCCCGCAACTTGAAGCTCCCAATCGGCTGTGCCGACTCGTCCTTCAAATAGATTTCGGGCATCTTCTCTGCCAGCTCCCGAAACCCCGCCAGGCGCAACCGCGCGCGACTAAGCCGCACCAGCGGCGTACGAACGGCAACAGCCGCAATCCGGGCCTTCGCCCCCTCAATATCCCCAAGCCCAATCAAGTCAGCCATGTCTCTATCTATTCTAGTGGTGCAACGTCGGCATGGTCGATTAGGAGCCGTGAAGAGACTGCCGAATATGCAGCAGCAGCGCAATCATTACCGCAGCCAGGATCGCGAGCACAATTATCCCCGCAATGAAGATCATCCAGAGTCGCGCCATCCGCGCCTCCATCCCCCTGATGCGCTCATCGAGCGCCTCGCTCGCCATCCGCGCCGAATGCGACTCTGCCGCAATGCGCTCCAGCGCCTCGCTCTGCTCTGTGAGTTGTTGCAGGATGCCTGCTTGCGTTTCCGTGAGCCGCGTCACGTCGCCGTGCATACGCTCGCCCGTCAGCGCCAGCTCCCCACGTAGTCGCTCGCCCATCTCATCCAACGCGCGCCGCTGTGATTTCCCGTTATCGGCCTTCGACTGCAGATACCGGTCCGCGACCGGCGCCAGCCGCGTCACATGCGGAGCGAGTTTCAGTAGTTGCACCAAGACTGGCCACATGCGGAGATTGTAGCGGTATTACGGAGCGGTCGCCGCACCCGTTCCTCCCCGCCGCAGGAAATCGGTAAACAGTTTCGCAATCGTCAACACCAGGATCGCCGAAATAATACACATCGAGTACAGGCAGTAAATGCACCACTTCTCGATCACGTACGCCTCGAGAAACGACAGAAACGCCGCGCACGCAAATCCAATCTCCGCCGCCTGCAGCGTCAGCCAGTATTGCTTGCTCAGCGCCAGCCCCGCAATCAGCGCGTAGCCAAGAATGCCAATCATCGCCACCGGTATATGGATCTTCCCCGAGTGATCGGGCTCATCAAACCCAATCGGCGGAAACACCGCATAGCGCCCATGATTCACCGCACCGCAGTCGAACTTCTCCGTCACCGCACACGGTGGCGCATCCGCCGGATTCTGGTTGTGGATTCTTAAAGCGAGCACGGAATCGAAGATGCCGGCGAGTGCGAGGATCGCGATCAGATAGCGCATAGCAGCTTCATTGTAAGAGACTCTGCTTCCCGCAGGCCAAGAACTCTCCGAATACCGCCAAAATCAAAAAGGGCGAAGGCAACAGCCTTCGCCCTCAAAACAGGGGCCCGCGTTCTCTTTACTCCTACTCGATGCGGAAGTTAACCGTCATCTCGATCGGCACAGCGTTTCCATTCAAAGTAGCTGGCTTGAAGCGATACTGGCTCGCCGCCGCAAGGATCGCTTGGTCCGTGAACTTGTCGCTGGACTCAACAACCTTCAAGTCAGTAGGTTTGCCGGACGCGTCGATCGTCATCGCAACGCGCACAACGCGATCTTCCGGTCCAGTACTTTGCAGAATTTGTTCGCGATTAACATCCACCGAGTGCACAAGCACCGGTGCCGTGACGCCGGACGAAACTCGAACGACGGTTGGGCTTGCGCTATGGTCTGCAGTCTTGATCCCAGCAAATGCAGTAGGCTGCACGTTGCTCGATTCAAGAGTGGGCGTAGATCCGGGCTGAGCAGACGACTTCACCTGTCCATGCATCATCAAAGGTGAGATCGCGAGGATGGCCAACATAGTACGCTTCATAGGATTAACCTCAATGGGTAAGAGTACCCGTCATCAATCTATCCTCTGGAAGATACGATTGTCAAAATATTTCCTAAGTCCATCAAAACGCAAACACACTCTCTGCCTCCCACCTAACCCTCACGTCGCACACCCTCTTCCCCTACACTGGTTACAAGCGCATCGCGCACCACGTTAGGGAGATGTCATCCATGCAGGCAGTCGAAGAAAATTCCAAATCGTCCGAGTCAGCAACTCATCTCATCTCCGATCCACTCCACATCTGGACCGATCTCGCCGACGCCACCGCCGCCAACGCCTGGGTCGAGCATCACCTCGCAGCCTCCCGCGCCTGCATCGCCGACCTCCTCGCCGTCACCAACGCCCGCACCGTCGACAACACCCTCGTCCCCTACGATCGCGCCTGCTGGCATCTCCGCATGGCCGGCAGCCAGAGCGGTGTCATGTTCATGGTTCATCCCCTCGCCGACGTCCGCGACGCAGCCCAGGAACTCTCCCAGGTCATCGGCGCCGAGAGCGTAGCCCTCAGCCTCAACCGCGACGTCTACCAGGCCCTCGCCGCACTCAACACGTCTCTCACCGGCGCGCCCGCATCCGCCGATCCCGCAACGCTCTATTACCTCGACCGCGCCCTCCTCGGCTACCGTCTCTCCGGCGTCGACAAAGACGAGCCCACCCGCGATCGCATCCGCGCTCTTGCCGACACGATGACGCAGCTCAGCATGACCTTCAGCCGCGCTGTCCAGGACGACGTCCGCCAAATACCCGTCGACAATCCCGACGACCTCCTCGGCCTCCCACACGACTACCTCACCCGCCACGGCGTCCACCCCGCCAAAGCCAGTGACGACGGTCCCTATCTCACAGCCGACGCCCCCGTAGTCCTCACCACCGATCCCCCCGAGATGGCGCCCATCATGACCTACGCCATCAACCCTCAGCTCCGCCGCCGCATGTATCTCGCCTACAACGACCGCGCCTACCCCGCCAACAAGCAGATCCTCCTCGACCTCCTCTCTGCGCGCGAAGAGATGGCCAAGCTGCTAGGCTTCCGCAGCTGGGCCGACCTCGCCACCGTCGACCAGATGATGGGCTCCGCCGCCAACATGCGCACCTTCCTAAACGAAGTCGAAGCCGCCGCCCTCGAAACCGCGAAGCAGGAATTTGCCGAACTAGAAGCCTTCGTCCTCGAACGCGATCCCAACGCCCTCCCGTTAACCCTCAGCGACGCTCGCTTCTGGGAAGAACAATATCGCCGCGCCCGCTACGACTTCGACTCGCAGTCCGTCCGTCCCTACTTCCCGTATGAGCAGGTAGAAGCCGGCATCCTCACCACCGCCGGCAAACTCTTCGGTGTAACCTTCGCGCGCGCAGAAGACGCCATCGTCTGGGCCCCCGGCGTCAAAGCCTTCAACGTCCTCGACAACGACGCAACCTCACCCACGCACAACCAACCCATCGGTCGTATCTATCTCGACATGCATCCCCGCGAGGGCAAGAGCAAATGGTTCAGTGAGTGCTCCCTAATCAGCGGCGTCCTAAACCACCAACTCCCCGAAGCCTCCCTCGTCTGCAACTTCCCGCAACCTTCCCCCGACGACCCCGGCCTCCTGCAATACTCTGACGTCGTCACCTGCTTCCACGAGTTCGGTCACCTCATGCACGAGGTCCTAGGCGGTCGCCAGCGCTGGGCGGGCCAATCCGGCATCTCCACGGAAGGCGATTTCGTCGAAGTCCCCTCCCAGATGCTCGAAGAGTTCTTCGAAGACCCCGAGCTAGTCCGCACCTTCGCCCGCCACTACAAAACCGGCGAGCCCATCCCCCACGACGTCTTCGCCCGCATGGTCCGAGCCAGCGCCCACGGCCGCGCCCTCGCCACCCTCACCCAAGTCATGTACGCCACCTACTCGCTCGACACCCACGACAAGTTAGCCGCCGACCTCGACCTCGATGCGCTCCTCCGCGCCGGCTACGACCGCTTCTCCAGCTACGAGTTCGTCGATGGCAATCGCATGTACTCCGCCTTCACCCACCTCGTCGGCTACACCTCCAACTACTACACCTACCTCTACGACAAGGTGATGGCCCTCGAGTTCTTCGCACAGTTCGACCCCACCAATCTCATCGAAGGCCCCACCGCCCTCCGCTATCGTCGCGAAGTCCTCGAGCCCGGCGGCTCCAAACCAGCCCGCGATTTAGTCGCAGCCTTCTTAGGCCGGGAAGTAAGCATGTCCGCCCTAAAACAGTGGATTGGCCGCGAATTCGACTCGCAATAGATTTGCTCTGGCTTTTGTTTTTCTGGCTGTCATTCCGCAGCGCAGCGAAGGAATCTGCTTCTCCACCGACGCTCTGAGACAAGCGGAGCACCGCTCAACAAAATATGATCTGCTTCTGAGATAGGCCGGGACTTTAGTCCCGGCAATAAACAGCAATGAGGAACAGGGCTTTAGCCCCTGGGACAAATCCCACCCGCTACCGCGACTTCGCCTTGCCCTTAGCCTTCACCGCCGCCTTCACCGGGGGCTTCCTCCGCACCGGCTTCGCAGGCGCCGCTTTACGCACGGGAGCAGCCTTCCGCACCGGAGCCTTCGCCGCACTCTTCACCACCGGCTTCTGCTTCACCGCAACCGCCGCAGCCTTCGCTTTCACCGGAGCCGCCACGGGAGCAGGCTTCTCCTTTGCCACGACCGCCGGCTCAACCTTTACCGCCGCTACGTGCGCAGCAGGCGTCTCTGCCGAACCCTCAGCACCCTGCCGCAACGAGTGCACCACCACCCGCAACATCTCTTCCTCCGGCGCCGGCTTACCCGTCCAAATCTCGAACTGGCGCGCCCCCTGTTGCACAAACATCTCCACGCCCGTGATCACGGCAATACCCTTCTGCCGAGCCATCCGTAGCAGCGGCGTCTCGATCGGGTTATAGACCAGGTCAAACACATACCGCGCATTGATCTCGTTGGCTTCCAGCGGCGACACTGGAACACTCTTCGCCCCCGGCTTCACGATCCCAGCCATCCCCACCGGCGTAGCGTTGATGATCACATCGAACTGCGTCTTCGCCACCACGTCGCGCTTGATCGCCTTCGCACCTGACTGCCGCGCCAGCTTCTGCGCAGTCTCCGGCGTGCGATTCAAGATGTACACTTCCGCGCCCTTGTCACTACAACCAAACACCGCAGCGCGCGCCGCACCACCCGCACCCAACACCAGCACCTTCGCGCCCTTCAATTGCAGCCGCCGCTCCAGCGGAGCCACAATACCCGCAACGTCGGTATTGAACCCGTAGAACTTCCCATCCTGCGCACGCAGAATCGTGTTCACCGCGCCAATCTTTGCCGACAGCGCATCCGTCCGCTCCAGCAACGGCATCACATCCTGCTTCAGCGGCATCGTGATGCTCATGCCCTGGATCGGCACCTCGCGCGCCAGCTTGAAAAGATCTTCCGCCTTCGACGTTTGCAGCCCCAGGTAGACAGCATTCACCGTCTCGCGCCGGAACGCCGTATTCATCATCAGCGGCGACAGCGAGCTCTTGATCGGATTGCCCGCAACGCCATAGATCTTAGTCGCCGCATCCACCTGGTCCACGCGGTAGGTCTCGAGCAGAGTGCGCGCTGCAATCTGTCCGGGCCCGGTTTCTTCACCGAGGGTCGCGGCAGCGAACGTAAACGCCGACCCCGCCCTCAGTCCAAGCACGCGCGAAATAATTCCCGCCTCGCCCATGCAGATCCCGACCACACTGGAATTGCTCTCGTCCTCAACCCGCTCCAAAAACTTCATCAGCGTCAGGTTGTCCGACAGCGACCGAGCCGTTGGCACGATCTTAATGAAGTCTGAACCGAATGGCTTGATCCGCCGATACACCGCATCCAATTCCTTGGTCGCGTGGAAATCGTGGTGGCTGATGATCACCGCCGCCCCCGCCTCGCGCAACTGGCTCATTGTGTTCTTGGGCAGCTTCTCGATCGACTCCAACTCGATATCGACCAGGTGGAACCCCGCCGCCGCGGCCTTCAACAAAATCTCTAGCTCTGCCGACTTTGATCCGTCGAACCGCCCGCCATTATCCTTCAGCCGGCAAGTAGCAATCGCCGTCGCCGCACCATTCTCCACCAGAAACTGCTTCAGTGCTGGCAGTGCCGCCGCCGGCTTCGCCAGATAATCCAACCGGAATTCCAGAAAGCTGGACTCTTTCAGTACTTCCGTGGCCTTCTCGATCATCTCGTTCGGAGATGTTCCGATGACGGCCACACAGATCTTTCCAATGCGGGAGCGAAGTAGGTGCGAGGCGATTTGAGTTGAATTATTCATGCTGCAGTCGCGGTATGATAAACGCCGATCTCTCTCAATTGCAATAGGTTGGCTGTGATTATTCAGTTGAAAGCCCAAAAATCCCGAAGCCGCACACGCCAGCTTTGCCCACATGGAACGGGAATCTCTTCATTCGATGCCGATGGGGAAGTTCATGGACTTTCTACTTCACACACTGCGCGATTGGACGTTCAGGGCCGGGGAAGGTTGCAATCAGCATCTGATTTCCCTGCAAAGTCTCACGAATTCTTCGAATCCCCTCAATTTGTGCAACCAATATTCACTCTCGAGCGTCTGATTTAACAACTGAGAGGCTATTCAATCTGTCCTACCTGCAGTAAGCTCCTCCTCTTTGCCCTTTTTTTGGGCGACCCCCCGGTTATTCCTCAGTTAATCCCCTCCCCAAAGCCTCTCAAGGGCCCGCCAGAAAGCGGGCCCGAAACTTTTAACTCCTACATATCTTCCTCGCCGCAATTCTCAAATTCATTTTCTCGCCGCAATTCCCACCTTTTACCTGCGATTCTTTTTGCCGTCATTCTTTCTTGCTGTAATTCTTTTGCTTTTCTGGCTGTCATTCTGAGCCGAAGGCGAAGAACCTTCTGTCTCCGGTTCTTATCGCACCAACTCCGTCACCACACCAAAGATGCGGGCGGCTCTCCCCACGTAGACTCTCCCGAGTGCCGAAAGACCCACGGTAAAATCACCCTGTGAGTCGTCCAAAGATCCCGCAGCGCAAGGCCATCAACCCGTCACCCAACCTGGACGCAACCTTCGCCGCAGTCGGCCTCACCCAAGGCCGCCGCCGTTCAAGCACCACTACCTCATCTACCCCGAAATCCTCCCCACCCGACACACCGCGCCGCCCCAGCCCCGGCCTGGTCACCATTCCAGCCTGGAACAAGTACCCATGGCTCGTCGCCGGCTTCAGCACTCGCCAAGGTGGTCTCTCCACCGCCTACGCCGCCGGCGGCCCTCCCGAACAAAACCTCGGCTACACCCCACAGGACGACCCCGCCACCATCCTCGCCGCCCGCCAGCGCCTCGTCGCAACTCTCACCAAATCTCGCAAGCCCTCACCCGACCTCATCACCATCCGCCAATGCCACACCGGCATCATCCAACGCGTAAACCGAGCCGACTTCCCACTCACCACCTCCGACGGCAAAGCCCTACTCCGCGGTGACGCACTCTACACCCGCGACCCGAACATCCTTCTCGGCATCCTCACGGCCGACTGCGTCCCCGTCCTCATCGCCGACACCCGCACCCACGCCGTCGCCGCCTTCCACGCCGGCTGGCGCGGCACTCTCGCCCGCATCGTCGAGCGCGGCATCGGCACCCTTCGCCGCGACTTCGGCTCCCGCCCCCAGGACCTCATCGCGGCCATCGGCCCTTCTATCGGCGACTGCTGTTTCGCCGTCGGAGAAGAAGTTCGCCACGAGTTCGAAAGCCAGTTCGCCTACGCTCCCTCGCTCTTCTCCGAGGTCTACGACTCCGACCCCATCCGCGAAAAATATCCCATGCTCTTCCTAACAGCCCGAGCCCCCGGCCACTCCAACCTAGGCCCCCAAATCCACCTCAACCTATGCGAAGCGAACCGCCGCCAACTCCTGGCCGCCGGCCTCCGCGCCTCCTCCATCACCACCATCGCCCACTGCACGGCCTGCACCCGCCTCCGCGACGGCCGCCGAAAATACTTCAGCCACCGCGCCGAACAAGGCTTCACCGGCCGCATGCTAAGCCTCATCGGCACCACCACCAGGTAGCAGTATTTCCCCCGCGAACTCCGTCATCTCGACCGGAGCGCGCAAGCGCGTAGCGGAGAGACCCCTGTATTGGTCGTTGCTCTCGCAGTTGCTCTTGTTCTTGCCGTTGCCTCTGAGATAGGTCCGGGCTTCAGCCCGGACATTCAACAGCCCACAACCGCCCGGCTTTAGCCCCTGGGACATCCTTGCCGTTGCCCCACGACCACCTACGCCTTACACAACTCCAACAGCAACTCCTCGCGATGCTCCAGCGCGAACTGATCCATCATCTTCAAACTCCGCAAATAAGCCACCACTCCCGCCGCCGCGAACACCGCAAAGATCGGCACCAGCGCCCACAGCGCATGCAACCAGAAGCACAAAAAGAAAATCCCCGTCGCCACACCCGACGACACCAGCATCACCGCCATCGCAATCAGGCCGCTGACCTGCGACGCCTGTCGCCGCATCATCTTCTGCAGATCCATCTTCTTCGGCGAAGTAATCGACCGCTGGTTGCCGAAGATCATATTCACCGCCAGCGTTCCCACCGCCCACAGCACTGCCGCCAGCGCCGTCTGCAACGAAGGCACCCCGGCCATATAGCTGATGATCACGAAGACTAGCAGTATCTCCACCGCCGCCATCAGCGATCCCAGCAGGTTCTTCGCCAGTAGAATATCCCGCATCCTCACCGGCGCCATAAAGTAAAGCTGCGCACCCGTCGTCTCCATCCCCAGCGAGTTGTAGCTCAGCGGGCAGATTGCCAGCAGCGTATACGCCACCGCCGCCGGAAACACCCACATCGACCCCGTGCTCGACCGCGTTGCAAACTTGCCCGCAAAAATCAGCACCAGGAAGATCGGCATCACAAGCCCATACAGAATTCCCGTATTCCGTCGCACATACAAAATTTCCTTGCCCAGCACGGCCTCAATCACCGACCACACCCTAGCTCCGCCAGCAAGCGCAGATTCGCTCGTAGCAGCCGCAGTCGTTCCCATCGCCGCCGCACTTACGGGAGCAACCGCCGTCCCACCCGAAACCCTCACCGCCTTCGTCGTCTTCCGCGCCACCGCACTCGCCGCATCCGACAGATTCTCTCCGCGAAACTCCGTCCGCATCCGCAGCGCGAAGACCAGCAGGAACAACCCTGCCCAAAGCGCCGCCGCCACCGTATACCCCGCAAACCCTGCAGCCGACGCGTCCTTCGCCTTCACCAGCGACGTCCCCGTCAGCTCCGGCGGCAACGGCTTCAGCCACGGCTCCGCGCGCGCAATCAGCGGACCCACAAACCCAACCCGCTGCTGCGACACGGTATACGCGTGCGTCTTATGGTTGTGGTTATACGCCGGGTTGAACGTAAAGTTCGCCCACTGAATCCCCAGCGACCCCACAAAAATAATCGCCGTAAACACCTCGCGCGCCCGCCGCGTCGACAGCCACCGATCCACCCACGCAAAGATCATCCGCGAGAACAGCACATTCGTCGCCGCAAACACCGCCATCGCAATCAGCGCATACACCCACAGCCTCGGAGCCGCCACCCCAATCCCCACCGCCACCGACAGCGACGTCAGCGTCCCCGCCACATTCGCGGGCGTCAACAGTCCGAAGAACAGCCGTATCCCCACATACGTCTCGACCTTCAGCGGAAACCGAATCAACTGTGTCGGATCAAACGTAGTCGTCGGCTGCCCCAGCTGAATATTCAGCAGCTGGCAAAGCAAAAAGATCCCCCACAGTAGCCCCACAATCCAAGTCAGATGTCCCTTAGCCACAAAGAAATAAGCCGCAAAGCCAGCCCCCACCACAAACGCGAGCACCATCCCCAGGAACAGCACCGACAGCAGCACCATCCCCACCATCTCGCCCGCGCCCCCCTTGCGCCGATAGCTGTTCCACATAATCCGCCAGCGCAGCCAGGCAATCGCCCCAAACTGCGCCCGCGTCTGCGCCGCCGTCCATCCAGCCTTTTCTACGTCAGTCATATCCCCTCCCACTTCTAATCCACGACGAACTTAACTCTCACCGTCCGCGCAGCACCGCAGGACTAGGACTTCAGCCATGTCAGTTCCTGCTCCTGATGCGCCGCCCCCGCCTCGCCGCCCACCACGTTCAGAAAAATCTGCTCCAGTGTAAGCCGCGCCTGCGGATCACTCTCCGCCCCCGGCGTGAGCCGCGCCTGCACGCCCGCCCTCAGCTCATCCAGCGACCCATTCGCCACAATATGTCCGCGATTAATAATCGCAATGTGCGAGCAGAGTCGCTCCACAATCTCCAGCACATGCGACGTCAAAAAGATTGTCGCGCCCCGCGCAATCATGCTCTGCAACATCGTCTTCAGGGTATTAGCGGCAATCGCGTCGACGCCCTCAAACGGCTCATCCAGAAACAGCACCTTCGGCCCATGAATCACCGCAGCCGCCAGCGCCAGCTTCTTTCCCATTCCATGCGAATAGTCCGCAATCAACTTCTTCCCCTGGTCTGCCAGCCCCATAAACTCCAGCAGCTCGGTCGACCGCGCCTCCACAGTCACCTTATCCAGCCCATACATCCGCCCCACAAACAGCAGGTACTCCCGCGCCGTCAGCTTGCCAAACAGCGCCATGCCCTCCGGCACCACGCCAATCAGCCGCTTTACTTCCACGGGGTTATAAAACAAATCCTGCCCCAGGATCTGGATCGACCCCGACGTCGGCGCCAGCAACCCCGTCAGCATCTTGATCGTCGTAGATTTCCCCGCACCATTCGGCCCAAGAAATCCAAAAAACTGCCCAGGTTCTACTGCAAGATCAATGTGATCGACGGCCGTAAACCCGTCGAAACTGCGTGTGAGCGCGTGAGCCGCGATAGCAGGAGCCATGATTGCAAAGTCTACCAGCCCCAACCCCGGCGATCACCAACCCACTACCCACTACGGTGGTGTCTCAGTCTGAAATGCAGGTATGGGCGCTGGAAGAGCTTGTAGGCGCTGTAGCAGCGTGAGAGTATAGCTGCCATGAAGAAGAGCATCGGGATATTCGCAATGATCGTCCTCGTTTTCGCGATCTGCGCAATCAAGTTCTCCCCCCATCCCATTGCTTGGCTTATCGGTCTAGCCGCGTCGATTCCGATATTCGCCGCTATCGGAGGAGCTTTCCTGAAAACTGATAAGTAGCCTTGGGCGTCGATAGTTATATAAGCAGACTTCAAACTGAGACGCTACCCCACTACCTACTAGTCACTACCCACAACACTCTATCCTCTACACTCTGTCTTAGAGGTTTCCCATGCCTGCACAGCCCATCGTCGGTCTCCACCACGTCACCGCCATCGCCTCCGACCCGCAGGCCAACCTCGACTTCTACACCCAGGGCCTCGGCCTCCGCTTCGTTAAGCGCACCGTCAACTTCGACGACCCCGGCACCTACCACTTCTACTTCGGCGACGACGCCGGCTCCCCCGGCACCATCCTCACCTTCTTCCCCTGGCCCCGCGCCACCCGCGGCTCCGCCGGCGCCGGCGAAGTCACTCACACAGCTTTCAGCATCCCCGCCACGTCCCTAGCCTTCTGGGAGCAGCGCCTCGTCGACCTTCACATCCCCTTCACCCGCAGCCCCCGCCGCTTCGATGAAGAAGTCCTCACCCTCTCTGACCCCGACGGCATGAAGATCGAGCTCGTCGCCCACGCCGAAGCCTCCGCCGCCCATCCTCCGCGCTTCTCTGACGTCCCAGCCGAGCATGCCATCCGCGGCTTCTTCGGTGTCACCATGCTCCAGCTCGACGCCACCGAAACCGCCGCCACCCTCGCCTTCATGGGCTTCCATCAAATAGCCGCAGAAGGCAATCGTCTCCGCTTCGCCTCGCCCGCCGACCCCTCCGCTCTAGGCAACCACATCGACATCCTCGTCGATCCGCAAGCCAACTTCGGCCGCTCCGGCGCCGGCTCCGTCCACCACATCGCCTTCCGCGCCGCCAACGACGAATCCCAACTCGACTGGCGCACCACCATCACCGAGCACCTTCCCGCCACCGAAGTCCTCGACCGCGAGTACTTCCACTCCATCTACTTCCGCGAACCCGGCGGCGTCCTCTTCGAACTAGCCACCGACAATCCCGGCTTCGCCATCGACGAACCCCTCGAATCCCTAGGCGAACGCCTCTGCCTACCACCCTGGTTTGAATCCCGCCGCCCCGAACTAGAGCAGCGCCTAGCCCCCATCACCCTCCACAAAAGCACTTCACAAACCGCCACCGCAGACCGGGTGCCCCCTCCGTACGCGCCTTTGCGGACGGGTGGGGAAGAAGACCCCCACGCCAACGGCGAACTCTACCGCGCCGGCGCCCCTCTCGATCAGGCCTCCGGCGCCGTCATCCTCCTCCACGGCCGCGGTGGCGCCGCGCGCGACATCCTCACCCTCTCCCGTGCCCTCGCCCCTGCCAACGTCCCCATCGCCTTCTTCGCACCGCAGGCCGCCAACTCCGCCTGGTATCCCCAATCCTTCCTAGCAGACCGCGATCTCAACCAGCCCTTCCTCGACTCCGCTCTCGCCCGCGTCCAATCCGTGATCGACCTCGCCCTCGCCGTCGGCATTCCTCTCGACCGCATCGTCCTAGCCGGCTTCTCTCAAGGCGCCTGCCTCGCCACCGAATTCATCGCCACCCACCCCGCCCGCTACGCCGGCCTAATCGCCTGGACCGGCGGCCTCATCGGCCCCCAAGGTTCCGACGTCACCCACACTGGCGACCTCGCCGGAACCCCCGCCCTCTTCGCCAGCAGCGACCCCGACCAATGGGTTCCCTGGGCGCGCGTAGAAGAGTCCGCCAAAATCTTCACCTCGATGGGCGCGCAAGTAACCCTCCGCCGCTACCCCGACAAGCCCCACTCCGTAAGCGGCGAAGAGATCGAACTAGCCCGCAAGCTAATAGAAAAAGCCTTCGCCCCCACGAAATAACGAAGCTGCCGTTGCCGTTTTCGTTGCCTTTCTGGCTGTCATTCCGCAGCGAAGCGAAGGAATCTGCTTCTCGCTTCCCCCCACAATCGTCATCCCGACCGAAGCGCAGCGCAGTGGAGAGACCCCTGTATTGGCCCTTGTCCTTGCTCTTGCCGTTGATGTTGTCTTGGCCTTCCCCTTGCACCTGAGATAGGTCCGGGCTTCAGCCCGGACCTTTCGCCCAACCCAACCCCCGGGCTTTAGCCCCTGGGACTACCTCATCGCCCCGCCACGATCCAAACTCTCGCCGTCCGCGGACGACCGCAACAACTCCGCAAAGATCGTCCCACCCTGATCCGCGCGACTCACCGTCCGCCGAAACACGCTGAACAACTCGCGCCCCACCCCATACTGCATCGCCGAAAGATCCGCACTCACCGGCTCCCGCGCCGCCCACTCATCCGCAGCCACCAGCGCCGTCAAATCTCCCGCATTCGAGTCAATCCGCACCCGATCCCCATCCCGCAGCTTCGCAATCGGCCCACCCTCCGCAGCCTCCGGCGTCAAATGAATCGCCGACAGCACCTCACCCGACGCACCCGACAACCGTCCATCCGTCACCAGCGCCACCTTGAACCCAGCGCTCTGCACCGCCTGCAACGGCGGCAGCAGCTTATGCAGCTCCGGCATACCATTCGCCCGCGGCCCCTGAAACCTCACCACCACAATCACATCGCGGTTCAGCTCTCCAGCCTTGAACGCCTTCTGCACATCTTCCTGGCTATGGAAGATCGTGACCTCACCCTCAATCACATGGAGATCCGGCGCAATCGCAGACGTCTTCACAATCGCCTTACCCAAATTCCCCTGCAGCACGCAAAGCCCCCCATGCACATCGAACGGCGCACTCACCGGCCGCAGAATCTGTTCGTCCTTACTGACCGCATCGCCGATCCGCCACCCAACCTCTCTGTCATCCTTCAGAAACGCAACCTCGGTATACCGCTGCAGCCCCGGCCCCACGACAGTCTGCACGTTCTCATGCGCGAGCCCGGCATCCAGCAGCTCCCCAATCAAAAATCCCATCCCCCCCGAAGCATGAAACTGGTTCACATCCGCCTTCCCATTCGGATAAACCCTCACCAGCAGCGGCACTACGTTCGCCAGGTCCTCAAAATCACTCCACTCCAACCGAATCCCCGCCGCCGCCGCCATCGCCACCAAATGAATCGTATGATTCGTCGACCCGCCCGTAGCCAGCAGCCCCACAATCCCATTCACAAACACGCGCTCATCCAGCAGCTGTCCCACCGGCATATATTCTTTGCCAAGCGCCGTCATCGCCAACGCCCTTCGAACCCCCGCCCGCGTCAGCGCATCCCGCAGCGGCGTATTCGCGTTCACAAACGACGACCCCGGCAGATGCAGCCCCATCATCTCCATCATCATCTGGTTCGTATTCGCCGTCCCATAGAACGTGCACGTCCCCGGCCCGTGATAAGACTTCGACTCAACCTCAATCAGTTCCTCGACCGTCACCAGCCCCTTCTCAAAATCCCGCCGCATGTACTTCCGGTCATCATTAGAAAACCCACTCGTCATCGGTCCGCTAGGCAGAAACACCACCGGCAGATGCCCAAACGAAAGCGCCGCAATCACCAGTCCCGGCACAATCTTGTCGCAGATCCCCAGCATCACCACCGCGTCGAAAGTCTGGTGCGACAGCGCCACCGCCGCCGACATCGCAATCACATCCCGCGAGAATAGCGACAGCTCCATCCCCGTCGCGCCCTGCGTAATCCCATCGCACATCGCCGGAACGCCGCCCGCCACCTGCGCCACGCCACCAGCCTCACGCGCCGTCGTTCGTATCAACTCCGGAAACCGCTCGTACGGCTGATGTGCCGACAGCATATCGTTGTACGCGGTAACAATCGCAAGATTGCCCGCGTCCCCCTCGCGCAGCATCGCCTTGTCTTCCGCCCCACACGCCGCAAACCCATGCACCTGGTTCGCGCACCCCAGCCCCTTGCGCGTCGGTGTCACGCTAGCCGCTTGCGCAATCGCCTCAAGGTACCGCCGACGTGTCCCCACGCTCCGCTGAACGATCCGCTGCGTAACCTCTTCCACGCGCGAATTCATCGTGCTCACGAGCCAAATCCATCACGCCCACCAGGGCGCGTCCAAACGAGCTGCAGAGGCCTAACCATGCCCCGATTGTAGTCGCTTACCCGGAGGAATTTCGTGATTGCGCGCACTCCGATATCGCAGGAAAACTCCCACCCTCCAAGCCCCTAAACCCCCGCTCCCTGCCCCCGAAACTCCCGCACAATCGCCATATATTTCCGAGCCGTCTCCGTCACCACCTCCGGCTTCCCCGCGGCCATCGCCTTCGCGTCCACCAAATCCGATCCCACACCCAGCGCAAACGCTCCCGCCTCCAGAAACTCCTTCGCCGATGCCAGCGAAACGCCCCCTGTAGGAATCATCTCGATCTGCGGCAGCGGCCCCTTCAGCGACAGCAGATACTTCGCCCCACCCATCGCGCCGGCAGGGAACACCTTCACCACATCCGCCCCCGCCTCCCACGCCGTCACTATCTCCGTCGGCGTCAGCGCCCCCGGCAGCACCGCCACCGAATACCGATGGCACATCGCAATCGTCTTCACATTCAGCGCCGGACTCACCACAAACTGCGCTCCCGCCAATATGCACGTCCGCGCCGTCTCCGCATCCAGCACCGTCCCCGCTCCCACCAAAATATCCGGGCGCTCGTTCACCAGCCGCTCAATCACCTCCACCGCTCCCGGCACCGTCATCGTTACTTCGAGCACGTTCACCCCGCCCGCCGCCACCGCCTCCGCCAGCGCAATCGCCTTCTCCACCGACGCTGCCCGCAACACCGGCACCAACCCCGTCTCCTGCAACCTCTTCAAAACCGCAGCCTTTTCCATAGCAATAAACCTACCACCGCCACCCCGCCCAAGTCCGTGCTCCCCGCCCCCTCGCATACTTCGCATCAACCCGCTTCTGATACTCTTCGGCAAGGCCCATTGGAGGAGCACAGCGTGGGAGGCCTGATCCCTTTAGGAGACGTATCGCGGCGCCGGGTCCATTTTCCCATCGCCACCGTCGTCATCATCGTCCTCAACGTCCTTGTCTGGTTCCTCGAACTCCAGGGCGGCGACACCTTCGTCTACCAGTGGGCCGCGGTCCCCGCCTACATCCGCTCCGGCAACGGCCTCATCACCCTGCTCACCTCCATGTTCCTCCATGGAAGCTGGTCCCACATCCTCGGCAACATGATCTTCCTCTGGGCCTTCGGTCCAGCGATGGAAGACGCCATGAACCCCTTCAGCTTCTCCGTCTTCTATCTCCTCGGAGGCCTGATCGCGATGCTCGCCCAGGTCGCCGCCTCGCCAGGCTCTTACGTCCCCACCCTCGGTGCCAGCGGCGCCATCGCCGCCGTCATGGGAGCCTTCCTCGTCACCTTTCCCCGCGACCGCATCCGTTCGCTCTTCTTCTTCTTTCTCTTCATCCGCATCACGT
>Ga0302228_10001110_pt1 | contig 20363 bp, 19 predicted proteins | sample II_Palsa_N1_2_FD_193519 | JGI IMG/M metagenome (GOLD analysis project Ga0302228, IMG submission 193519) | Peat permafrost microbial communities from Stordalen Mire near Abisko, Sweden - II_Palsa_N1_2 | ecosystem: Environmental > Terrestrial > Soil > Palsa > Peat permafrost | place: Sweden...
CCCCACCAGCAACCGCTCAATGTTGCGGTCAGCGCCGCCAGGACCGCCACTATCGCGAACTTTCTCATACGTTTCTCCTTCGTGAGTATTGCGAACCCAGGCGCCAATGCTTTGGCGCCCGTGAAATGCAATGCCCGCACCCTATCAACCCGCGAAGGATCGTGTTTTACAACGCCGTTACAACCCGGACAAAGGCTTAACGCCGATCCGGCCAATAAGCACTTCGATCCGGCCGGCGCGGCGCTGTTGTCGCGCCTATCGCGCCGTTTGCGGCACGCGACACCTCTACGTCTTGTTGCTGTAAGTAAACCCTCGTAAGGCGTCGCACTCGCAAAGACGGCCGGACGGCTCGTTGCACCACCGGGTAGATTTCCCCTTAATAAAAACTTGACCTAAAATAACTACATATCTAGATTTATAGATATGAGAAACGCATACGCCAACAGTATTCCCGCGGACTGGGAGCAATTCGCCGCCGTTTTTGCGGCGCTGGGCGACAGCTACCGGCAGCGCATCCTGCTGTTCTTCGAGCCGGGCGAGCGGCTGACGATCAAGCAGATCGCCGACGTGCTTCCGCTCAGCCGTACCGCCGTGCTGCATCACGTTCGCGTGCTGCAGTCGGCGGGGTTGCTCGAGAGCAGCAAGGAGGGCCGCGAGGTCTTTCTCACAGTCAATAAAGCGCTGTTGCTAGAAGCGCTTACAAGCACGGTCCGCTATGCGGAGGAACAGATATGACGAACCATCGACGCAATATCCGCATCTGCGGAACCGGCGTTGCCGTACCGGAACAGGTGTTGACGAGCGATGAAATCGACCGGCGCTTCGGCCTGCCGGCCGGCACGGTCTTCAAGCGATACGGTGTGCGCACGCGTCATCGCACGGTGCATGAGAACTCGGCTTCGCTTGCGGTCGCAGCGTGCGAAGCGGCGCTCGCGCAGGCCGATCTGAGCTGGAGCGACATTGACTGCCTGGTGTCCGCGTCCGCCACCATGGACCAGGCGTTGCCCTACAACGCGGCGCTGATTCTGGCGGCGCGCGGCGGCGATGCGAAGCGGATTACCGCCTTCGATATGGGCGCGAGTTGCCTGTCGTTTCTGGTGGGGCTCGACACGCTCAGCTATCTGGTGGAGAGCGGCCGGTACCGCAACGTTCTGATCGTCTCCGCCGATATCGCCACGTTCTCGCTGGACTGGTCGACGCTCGGCGAATCGGCGATCTTCGGCGATGGCGCCGCAGCCGCCGTGATCCGCAAAGCCGCGCCGGGCGAAAGCTCGTCCATCCTGGCCTCGCGCATCGAAACCTATCCCGAGGGCGCGGAGTATTGCCACATCAAGGCCGGAGGCTCGCGCTACCATCCACGGCGCCTGAGCAGCAGCATCGATCCGCTGGCGCTGTTCCATATGGACGGACCGCGCCTCTTCAAGACCGTATCGCGGGAGATGCCGCGCTTCGTCAACGACCTGCTCGGCGGCGCCGCGCTCACACTCGATCAACTGCGTCTCGTCGTGCCGCATCAGGCCAGCCGCCTCGCGCTCGACCACCTCGCCAAACGGCTGCGCGTCGACGCCGCTCGCACGGTGGATATCCTGGCGGACTTCGGCAACCAGGTCGCGGCGTCGCTGCCGTCCGCGCTGCATCACGCGATCAAGGGTGGACGCGTGCAGCGCGGCGACCCGATCATGCTCATCGGCTCGGGCGCGGGCCTGACGATCGGCGGCATGGTCATGGTCTACTGACATGCGCCAGCTCGCTGACGGCTCGGCCCGCTCTCTCCGCTTGCGGCATGGCACGGTCGCGAGGCGGCAGCATGGCGCGTAACGTCCTGATCCTCGGTGGACGTGCGCCCGCGGCGCTCGATCATGCGCGCCGCTTTGCGCATCAGGGCTGGAAAGTGTGGGTGGCCGACAGCATTCCCTGCCAGATCAGCGGCGCTTCGCGCGCGGTGAGTGAAACGCTGCGGGTTGCGTCGCCGCGTCACACGCCGGCGCGTTTCGTGGACGACTTGCGGCGCGCGTCATTGACGCATGGCATCGACCTGATCGTGCCCACTTGCGAGGAAGTGTTTTTCGTCTCCCGCTATCGGGACCGGCTGCCAGCCCATGTGCGCGTGGTCGCCGACGACTTCAATAAAATGCGCGACGTCCACAGCAAGTGGCGCTTTCTTTCGCTCGCTCAGGACTGCGGCGTCGAAGTGCCGGACTCGGCACGCGTCGCATCTCTCGACGAGGCCCGCGATTGGGCCGGCACACGACCGGTTGTGCTGAAACCGGAGTACTCGCGCTTCGGTGTCCACGTGCGGATTTATCCTCACGGCATTCCCGCTGCAGCGCCGCCTCTCGCGCCGCTGGGTCACTGGGTGGTGCAGGCGCTCGCCGAGGGCCGCGAATTCTGTTCGTACAGCGTGGCGGATCGCGGCCGGCTGGTGGCGCATAGCGTCTATCGGCCCGGTTGGAGAATGTCGACCAGTTCGAGCTTCTATTTCGAAGACGTGCGTATCGAAGCGATTCGCCGCTTTGTCGAACACTTCTCGCGCAAGCTCGAGTTTACCGGCCAGTTGTCGTTCGACTGGATCCAGCACGCAGATGGACGTGTGAGCGTGCTCGAATGCAATCCGCGTGCGACCAGCGGCTGCCATCTCTTCACGCCTGACGACCCGCTGCCCGATGCACTTAACGGCACACTTGGCCGCGCCCTCAGCGGCACGCCCGGCAGTACGCAAACGACACCCATCGAGCCGTCCTCAACCGCGCCGCGCATGATCAGCGCGATGATGCTGAGCGCGGGCCTGATCGATGCGCTCAGGCGCGGCGAACTGCGTCGCTGGGCGCACGACTATCGCCGCGCCTCCGATGTGATCAGCACGCCTCACGACCGCGGCCCGCTTGCCGGTGCGATCCGCGATCTGGCGTCGTATGCACGGCTCGCGCTGGCACAGCGCTGCAATATGCGCGAAGCGGCAACGCAGGATATCGAGTGGGACGGCCAGGAGCTGCCCGAAGCATGAGCACCTGTCTGTACGTCCCGCACGCCTGTTTCGCCGACAAGGCCGCGGCCTTCGCCGCGCTGCATGCTGGGGTGGCGACGCGCGGCTTCGTTTCGAACATCGACGCCCGCGTGGAAACCTTCGACGCCGGCGGCCTGACGTTGCCCGTTACCGTCAACGACGTCGCGCCGGGAAACGCCTGGGTCTGCTCACCGTTGACGACCTACAGCGGCTACGCGCTCGAAGAGACCCGGCGCGTCGCGCCACGCTTACTTGCGGCACCGCTGGGCGGCGTAATAGGCGTGGCCGACCGGTGGCTACGCCGGGCCAAACTGGACAGCGCGGTGTCGTTGAACAACTGGTTGCTCAGTACGAACCTGTACCCCGCAACCGAGGGCATCGATTTCGCCGCGCTCGCCGCATCGTGCGAGGCGCGCTGGCCGCGTCACGCGCTCTGGTTCCGTTCGCTCAATGCCGTGCAGCACGCGGACTGGCTGCAGGCGCTGATGACGGCCGGCTTCGACCTGATCCCCACGCGGCAGGTCTATCTCTTTCGCGACATGAAGCAAGGCGCCATGAAGCATCGGAACCTGCACCGCGACCTGCATCTGTTACGCACCACGCCGTTGACGCCGGTCTTCCACGACGCGTTCACGGATGCGGACTTTGTGCGCAGCGAAGCGCTCTACGCGCAGCTTTACCTCGACAAGTATTCGCGACTCAATCCGAGCTATACGGCCGCATTTCTGAAAGCGTGGCATCGCGCGGGACTGCTGGAGTTCGCCGGGTTCAGGGACGACAGCGGGGAACTGCGCGCGGTGGTCGGGATGTTTGGACAGGGATCGTTGCTGAGCGCGCCGATCGTCGGCTACGACACGAGCTGGCCGGCATCGGCCGGCTTGTACCGTCTGCTGATGGCACATGTGCTCAAGACCACGCTCGAACGCGACGCCGTGCTCAATCTGAGCGCCGGCGCGGCGCACTTCAAACGACTCAGAGGCGGCGAGCCCGCCATCGAATACAGTGCAGTTCTCAGCCGCCACTTGCCCATGGCGACGCGCCGCACGCTACGCGGCTTGCAAATGCTGACGACAAAACTCGGCGTGCCGATCATGAGGCGCTTTCAGTTATGAACGCATGGAACCCCGCGCTGTATCGAAGCTGGTTTGTCGTCGCCGAATCGCGACGCCTGAAATCGGAGCCGTTGGGCGTGACGCTGCTCGACCGGCCGCTGGTACTCGCGCGCTTGCAGTCGGGCGAACTGCTCGCGCTCGACGACTGCTGCCCGCATCGGCATGCGCCGCTCTCGGCAGGACGCGTCACGCCCGCAGGGCTGCAATGCGGCTATCACGGCTGGACCTTCGGCGTCGACGGTCGCTGCACGGCGTTGCCCGGACTGCCGGCACACGCGTGCAAACCAGTGGTGCGAGTCGGTTCGGTCAGCGCGATGGAATACGACGGACTTATCTGGGTCAAACCCGAGGCATTGGGCAGCGCCGGTTCGCAGGATCTACCCGAATTTCTGCGCAGACTGCCAACGGGAAGCCGCCGCTTTACATGGAGTACGACGTGGAAAGCACACGCGGTCGACGCGCTGGAGAATTTTCTCGATCCCCTCCACACGCATTTCGTGCACCCCGGACTCGTGCGCGGCGACGGCAACCGCCAGATCGTTAGCGCAACCATCACGCGCTCCGCGGGCGTGCTGCAAGTGGACTATCGCGGTCAGCCGCAACAGGGCGGCTGGTTGTACCGTTTGTTCGAGTCGCCGCGCGAACTCGAACGCGCGCATTTCACCGCGGGCGCGGCAGGCTCGGCGCAGCTCGAATACCGCTACCAGGATGGCAGCGCACTGTACTTCACGATCCATTTCAGCCCGATCAGCGACGCGCTAACGCAGGTGCACGGCACCTTGCACGTCGAAAATCGCTGGGCGCCCGAATGGGCGGTGCGGACGCTGGCGTGGCCGTTTCTGCGCCGGGTGGCGCGGCAGGATCAGGAGGTCGTGGAGGCGCAAGCCGCGAACAAGACACGCTTTCGTCGCGACGCGGGCGTGTCGACCGAGCTCGATCTGGTGAGGCCCAGTCTCGACGCAGTGTGGGCGCTACCGTCGGGGCCGCTCACGGCGCAAAGCCAGCGCGTCGATATCATGCTTTGAGAGGATGGGTCCGGTAGGTAACGGAAACGCTCGTTAAAAACAGACTCCTGGAAATCCTCACCATTCGGCGTCCGCCTTGTGGATTGCCCGGCTTCGTTGAACTCCTGGAAATGCTCACCTCAAGGATGCCAGCTCCTGGAAGTCCTCACTATCCCGAATCCTCTCACCTTATCGAACAACTGACGCGCGACACCGGACGCCTTCTAGTTTCCGTCACGCTCATTCGCGGTGTCTCGCCGCATAAAAACATCAATGCCATCGACCCGCGACGAGGCAAACGCCCTGACCACCACGATACCGACGACACTCAAAATAACCACGACAGCCGCAATCTCAAGCAAAGGCATATCCACGAGAAGACTCCACATAGTCTGGGAGCCGCCACGACGAAGCGAAAACCACACCGCGCATGACGACACCGTTCACGTCTACCAGCATAGGCAGACGGAACGTGTGCGCCAAACGAGCATTTTTCACGGCTATGTGAGAAATATTGCGATAGCGCCGATGCGGCGCCACCGGTCTCTCACTGACGTTCGGGGAAGCGCAGCTTCGAATGATTGCGGCCATACGACACATAGATGATCAGCCCGATCACCAGCCACACGACGAGCCGCACCCATGTGACGAGCGGCAGTCCCGCCATCAGCAACAGGCAGAACAGGATGCCCAGAACCGGCACGATCGGAACCCCCGGCACCCGGAAAGGACGTGAAGCGTCGGAGTCGCTGCGCCGCAGATAGATCACGGCGCCGCACACCAGGATGAACGCGAACAGCGTACCGATACTGACCATCTCTCCCAGCACGCTGATCGGTGTGAGCGCCGCCACGATTGCGACGATGGTGCCGATCATGATCTGGCTCAGGTGAGGCGTCTGCAGACGCGGATGAACCCGCGCGAAGAGAGGCGGCAGCAGGCCATCCTGCGACATCGTGAAGAAGATGCGGCTCTGTCCGTACAGCAGCACGAGGATCACGGTGGTTAGCCCCGTCAGTGCGCCGATCTTGATCAGTACGGAGAACCAGATAAGGCCGATAGCGTCGACGCCCTTGGCGATCGGATCCGGAACATTCAGTTCCCCGTAAGGAACGAGCCCCGTGAGAACGCCCGCAACCAGGATGTACAGCACCGTACAGATGACGAGCGACCCGAGAATGCCGATCGGCATGTCCCGCTGCGGCTTTTTCGCTTCCTGCGCGGCGGTGGACACCGCATCGAAACCGATGAACGCGAAGAACACCACAGCCGAGCCACGCAAAATTCCGCTCATGCCGAAGTTGCCGAACTCACCGGTATTGGCCGGAATAAACGGATGCCAGTTCGCCGGCTTGATGAAAAACACGCCAAGCGCGATGAAAGCCACCACCACGACCAGCTTGACCGCCACCATGATGTTGTTGAGCCGTGCGGATTCCTTCGTACCGAGCACGAGCAGGGTGGTGAGGATCGCGATGATCAGTATTGCCGGCAGATTGATGATGCCTGTCGCCGTCGTGCCGTCGGCGAGCTTGATGATGGTACCGGGCGCGGCGGCCAGATCGGGCGGGATAGTGATTCCCGCGTTATGCAGCAGGCTCACGATATACCCGGACCAACCCACCGCGACGGTCGCGGCGCCCATTGCGTATTCGAGGATCAGGTCCCAGCCGATGATCCACGCGAATATCTCGCCCAGCGTGGCATAGGTGTAGGTGTAACTGCTACCGCATACGGGCAGCATAGCCGCCAGTTCCGAGTAGCAAAGACCGACGAACGCACATGCAATGCCGCCGAGCACGAAGGACAGGATGATGCTAGGCCCGGCGAATTGCGCTGCAGCAGTGCCGGTCAGGACAAAGATGCCCGCGCCGATGATGGCGCCGATCCCCATGGCCGTGATGCTGGTGGCGCCGAGCGCTTTCGATAGCGAATGGCCTCCGTCCGCATCGGCGCTTCCCACGATATCGGCGACGGATTTCCGTGCCATGTAGCTCGTATCAGCCATGATGAGTCGTCCCGTTCAAATGGTTTTGGGCACGAACCGACTCGGCTTGCTTCGGCTCGCGGAGCACGACAAAAGCAACTGTTACCGAAGACTGGCAGGGGTGAAGTGGAAGAAAACCTCAAATTCAGTGTAGTCCGAATTGAAGGTAAAGTGAACAAGGGGTACTGCCGGTGGCCGAGGGCGGCCCGTGTGTGATGCGTATGCTATTCTGACCGGCGATTTTTGCCTCCGGAATTCACTTCCTCAAATATGAACATGTTCGCAATTCCCTTTGCCGTGGGCTTGTTGCTCACGGCATGCGAGCTGTTGTTCCTGAAACTCGTCAAGAGACAGGACATTCCATGGAAGGAAGTGGTATTCAATCTCGACTCCGGCCATATCCTGATGTGGGTGTTCAGAGGCGTTGAAATCGCCGCCTATGGGGTTGCGCTGAAGTACCTTAGCCTGCACTGGCTTGATGGGTGGAACCCGGTGGCGAAATGGGTGTTCGCGTTCTTCGCGTGGGACCTTTGCTTCTACTGGCGACACCGGATGCATCACCGGTTGCAGTTCTTGTGGGCCGTTCACGTGGTCCACCATCAGGGCGAACATTTCAATCTGTCGCTATGCAACAGAAATTCCTGGTACGCGTCGCTGACGGACTTTCCGTTCACGGGCGTTCTCGCAATACTGGGCGTGCCGCTGGAAATCTATGTGGCCGTGTCTTCATTTCACTATTCGGTCCAGTTTTACAACCATAGCGGGATGATTCGAACATCGGGCATGCTGGACCGCTTCCTGATCACGCCGCTTCATCATCGTGTGCATCACAGCGCGGATCCGCAGCACTTCAACCGGAATTTCGGCGGCACCTTTCTTATCTGGGACCGGTTATTCGGCACCTTCCACCAGGCGCATCCGGGCAACGAAATGCGCTATGGCGTAGCGGGCGGCGAAGTCAGTAACAATCCGTTCTGGGCCAGCAACGCGCCTCTTCTACGCTATTTCGGCGTCAACTTGCCTCGTTCGTCAGAGCGGCAGGACTTCATCGCCTCTGACGGTTTTATTGCTTCGGGCGGCCTGATACTCTTCGGGCTGCTGATCTACTACGTCAATGGCGACATCGGCAACATGACGGCTGAGCGATGGACCTTGTGCGCCGGTATTCTTGCCGCGACAGTCGCGTTGGGCGGCATTTCGGATGGACGCCGCTGGGGCGCGATCTGCTGGATCGCGTTGGCCTTCACGATACCGGCGTTGTTCATCGGCCATCTCGGCCTGCGCGGACCCGTTCCCGTTTTGCTGTTTTCGGTTTGGTTGCTGCATGGCATCGACGGCTTGCGGCGATGGCTGGAAAACTCGAAGCGCATCTCGGACGCCTGAAGCGAGCGCCAATCCCATGGCATGCCTAAAGAACCAACTCTTCGCAGAAGGATGAGCGTGTCGTCCCACTTCAGGCCCCCCGTTCCAACGCCGCGCGCCAAGCCGCCCGGCCCCCTGCAGCTTCTCGCGGTCCTGCGTCGAAACGTTCTGGAAGTCTGGTCGGAGGCCGACTTCGAGATTCCCATCCAGATCCGCAAGACCATCGTCGACAGGCGTGCGCTCGTTAGCGATCCCGTTGGTATCCGGCATGTCTTTCTGGAGAACGCGCGCAATTACCCCAAGAACGAGTTGCAGTTGCGACTGCTGCGTCCCGCGGTCGGCGCCGGCCTGCTGACCTCCAACGGCGACAACTGGAAGCGTCAGCGCCGCATCCTCGCGCCGCTGTTTTCCCCGAAGCAGGTCGAGGCCTTCGCGGCAGCCAAGGAACGTGTCGTGGCGCAATCGGCGGAGCGTCTGATGCAAAAGCCGGCTGGCGCGATCGTGGACCTCTCGGAGGAAATGGGGCGGCTCACGCTCGAAATTCTCGAGCACACGCTATTCGGTCAGGGCCTGGGACGCGACCCCAGCGAATTCCAGCATGCCATCACGCGCTACTTCGATACGCTGGGACAGCTCGATCTGTTCGACATGCTTGGACTGCCGAGCTTTGTGCCACGGCTCAACCGCCTGCGCGGACGGACGACGCTCGGCTTCGCAGAACGCGTCGTCAACGACATGATCTCTGCGCGGCGCCGCTTGCTGGCCTCCGGCGAGGCGGCACCGCAAGATATGCTGACCCTGCTGCTGCAGGCGCAGGGTTCGGACGGCCCTTCCGTCAGTGCAAGCGAAGTACGGGATAACATCGTGACCTTCATTGGCGCGGGTCACGAGACCACGGCCAATGCGCTGACCTGGACGCTCTATACGTTGTCGCAAGCGGCGGACTGGCGCGCACGCGTCGAAGCGGAAATCGACGAAAACGTGAGCCGGGGCGCGCCCGTCACTGAGCTCGCGATCACGCAGGCGGTGCTGGAGGAGAGCATGCGGCTTTATCCGCCGGTGTCGATGATGAGCCGCCTGGCCTTGCAGGACGATACCGTAGCGGGCGTGCACATCGCCGCCGGCACGATCGTCACGGTCGCCCCCTACGTGTTGCATCGCCACCGGACGCTGTGGCGCGATGCCGACCTGTTCGATCCTGAACGCTTTCTCGGAGCGAATCGCGATGCTATCGATCGCTACGCCTATTTGCCGTTCGGGGTCGGGCCAAGGGTGTGCATCGGGATGGGCTTTGCCATGACCGAAATGCTGCTGATCCTGCGGCATCTCCTGAGCCGCTTTCGTTTCGATCTGGTCCCCGGCCATCTCGTCGAGCCACAGGTGCGTCTTACCATGCGTCCCGCCCATGGAATGAAAATGCAGGTGACGACGCGTTAGGCCACCTCTTCGCCATCGACATCGTGCTGTGCGGTATCAATGGATTCGGCGAGCCGCGCAATGGTTAGCGTCGGCACGTGCGCATCGCGTCGGTCACCGGCAAGCGCGTAGGTGCGCTTTCTTAACTCGTGCATCAATGCGCGATCGTCGCCAATCGACGCGAGCTCAGGGTATGAGATGACCTCGCCAATCTCAACGTCAAGACGAGTGCCGATGCGCGCCTTCACCTCGTGGAAAATCAGTGACAACCGCAGCGCTCGGCTGATGTGGCTCACCATCTGAAACACGCGGCCGTTCTGCCCGCAGAAGAAAACGGGGAGTACGCTTGCGTGCGAGCGGCGGATCAGTTGTGCGGCGAACGGACCCCAAGGTGGATCCACGGCCACCTGGCGGCCCCATCGGTCAGGCGACGTCGAGATGAGTCCCGCTGGAAAAATGACGAGCGTTTTGCCGCTGCGCAGATGCGCGAGCGCTTTCCTGCGCGTTGCCAGATTCGTGCTTTTCGCTGACGGGCGATCGGACAGGTCGACGGGCAGAATGAACGGGTGCGTCTCCGGCGCCTGAGCCAATACCGTGCTGGCGAGGATCATAAAGTCTGCCCGGACCTTCTCGACCAGCCAGGCCAGGGTTAGGCCATCCAGCACGCCATAAGGATGATTCGCCACAACCACCAGCGGCCCTTCGGCCGGGGCTTTGGATAGCGCCGCTTCGTCATACTTCACGTCAAGCTGAAGCTGCCGGATGCAGGCGGCCCAGAAGCTTTTGTCCTTACCCGGTGAGCGTTGGTTCGCCTTGTAGAGCCGCTCCAGATAGGGTTGCCCCGTCATCGCTTCAACTACACGGATCAGGCCACGTTTGAGCGGTTTGGTGACCTGCTCCGCATAGGAAAATTTAATCTCGTTGGTCATGGTTGCCTTTGCCGGCTTCACGCGAGATTCTACGTATGGCGATAATGTGAAGGCAATTGGAAAATGGTTAGAAATTGCATGCTGAGGAAATCAGCTATGCAATATGGATTTTTATAAAATGGTGAGGACTTCCAGGAGTCGAAAACGAGGCAACCTGTATGGCGGTTGCTTGAATCATCAACGGCAGTCCTCCCGAAAGGTCTCACCTTCGGCAGCACTGCCGCGATGTTGCGTCAGAACTTCACCTTCACCTGAAACCCGATCGTGAACGGCAAATTGTCGGAGGGAATCGGCGGAATGAAGATCAGGTTCGCGCCCACCCGTTTGTAGTCGAACATCACGATCGGCGCCGCCACCGGTCCGACGGTGTGATTCCGGCCAAGGCCCCAGTTGCCATAGTTATAGCCGGAGATAATGCCGGCGATCGCCGCGAGCCGTACGAAGCCAAAGTGCGCAAATTCCGGCGCCCACAGTCCGCCGCCATAGTACGAAGGACGGCGCAGCGAATTGCGAAAGCCGCCTGCCGTCACGCCCCATTGACCGTTGAACCAGCACTCGACGCCAAGACCCGGATTGAACTCGTTGAAGTGCGTGCCGGGATCGGGATCGATATGGTACGAACCGAGCATTGCGTCGACCCAGACGCCGCCCCCGCACCAGTCCGCCGCCTGCGCGGTGGAAGCCACCGCAAAACTGGCAATCAGGGCGACGAGCAAGCGCCGGAATTGATTGTGGGTCTGCCGCAAGTGCATATCCGCTCCGTCACCGGTCGAGCGCCGGTGTCATGAATGTGCTGGTTATATTCGATGTGTCGTCCGTCGGGCACTGTACCTCAACATATATGGCCAATGTTGAGGTGACGCTCGGAAACACGGGCACGCGCCCTGCGCGCGTTACCCAGCCAGCACAATAACGGAAAAGCAGTGGCAGATCGGTGAATGCGCAACAAACGCTCATCCACCGGTTAGGGCCGCAGATCCACGGCGGCATTCAGTCGACGCGCCGCAAACGTTCAACCTGTCATAGCCCCAGATCGGAAAGACTCGGATGGTCGTCAGGACGGCGCCCCAGCGGCCAGTCATAGAGACGGTCCGCTTCGCGGATCGGCATGTCGTTGATGCTCGCATGACGACGCGCCATCAGGCCGTGCTCGTCGAACTCCCAGTTTTCGTTGCCGTACGAACGAAACCAGTTGCCTGAATCGTCGTGCCATTCATAGGCAAAGCGCACCGCGATCCGGTTGCCCGTGAACGCCCACAGCTCCTTGATCAAGCGGTAGTCGAGCTCCTTCGCCCACTTGCGGCGCAACAACCCGACGATCTCCGCGCGGCCCGTCACGAACTCCGCGCGATTGCGCCACACGCTCTGCGGTGTATAAGCGAGCGAGACCCGCTCCGGGTCGCGCGTATTCCAGCCGTCTTCTGCGGCACGCACTTTCTGGATGGCCGTTTCGCGCGTGAAGGGCGGCACCGGAGGACGGGTTTCGATTGGCTCGGTCATGATGGCTCCAAAGGTCAGGTGGGAGAGCGCCGCGAGGGCGCGTGAGTGTGTGCGGCTTCGGCGTTCAGCAATTGCTCGGCCGCGGCGCGTGCGTCCAGTGCTGCATCGGGGTCGCCGCTGACCAGCGCCACGCCGATGGCGCCGTCGATCAGGATCAGCCACTGCCGCGCGAGGCGCTCGGCGCGCCGGCCGTCGACGCCGGTTGCGGCTATGTGCTCGTCGCACTGCTCGCGCACGAACGCCAGCAGGCGCTCCTTGTGCTCGCGTGCGACGACGCGAATCGGATCGTCCGCCGCGGCAATCTCACCGGACGCATTGAGAAACGCGCAGCCATGGAAATCTTCCGAGGCAAACCACTCGCGCAACACGTCGAACATGCCGAGCAGGTGCGCGCGCGCGTTCTTGCCGCGGCGCAGCGTGCCTTCGATGAACCAGTTCATCCACCGTTCGTCACGGCGTTCAAGTGCGGCGGCAACTAGCGCATCTTTCGATTCGAAGTGCGTATAGAAGCTTTTGCGCGCCGTGCCGGACTGACGGACGATCGCATCCACCCCGGTGGCATGGATGCCGCCTGCGTAGATCAGCGCTTCGGCCGCGTCGAGCAGGCGTTCGCGCGCGCTGCCTGGGGTCGGAGGTTCGGTAGAAGTAGCCATGGACGAAGGGTAGAACGATCATTCTCCTTCGTCAACGAAAATCGGGAAAATTTCCGGGAAGGGAATTTTTTGGGCATCGACGGTGTTTACCTGAACAATGCACGGGAAACCGCGGCGAGCGCCTTCGGCGCGATCGCGCGGCTTGCGCTATCGTGGCGCGAAGCGAATCAGGAGAGCCCAGCGATGAAGAAGTACGCCGTCCGCGCGACCGTCGCGCGCGCGTTATCGATTGCGATGGTCGCCGTGGCTGCCGCGTGTACGCCGCTACAGGTCGTCACGCATTCGGTCAGTCAAACCGAATCCAACGTGCCCGCCGGGCAGTACACGCTCGATCCGCATCACTGGAGCATCACGTTCGACGTCGATCATCTGAAGTATTCGCGTTTCACGGTGCGTTTCGATCGCGCTACCGCCCAGCTTGACTGGAATGCAGGCGGACTCGAGAAGAGTTCGGTGACGGCCGACATCGACGCCGCCAGCGTCGATACCAACGTGCCCTTGCTCGACAAGCAGGTCAAAGGCAGCAGCATGTTCGACGTGGAGCGCTATCCGCAGATCCGCTTTGTGAGCACACGCTTCGAACGGACCGGCGACGCGCGCGGCAAGCTCACCGGCAATCTGACGATCCACGGCGCGACGCAACCGGTGACGCTCGATGTGGTCTTCAACGGCTTCGGCCCGGATCCGCTCACCAAGCAGGACACGCTCGGTTTTTCAGCGGAGGGCAGTTTCAGCCGGTCGAAGTTCGGTCTGGGGACATGGTATCCGGCCGTGGGCGATGACGTTCACGTGCGGATTCAGGCGGAATTCGTCCGGCCGCCTGCGGGCGCGTAAGCGGCGCACGCAGGCTTGCGGGCGGAAGTGTTTGCTGCTCGTCGAAGACTTCGATGGGTTCGAAGTCTTCGACGGCCAGGCAGCGGGTCTGCGTGGCTTAAGCGGTCCAGTCGAGAATGACCTTGCCGCTTTCGCCCGAAAGCATCGTAGCGAAGGCACGCTGGTAATCGTCGACCGGGAAGTGGTGCGTGAGGATCGGCGACAGGTCCAGCCCGCTTTGCAGCATCGCGACCATCTTGTACCAGGTCTCGAACATTTCGCGGCCGTAAATGCCTTTGATTTCCAGGCCTTTGAAGATCACCTGGTTCCAGTCGATAGCCGTTTGTGCCGGCGGAATACCGAGCAGCGCGACCTTGCCGCCGTGGTTCATCGCTTCGAGCATGCTGGCGAACGCGCTCGGCACGCCGGACATTTCCAGGCCAACGTCGAAGCCTTCGGTCATGTGCAGATCGGCCATCACGTCGCGCAGCGAATCGCGCGAGACGTTCACCGCGCGCGTCGCGCCCATCTTGCGCGCGAGCTCGAGCCGGTAGTCGTTGACATCGGTAATCACGACATTGCGTGCACCGACGTGTTTCGCGATCGCCACCGCCATGATGCCGATGGGCCCGGCACCGGTAATCAGCACATCTTCGCCGACCAGGTTGAACGACAGCGCCGTGTGCGTCGCGTTGCCGAACGGGTCGAAGATGGCCGCGAGGTCGTCGGAGATTTCGGGCGGAATCTTGAAGGCATTGAAGGCGGGAATCACCAGATACTCGGCAAACGCGCCTTCGCGATTCACGCCCACGCCCACCGTGTTGCGGCACAGATGGCGACGCCCGGCGCGACAGTTGCGACAGAATCCACAGGTGATGTGTCCTTCGCCTGAGACGCGATCGCCGATGGCGAAGCCGCGGACTTCCTGGCCCATTTCGACGATCTCGCCGACGTATTCGTGACCCACGTGCATCGGCACGGGAATGGTCTTCTGCGCCCAGTCGTCCCACTTCCAGATGTGGATGTCGGTACCGCAGATGGCCGTGCGCCTGATGCGGATCATCACATCGTTATGGCCCACTTCGGGCTTCGGCACGTCCGTGAGCGTCAGGCCCGGCGCGCGTTCGAGTTTTGCGAGTGCTTTCATGTGCGCCTCCAGGTCTTAAATGATGCCGAGCGAACGGCCCACGCGCGCGAATGCGTCCACTGCGCGGTCAATCTGTTCAGGCGTATGCGCGGCGCTCATCTGCGTGCGAATGCGCGCGCGACCCTTCGGCACCACCGGGAACGAGAAGCCGATAACGTAGACACCTTCTTTCAGGAGCTCTTCCGCCATGCGCGAGGCAAGTTGCGCGTCGCCAAGCATCACCGGGATGATGGGATGTTCGCCCGGAACGAGCGTGAAACCGAGCGCGCTCATCTTGCTGCGAAAATGCGCGCCATTGGTCCGCACGCGAGCACGCAATTCCGCGCCTTCGGCACTCGTCAGCAGCTCGAGGACCTTGAGCGAAGCCGCTGCGATGCTCGGCGTGAGCGTGTTCGAGAACAGATACGGGCGCGAGCGTTGCCGCAGCAGTTCGACGACTTCCTTGCGCGCGGCCACGTAGCCGCCCGATGCACCACCGAGCGCCTTGCCGAGCGTGCCGGTAATGATGTCGACGCGCGAAAGCACGCCGCAATGCTCCGGCGTGCCACGACCGTGCTCGCCGATAAAGCCGACCGCATGCGAATCGTCGACCATGACCAGCGCGCCGTAGCGATCGGCCAGATCGCAGATGCCGGCGAGGTCGGCGATGATGCCGTCCATCGAAAATACGCCATCTGTCGCGATCAGCTTGAAGCGCGCGCCGGCCGCGTCGGCTTCTTTCAGCTTGGCTTCGAGGTCGGCGAGATCGTTGTTCTTGTAGCGAAAGCGCTTCGCCTTCGACAGCCGCACGCCGTCGATGATGCTGGCGTGATTCAGCTCGTCGCTGATGATCGCGTCGGATTCGTCGAGCAGCGTTTCGAACAGCCCGCCGTTCGCGTCGAAACAGCTCGAGTAGAGAATGCAGTCGTCAGTCTGCAGGAACGCGGCGAGCGCCTGCTCCAGTTCCTTGTGCACCGTCTGCGTACCGCAGATGAAACGCACCGACGCCATGCCGAAGCCGTCGCGATCGAGCCCGTCTTTGGCGGCCTCGATCAGCCGCGCGTCGTCAGCGAGGCCCAGATAATTGTTGGCGCAGAAGTTCAGTACGTTCGTGCCGTTGGCGAGCCGCACGCCGGCCGATTGCGGACTCGCGATCACGCGCTCAGTCTTGTAAAAGCCGTCGGCGCGGATCTGCTCGAGCGTGCTGCGCAGATGGGCGAGGTAGGGTTCACGCATACGTCAGACTCCTGAATGGGCGGCAGGCCGCACGGCCGCGATGTTCGGCGCTGTGGCGGCCTGCTATAGTCGAATATCAGTTTTATCGAACAACTTCGATATTCCGAACTTAAGTTCGGTATGTCGAACAACTTTAAACGATAGGTCAGAAAATGGCAAGTTCGGGCACCCGGCGCGCAGCAGCCAGCGCTGCACCCACTCTAGCCCAAACCGTCGCGGCACCGCCGCGGGTGGGCGAACAGATTCAGCGGCTGCGCAGCGAGCGCCGCATGACGCTCGACGATCTGTCGCGCGCGGCGGGCGTGTCGAAGTCGATGCTGTCGGAAATCGAGCGCGACAAGGCCAATCCGACTATCGCGGTTGCGTGGCGCCTGACCAATGCACTGGGTGTCAGTCTCGATTCGCTGTTCGCGCAGCAAAAGGCACCGGAGGCGATCGCCGTGTCGGGGCCGCACGAGATTCCGACGCTAAGCGGGCACGACGCTAAATATCAGTTGCGGGTGTGGGGGCCGATCGAGTTGGCCGGCAAATTCGAATGGTATGAGCTGACGCTGCAGCCGGGTGGCGCGCTCGTGTCCAACGCGCACGAACCCGGCACGCGTGAACATTTGACGGTGTTGCATGGCTCGATCGAAATCGAGGCGGCCGGGACCACCAAGCGCCTGAAGGCGGCAGACACGGCGCGCTACGTGGCCGACGAAGCGCACGCGATCCGCAATGCCGGCAAGAGCGAAGCCAAGGCATTGCTTGTGGTGATTCACGGCTAAGCGGTTAGCGCACCGTTAATGCAGAACGAATAAAGCGGAGGAAGAGGGCGGGTTAGCCATTTGGCCGAGTTGCGCTGAGTACTGTATGTTTGTACAGTATACGCAGATTGACCGGAGCCGAAATGAACGAACTGACAACCCACCACGCCGACCACGGCCTGGCTGCGCTGCGCTTCCAGACCGCGGCGCGCGACCTCGAACATATCGTCCAAAGCATCGCCGCGCGGTATATCGTGCAACAAGTTCCGCTAACGTGGCGGCTTCTGCACGCCATTGAGGCGGAGGCCCTCGCCGACCTCGGATTCGCCAGCCGCCACGACGCGCTCATGCTTGGACTGTTTCAGCGCCCCTCGGCACTGCCGTATCCGGAGACGGACGAGCCGGTGGATTTCGGCGCGTCAAATGCACTGCCGGCGGTGTTCGCGTTCGCTGTTGCCGTTTACGAGCACGCGTATCGCAAGGCGGCGCAGGCCGCGCCGCGAGCGAATGTACGCCGGCGTGCGCGGGCTTGGGGAGGGTGATCGTGATCACGCCTGCTATCCGATTGGTGGCGTCTGACCTACAATAAGACGCAACTAACGGTAAAACAGACTATGGTCTCTTCCCACTCGCCCGGCTCCGCCGGCCGAGACATCCCCGCTGCCGATCTCTTCGATCAGGAACGCGAAGACTGGCGTCGCGATCCGCGTATTGCTTTCGACGCGTGGCTCGCCAAGCAGCAGTTTCGCAAGTCTTCCGCCGAGGTGTATCAAGCGCAATGGGGGTTGTTTCTCGATTGGTTGAAAGTTCGGCATGCCAACCTTATCACCGTAGACACCCGGACAATTGCCGATTTCGTCGCTGGGCTGGCGATCCGAAAACCGCAACGGGTGCGCTATTTACGGCTGATCGAACGTGTGCTCGATCATGTCCGCGAGATCGAACTTGCGTCGACCAATCCCGCACGGTTTATCGCCCAGGACGGTGAAGCAGCCTGGCGCAATGCACGCGACAACGAACCCACTGGTTTTCTGACCAACCACGAGCGAGCGTTGCTGGTTGCACATCTGTTCTCGCCGATCACTGCGCTCTCCGCAGCGCAGCGTTGGAGAGAACGCCGCGACCGGGCATTGATTGCGGTGTTTCTCGGTGGAGGATTGAAAACCGGTGAAGCGCGAACGCTTACGGTTAGTTGCGTGACAGCCGGTTCACCTTGGGTCGTGATCGAGTCGCCGAATCCGCTGATGGCGCGCCGAACCCGGCTATCGCCGTTTGCCGTCGCGGCGCTGGATGCATGGCTCGCGGAACGGCGCCTGTCGGAACTGGCCGGACATCTCGTATTTCCCGCGTCGCCCTCTGGACGGCCAATGCACAAGGCCACCATGCTGCGTTCAGTCGACGCGCTGATCGAAGCGGCAGGCTTCGCAGAATCGCGCGAGTCGCGAGCCAGCCCGCAAACGCTGCGCAACACCTTCGCCGCCGACCTGTTCGAGACAGGTGTCGCGCCGGAGTTGGTCGGCCAATGGCTTGGGTTCATGCAACCCGTTTCCGCCAATCGACTCCATCGAGCGTGGAAAACCTGGTCCGAGCAGCAGAAAATTCCCATCGGCGACGCGCCGAATTCCGACGAACCGCCTGGTCGGACAACGCCGGACGGCGGCCGTTCGAACGAATAAGAGTGTAAAAACTGCCCCGGAAAGACTCACCTTTCCGGTCCCGAATTACCTCACCTTTAGCCGGCTTCCTTCTTCTTGGGTAGCCTGACGTGTCCCACTATGCAGTCGAAGTGACCGGTTTCAGCGCCAAAAACCGGCTGACCGCCTCAAGCCGCGAGTGACCAGGCCCCGACGAATGCTCGCACTCCGGACACTGGAGTTCGTAGCGGTGATCCACCTCGGACAGCTCGGGTTCACCTTCCTCACACCTTGGACAACGCAGCGGCAACGCGACGTGGCCGTCCGCGACAGTACCGATCGTCGCCATTTCGTCGGAACTCAGGCGACCGGAGTTCGCGAGCGTACATAACAGGCTCGCGACGGCTGGATCCACGTCCTGTTGGGTACGCAGCACTGCAATTTCTTTTGTCAGCGCGTCGAGTTCGTCCGATTGTTCACGCAGTTGCGAGTCCAGACGGTCGCCTCTGGCTTTTGCCGCCGCGATCTGCTGGATGAACTCGAACTCCTTGCGGCTGGCATCGCGCACACCGGATTGGTAGGTCGCGGCCATGCTGCGCAGCGAGTCGAGCTCGACCAGCATGGGCTTGACACGCCGTTCGGCCTCGGCCACGGCGTCCTTAATCTGTTGCGCATAGTGCTCGGTGCTTTGACGCAACTCGACATGTAATGCGTCGATTCGGTCACGCAAGCCGGCGTTGGTGGATTGCTCGGCTTCAAGCCGTTTGCGAAGCGCTTCGTTCTCTGCATCGAGCCGGCGGACACTGGATTGCAAACTGTCCTGATGAACCGTGCCGTGCGTGTTGGCCGTGGCCAGTTCCGCTTCGAGCGCGCGAACCCGTTCCCACGCCGCGTCGGCTCTTGCGTCGCTTCGGCGAATGGCTTCCTCGGACGCCTGGCGACGAATGTCGGCCTCGCGCGTGTCGCGTTCCGCGGCCGTGATCTGCGACTGGACTTCTTCGCGCTCGCTGTCGAATGCGGAGCGTGCATGAACGATCGCTTCCTCGAACAAGGCGCCGAGCAATTCACCGGCCCTGTCCTCAAGCGCTTTGGGGATGATTCCAGCACCCACACGAACACGTGACGCACTGCGGATACGCTCCCAGAAAGTGTCGATGTCTTTGGGAATGTCGCTCGCACTGCCGGTTTGGGTCAGATCTCGCACCGCAGCCATTGATGGGCGAATGCCAAGATCGAAAAAAAGTCGCTTGCAGGCATGCAACGACAATTCCTGGCGACGTGCGCCGTTTTCACGCATCGACTCAAGTTCCTGCCGGATCGACTGACGTTCTTCGTCCAGATTCATTTACACCTCGACGTTGCTCGAATTCGAGGAATCATAACAAATTACGTAGTATTTGCTACAAGTATGAAGGCCGAACTGGCTTTCTCGTCAAAGGGAGCCAGATTCGGTCTACATAGCCGAGTCCGTAGTAGCCCAGTGCAGAATTTCCGTGAAACAAAACGAAGAATAGTCAATAAGCCATTGGAAAGAAACGAGTTTTTCGGTTTTTTCAGCGTGTCGTCACTGTTTCACGAAGCGGAATGCCGACTGGTGTTGGACTTGGGGGATGTCCGAAGGACGCGCGGGGTGGAAATTCTTGAGAGTAATAAAAGTAAACACCCTTGAACCCTTGTTAAAAACGTTAACGCCACGGCAGATCCTTACCAGGCAAGGGTTTCAGCGAGGTCAGGTGAAGCTTTACGGGAGTCCTGGTGAGGGCTTGCAGGATAGTCGAGTGATGGGGTTCGGGGGCCGTGGTGAGGGCCTGCGGGACAGTGAGTGAGCGGGTTCAGGAGCT
>Ga0302228_10001122_pt1 | contig 20175 bp, 20 predicted proteins | sample II_Palsa_N1_2_FD_193519 | JGI IMG/M metagenome (GOLD analysis project Ga0302228, IMG submission 193519) | Peat permafrost microbial communities from Stordalen Mire near Abisko, Sweden - II_Palsa_N1_2 | ecosystem: Environmental > Terrestrial > Soil > Palsa > Peat permafrost | place: Sweden...
CGGCACAGCACCCTTCTGGATCGGAAACGGTCGATCCATTGGTTTCATCGATCGCCATGCACTCCACCAGCCAATCGACAGCTTGGAACTATACTGAGGCACTTGGAGGTTTCAATGGCCGAACACGACCGACTGCATCCACTCCGTCCGCTCCTCAAGAATTGGGTTTGGGAGCATGGTCGGATTGGGACTCGCTATCTCGACTGCGTCGATGGCGAAATCAAGTTTGATGAAGGTAAGAAATCGCATTTCGCAGCCGAAAAATATATCTACGTGCCTCTGGATAAGGACGCTCAAGACGATGTAACCGCGGAGGGTCCGGCGATCCAGGACGCGGGACTTGCCCGGTTTTTGCGGGCTGCGCAATTAGGCACGCCAGAGGATGCCGGTTCTGTAGGGGAGGTTCAGCGCGCCGTGCAGGATTGCGTGGAACTCGGCCTGTTCAGCGCCTATCAACGGGAGGCTCGCGAAGCGTTGGCCCGCTATGCGCAAGAGGCCATGTTCGACGACGAGATCCGCGCAGCGGTCGTTGTTGACATCCGGCGTATTTACACCGGCATGCGGGAGCAACTGGCGCTGTACGATTTCAGTGTGCTTTACGGCTTGCCCACGCCGCTGCTGATCAGCGAGACGCCTTTCATCGACTGGCGCGTGCGTGTCAGTCCGGGACTTCCGTTCGTATCGCTTCCGTTGGGACCTTACTGCCTGCTGGTCGGCGCGGTGTCGGGCAGGAAAAGCCGAATCGGCCCGGTGGTCTGGAAGGCCGCCAGTGCGATGGGCCCATTGAAGGACCACAACCGCCTGATCGCGGAGCAAGCACGTCTGTGGCTTGTGTCAACCACCGACGACCAGCTTGTTGCGCCACAAAGCCGCCTTCCGGTGGTCATCGCGTCGAAGCAGGAAGATACGAAATCCTGATTGCCGCCGGCATGCAGGTCCCCGCCAATATCAACCTGGGGGCGGCGCTGCGGCTCCGTTCCCCCGAAGCTGTTACTCTTCCCCATTCTCGACCGCAGCCTGGTCGCACGTGACGGGGCCAAGCGCTTGCCGTCGCGCAACACAGGATTTTGAATGTTCGGTTTTCTGCGCAGTTATTTTTCCAACGACCTGGCGATTGATCTCGGCACCTCAAATACGCTGATCTACATGCGTGGCAAGGGTATCGTCCTCGACGAACCATCGGTCGTGTCGATTCGTCAGGAAGGCGGCCCGAATGGCAAAAAAACTATTCTGGCCGTGGGTAAGGAAGCCAAGCAAATGCTCGGCAAGGTGCCAGGCAATATTGAAGCTATCCGCCCGATGAAGGACGGTGTGATCGCCGACTTCAGCATTACCGAGCAAATGATCAAACACTTCATTCGCATGGCCCACGAACCCCGCATGTTGGCGCCGTCGCCGCGGATCGTCGTCTGCGTGCCGTGCGGCTCCACTCAAGTGGAACGACGTGCGATCAAGGAAGCCGCGCATAGCGCCGGAGCGTCGCAGGTGTACCTGATCGAAGAACCCATGGCGGCGGCAACCGGTGCCGGTCTGCCCGTGTCCGAGGCGACCGGCTCGATGGTGGTCGACATTGGCGGCGGCACCACCGAGGTAGGCGTCATTTCACTCGGCGGCATTGTGTACAAGGGTTCAGTGCGCGTCGGTGGGGATAAATTCGACGACGCGATCGTCAACTATATCCGTCGCAACTACGGCATGCTGATCGGTGAGCAGACTGCTGAAGCCATCAAGAAGGAAATAGGCTCCGCGTTCCCTGGCTCGGAAGTCAGGGAAATGGACGTGAGGGGCCGCAACATGTCCGAAGGCATACCGCGTAGCTTCACGGTATCCAGCAACGAGATCCTCGAAGCGCTCTCCGATCCGCTGAACCAGATCATTTCGGCGGTCAAGATCGCGCTCGAAAACACGCCGCCTGAGCTTGGCGCCGACATCGCCGAGCGCGGCATCATGCTCGCGGGCGGTGGTGCGCTACTTCGTGACCTCGACCGTCTGCTTGCCGAGGAGACCGGCCTGCCGGTGCTTGTAGCTGAAGCGCCCCTGACTTGCGTTGTGCGCGGTTCGGGCATGGCCCTCGAACGCATGGACAAATTCGGCAGCGTTTTTTCCTACGATTGAAGGCGGCGGCGCAGTCGCTCTTGCGGTCGCTGGTCGTGAATCTTCAGACGGTTCCGGGCAGGCAGAATGCGTGAAGGCCAGGTACCGTCTATACCGTTTATACCTTGTTATCGCGCCTTGCTCGCGGTCCCAACCCACTGTTCAAATTGCGGCTTATTGCTCGCAAGCCAATCATCGGCTAGCTTCGTAATCTGCGTGGAAGAACCACCATTCTTGCTGATCGCATATTCCCACTGCGACCACGTCGCGACAGAGAATTTGACCTGCTCGATCAGCGACTTGATTGCCGGATTAGCAGCGATGAACGCCTTGTTCGCCACGGAATCGAAGTTCCATGACGACATCGCCATGCGGCACGGGTCAGCGCCGCCAGCACAGCCGTCCACTCCTTTCACAAGCGCCGTGCCCTTGTTCGGTACGTTGGGCGGCAGCGCATCCGCGGGCGTAGGCAGCCATACCACGTCCTTTCCCGGAACCAGCGCGTTGGTGGCCCACGACGGACTCCAGGCGTAGAACAACGCAGGTTTGCCTTCCTTCACGCGCGTAACCGCATCTACCATCAATGCCTCGTATTTGCCGCGCACCGCATGGACGGTTTGCTTGAGCCCGAATTTATCGAGTTGGTAATCCACTACGTCACCGCAACTCCAACCCGGGTCGCAACTGATCAGTTCCGCCTTTCCGTCGCTGCCGAAGAGCCCCGCTATCTTGGGATCCTTCAGTTGCTCCAGACTGGTGATGTTGTACGCAAGCGCAGTCTTCCTGTCGATGACATAGCCGTTGATGCCGCCGCCCACAATCATGCCGCTGCCGACTATTGCCGCCTGCTTCTCAACGGCTCGAAAACCTGGCTCGCGCTGCGGGAAATTGACGTCGGTCGCCAGATCCTCGTCGCCCTGGGCCGCAGCCTGGAAGAACAGCGTGGTGTTCATCGTGCTCAGCTTCACGTCGTAGCCGAGCGCCTTCATCGCTTTCATCACGATCTGTGCCGCGACATAGTTCCCGCCGAGGCTGTCACCCTGCGCGTAGCGAATCGTCTTGCCGTCGCCGGGGAGCGCCTGCGTGGCTGCAACCACGCTCGCCGATGTCAGGCCGACAACTGCAACGGCAGCGAGTGCGCTTACTGCCCGGACAAATGCTCTCATCAATGCTCCTCTTTCGTGATCGTTCGATCGTCTGGTATTCATACCAGACGCGCTTTGGGTACGCTTAGCTGGCTACGCTTGAGTCGACTCGTTCTTTCGACCGTCATCAGAGCGCTTTTTCAGCATCGTGTGCCGGGTCTGCGGCCGTCGCCGTGCCCCTGGGAATTCGTCCGCCCCGGATGAACCTCGCCAGCACCGGCAGAAGCGCGCTCCGGGTTCCGCCTTTCGACTGAGCCAGCTTCTGGGTGATGCGATCGAGCATCATCGCGAGCAGCACGATGGCGATACCGCCTATGGCAGCCTGTCCGACATCGAGACGTCCCAGCCCCTGAAGCACCACAAGCCCCAAGCCTTCCGCGCCGATCATCGCGATCACGACCGACATCACCATGGCGGTCAGCACGGTCTGGTTGAGACCGCCGAGGATCGTCGGGATAGCCAGCGGCAACTGAACCTCCCAAAGAAGCTGGCGCTTGTCTGCTCCGAAAGCGAGACCCGCTTCGACGATCTCATGGTCGACCATGCGAATTCCGAGGTGGGTGAAGCGGATGAGCGGCGGCATGGCCGTGATGACGACCGCAACCTCGCCCGGTACCGTACCGACGCCGAAGAGCATCACCACGGGCACGAGATACACAAACGTCGGCGTGGTCTGCATGATGTCCAGCACCGGACGGACGATCCGCCAGACGCGGTCGCTGCGCGCGCACCAGATGCCGATCGGGATGCCGATTACCGCGCAAAACACGATGGCGGTTGCGATCAGCGAGAGCGTAGTGATGGCTTGATCCCAGACGCCAAGCATCGCGATAACAATGAGCCCCACTAAGGTGAACGCAGCGACCCCGAGGCTCGCCAACCGCCACGCGAGCAGGAACATCAACAACAGCATCACCGGAAACGGGATAGCGTGAAGCACGCTGTCATTGAAGTTCAACAGCCGTTCCACGGGCCATTTGATGAGCAGAAAGAAGGGCCTCAAATTGAGCGCGATCCATTGCACACCGTGCTGGATCCAGTCGCCTACCGGCAGGCCTGCGAGATCATCGGCTTTAAGCAACATGGCGTACTCCCGCGGCGCTCGGAGCGCCAATGCCGGCAAGAATTTGACCGGCTTCCAGACGGCCGATCAACCGGCCCGTGTCGTCCGTGACGCCGATCGCGCCGCCGGCGCGATAACTGCCGGCGACATCGACGAGCTTGGTATGGGCCGGCACGCACGTAAAGCGAGTGTCCGGCCGGGGCATCGCGCCGCCGCGCGCCAGTTCAATCTCGGACGCCGTCACGGTGCCCAGGATGCGTTCATCGGCATCGAGCATGAAACCCGGTCCCGGTACGCCGGAAGCGTCGCCCAGGACGATCCCGTCCGGGCCACGCAGGATGGTCACGAGCGAGGTCATGACCGAACCTGCATCGAACAGTCTTCCGCGGTCGACTTCCCGGGTGAAGGCGGCGACGTAATCGCTGCCGGGTTCAAGCACGATCGACTGCGGCGTGCCTTCGCGCACGAGCCGCCCCTCCGACATGATGGCGATGCGCGAGCCGAGCTTGAGCGCCTCCTGGAAATCGTGCGTGATGAACAGGATGGTTTTGCTCAACGTGCGCTGGAGGCGCAGCAACTCGTCCTGCATCTCGGTGCGGATAAGCGGGTCCAGCGCGCTGAACGCTTCGTCCATGATGAGGACGTCGGCATCGGTGGCGAGCGCACGCGCCAAGCCCACGCGTTGACGCATCCCGCCGCTCAGTTCATGCGGCATGTGATAAGCCCAGCGCGCGAGACCCACGACGCTCAGCACTTCCTCGGCGCGCTTGCGCCGCTGCGGGGCCGACATGCCGCGCAGTTTCAACCCGAACTCGACGTTTTCGATCACACGCCGATTAGGCAGCAACGCGAAATGCTGAAAGACCATGGAGATGCGATTGCGCCGCACGTCGCGCAAACCGGCTTCGTCGAGCGTGCAGATGTCCTCGTCGTCCAGCAGGATCTTTCCGGCGCTCGGTTCGTTGAGACGATTGATGCAGCGTGCAAGCGTGGACTTGCCCGAACCCGACAGTCCCATGATCATGTACATCGAACCCGACGGCACGCTCAAGGAAACGTCGTCGAGCCCGACGACCTGCCCCAGCGTCTCCTGAACCTCCGACTTGTTCTTCCCGGCGCTCAGCATTGCCAGCGCTTTCTCCGGCTTGTCCGTGAACACCTTGTACAAGTGCTCGATCTTCAAGCGCTCGGTCATAGCCTCTTCTCCTCTTGAAAGCCCGCGGGATGGGACAGATGCCGCAACGGTGAAAAGTCCGTCGGCACGAGAATCCTGTTTTCCGCCTGCTCGATGTTCTCTGACAGCTTGGGCAGGAACGCCTGCCATCTGGGATCGTCCGCCAGTTGCTGACGGCGGCGCGCCCGGTCCTGAAGGTCTGCATAAGCCCACAAATGCGTCACCTCGCTCAAGGGGCCGATATCAGTAGTGAAATACCCTATGAGACCGCCGAGGATGGGCTGCTGGATCGCCAGTCCCTCCTCCCGCACAAGTTGAAGATAACGGCCCATTCGGCCGTTCCTGATCCGATAGATCCGCTCTTCGACAATCATCGGCCCGTCTCCTCGCGCATGCCCTCACGCTTCTCTTCATCATCGCCCGCCAGAAAGCGGCGCATCAGCGTTGCGACGAGATCCGGTGCCTCGATCAGGATCGAATGCCGCAAGCCCGGCAGGATCTCGAGTTGCGAGCCAGGGATGCACTGGTGCATGAAGTGCGCCATGCGCGGATTGGAGCCTTGGTCCTCCTCTCCGGTCGCGATCAGAGTCGGTACGCTGATCTGATCGATAAAACCGCCGAAGTCCGTTTGCGCCAGCACGCGGTAAGCGGACGCATAGCAGTCGGGATCGTTCTCCGCATTGCGCTGACGCAAGCGCGCAACCAGCTCGGGATTGCGCTGCTGAAACCCTTCGGTGAGCCAGCGCGACAAGGACGCATCGTAGTGCGAGCCCCGGTCACCGGATTGCAGCGCAGCAAGCCGCGCTGCGACCCGTTCACGCTCCTCGGGCGTACGGCCCGCGACGCTCGCCAGTAACACGAGCTTCCTCAGTCGAGGCTCATGCGTGAGCGCCAGCCGCTGAGCAATCAAGCCGCCGAGCGAGAAGCCGGCGAGGTCGAATTGGTCAAAGCCTACATGGTCGGCAAGCGCCAGCACGTCACCCACGAAATCATCGATCTCATAGCGGCCTTTAATCAGCGATGAGCGTCCGTGACCCCGCAGATCCAGCGTCAGGATGCGGAAGGTGTCGCCCAGTTTTGCTGCGACGCCTTCCCACGCATCGAGACTCGAACCCACGCCGTGAATGCAGACCAGCGGGCGCGAACCCTCACCCTGAAGCCGATAATTCAGCACTACGCCGCGGCCGGTGAACGTGCGCTCGCCGGCCGTTTGCGTCGTTGAAGTCCTGGCGGCGTCCATGGTTCAGTACCCCGCGGCCGCGACGCTTGGCTCGCCCTGCGAATCCCCTGCATGGGAACCATCGCGGGCAGCAAAATGCGGCATCACTTCATCGATAAAGAGGCGCAGCGTCTTGACCTGCAACTCGAACGGCAGATTGAACGAAAGGCCCAGGCAGTATTGATCGACGCCCTGATCTTCGTAAATCTGCAGCTTCCGGATCACTTCGTCCGGCGTGCCGAACATCAGGTTGTCGCGAATGTTGGCCGCGTCGTAGTTCGCACGATTTGCGACCGTCTCGTAAGGCACGGGCTCCGGGAAACCGTCCGTGACAGTGCCGATGTTCTGCATCAGGTTCTCGAAGGTGCGGCCATAATCCACGCTGTGGCGCACAGCGGTTTGCCAGTCATCGGCGCGATCGTATACGCATGTGCGTCGCTGCATCATGAAGCGCGGGCGCGCCCGCTCGGGATGGTCGGCCACCGCCTTGCGGAACTTCTCGCCCAGCACCGCGACTTCGGAGGGCGGCGAGGACAGCGGGGTCGACAAGATGTTCGCACCGATACCCACCGCCCAGTCGAAACTGCCGGGGTCGCGCGTGGCAACCCAAACAGGCGGATGCGGCTGCTGCAACGGCTTGGGCACCGAGGTCGCGAGCGGAAACTTCCAGTAGTGTCCGTCATGGGCATAATCGCCTGCCCAAAGCTTCTGGACAGCCGGTACGAGCTCCTTCATGTACCCCACGCCCTCCTGCTGAGGAATGCCGCCGGCCATGCGATCGAACTCGTACTGATACGCCCCGCGGGCAATCCCGAATTCGAGGCGTCCACCGGTCAGGTGGTCGCACATGGCGGCCTCGCCTGCGAGGCGGATCGGCGACCAGTACGGCGCGACCAGCGTCGCCGTTCCGAGCCTGATGCGCTGCGTGTGCTGGGACAACCACGTCAGGATAGTGAACGGATTAGGCGAAACGGTGCACTCAATGGTGTGATGCTCGGCGGTCCAGAGCGTCTCGAACCCGCCTTCATCGGCTATGCGAGCCAGCGCCAGCATATTGGACATGGCGGTCGACATTGAATCCGTCGGCGAAAACCGCTCCATGCTGATTGAGATGGCAAATTTCATGATGGGTCTCTATATTTGGTTTTTTGGCAAGGCGCACGGCTTAGCGCAAACGAATGACGAACGGGTCTTGCATGGCGCCCGAGTAGTCGATCACGACGTTCTTCAAGCGGGAGAACTCACGCATCACTTCGAAGCCGCCGCGACGGCCGTAACCGCTTCGCTTGGTACCGCCGTTCGCGGACATATAAGCCGCCGAGCGATAGGTGTTGACCCAGACCGTGCCCGCTTCTATATCGCGCGCAAAGCGCAGGGCGCGGTCGATGTTCTGGGTCCAGATGCCAGCGGCCAAGCCGTATTCGGTATCGTTGGCGAGCGCGATCAGTTCCTCTTCCGTGTTGAACGGAACCACGCCCACGACCGGCCCGAAAATCTCCTCTTGCATGAAGCGCATCTCGTTGCGAGCCTGCGTCATGACGGTTGGCTCGAAGTACCATCCACGCGACAAAGCCGAGTCTTTTGGCTGCCCCCCGCCTACCGCGATTTTCGCGCCTTCGCTTACACCGGACGCTACGTAACCCACTACTTTGTCGAGCTGGCTAGCGAGCGCGAGCGGCCCGATATCGGTGTCGTCGGCCATTGGATGTCCGACCTTGACACGGCGCGTACGCTCGACCAACGCCTCAACAAAACGCTCATAGACGGGTGCTTCGACAAAGCAGCGTGAACCCGCCACGCAGGTCTGCCCAGCCGCCGCGAAGATGCCCGAAACGACGCCGTTCACAGCCCTGTCCACGTCGACATCCGAGAACACGACGTGGGGCGACTTGCCTCCCAGTTCCATCTGGCAGGGCACGAGATTTTCTGCTGCGTTGCCAGCGATCTTTCGACCGGTCACCGTGCTCCCGGTGAAGACGAATTTGGCGATGCCGGGATGACGCGTGAGCGCATCGCCGGTTGTCACGCCGTCGCCGGTGACCACGTTGAACACGCCCGGCGGAAAGCCCGCCTCGATAGCCAGTTCAGCGAGCGCGAGCGTCGAAGCGCTCGCGTGTTCCGAGGGTTTCACGACTACCGTATTGCCTATCGCAAGACACGGCGCGAGCGTACCCGTGAGCATCATCAGGGGCGAATTCCACGGGATGATCATCCCCACCACGCCGATCGGTTCACGCAAATTGAAGTTCAGCGTGTCGAGCTTGTTGACGGGAATCGTGTCGCCCTGAAGCTTGTCGGCCATCCCGGCGAAATACAGATACGAATCAGGGATAGCCCGCATCTGGGCCCGCATTTCCTTGATGAGCTTGCCGTTGTCGCGGCATTCGATCAGCGCCAGTTCGTCCGCGTTAGCGAGAACCAGGTCGGCGAGACGGCGTACCAGTTTGCCGCGATCGGTTTGCGTGATCCGGCGCCACGCCGGGTTCTTTAGCGCCGCTTGCGCCGAACGCACGGCGGCATCCACATCATCGGCATTCGCCTGGGCAAACTGATACCAGGGCGCAGCCGTCGTGGGGTCATAACTCGATACATACTGGCCGCTGCGTGGAGGCGTGAACTCTCCGTGGATGAATAGATCCTGTCTCGATCCTTGCAAACTTTCGACTGTCGTTTTCATCATGTCCTTTCCAATTTCAAGGTTGCGGATGCTGCGTGTGCAGCTGCGCTGCGCTCACCATCGCGACACGGCCGCCATCGTGTGAATCCATGTAAATGCCGAACCGTCCGCCGGCGCTCTCGGTCACGAAACGCCGCAGCATTCCGCGTATTTCCATCGTTGGAATGTCGTCGTACGGAAGCTGGTCGAGCGGGAAGAAACGGAAGTTCTCGGGGATCTCGCAGGCTGCACGCGGCAGCGCCAGCCGGGCGCGGTAGATCAGGTAACCGGAATCGCTGCCGGCTGCGTCGAAGACGGAATAGAGGAACGTGTCGTCGGGCAGCAATTCCAGGTCGTCTCCTCCGGCAATAGGAAGCCGGCCATTGACGAGCCGGTGCGGAGCGCTAGGCAGCGTCCAGCCGTTCTTGCCATCGCTTGCCAGCAGCAGCGATCCCTCCGCCTCGATGAGATAACCGACAATCATGTTGTGCGATGAGAGCCAGCCCGGCGGCAACGGATTCTTGACCTGCGCGTAGCGGCCGCGGCAAAAACCCAGCGGCGCAGAGGTACTGGTTCCAAAGGCCTGGACACGGCCGATGAGGATCGTGTGGTCCCCGGCATCGACCCGGTCATGGACCGTGCAGTCGAACCACGTCAGGCATTCCGTCAGCACCGGGGCGCCGGTGTGCACGCCGTCGTGGCTGACGGCGGCGAATTTATCGGCGGATTTGGCGGCGAACAGATTCGAGACGTCAGTCTGCGCTTCGTGCAGCAGGTTGACGGCGAAGTGATCGGTATCCTGGAAGACCGGAAAACTCGAGGCACCCTTTCCTACGCATACGAGGAGAAGCGGCGGATCGAGCGACACCGACGTGAACGAGTTTGCCGTCATCCCGCGCGGACGGCCTTCGGCGTCGCGGGTGGTGATGACCGTCACCCCTGTCACGAAGGTGCCGAACGCTCGGCGCAAGGCCACCGGATCAACGGCGACAGGTTTATCTGACACTTCGGCTTGCATGGTCTTCACCTCAAACGTCGTTGCGTTGAGGTCTAAGTTAAGCCATGCAAAAAGCGATTTCTTCCGCTGGACCGAAGGACATCCGACTCTAATTAACCTCTCATTCGAGGTATCGACTTCGGGCGCTTCCCGGACGGTATGCTGCTCTCGACCAAGCTGTGCAGCTGCAACGCAAGCTCGATCGCGAAACGCTGCTCCGGCGTTTCGACCTGGATGCCAAACAGGTCCGAAATCCGCGACAGGCGATATCGAAGGGTCGTCACGTGAAGGTCCATCGCGTCCGCGCAATGCTGGCTGCGGCAGCCTGAGCGAACATAGGCAGCGAGGGTTTCGAGGTAAGCCGACTTGTGTTTCTTGTCGTGTTCCACGACCCGGCCTATGGCGCCGTCGATGAAGCTGCGGACGTCGGCCGAATCGGCAGCGCCGATCAGCATGGGCAATGGCCCGAAGTCGGGGACGGTCATCGCACCCCGTCTGCCGAATGTGCGGGCAACCCGGATCATGCGCCAGCAGCGCTCCCATTCCTTCGCGATCGACTCGAGACCTTCACACGTATCACCAACGACGACGATGGGTTCACTGCCGAACGAATGGAACAAGGTCTCCGAGACGCGCTGCGCCAAGCGCGCGACGCGGTCCAGTTCCATGCCCTCTTCCTGCGGCACGAGGCACACGAGCGCCCCGCCGACCGTCACGATGTGCACCGCAACATGCAACTGCGCCGCGAGCAGCGCGACCGCGCGATGGCCATCGACAGAAAGATCGGCGGACGCGTTCGTTCGATCCGGAAAATCAGTCACGAGCATGCGCATGGGTGCCGCGAGCGACAGCCCGAGGCGGCGCGCGCGGCGCAGCATATCCTGCTCGTCGCGCCAGCGTCGCTCGACAATTTCGAAGAACAATTCGGTCAGCGTTCGCGTTTCGAAGCGAAAGCGTATGACGCTGCGCATCAACTGCACGCTCAGCGCAAACTTCGCACTTTCGATGAGGAGTTTCTGAAGATCATTCGCGTCGGACTTATCGAAGGTCAGCAGCGCACCGACCGCTTCGTCGTCGACCATGAGGGACGCTATGCGGGCGTCGAGTGAGAGCTTGTCGCCCAAGTGCAGCGTGATCGTTTCGGCGCGGCGGGTAGTGACCGCGTCCCGGACCTCGCCAAGGATCTGGCGACCCGCCGGGCCTTCGAGCATGAGGCGCCACGCGTCGTCTTCATGGACGCCAGGCACCGGCGACGCGGACGCCAGCAGGCTGCTTGCGAAGAAATCCAGGACGAGCACAGGCGCATTGAAAAGATCGCCGAGCATCGCGGTAAGCGTTTCTATGGAACCGCCGGCGAGCACTTCCTGCAACAGCGAGCCCTGAGCGCCCAGCACGCGGCGCAATTGCTCGGCCGCGGCAAGCTGCGCGCGATGACGATGCGCGCGTTCAATCGCGATCGCCCCCAGATGCACGATGATCGCCATGAACGCGAGGTCATCCGGGGACACATCCACCACTTTGCGCGATGTAACGGCCAACACCATGGGCCGCCCTTCTACATCGACGCTCGCCATGGGGTAGATCAGCACGGTGCAGTAGCCACGCTCATTTGCTTCAAGCCGATAGCCGGGAAATTCAACGGACTCACGCGCGTCGCGAATGTACACGGGCTCAAAACGCTGCAGTGCAATAAGAGCGGGACTGGTCGCCAGTTCCCAACGATCCCCCAGTGGGCGGCGCAGCATGGCGTTGGACTCATAGCGCGCTGTGACCAGTGCGAAACCATGCGCCAGGTCCACGGTCATGATCGAGCCCAGGTCCCAGGAACCGTGCCTGCATGCCGCCTGGATAAGGTCCCGCAGCAACGTATCAAGGTCGCCGTCTGAGTTGATTTGGCTCGCGACATCACGCAGCGACATGATTCGCGACAGTTGATCTGGCATGTCGAGGCTTCCAAAAGTCTTATTTCAATATACGACATACCGTAGCAAAAAATAAAAGATTCATCCCCCGAACACGCGGAGGACGCCCCCGATTCACATCGTTAGCATTCGGTTAGGACGAGCCAATAACCAACCGCCAACCGAAGGAGTGCGCAAATGGAAACTGGGATTCGCAAGATCGCGACGTTTATCGAAGAGACCGTCATCGAGGGCGGCCGCAAGGCAGAGCGGCCAATCACAACGGTGGTCATTGCAGCAATCGTTCGCAATCCGTGGGCAGGCCAGGGCTTCGTGGAAGACCTCCGGCCGGAGATCCTGCGGCTTGCCCCTGTGCTGGGCGCCGAGATGACACGGCGGCTCGTGGCCATCATGCCCGCGGATCGCGTCGAGGCGTATGGCAAGGCGGCTACAGTCGGTGTCAACGGTGAGATCGAGCACGGCTCGGCACTGATCCACACGCTTCGCTTTGGCAACATGTTCCGCGAGGCGGTCAACGGCACCGCATTTCTCAGCTTCACGAACACACGCTCGGCTCCCGGCGCGCTCCTGTCTGTCCCCATGATCCACAAGTCCGAAACGGGCAAGCGGTCGCATTTCATCACGGCCACGTTCCAGGTCGCGGATGCTCCCGGTCCTGACGAAATCCTGATTGCGATCGCAGCGGCGGACGGCGGGCGCGCCCATCCGCGCATTGCGGACCGCTTTCAGGACATGGCGGAGATGGAAGCCGAAAAAGCGGGCGCTTGAGCAGCAGGACGGGTTGGCGGTCATGGCTTGGGCCGGCTTGACGCAGAGGCTTGATCCAGATCCGAACTTCACCTCCATGCCGTTGGAGTCTTCATGTCAGACCCGATCGCTTTGATCACCAACATACGTTCCGATTACGAAGCGAGTTATCTGTCAGCGCTTGCTTCGGCCATGCCTGCTGAAAAGGTCATCCTCTTTCGCCAAATGAGCGAAGAGCAGCGGGCGCATGTCCAGATCGCGATAGTTGCAAACCCTGATCCGGCCGATGTCGCTGCGTTGCCCCGTCTTGTCTGGGTGCAAAGCCTATGGGCAGGCGTGGAGCAGCTCGTTACCCGGCTACCGGCCGGCGGGCCGCCGATCGTGCGCATGCTCGACCCCGAAATGTCGAGGACCATGGCGGAAGCCGTGCTTGCATGGACGTACTATTTGCAGCGCGACATGCCGGCGTACGTACGCCAACAAAGGCAGGGGCTCTGGCACCAGCATGCCTATCGCAAGCCTTCGTCCCTGACGGTCGGAATACTCGGACTCGGTTCGCTCGGCAAGGCGGCAGCAGCTCGCCTCGGAGATGCCGGCTTCAAGGTCGCCGGCTGGAGCCGGTCGGCCAAGCGGCTCCCCGGCATACAGACGTTTTCAAATGACGATGGGCTCGTCGCCCTGCTGCGCGTGAGCGATATCGTCGTCTGTCTCGTGCCGCTGACAAGCGAAACGCGAGGCTTGCTGCATACCGGCCTGCTTGGCATCATGAAACCGGGAGCGAGCCTCATCAATTTCGCTCGAGGACCCATCGTCGTGACAGACGATCTTCTCGCCGCGCTCGACAGCGGGCATCTGTCACATGCGGTTCTCGATGTCTTCGATGAAGAACCGTTAGCTCCAGATTCACGCCTGTGGCAACATCCGCACGTGAGCGTGCTTCCCCATATCTCCGCACCCACTGATTTCGAGACCACAGCAGCCGTTATCGCGGCAGACATAGGTGCGTACCGGGCAAACGGAGCTTTGCCTTGTAGCGTGGATCTCGCGCTCGGTTACTAACGTTGTTCGTGAAGGAGCAGCAATGCGTGCATCACCCATTGCGCCGGCCGTGCCGTTGTCGAAGCGGGCCTCGACGCCCGGGGCCAACAACGTAATTGAGCGCAATAGCCCGGTGGCCGTCTGACAGTGATCAAGCTCGACCGCTACGACATCGCCATCCTGCGCGTTCTCGCGCGCGATGGCCGCATCACGAAATCGAAGCTTGCCGAAGAGGTGAACCTGTCGATTTCACCAACTTGGGAACGCGTGCGCAAGCTCGAGGAGAGCGGCGTCATCAAGGGTTATCGCGCGGAACTTGACTGGGTCGGGACCATCAATGCAAGCCGGATCGTGGTGGAAGTGACGCTGGCGCGGCATACGGAGCGAGACATGCGGCGCTTCGAGGAGGCCATGCAGGCCGCGCCGGAAGTGGTGCAATGCTATGCAACGGGCGGAGGCGTGGATTATGTTCTGCATGTGGTGTCACGCGATATCTATCACTACCAGCGCTTCATCGACTCCTTGCTGGTAGGTGAAATCGGCATTGAACGCTACTTTACTTATATCGTTACAAAGGTCGTGAAGAGCATGCCTGACAGCGTGCCCGAGTGGGAGTGAAGAACGCTTCGGGGCGGTGTGGGAGAGCAGCATGGCCATCGAGCACAATCTGGCGCACCCCGATCCTCGCCACGCTGATGATGTCGCCGACCCTCGCAGAAAGCCATTCAATGCAGACTCTGGACACGCAATAGAGCGCGTTCCTGATCGCGCCTCACACCATTGCCCTCCAACTCACCCAACCTGGCGATGCCAGCGTCAGCGGCGTCGCTATCAACGTGTAACCTTCAGCGCTCTCGCCACACCTTCAGCGGGCTGCCCGCGACGAAGGCGCCGGGCGACACCCTACGTTGAACGGTAGGCCATCGTGCCGCCACCGTCCTTCCTTTCGATGGAAGACGCATTTTTTGGTGTCAAGTAACTTAGATCGCATCTGCACGACGGCGAACCTGGTCACCACTTCGATACGTCGCCGCAGCGGTAGTACACCAAACCTCGATATCACACACGGAGATGACCTACATGAAAGCAATGATGCGAGCGGCAACGATCGCGGCATGCGCGGCACTGGCAACGCCCGCCATGGCCGCGTCCCCGCAGGCACTGCCAGGCGCGGGCAAGACGATTCACTATGCGCAGACCGACAGCCTGGGCGCGAATTATGTCGCGGTACAGATTGTGAAGAAGGCACTCACGTCGCTGGGCTACGAGGTAAATTTGAGCACGATGGGGACGGTCCTGTTCTTTCAAGCCGTCGCACAGGGTGACGTCGACATGGAGACCGACGTCAATTTCCCGCAGAGCGAGCCCGACTTCCGCGTGGTCCAGAGCCAGGCGGAAATGGTCGGCGGCGGTGAGATCATTGGCGGCGGCATCAATGGCTACCTGATCGACAAGAAAACTGCGGTGGCGCACAACATCACCAGTCTCGAACAGATGAAGGACCCGAAGATCGCCGCCCTGTTCGGTGACGATAACAAGGCACAACTGATCAGCTGCGATCCCGGCTGGAGTTGCGGTGACGTCGTCAACTATCAGTTGGACAAGTTTGGCCTCCGTCAGACCGTGCATCCCGTGAGCGGCAAGTACGAGGCGCTGATGGCGGACGCCGTGACTCGCGTCAGGGAAGGCAAGCCCGCGTTCTTCTACGCGTGGAGTCCGTCATGGACAGTCAACGTGCTGGTTCCGGGTAAAGACGTGGTGTGGCTGCCAACGCCGGCCGACGCGTTACCGCCGAACGTACCGAACCACGGCTCGGCGCTCGTGAATGGTGTCGAGGGATGCGCGGGCGGCGCTAATCCGTGTCGTATGGCAATGGCATCCTGGAACTACGGTGCGGTTGCAAACAAGCAATTCATCGCCGCTAATCCGGTCGTCAAGAAGCTGGTCGAGCAGATCCGTTTCCCATCGGCGACATGGTCAGCCTGGGAACTTGCGATCAGCAAGGGCAACGGCGCAACAGCGGTCGTCTCGACACTTGCAGACCAGTGGCTAGCCGCGAACAAAACGCAGTTCGACGGCTGGGTTGATACGGCCCGGAATGCACACTGAAGAAGTGGCAGCGCAGGTGCAGGATAGTGGGCGCGACGTTGCCGCGGCCAAGCCAATCCTGCATCTTCGCGATGCGGCTTTTTCGTGTTCGAGCGCGTTGGTGGCGGCTGTTACGTAAAAATAGGGGCTCCGCGGTTCACGGGGCTGCGCGTTCGAGGCGTATCGCTCAGGAGGCGAAGCTCGCGGTGAAGGGTCAGGCTCAATCGCTGATTAGGCTGGCGAGCGTTCGCGGGTCTGCCGATTCAATTCCATTACCGGCACCGCGCAACAACCCGCTGCTTGCCTGCAATAAACAACGGGCGCGCGCACGCTTGAGATACATGCTCGGCGTCATTCCGCAGAAACGTTTGAAATGCCGTGCGAAATGGCTCTGGTCGAAGAAACCGACTTCAGCCGCCACCACCGATCCGGGCACGCCTGCCAGCAACAACGCTTGCGCACGCTCAATGCGCAGTCCGCATAAATACCGGTACGGTGAAGAGCCAAATTGCTGCCTGAACGCGGTCGCGAATCGCGACACGCTAAGCGCCGACAACTCGGCCAGTTGCGCAAGCGTCACGGGTTCATCGAAGTGAGCCTCGATGAACGCCCGTGCTTCGGTCAGCGGCACGGCTTGTTTCATGACGTCGCCGCCACCGGTTGAGCTTGCGATGAAGCTGCAAACGCCGCGAACCGGCTGATCGAAAACGGATCGAGCGGAATCGGTGTGCTACCCGTATCGATCAGTTCGGCCAGCGTCTCGCCCACGCCCGGGCCAATCTGGAACCCCGAGCCGCAGAAGCCGAACGCATAAAACAGACCGTCGGTCGTCGAGCTGCGGCCGATCACAGGCTCGCCATCGGGCAGATAACCTTCCACCCCGCTCCAGACCCGGATCACGTGCAGCGGCGCCATCGCAGGAACCAGGCGGCGGAGTTGCGCGATCTGACGCACGGTGTTGATCGGCAATACGGACGCGCGTCGCGTAAGGGCATCGGCGGGACCGGGGGGCCCGCCGCCAATGATAATGTTGCCGCGCGGAATCTGGCGGAAGTAGATGCCCTCCTGCTTGATCGATGTGAACACGCCCATCGACGACTTGAAGACATACGGCACGGGTTCAGTGACAGACATCTGCGGTCCGCTTGCGCGCATCGGCACCGGCTCGCCGAACTGCTCAGTGAGCCGGCTTGCCCACGCGCCCGCGCAAATCGCGAGCTGTGCTGCCCGATACACCACCCCTGCCGCAGTCTCCACGCGAAAACCATCGCCGTCTTTCTCAACATGCGTGATCTCCGTGTTCTCCACCACCTGCGCGCCAAGACGCGCCGCCGCCCGGCCAAAGGCCGGCGCGGCGAGGCGCGGGTTCGCATGGCCGTCGAGCGGCGAAAGGGAAGCAGCCAGCACCTCGCGGCCAAGAAAAGGGAAGCGTTCAAACATCGCCTTGCCGTGCAGCACTTCCAGTTCGAGGCCGTAGGCGCGTGCATCGGCGGCATAGCGGTCGAAGGTATCCGCATCGTGCGCGTGATAACAGACCCGTGTATGCCCAGACGGCAGGAATTCGATGTCCTCGCCCAGCAGTTCCTTGGATTGCTGCCACGTGTTGAGCGAGCGGTTCGCCATCGCGAGTTGAGGCAGCGCACGGCCTTGCCTGCGGACACCGCCAAAGTTGACCCCGCTTGCTTGCTGGCCCGTGAGGCCTCGCTCGAGCAGGATCACGGAACAAGCGGGGTTGCGGCGGCGCAGGAAGAACGCGGTGGTCGTACCCATGATGCCGCCGCCGATCACGATTACATCGGCCCGGCGATCCGCTTGTTGTGACGCCGTCATTCGCTCGTCTCCTCTTCTATCAGCGTCACGGGTAAAGGCTTGACGGGTGCCTGCCCGCGTAGCCGTCCGACCGACGCCAGCGGCACGGACGCCGCCGCCGAGATCACTTCCGCACCTGCGTGAGCGCAAAAGCGACCCTGGCAACGACCCATACCCACGCGCGAAAATGCCTTGGCGCGATTCGCTTCCCGCGCACCGGTCTCGCGCACCACACGACGTAACTCGCCCGCTGTAATGGCTTCACAGCGGCACACAATGGTCTCGTCCGGTAGCATGCTCGCCAAGCGGGCCGGCCACGGAAAGGCCACGCGCAAGCCAGCCGCAAAACGGCTGAAGACCCGGAGTTGTTCGCGCAAGCTCACCAGGCCGTCGACCTTCAAGCCGCCGTCCTGCATCGCGGCGAGTGCAGCGAGGCGGCCCGATCGTTCGGCGGCATCGGCACCGCGAATACGTGCGCCGTCGCCCGCCAGATAGACGCCCTTGACGCTGCTGCGGCCGTCTTCGTCGGTGGCAGGAAGCCATTGCTGCGCGGCGTCATCGAAAGAAAATTCGCAGCCGGCCAGATCGGCGAGTTGCGTCTCAGGGCGCAAGTGATAACCCAGCGCGACTGCATCGCAAGCCACCTTGAAGGGCACGCCGCTTTGCAGAGCGACTTCAACGTGGCTCACGCCGTGAACAGGCGAACCGCTTATTTCCAGTGGCCGCACGCCGCGATACACCCGTACCCGCGCCTTCCTTAGCACCCCCATCAAAGCGATGCCTTTTTTCAGCGCGGCGGGAATGGCGAGCAGCTTCGGCAACGCGGAGAGTCGTTGTAAAAGCGTGGAGGTATCGAAGACAGCGGACACTGCCGCGCCCGCTTTCACATACTGCGCAGCAACAAGGTAAAGCAGCGGCCCTGTACCCATCAGCACGACCCGAGAGCCGATCGAGCACCCCTGCGACTTCAGCGCGACCTGCGCGCCGCCCAGGCTGTAGGTGCCGGCGTAATGCCAGCCTTTGACCGGCATCAGCCGGTCCGTTGCGCCGCTGCAAACGATCAGCGTATCGAATTCGAGCGTACGGCAGGACGTTCCACTGACAAGATGCACGGCGTTCGCGGAGATGTTCCAGACGAGCGTCTCAGGCAGATAGTCGATGCGGCTCTTGAGCGCGTCGAAGCTCTGATGCAGTGCGGCCGCGCGCGCACTCTCGGTGCCATAGAGCGTGTCATAAGAGCGCGTGAAGCCTTCCGGCTGCCGTCGATAAATCTGCCCGCCGTCTCGCCGCCCTTCATCTATCACAGTAGGCCGCAGACCTGCTTCGACCAGCGCCTCGGCTGCCCTCACACCCGCCGGCCCCGTGCCGATCACGATTACCCGCGCGGCCATACGCCCTCCCCGGCTATAGCCAGTTGCGTGACGATCGACATGCCCGTTACCGCTGGCGTTGTACACGCACGCAACCGGTCACCGTCAGTGGTCCAGACCCAACAATCCTGGCACGCGCCCATCAGGCAGAAACCCGCGCGCCTGCCGTCGCCGAATTCGGAGTCGCGCAACGTCCTCATACCGGTCAGCAACGCGACCATCAGCGTGTCGCCCTCGGCGGCGCGCCGCTCCACGCCATCGACGATTATCACAAACGTCTTGCGCTCCGTTTCCGCCAGCCGCACGAACCGTCCGCTCATGCTTCAACCGCCTCTATCGTCTGCAGCCGGCTCAACTCAGCCGTTGAATGGTGGCAAAGAATTTCCGCGCCCGAAGGCAGCTTCTTCATGGCGGGCGGCGTGGCGTTGCATTTACCGTCGATACGAACGGGACAACGCGCCCTGAAGCTGCACAGCTCGGCTATGTCAGCGCTTTCGCCCATCTGCGGCAACGCAGCGCTGCCGATCAGTCGGCGTGCGTCGAGCCAGCCGGGTTTCAGCGCCGGCACGGAGTCGACCAGCAGGCCGGTATACGGGTGATACGGCGGCGCTGCGAGCACGTCGCGCTCGCCCGCCTCCACGCGATGCCCCGCGTACAACACGATCACTTCGTCGCAGATCGAACGTACCGTTGAAATATCGTGGCTGATGAACATGTACGACACACCCAACTCGCGGCGCAGTTCAGCAAGCAGGTCGAGAATCGCCGCACCGACTACAGTGTCAAGCGCGGACGTCACTTCGTCGCAAAGGATCAACGCGGGATCGGCGGCGAGCGAGCGCGCCAGGTTGAC
>Ga0302228_10001123_pt1 | contig 20174 bp, 14 predicted proteins | sample II_Palsa_N1_2_FD_193519 | JGI IMG/M metagenome (GOLD analysis project Ga0302228, IMG submission 193519) | Peat permafrost microbial communities from Stordalen Mire near Abisko, Sweden - II_Palsa_N1_2 | ecosystem: Environmental > Terrestrial > Soil > Palsa > Peat permafrost | place: Sweden...
ACCTCGGTCGGATAATCCCGTACCCCACCCGATGCCTTGACCCCAACCCCCGCGCCCACGACCTTGCGCATCAATGCCACATCCTCAACCGTCGCACCGCTGCGGCTGAATCCGGTAGACGTCTTGACGAACGCCACTCCCAGTTCCCGGCAGATTTCACACGCCTGGACCTTCTGTTCATCGGTAAGCAGGCAGGTTTCCAGAATCACCTTCAAGGGCACCGCGCCACACGCTTGAAGCACCTGGGCAATATCATCACGCACCAGGTCCAGTAAACCTTCCTTCAGCCAGCCGATGTTGAGCACCATGTCGATCTCCCCTGCCCCGGCGGCTATCGCACGCCGGGCTTCGAAGGCCTTGGTATCGCTCAAGCCGGCGCCCAGTGGAAAGCCAACCACCGCGCAAATCACCACCGCCTCACCGGTGAGGCAAGACGCCGCGTAAGGCACCTGCGACGAGTTCAGGCACACCGAATAAAACCCATGTGCCTGGGCTTCCTCACACAACGTGCGAATCTGCTGCCGGGAGGCATCTGGCGCCAACAAGGTGTGATCGATGTAGCTGGCCAATGCTGCAGGTTGAAGATTCTTCATTTAGCGTGCCCTTGCCTGTATGTTGCCAATGGTCATGCGACGCCACATCGGGTGATCGCACAAATACGTTACAATATTCACATATAATGTTACTTATACAACACCAATAATCAAGCCCTGGAATGCCCGTGGACAGTAAAAAAGCCGAGCGACTCAAGCTTATCCAGCAAGCCCTGCAGGACCAGGACGCCATTCACCTGCGAGAGATGGCGGCCCTGCTGGATGTTTCCGAGATGACCCTGCGTCGCGACCTGAACCATTTCAGTGATCATCTGCGGTTGTTGGGCGGCTATATCACTCGGGTTGGCAGTGATGCCGGTGACTATCGCGTGGCCGACCAGGACACCCGTCATGTCGAGGAAAAACGCCGCATCGGCAAACTGGCCGCCCGGCTGATCCAGCCCGGTGACACGGTGTTTTTCGACTGCGGTACCACCACCCCCTTTGTCATTGACTTCCTGCCTGACGAACTGGAGTTCACTGCGGTGTGCAGCTCACTGAACGTGCTGCTCAAGCTGTACAACAAACCCAATTGCCACATCGTGATGTGTGGCGGCACCTTTCACCGCCAGAACCAGGTGTTCGAAAGCGCAGCCGAAAGCAGCATCCTCGACAGCGTGCGACTGACCTGGGCCTTTGTTTCCGCCGCCGGTGTCAGCCAGGAATTCGGCGTGACCTGTTTTAACTTCAACGAAGTGCAGGTCAAGCAAAAGGTCCTGCGCCAGGCCCAGCAGCGGGTATTGCTGGCTGACTTCAGCAAGTTCGACACCGTGCGCACGGCTCACTTCGCCACACTGGAAGACTTCCAGTACGTGGTCAGCGACAAGAAAATCCCCCGCACCTACAAAGAGGCGATCGAAACCAGCGGCGCGCACTTACTGGTTTAACCCAGCAGCACTTGCCGCTCTTTGGCGCTCAGGTAGCCGGTGGTCACGCTGAATGCCGCACTGGCCCCGGGCGCCAGGGAACGCACATTGCCCTTGGCCTTCTCGGCGTTGTAACCCTCCGGTTCACAGGTAGACGGCAGGACAAACGCCGCCACTTGTTGATCCGGGTTATGCAGGATCCAGCGCGCCGCATGTTCGAACTCCTCAGGCCGATAGCGTGTGTAGAACGCGGCGCCACCGGGATGATCCAGTAGAAAGTGCGCCTGTCCCAGGGCGTCGGCGCGCACACCGTCAAAGAAAAATACAATCTCGGGGTCGTACAGGCCGGGCTGATCCAGTTGCGCCAACTGCTGCGGATGCTCGGCCAATTGCGCCATATAAGCGCTCCAGTCCGGTGTCGGCTTGACGTGATCCGGCACGCTGCTGCGCAAACGCAAACGTTCCAGGCCTAACGGCTCGACGAAACGCCCGCCGTCGACGTAGGCGTAGTTCATATGGGCCATGTACATCAGCTCCATGGGCTTGCCGGCCAGATTGGTCACGTCCATGCCGATATCGAACAGCGCCGAGCCAGCCTTCAAGGTGACACTGGGACGCGCCCGATAGCGATCACCGAAGCCCTGGGCGTATTCATACTCGCCGCCCAGGCGCAGCCAGCCGTCGTCGATTTCCAGCCAGGCCGTGTCCATCGGTGCGCACGGCATCTCACCATGCAAGGCGTGATCATCCGTCGGCGCCGGGCAGCCATTACGCAGCAGGCCACTGTGGAACATAAAGCAGCCATACGTACCAATTACCGTGGGGGTCGGCCGTGGCTGATCGAACAGGTTGGTCATGGTCAGATCACAGCCGTCGAACACGGCCGACCAGATCATCTGCCCCTGATACGGCAACACCACCAGCCGTCCCCGGCTGTTTTCCAGGCTCAGGACCAGGACGCCGGATGGATAGGCCCAGGCGCTGACCTTGAAATCCGCCGACTGCAGCAAGGTCTTTTCCTGCTCGCCAAACAGCGCCCGATACAACGGGATGCGCGCGCTCATGAGGCCACCGCCGCAGCACCTGCCGGCAATTTGTCCGACTGGCGCAGGCACTTGAGGGCATACATCACTATCACGATGAAGCACAGCAACGGCACGCTATAGGCCAGTTGCATATTGCCGCCGCTGGCATCCGACAGCAGGCCCTGGAAGATGGGAATCACTCCGCCGCCGACGATACTCATCACCAGCAGCGAACCGCCGACACCGGTGTCTTCACCCAAGCCGTCGATGGTCAGACCATAGATGGTCGGCCAGCAGGGGCCGAGGAAAATACTCACGCCCACCGCCGCATACACCGCCGAGATGTTCGGCACCAGGATGGTGTAGGCCAATAACACAATGCACAGCACGCCGTAGATCGCCAGAACCCTGGCCGGATGCAGCCGCCGCATCAGCAGATTGGCAATCATCTTGCCGACGAAGTACGCGGCAAACGTGGTCAGCAGGAACCACGAGGCACTGCGCTCGTTCATGCCGCCCATTTGCATCGCCAGGCGAATAGTAAAACTCCACACGCCCACCTGAGCACCGACATACAGAAACTGCGCCAACACGCCAAAGGTAAAACGCGGGTTACGCCACAACCGGCCAAGACTCTGGCGCACGCTGCTGCGCTTGCCATCGGCTTTCTGGTTACCTTTGCAGGCCGGGAAGCGGGTGATGGCAATCAGGATGAACATCAGCACCAGCACCGCGATCATCCATTTGTACGGCAACAGCGTGGACTGGATCATTTGCAGTTGCTGGATCGCTGCGTCCGAAACGCTCATCTGCTTGAGCTGGTCCGTGGTGGCGTCGGTGTCCTTGAACATCACGAAGCTGCCGACGTACACCCCAGCCATAGCGCCAAACGGGTGAAAGGTTTGGGAAATGTTCAGGCGCCGGGTCCCGGTTTCCCGTGGCCCCATCAAGGTCGAATAGGTATTGCAGGCGGTTTCCAGGAACGACAGGCCGGCAGCAATCACAAACAGTGCCAGCAGGAACATGCCGTACTTGGCCGTCGACGCCGCCGGGAAGAACAACAGACAACCCAACATGTACAACAACAAACCGATCAGGATGGTGCTTTTATAGCTGAACCGCCGCACCACCATGGCCGCCGGAATCGCCACGAAAAAATAGCCCAGGTAGAACGCCGACTGCACAAAGGCCGTCTGGAAATCGCTGAGCAGGAAGGCCTTCTTGAAGTGAGCAATCAGCACGTCGTTCATGCTCGCCGCCGCTGCCCACAACGCGAAAATGCTGCACAGCAGAATAAAGGCGAACCAGGGTGTGCGGTTCAGGTAGAAGCCATCGGGTGTCTGTTGCAGCGCAGGTTTGTTCATTATTGTTCTCCGGGCTGGGTTTGAGGGGATTAGCGCTGTTGCTGGAAGCGCGCGAAGGCCTTGCGATCGGGGTAAGACGTCTGGGTGCCGAGGGCGGTGACCGAACAAGCGGAATAGGCCACGGCCTGCTCCATTGCCCGGCGAATATTGCCGTCGTGGTTCCAGTGCTGGATAAAGCAACCGATGAAGGCATCCCCGGCGCCGGTGGTATCCCGGGCGGAAACCCGTAGGCCATTGACCTGAAACTCACCCTCCTCCCCTACGTACAGCGCGCCTTCCTGGCCGAGGGTGACGATGACATGGCGAATACCACCGGCCACCAGGGTTCGGGCTGCCGCGCGGGCCGAGTCTGGCGAATCGACGTTCTGCCCGGTAATCAGCGCCAGTTCCGATTCGTTGGGCACCAGAAAATCCAGCTGTGCCAAGTGTTCGGCACTCAAACCCGCTAACGCTGGGGCCGGATTGAGCAGGACGGGAATGCGGTGTTCCCGAGCAAACTCGATGGCGTAGTAGACCGTAGCCAGGTTGATCTCCAGCTGCAGCACAATCAGCGAGCAATCGCGCAAATCGGCGGCCGCCGCGTCGATATCCGCCGGCAGCAAGTGAGCGTTGGCACCTTTGACGATCAGAATGCTGTTGTGGGAATCGGCCTGGACGAAGATCGGCGCCACGCCGCTGGAGACCCCCGGTACCCGCTGCACATAGCGGGTGTCGATGCCAAATCGCTGGAAATTGGCCAAGGTGTTGTCGGCAAACATGTCGTCGCCGACTTTACTGAGCATCAGCACATCGGCCCCCAGCTTGGCTGCGGCCACTGCCTGGTTGGCGCCCTTGCCGCCACAACCGAGGGCAAAGCCCGGCGCCTCCAGGGTCTCGCCCTGGGCCGGCATGCGGTCGATGTAGGTGATCAGGTCCACCATATTGCTGCCGATGACTGCGATCTTGCTCATTGCTATCCCACCTTGTTGCGAGCACGACCGGGCAGGTCGTGGCGCTGTTGTTTTGTTATTTAAATAACATTAGGTGTGATTATTCAATCTATTTTTGACGAGCGCCGATCAAAGGCTGTAGCCGCTGCCGAGGCACGAGGCTGCGATGCGGTTCGCAGGACCGACCTCTGGGGCCGCTGCGTCGGGATGCCGCACCAAGCCCGTCGCAGCCTCGTGCCTCGGCAGCGGCTACAGGTTTAGGTGGGATGTCTAGAAAGAAGCCGCCAGCAACTCTTGGGTATACGGATGCTGGGGCGACTCAAACACAACGTTCGCAGTCCCCTGCTCTACCACCTGGCCATCCTTGAGCACGATCAAGTCATGGGCCAATGCGCGGACCACCGCCAGGTCGTGGCTGATAAACAGATACGTCAGGCCGTATTGCACCTGCAAGCGGCGCAACAAATCGACGATCTGCCGCTGCACGGTGCGATCCAGGGCCGAGGTGGGCTCATCCAGCAGGATCAGTTCCGGCTTGAGCACGAGCGCCCTGGCGATGGCGATGCGTTGGCGCTGCCCGCCGGAAAACTCGTGGGGGTAGCGATGCCGGGTCGCCGGGTCAAGACCCACCTCCCCCAGCACCTCAATCACCGCTTGCTCACGCTGTTGCGCATTCAAATCGCTGTGCACCTGCAAGCCTTCAGCGATGATCTGCTCCACACTCAAGCGCGGGCTGAGGCTGCCGAACGGGTCCTGGAACACCACCTGCATGCGTTTGCGTAGCGGCCGCAAGGCCTTGCCATTCAGGCGTTCCAGCGCCTGCCCCTGAAACTCGATACTGCCCCGGGCATCCACCAGCCGCAGGATCGCCTGGCCAAGCGTAGATTTACCGGAGCCCGACTCGCCGACAATGCCCAGGGTCTTGCCCCGTTGCAGGCTGAAGCCGATACGGTTTACCGCCTGCAGATACGACTTGCGCAACCAACTGCCCTTAAGGGCAAACCGCACGCTCAAGTCCCTGACCGTGAGCAACGTTTCGCCATCACCCTCAGGTACCGCGCAGCCTCCCGGCTCGGCGTTAAGCAACTCGACGCTGTAAGGATGTTGCGGTGCACTGAACAACTGCTTGCAAGACGCCTGTTCAACGATCACCCCGCCGCGCATCACTGCCACCCGTTGGGCGATGTTGCGAACCAGGTTCAGGTCATGGCTAATGATCAGCAACGCCATGCCCAAACGCAGTTGCAGGTGCTTGAGCAGCACCAGAATCTTGCGCTGCACCGTCACATCCAACGCCGTGGTGGGTTCATCGGCGATCAACAACTGTGGCTCGCAGGCCAGGGCCATGGCGATCATCACCCGCTGGCGTTGCCCGCCGGACAGTTGGTGGGGATAGGCCTGCAAACGGTTTTTGCCCTGGGCAATCCCCACCAGGTCCAGCAGCTCGATGATCCGCCGACGTGCCGCTTCGCCCGCCAGTCCCTTGTGTACAGCCAGGGTCTCGCCCAGTTGCCGTTCCACCGTGTGCAACGGATTGAGGGAGTTCATCGGTTCCTGGAAGATCATCGCAATGCGGTTGCCCCGCAGTTGCCGCAGGCGCAGGGGGGACGCACCGAGCAGTTCCTCGCCGGCATAGCGGATGCTGCCCCGGATGCGGCAGGTGGACGGTTCAAGTAACTGCAAAATGCTATGGGCCGTCACCGACTTGCCGGAGCCAGATTCCCCCACCAACGCCAGGCACTCGCCGGGACGAATATCCAGGTCGATGCCATGTACCACTTCACTGCCATTGAACGCCACCCGCAGGTCGCGCAGTTCCATCAGGTTTTCGGTCATCTCAAGTTCTCGGATCGAAAGCATCACGGCAGGCTTCGCCGATAAACACCAGCAGCGACAAAATCAGCGCCAGCACACAAAACGCGGTCAGCCCCAGCCAGGGTGCTTGCAGGTTGTTTTTCCCTTGGCTGATCAGCTCTCCCAGGGAGGCGCTGCCGGCGGGCATGCCAAACCCCAGGAAATCCAGGGCCGACAAGGTGGCAATCGCCCCGGTGAGGATGAACGGCAAGTAGGTCAGCGTCGCGCTCATGGCGTTGGGCAGAATATGCCGCCACATCACCTGGCCATCGCCCACACCCAGCGCTCGAGCGGCCTTGACGTACTCCAGGCCACGGCTTCGCAGGAACTCGGCGCGCACCACATCCACCAGGCTAAGCCAGGAAAACAGCGCCATGATGCCCAGCAACCACCAGAAATTCGGTTCGACAAAGCCCGACAGAATGATCAGCAGGTACAGCACCGGCAGCCCCGACCAGACCTCCAGCAAACGCTGCCCGAGTAAGTCGACCCAACCGCCGTAATAGCCTTGCAGTGCTCCGGCGGCGATACCCATTACGGTACTGAGCACCGTCAACGCGAGGGCGAACAGCAACGAAATACGCGTGCCGAAAATCACTCGCGCCAGCACATCCCGAGCCTGGTCATCGGTACCCAGCCAGTTCTCACCGCTTGGCGGGCTGGGCGCCGGTTGCGTCAGGTCAAAGTTGGCGGTGTCAAAGCCGAAGGCAATCGGCGGGAACAGCATCCAGCCGCCCTGCCCTTCGATCAGTTGCTTGACCTGAGCACTGCGGTAATCCGGTTGAAACGCCAGCTCGCCGCCAAAGTCCTGCTCGACGTAGCGCTTGAAGGCGGGAAAGAACCACTGGCCCTGATACGACACCAGCAGCGGTTTGTCATTGGCCACCAGCTCGCCGCCGAGGCTCAGGGCAAACACACCGAGAAACAGCCACAACGACCACCAACCACGGCGATGGGACTTGAAGCGCGCCCAGCGGCGACGGCCCAAGGGAGACAAGGTCAGCATCAGGCAGCCCTCTGGGAGAAATCGATACGCGGGTCCACCAGGGTGTAACACAGGTCCCCCAGCAGTTTTATCAGCAGGCCAAACAGGGTGAAGATGAACAGCGAGCCGAACACCACCGGGTAATCCCGGGCGACAGCCGCTTCGTAGCTCATGCGCCCAAGGCCGTCGAGGGAGAAAATCACCTCGATCAGCAACGAACCGCCAAAAAATACCGTCACCAACGCCTGGGGCAATCCGGCCACCACCAACAACATCGCGTTGCGAAACACATGGCCGTACAACACCTGGTGTTCGCTGAGGCCCTTGGCACGTGCGGTTACCACGTATTGCCGGGAAATCTCGCCGAGGAAGCTGTTTTTGGTCAGCAGGGTCAGGGTCGCAAACCCGCCGATCACCAACGCGCTGACCGGCAATACCAGGTGCCAGAAGTAGTCCACGACCTTGCCCCACGCCGACAGTTGGGCGAAATTTTCCGAGACCAGGCCACGCACAGGGAACCAGTCCAGGGCCGAACCGCCGCCAAAGGTGATGATCAGCAACAGCGCAAACAGAAAACCCGGCAGCGCATAGCCAATGATGATCGCCGCACTGCTCCACACATCGAAGGCCGTGCCGTTATGCACGGCTTTGCGAATGCCCAGGGGAATCGACACCAGGTAGGTGATCAGCGTGGCCCATAAGCCCAGTGATAACGTCACCGGCAACTTTTGCAGGATCAGATCGGTCACCTTGGCACCACGAAAGAAACTCGAGCCAAAATCCAGCCGCGCGTACTGCTTGAGCATCAGCCACAGACGCTCCCCCGCCGGTTTATCAAAGCCGTACTGGCGCTCGATATCGGCCAACAGCTTTGGGTCCAGGCCGCGTGTGGCGCGGGACTCTCCACCCACGGTCTCGACATGCCCGCCTCCTACCGCCCCCCCCACACCAATGCCCTGCAAGCGCGCGATGGCCTGCTCCACCGGGCCACCCGGTGCGGCCTGCACAATCACGAAGTTGACCAGCAGAATGCACAGCAAGGTCGGCACAATCAGCAGCAAACGCCGCAGGCTATAACCCCACATGGGAATAGTCTCCGGTGAGTTTTTGCTGTTGAGTCTGGGTCAATGCGGTTGGACTGATCTCCCACCACGTCTCCAGGCCCGCGTCGTACAGCGGCGCCACCTCCGGCCGGCCGAAACGGTTCCACCAGACCGTGGAAATGCCCGGCGGATAATAGTTGGGGATCCAGTAATAGCCCCACTGCAATACGCGATCCAGCGCATGAGCGTAATGCAACATCGTCGTGCGACTGTCAGCCTGGACCAGCCCTCTGAGCAAGGCATCCACTGCCGGGTCACGCAGGCTCATGTAGTTGTTGGAACCCGGGTCATCGGCACTTTCGCCGGCAAAATAATTGAACATCTCGCGCCCCGGTGCCTGGGACACCGGGTAGGCATTGACGATCATGTCGTAATCGCGACTACGAACCCGGTTGGCGTATTGCGCAGTGTCCACCTGGCGGATATCGAAGCCGATACCAATCTGCGCCAGGTTGCGCTTGAACGGCAGCAGCAAGCGCTCGAAGCCTTTCTGGCCATTGAGAAAGGTAAAGTGCAGCGCTTCGCCCTCGGCGTTGACCAACTGGTCGCCCTGGGGTTTCCAACCCGCCTCTTTCAGCAACTTCAGCGCTTGCAACTGCAGGCCGCGAATATTGCCGCTGCCATCGGTATGGGGCGGCTGGAACACCTGGGTGAAGACTTCGTCGGGGATTTTGCCGCGCCAGGGTTCGAGGATTTTCAGCTCTTCGGCGTCCGGCAATTGGGTGGCCGAAAGTTCACTGTGGGAAAAATAGCTGCGTTGGCGCAGGTACATGCTGCGCATCATCTGCCGGTTGCTCCATTCAAAATCCCACAACAACGCAATCGCCTGGCGTACCCGCCGGTCCTGGAACAACGGCTTTTTCAGGTTGAACACGAAGCCTTGGGATCCACGCGCCGCACCGGGCGCCAAGTGTTCTCGCACCAGGCGACCATCGTTTAATGCGGGCCCGTCATAACCAATGGTGTAGGCCGTGGCGGAGAACTCGCGGTTATAGTCAAAGGCACCGGCCTTGAGCACTTGCTGGGAGACACTGGTGTCGGCAAAAAACTCGACGCTCAGGCGATCAAAGTTGTAAAGGCCGCGCGTGACCGGCAAGTCCTTGGCCCACCAGTCCTTGACCCGCTCGAAATGCACGCTGCGCCCGGCATCCACCTGGCTGATCCGATACGGCCCGCTGCCCAGCGGCGCTTCAAAACCACCACCGTCGGCGAAGTTGCGGTTGCGCCACCAGTGTTCCGGCAGCACCGGCAAGGTGGCCAGGTCCAACGGCAAGGTGCGACTTTCACTGTTCTTGAACACGAAGCGCACTTGCGTTGGCGACTCCACCACCACCTCGGCCACGTCCGCGAACTGCAAGCGGTATTGCAGGCTGCCTTGGGTAGTCAATAGCTCGAAGGTGTAACGCACGTCTTCGGCAGTGATCGGGCTACCGTCGTCAAAACGTGCCGCCGGATTGAGATAGAAGCGCAACCAGCTACGATCCGGTGCCAGTTCCATCTGCTGGGCAACCAGGCCGTAGACGCTGTAAGGCTCGTCAAACGAGCGATAGGCCAGCGGCGAATACAACCAGCCATCGATTTCGGCCACGCCGGTGCCCTTGTCGATATACGGGAGCATGTGGTCGTACTGGCCACTTTCCAGGGATGAGCGGCTCAGACTGCCGCCCTTGGGGGCATTCGGGTTGGCGTAATCCAGGTGGGTAAAGCCAGGCCCGTACTTGGGCGCATCGCCGTACACCGTCAGCGCCGATTGCGGCGTGGCGCAGACGGCCGGGCTTAAGCAAAAACACAGCGCCAGGGTGGTCAATCGGCGGAGCATCGGGTTGATCCTCATGCAAGGCGCCGATCCGCTGCACTTATTGGGTATGTGCAGCGGGCCGGCGTTTTTTATAGGGCAGGTCTTAGATCCATTGCTTCTTAAAATCAGAAGTTGTAGCTGAGCCGGGTATAGAGAATCCGTCCGAACGGGTCGGCGTATTTCGGGTCGTAGCCGCTCTGGAAGGTGTACGTCTGGTTACTGAACGGCGGCTCGCGGTCAAACAGGTTCTTCACGCCGAGGGTGACGGCCAGGGTCTTGCGCCAGGTATAGGTGCCGGCCAGGTCCCAGACGTTGTAGGAACCGACGGAGTCGTGAGTATCCCGGTCAGAATCGTGGTAACCGCTGGTGTAGCGGTTGGTCAGGCTCGCGCCCAGCGGCCCGTAGTTCCAGGTGCCGGTCAGGCTATGCCGCCAGCGCGCCACGGCGCCTGCCGTGGAGAACTCTCCGCCACGAAAATCACCGAGCTTGTCGATGTATTCGCCCTTGAGCTCCTGCTGATATTTGTATTGGTTGACGTAGGTGCCTTGCAGGCCGAGACCGAAATCGCCAAAAGCAGTGCTCGGGAAGCGGTAGTCGAAATTGACGTCGACGCCGTTGGTCTTGGTTTTGCCCAGGTTGGCAAGGCCGGTGACGATGTGGTCGATCGAACCATCGGCCTTGCGAATCAGACGACCTGAGTACTGGTCCGGGTCTTCGAATACCGATGATTCGGGAAACTCGGCGATCTGGTTGGCGATGGTGATCCACCAGAAGTCCAGCCCGGCGGTCAGGCGCTCGATGGGTTGGTAGACGAAGCCGAAGGTGACGTTGCGTGCGGTTTCCGGGCTCAGGCTGCCGTTGCCGCCGGTTTGCCGACGAAATTGCTGGGCGCAGTCACGGTTGGCCAGGCCACCGTTGGCCAGGTTACCACCAGGGCACAGGCGTGGGTCGTTGTAATTGGCCACGGTGTAGCTGGTGTAAGTCGGGTTGTACAACTCATACAACGACGGTGCACGGAAGCCTTCACTGTAGGCTCCGCGCACTACCAGCTCTTTGAACGGCTGGAAGCGGAACGAGTATTTCGGGTTGGTGGTGTTGCCAAAGTCGCTGTACTTGTCATGGCGTATGGCAGCGGACAACTCCAGGCTGTCGAGCACCGGCACATTGACCTCGGCGTATTGCGCCGAGACGCTGCGATCGCCGTGCACCGCGCCGTTCGGGTCCACCCCCAGGCTTTGCACGGTTTGGGCAAACTGGGCGAAGTCCTGATGGAAGTCTTCCTTGCGGTATTCACCCCCCAGCGCCAGGGCGGATGGGCCAGCGCCAAACCAGTCGCCGATTTCCCGGCTGACGCGTCCATCGATGGCTTTGACCCGGCCCACGGCCGTTGCGTAGTCACCGTCGACGCGGCTGGATGCCAGTAGCGCCCTGCCCGCTTCGGTCTGCGGGCCGAATGGGTTGATCACGCCGTTGGCAATGCCCTGGCTGATGGACTGGTCGTTCACATAGCCGTCGAGAATGGTTTGCACCACTTTGTTCTGGTTATACGAGGCGCCGACGTTGTAGTCCCAACCGGCAGCGGTGCCATCGAAACTCAGCAACAGGCGCTGACTGACGTTGTCGTCTTCGTGCCTGCGTGCCCCGGCGTCGGTTTCGCGCCAGTTCACATCCACCGGTTGTGTCGGGTCCAGGGCGAAACCGCTGGGCCCCGGGGTGATGCCATTGCCGGGATAGAATGGCGTGCCGGGGCTGACCTGATTACCCATCAACGTGCCTGGACCGATTTGCGTGCGGTTTTCGTTGCGGGCCCAGAAGTACTCAAGGCTAACGTTGTGATCATCAGCGAGCTTGCCGGTGGCTTTGGCGAAGGCCGAGGTCTTTTCGGTTTCCGGCACCAGGTCCAGGTAGTTCCACAGGCTCTGGCGGCAGATGCCATTGCGCGATAACAGTCCCGGTGAGTTGCAACCCGAACCCGCCAAAGGGTTGGTGGCATGGTTGCCCTGACTCCAGTTGGCCGGTGCCGCAGTGCCCGAGGTGTAATCCAGGCCACGGCCGGGCTGGTAGTTGTAGGTGTAGTCGCGATCCTTGGCGGCCAGGCGGGTCTGTTTGTCGTAGCTGACCACGCCGAACACATTGAAACGGTCGTCTTCCAGGTCGCCGAAACCATAGCTGCCACTGAAGTTATGACTGTCACCGCCACCGCTGTGAGTCGGTGTGTCGTAGCCGGTAGAGAGTTGGCCGCCGATGACGCTTTTCTTGGTGATGAAGTTGATCACCCCGCCGATAGCGTCGGTGCCGTACAGCGCCGAGGCACCGTCACGCAGGACTTCTACGCGATCAATCGCGGCGAATGGAATGGTGTTCAGGTCCACCCCGGAACCGTTGGAATTGCTGACGGCGTTGTTGCCCAGGCGCCGGCCATTGAGCAGCACCAGGGTCTTGTTCGCGCCGATCCCCCGCAGGTCGGCAAACGATGCACCACCGCTGCTGGAACCTACGGAGCGCCCGGAGCCGACCGAAGACTGGTTGGCCGAAATGCGGTTGATCAACTCTTCGGTGGTGGTGACGCCCTGCTCGCGCAGTTGCTCAACGCGCAGGATGGTCACGGGTACAGCCGTTTCGGCATCGGCACGACGGATGGCCGTGCCGGTGACTTCCACACGCTGTAGTTGGGGCTCGGTGCCGGAGGCCTCGGCGGCCAACGCAGGCATGGCGTTGATGGCCAGCAACAAGGCCATGCCCAGTGGTGCTTCAAGTGGTCTGAATCGTGTCATCGCGACATCCCTGCGGTGTGGTTATGCAGGGATGTGCGTTGGGGGTGGGGTTTTTATAGGGTGGGGATTAGACCGTTGGGTGCTTAGCTTATGTGTTTGCTTGAGACTGCCCCCTCACCCTAACGCTCAGCGCAATAATCGACAGGACCCGTCCTACGCAGATTTCGGGTTGCTTGCGGCCGATCTCACCGCGAACCTTCTCGGGTCGCTGCAAAATCAGCGAACGGGTGTGGAAGCCCGAACTCTCCAGGCGTATAAGCGCCCATAGCCTTTAGCGGGCGCTTTTTTCATGTCCGCTATTTATGTGTTATGGCGGCTGTGCGCGGGGCACTTTCGAGTGCGCCGGGGTCCTGGAGTCCGGTCTTCCACACCTGCGTACAGTCGCCACCCATCATGTGGAAGTGATTGTGGCGGCTCCTTTAACTCCAGGAGCAACCGTATGAAAAAGTCACGCCTAATCCGCCGTATTCGTTGAACGACAGCAAACTCCATGATGCCGCCCAGCGCGCATTCAAGCATTACGAACTGCACTCGCAACCCGCCTCTCCCCCGTCAGAAAAACTCTTCACCGTGCGCACTGGCCTTAGCACCGAGGAAGCGTTGAGCAATGCCAGCGAGATTCTTGAGTCGGCGGCGGTCAGCGCGTACGACTGCTCCAGCCGCAAGCAAGTGCTGGCGGTGGTGCAGTTGATCGAGATGGCGCAGTTGTTGGTGGATGCAGCGCTGAATCGGGAGTGTCCCGTAGCCTGATAGCCAGTCTCTACACATTTCTTGATTCCCCTGAAAACCCTGTAGCCGCTGCCGAGGTACGAGGCTTCGATGGGCTTGGTGCGGCATCCCGACGTAGCAGACCCCGAGGGCGGTCCTGCGGCCCACATCGCAGCCTCGTACCTCGGCAGCGGCTACAGAAAATCAGGTCGCTACCCAATTGTGTAGTTGGGTGGCGGGTTTGAAATCCGCCCCTCACCCCCCAAAGTGATAACTCACATCCAACCACCACTGCCGCCCATACGGATCATAATTACCCGTCGGATAATTCGGCCATCCTGCCGAGTCGTCATGCTTGATCTGGTTCAACAGGTTATTCACCGTCAAACCCACGCTCGCCCGGTCACTGAGCTGATAACGCGCACTGGCATTAAACACCGTCCACGGCGACAAACGCCCATTACCCGCCGCATTGGTGACGCTGCCATAACGAATACCCGTAATGGTCGCAGTGGTCTTCTCATAGTCCCAGGTCAGACTGGCGTTGACCTTGCTGCGCCAGTCGTACACGGTCCGCGAACTGCGCCAGTCCCGGGTCGGCGCATCGTCCGACTCCTTGTAGAAGTTAGACAGCACCAGGGTGTAGCCCAACCCGGCATTGAAGGCGCCGTAACGCCCCGCGCCCCAGCGAATATTGCTCTTGAAGTCCAACCCGCTGACCCGCTGGCTGGCCGCGTTAATCGCATTGACCCGCACCCGCTGTAACTTGTTGGGGTCCACCACGGCGTTCCCCGGATTACGGTCAATGCGCGCAAGCGTTGCCTGGCAACTGGCCGAGTTGATGTCCTGCTGGCCGCTGCGGCAGGCGTTTTCATCTTGCAGCAGGCGGTTTTCGTCGACGTTGGTCAGCAGGTCGTCGATCTGTACGCGCCAGTAATCGGCAGAGAAATCAAAATTGCGCGAAGGTGACCAGACGAAACCATAGGTCCAGGATTTGCCGCGTTCGGACTTGAGGTCGCTGCTGCCACTCTGGGTGTAGTTGACGATGCCCTTGTCACAGGCGCCGTCCACGCCCTTGCTGCAACCGTAGTAGTCAATTTGCGACGGGTAGTAACCGTTGCTGTCGGACTGGTAGATGTAGTTGAGGTCCGGCGCGCGAAAACTGGTGCCGTAGCTGCCGCGCACCAGCAGGCTGTTCACTGGGCGCCATTCCAGGCCCAGGTTATAGGTGGTCTGTTGTTCGGTGCGGCCGCTGAATGTGTATTGGTCCCAACGCCCGGCGGTGGTGGCCAGCAAGGTGTCAGTGACCGGAATGCTGAACTCGCCGCCCGCTGCGTAACGCTTGCGCGAGCCGCCTGAACTTTGCGCCGGAGCAAGGCCATAGAACTCGCCGTCATTGAGGCCGCCATCCGGGTCGACGCGGTATTCCTGTTTACCCGACTCCAGTACCCCGGCAAACCCAACAGGCCCTGCGGGCAGGTCGAACAGCTCGCCATTGATCGACGCCGTGTAGTTCTGCGACACCGAGCGGCTGGTCTGGGTCTGGTTGGTCCGAAACTGCTTCCACTCTTCGGGCGTCAAGGCACGGTCCAGGCGCGCGGGGTCCGGGGCGAACACCGGGCGGCCATCCTGCACGCCCACTTGTGGCCCCAGGTAAAAGTCGCGAATGCTCGACAGCGGCGTGTAACGGCTAGTGCGCACACTGCGGTATACCGAACGGTTGGCAGCCAACTCGTAGCTCCAGCTGCTGTCGGCGATCTTGTCCGACAAGCCGAGGGTGCCGGTCCATGAGGTGTCGGTCCACTTGCTGTTGTTGGTGCTGCGCCCACCGATTTCTTCTTCGCCAAAACGCCGGTACCAACGCTCCAGCTTGCCGGTGTTCTGATTGATAAAGTCCGGTGAGGTAAACGTCGGGCCACGGGTGTTGTTCTGGATATGATCCAGGCCATACATCAGGTCGGCGAACACCTGACCGCTGTCGCTGAAATGCCAGGTGCCACGGGTGTAGCCATCATAGTTTTCCTTTTGCGTCTGGATCGTCCTGTAGTCGTTGTAGACCTGATCGGTGCGGCAGCGGCCACCGCCGTTGACCAGCTTATTGCCAAACACTCCTTGGTACCCACCGCAGCCTGGACCCAGGTATTGACCGCTGCTCAAGTCGCGCCGATAGCCCACGTCTGCCAGGGTCGCGCCGCCGTTCATGAACCCACGATCGCTGGCCCAGATCGGATCGCGCTGGGTCAGTTCCAGGCTGAACAGCCCGTCAAAATCCCCCCAACTGCCGCCACCGCTGAGCTGCAGGCGCTGATTGTCACCGCCACCGCGCTCCGTGGTACCGCCTTTGAGATTGACGTCGATGCCGCTGATCTTGTTCTTGAGGATGATGTTGACCACCCCGGCAATCGCGTCCGAGCCGTAGACCGCCGAGGCCCCGCTGCTGAGGATTTCGATGCGGTCGATGATCGCTGACGGGATGTTCGCCAGGTTGGTGAAATTGACCCTGCCCTCATAGGGCGTCGGGTAATCGGCCACGCGCCGGCCATTGATCAGCACCAACGTATGGTTGGGCCCCAAGCCCCGCAGGTTCAGCGCACTGGCGGCGGGTTGCCAGGTGTTGCCGTAGTCCTCGCCCTGGCTCATGCCGGTGTTCTGCGTCTGGCTGGCCAATGCGTCGTAGACGTTGCGATAGCCCTTGGCTTCCATTTCTTCGTGGGTGATCACATTCACCGGGGTGGCGCCGTCGGTTTGTGCGCGAGCGATGCGCGAGCCGGTCACCGTGACTTTTTCCATGCGGTAGTCGGCGCTTGTCTGCACGGGCGGGTTGTCGTTGCTCTTGATGGGGGCGGCGCGCACCGTCAGCCCCAGTTCGCTGTCATCCGCTTGCAAACCACTGCCCTGCAGCGCCTTGCTTACCGCCTGCTGACTGTCCAGCGCACCGCGAATGGCCCCACTGCGCTTGCCTTGCACCAAGGGTTGGCTGAAGGAAATCATCACCCCGGTCTGGCGTGAGATATCCAGCAGCACCTCGTCCAGCGGGCCGCTGGCGATATCAAAGGTGAAGACTTTTTGGGCAGACTCCTGGGCCAGGACCAACGGCGGGCAGATCCCCATCGCCAGGACTGCGGCCAGCGTCAACCGCGGTAATTGTTGTTTGAATGAGCGCATCTAGGGCCTCCCTGTTAAGTGCGTCTACAGGGAATGAGCAGCGGCCGACGGGTTTTTATAGGGCGGCCGATAGGCCAAGAAGTTATGGCGTTATAACCCGGTTAACGAGGGTCGATGCTGACCCAGTACGCGCTGTGGTACGTCACGCGGATCGGCAACGAATGCTGCAGCAACAGCAAGGTGCGGTCCGTGTCGTCCAACGGGTAAATACCGCTCAGGCGCAGCCCGGCCACCTGTGGATTCAGGCGCAGGATCCCCCGGCGATAATGATCCAGGCTGTCGATCACTTCGGCCAGGGTACGGTCATGAACCTCAAGGCGGCCCTGGGTCCAGGCGACTTCATCGCCTTTGATACGTTCCACGGCAAGGATCGTGTGTTCATCAAAGCGCACACTCTGGCCGGCCTCGACCACTTGCCGCGCGCCCTCGCGGGTGACCACCTCGACCCGCGAATGCAGCATCACCAAACGGGTGGAGTCTTCGCCGCGCTGTACCAGAAATTGCGTACCCAGGGCGCGGATCCGGCCGTGAGCGGTCTGCACCACGAAGGGCCGACCCGCGTCCTTGGCCACGTCCACCCACAATTCACCCGCACGCAATTCCAACAACCGCTGGTGGGCGTCGAACAGGTTAGTCACGCGGCTGCGGGCGTTCAGCATCAGGTGGCTGCCATCTTCCAGCGTAAATGGCTTGCGTTCGCCAGTGCCGGTGTACAGCTCACCAGCCCCTGGCCAGCCCTCGCGGCGTCCCAATAGCACCGCCGCCAGCGCCACCACCAGACTGCCAGCGACAAAGCGCCGTCGACTTGAGGGCGCGTTCACACTGTGCAAGACGCTTTGGCTTGGCACCCGGCGCAAGGCGCTGGTGCGCAGCAGCCTCAAGCCACCGCTCATTTGATCGATGACCTGTTGATGCCGGATATCAGCCCCGCACCACGCCTCGAACGCCTCGCGTTCCTGATCAGTCACATGCTCGGACTGTAACAACGCCATCCACAGTGCCGCCTCATCCACCACCGCAGCATCCGGGCGCGACAGCCTCATGGTTGGACCATCATCTGGTAACAGCGCTTGAACGCATCAGCCATGTATTGCTGCACCCGGCTGGTAGATACCTGCAGGCGTTCGCCAATCTGGCTGTAGGTCAGGCCATCCAGTTGATGGTAAAGAAACGCCGCCTTGGCTTTGGCTGACAGCCCATCGAGCAGCCGATCTACCGCCAACAATGCTTCGATAACCAGCGCCCGCTCCTCAGGCGAGGGATGCACCGGCGCAGGCGCATGAGCCAGGCTTTCAAGGTAGGCGCGCTCCAGATCCTGCCGACGCCAGCCTTCGTACACCAGGCGCCTGGCGATAGTGGTCAACAACGCCCGCGGCTCACGAATGGCCGTCGGGTCCGGCAGCGACAACACCCGCAGGAAGGTTTCCGAAGCAATATCCTGGGCACTGTGATGACAGCCCAAGGTTCGGCTGACGGAACCGCACAGCCACTGATAATCCTTTTGGAACATTTGCCCAATCAACACGTGATTGGGGGGCTGTTGAACACCCATGCCTTGCTCCCTTACGAGACATCTCACCGGTCTCAAAAATCGTCTGTTAGCACTGGCCCAAAACGGGCTCAGTGTCGAAGGGGCGACTTTGCAGCAGAGATGATCAGCTTTGGAAGTAATAAAAAGTATGAGATAGCTACAAAATAGATATAAGAAATCGTGCTTATCGTTTTGGCTGATAAACAGTATTGCCACGCACTCGTTCAGCCTCTCGGTGGCTGCTTTATAGAATGGCAACCACAGTCAAACCGCCACAGGCGTGGTGATGGAGGTTGTCATGCGTTACTTGCTCATTGCCCTGCTGAGTGTGTTCAGCACCCTTGCCATGGCCCAGGGAGAAGTGCCAGCAGCCAACGCCGGCGCTACTGTCCAGGCCAGTGACGCCGATGATTCTTCCCAGGACCTGGACATTGCCAAGGTGGTGCGTGGCAGCAGTGAGTCATCGAAAGAATGCGGGCCGGTCAAGGGGCATATGGTCTACGTTGACAGCCATGGTGTGCGGCATGAGTTGGACTATGTGCGGTTGGGGGATGCTTGTCAGCATGGCTGATGGTTGTGCTCTTACAGCGGCTCACTTTTGAACAGCCGGAATGCCGGCCCAGACCAAAGTAAGCAAAACGCTCTTGCCGGTTTACCCACTGCGTAATACCTGCGCTCGGCCAGCGTGGTTTAACGGGGCGCCTAAGATCAAAGTCAAAAGCAGAACAGGAGCCAAACCGCCTTTCTGTAGGAGCTGGCTTGCCTGCGATGGACTCATAGACATCGCATTCATTCAGGAAGCCCTCCTTATCGTTAACGACCATCGCAGGCAAGCCAGCTCCTACAGTAGACCGTGCCCGCTTTTGATTTTGCTTCACACCACTCAAGCCGGCCGGTAGGCCGCTGTGCTCTTGCTTTTGATCTTGATCTTAGGCGCCTCGTTAAACCACGCTGGCCGAATGCAGGCTTTGGAGCGTGGGTAACCCGGCAGGACGCCGGGTTAGCCGTCCTGGGCCAGGGATGGCCCATGACGGCGGCCCACGGTCCAAAGCCGGAGTGAGGGCACTCCGAGCCTAGGCGAGGAGCCGAGTGGTGGGGCAAGAGCGTTTTGCTTACTTTTGCGCTGTTCAAAAGTGAGCCGCTGTAAGAGCGGAACCAATAGAGGCCATCACCCAAAAAACGGATATACACCCCATTTCAGAGGCGCAAAAAAAACGCCCCGAACCAGTTGGGGCGTCAGATCGTGCGGCACTGCGGTTAGCTTTTTAACGGATCCGCAATGGCCGTGTACTCAAGTCTACTCAGTGGAACTGTTCTTCTTCAGTCGACCCAGTCAGCGCAGTCACAGACGAGGTGCCGCCCTGGATCACGGTGGTCATGTCGTCGAAGTAGCCAGTGCCCACTTCCTGCTGGTGAGCCACGAAGGTGTAACCCTTGGCAGCGTCAGCGAACTCCTGCTCTTGCAGCTTCACGTAGGCA
>Ga0302228_10001134_pt1 | contig 20070 bp, 14 predicted proteins | sample II_Palsa_N1_2_FD_193519 | JGI IMG/M metagenome (GOLD analysis project Ga0302228, IMG submission 193519) | Peat permafrost microbial communities from Stordalen Mire near Abisko, Sweden - II_Palsa_N1_2 | ecosystem: Environmental > Terrestrial > Soil > Palsa > Peat permafrost | place: Sweden...
AGGGCGTGTCGCTGAACGCCAACAAGGGCGACGTGATCAGCATCATCGGCGCGAGCGGGTCGGGCAAGAGCACGTTCCTGCGCTGCATCAACTTTCTGGAACGGCCGAACGCCGGGCAGATCGTCGTGGATGGCGAAGCGGTGCGCACCAGGGCAGACCGTCAGGGCAACCTCGAAGTGGCCGACCACAAGCAGTTGCAGCGCATTCGCACGAAGCTCGCGATGGTGTTCCAGCACTTCAACTTGTGGGCGCACATGAACGTGATCGAGAACATCGTCGAGGCGCCGATTCATGTGCTCGGCCTGTCGCGCCGCGAAGCCGAAGAGCGGGCCCGCGAATATCTCGAGAAGGTCGGTCTCGCGCCGCGCCTGGAGAAGCAGTATCCGTCGCATCTCTCGGGCGGCCAGCAGCAGCGCGTGGCGATCGCCCGTGCGCTGGCCATGAATCCGGACGTGATGCTGTTCGACGAACCCACCTCGGCGCTCGACCCGGAACTGGTCGGCGAAGTGCTGAAGGTGATGCAGAAGCTCGCCGAGGAAGGCCGCACGATGATCGTCGTCACCCACGAAATGGGTTTCGCGCGCAACGTGTCGAATCATGTGATGTTCCTGCATCAGGGGCGTACCGAGGAAGAGGGCGTGCCCGCCGAGGTGCTCAGCGCGCCGCGCAGCGAACGTCTCAAGCAGTTCCTCTCCGGCAGCCTCAAGTAACGCGTTCGCCGCCGCCCCGCATGGCACGCCACTGATGGCCCGCACGCCCAGTCCGACCCGCACCGCCCAGGTAGCCATCGTCGCATTGCCGCCGGTGTCGATGTCGGGCGTCGGGCCGATTGTCGATGCGCTCAATCTCGCCAATGAGATCGACGGCCGCGCGCTGTACCGCTGGCAGGTGTGCTCGTGGGACGGCCGGCCCGTGCAACTGGCGGGCGGCGCGCAATGGCCCGCGGATGCCGCGTTCGGCGACGCCATTGCGTGCGACTGGCTGATCGTCGTCAGCGAGCGCTTCCAGCAGTTTGCCGACTACCGGCTGTTCCTCGCGAGCCTTTCGCGGGTCGGTCAGCGCACGCCGCTCGTCACCGGCATCCACCATGGGGTCTGGTGGCTCGCGATGGCGGGGCAACTGTCCGGCTATCGCGTGAGCGTCAACTGGGAAACCTACCAGCAGTTCTCCGAGCAGTTCGAACGCTCGATCGTCACCCAGCAGATCTTCGAAATCGACCGCGATCGCGCCACCTGTGCGGGCGGCCAGGCGACCGTCGACTTCATGCTGGCGATGATCGCGCGCGACCACGGTCCCGAACTGGCCGACCGCATCGCCGATACGCTCGGCGTCGGCGTGCTGCGCGCCGGCGAAGAGCGTCAGCGGATTCCGTTCGTCACCGCGCCGGGCGAGCGCCATCCACGCCTGAACGACGCGTTGCTGCTGATGGAAGCGAATATCGAAGACCCGCTGACCAGCGACGAAATCGCCGGTCTGGTCGGCGTGTCGCGGCGCCAGCTCGAGCGGCTGTTTCGCCAGTATCTCGGCTCGATGCCGTCGAAGTACTACCTGGGGCTGCGGCTCTCGAAGGCGCGCACGCAACTGCAGCGCACCAGCAAATCCGTGGTGCAGATCAGTCTGGCGTGCGGGTTTTCGTCGGCGGCGCACTTTTCTAACGCTTATCGCGAGCGTTTTGGTGTGACGCCGCGCGAGGACCGCCGCAACTGGATCGAAAAACAGACCGGCGCGACCGGCGGCGCGGCGAGCGAGCCGCGCCCGGCCGCGTTGATCGAACGCCCCGATGAAACGGAGCGCTAGCCGCCTGCGGCGCCGGCTACGGCCGCCCGCGGCGACAAGCCCGATAGAACCCGTCGCGTATGCGCAAGACGTTTCGCGCGGGGTTTCCTAAACTAACGGTACTACCTGTTACCTGTAACGAGGACTTGCCATGAACGACCACGACCTGACTGTGACACGCCAGACCTTCGACGAAGTGATGGTGCCGGTGTTCTCGCCCGCCGCCTTCGTGCCGGACCGCGGTCTCGGGTCGCGCGTCTGGGATACGCAGGGCCGCGACTATATCGACTTCGCCGGCGGCATCGCCGTCACGGCGCTCGGCCATGCTCACCCCGAACTGCTGAAGGTGCTGGCCGAGCAGGGCGGCAAGCTGTGGCACATCGGTAACGGTTACACCAACGAACCGGTGCTGCGCCTCGCCAAACGCCTCGAAGCGCTGACCTTCGCCGACCGCGCGTTCTTCGCCAACTCCGGCGCCGAAGCCAACGAAGCCGCGCTGAAGCTGGCGCGCCGCGTCGCCTTCGACCGTCATGGCGTCGAGAAGGACGAAATCATCTCGTTCACGCAGTCGTTCCACGGCCGCACGTTCTTTACCGTGAGCGTCGGCGGCCAGCCGAAGTACTCGGAAGGCTTCGGCCCGGTGCCGCAAGGCATCGTGCACCTGCCGTACAACGATATCGAAGCGGCCCGCAAGGCGATCGGCGCGAAAACCTGTGCGGTGATCGTGGAGCCGATCCAGGGCGAAGGCGGCGTGATTCCGGCGGACCCGGCCTTCCTCAAGGCGCTGCGCGAAGCCTGCGACCAGCACGGCGCACTGCTGATTTTTGACGAGGTACAAACGGGTGTGGGCCGCAGCGGCTATTTCTACGCGTACGAGGACACGGGCGTGACGCCGGACATCCTGACCACCGCGAAGGCGCTCGGCAACGGTTTCCCGATCGGCGCCATGCTGACCACCGAGGCGCTCGCGGCGCACTTCAAGGTGGGCGTGCACGGCACAACGTACGGCGGCAATCCGCTCGGCGCCGCCATCGCGGAGAAGGTGGTCGAACTGATCTGCAATCCGAAGCTGCTCGAAGGCGTGCGTTCGCGCAGCGTCGCGCTGAAGGACCATCTTGCGAAGCTCAACGAGCGCTTCGGCATTTTCAAGGAAGTGCGCGGCAAGGGGCTGTTGATCGGCGCGGAGTTGACTGATGCGTTCAAGGGCCGTGCGAAGGATTTCGTCACTGCCGCCGGACAACATGGCGTGATCATGCTGATGGCCGGTCCGGACGTGGTGCGCTTCGTGCCCTCGCTGATCATGCCGCTCGACGATATGAACGAAGGCTTCGCGCGACTCGCGAAGGCGATCGAAGCGGTGGTCGGCGCCACGGCTGACGCGCCGGCACGCTGATGCGCAGCGAGCGGCGTGCTGTGCCCGGCGAACAGCGCGCCGCATCACGCCGCGTAGGTATCAATGCTTGCTCACCGCTTGAACCCTCACTCACCACTGGAACGACGATGCTCTTCGTACGCCCCGGCCGCCTCGCCGATCTCGATGCGCTCGAACACATGGCGCGCACGGCTCAACCCGTGCTGCACTCGCTGCCGCATGACCGCCGTGCCCTCGAAGCGCGCGTCGCGCTGTCGGAAGACTCGTTTCGTGCGGAAGTCGATTTCCCGGGCGAGGAGTTCTATCTGTTCGTGCTCGAAGACAGCGAGACCGGCAAGTTGCTGGGCACCGCGAGCATCGTCGCGGCCGCCGGTTACTCGGAACCGTTCTACGCGTTTCGCAACGACGCGCTGATTCATGCCTCGCGCGAACTGCATGTGAACCGCAAGATTCACGCGCTGACCATGTCGCACGAACTCACCGGCAAGAGCCGGCTGGCCGGTTTCTATATCGACCCGTCGCTGCGCGGCGACGCCGCCGCGCATCTGATGTCGCGCGCTCGCATGATGTATATCGCCGCGAATCGCAAGCGCTTCACCTCCGAGGTGTTCTCGCTGCTGCTGGGCGTGACGGACGACGAGGGCGTGTCGCCGTTCTGGGAAGCGGTGGGCCGCAAGTTTTTCGGCCGCAACTTTGCCGACATCGAAATCGAATCGGGCGGCCGCAGCCGCACCTTTATCGCCGAAGTGATGCCGAGCTATCCGGTCTACGTACCGCTGCTGCCGGAGTCGGCGCAGCGCGTGCTGGGCGAGCCGGATGAAAAGGCCTTGCTCGCGTATGAGATCCACCTCGAAGAAGGCTTCGAGACGGACCGCTTCGTCGATATCTTCGATGCGGGTCCGGTGCTGACGGCGCAGATCGACCGCAGCGCCTGTGTCACGCGCAACGAAACGCGTGCGGTGCATGAGGCCGGCGGCGCCCAGCTTGGCGCCACTTATCTGATCGCCAGCAACCGCACGGGCGAGTTCCGCTGCGTGCTGGCCGATCTGCCTGCTGAGAAGAAGGGCGGCGCACCCTTGCCGCACGCCGTGCGCGCGGCGCTCGGCGTGCAGGACGGCGACGCGGTGCGCTGCGTGCCGCTGCATCGGCAGGAAGCACAGCCGGATGACCATTCGGGAGAAGCACAATGATCGTCGTTCGCGTCGTGCAGACGGGCGATGTGGACGCGCTCGTCGCGCTCGCTCAGGAGACCGGTCCCGGTCTCACCACCTTCAAGCCGGATCGCGATGCGCTCGCGGCGCGCGTCGCGCGCTCGCGCCGCACGATGGAAGACCAGGCCGAGCCGCATGAAGCCGGCTATTTCTTCGTGATGGAAGATACGGCAACCGGCGACGTGGCGGGCGTGTGCGGCATTGAAACCGCGGTGGGCCTGGAGCAGCCGTTCTACAACTATCGCGTGAGTACGGTCGTGCATGCGAGCCAGGACCTCGGCATCTGGACACGGATGCGCGCGCTCAACATTTCGCACGATCTGACCGGCTATGCCGAAGTGTGCTCGCTGTTCCTGAGCCCGCGCTATCGCACGAGCGGGGTGGGCGGTCTGCTGTCGCGCTCGCGTTTCATGTTCCTCGCGCAGTTCCGCGAGCGGTTTCCGCAGCGCCTGTGTGCGGAGTTGCGCGGCCACTTCGATGCCAATGGCACCTCGCCGTTCTGGCGCGCGGTCGGTTCGCATTTCTACCAGATCGATTTCAACGCCGCGGATTATCTGAGCTCGCATGGCCGCAAGGCCTTCCTCGCCGAGCTGATGCCGCGCTATCCGGTCTATGTCGAACTGTTGCCGCAGGAGGCGCAGGACTGCGTGGGCCTCACGCACAACGACACGATTCCCGCGCGCCGCATGCTCGAATCCGAAGGACTGCGCTACGAGAACCACGTCGATATCTTCGATGCGGGTCCGGTGCTGGAATGCCATATCGCCGACTTGCGCACGGTGCGCGAGAGCGTGGTGGTGCCGGTCGAGATCCTCGCGCCGGGCGCCGCGCCCGCGCCGCAGGATGGGCCGAAGTCGCTGGTGTCGAATACTTCGCTGGGCGATTTCCGCGTCGGCGCCGCCGCGGGCGTGCCGCAGGACGGCGTGTTCCGTCTGACGGCCGAAGAAGCCGCGGCACTCGACGTGAAGGCAGGCGACCCGGTGCGGGTGCTGCCGTTGAAACACAAACAAGGATGATCATGACCGAGCTTTTCATCGACGGCGAATGGGCCGCCGGCACAGGACACGTATTCGCCTCGCGCAACCCCGGTACGGGCGCGACGGTATGGGAAGGTCATAGCGCCTCCGCGGACGACGTCGACCGCGCCGTGCGCAGCGCGCGCCGTGCGTTTGCAATGTGGTCGGCGTTGAGCCTCGATGAGCGCTGCGGGATCGTGCGCCGCTTCGCCGCGCTGCTGACCGAGCGCAAGGAAGCGCTGGCGGAAGCGATCGGCCGCGAAACCGGCAAGCCGCTCTGGGAAGCGCGCACGGAAGTCGCGTCGATGGCGGCCAAGGTCGAGATTTCGATTCAGGCCTACAACGAGCGCACCGGCGAAAAGCGTGCACCGATGGCCGACGGCACGGCGGTATTGCGGCATCGTCCGCATGGTGTGGTGGCCGTGTTCGGGCCGTACAACTTCCCGGGCCATCTGCCGAACGGGCACATCGTGCCGGCGCTGATTGCGGGCAACGCGGTCGTGTTCAAGCCGTCGGAACTGGCGCCCGGCGTGGCGCGTGCGACCGTCGAAGTGTGGCGCGAAGCCGGCTTGCCGGCGGGCGTGCTGAACCTCGTGCAAGGCGAGAAGGACACCGGCATTGCGTTGGCGAATCATCGCCAGATCGACGGCCTGTTCTTCACCGGCAGTTCGGACACCGGCACGCTGCTGCACAAGCAGTTCGGCGGCCGTCCGGAGATCGTGCTGGCGCTGGAGATGGGCGGCAACAATCCGCTCGTCATCGGACCGGTGGCGGATCTCGATGCCGCCGTGCATCACACGATTCAGTCGGCGTTTCTGTCGGCGGGGCAGCGCTGCACCTGCGCACGCCGTATCTTCGTGCCGAACGACGCGTTCGGCGACCGCTTTATCGAGCGCCTCGCGGAGGTGACCTCACGTATCGCGGTGGGCGAATACAACGCCGAACCGCAGCCGTTCATGGGTGCGGTGATCTCGGCGCGTGCCGCGCAACGCCTCGTTCAGGCGCAGGCGCAGTTGCTCGAAGCCGGTGCGAAGTCGCTGTTGAAGATGGAGCAGCGCGACCCGCAACTCGGCTTTGTGACGCCGGCCATTCTCGACGTCACCGGCCTGCAGGATCTGCCCGACGAAGAGCACTTCGGACCGCTGGCGCAGATCGTCCGTTATGCTAACTTTAACGACGCCATCGAGCGGGCCAACGACACCGAATTCGGCCTGTCCGCCGGCCTGCTCGCCGACGACGAAACGCTGTGGACGCATTTCCAGCGCGCGATTCGCGCCGGCATCGTCAACTGGAACCGGCCGACCAACGGCGCGTCGTCCGCGGCGCCGTTCGGCGGCACGGGGCGCTCGGGCAACAACCGTCCGAGCGCGTATTACGCAGCCGACTACTGCGCGTATCCGATGGCCTCCGTCGAAAGCGCGCAACTGCAAATGCCCGCGAGCGTGTCGCCGGGCCTTCATTTCTGAGGATCGACGATGCAAGCCACTGAAGCCAATTTCGACGGGCTCGTCGGCCCGACGCACAACTACGCCGGCCTGTCGTTCGGCAACGTCGCGTCGCAGAACAACGAGAAGTCCGTCGCCAATCCGAAGGCCGCTGCGAAGCAGGGGCTGCGCAAGATGAAGCAGCTTGCCGACCTCGGTTTTCATCAGGGCGTGCTGCCGCCGCAGGAGCGGCCGTCGATGCGTCTGTTGCGCGAGCTCGGCTTTTCCGGCGACGACGCCACGGTTATCGCACGGGTCGCGAGGGATGCGCCCGAACTGCTTGCCGCAGCCAGTTCCGCCTCGGCGATGTGGACCGCGAATGCGGCCACGGTCAGCCCCTCCGCCGACACGCACGACGGCCGCGTGCATTTCACGCCGGCCAATCTGTGCAGCAAGCTGCACCGCGCGATCGAACACGAATCGACGCGCGGCACGCTGCGCGCGATCTTCGCGGACCGCGACCGTTTCGCCGTGCATGAAGCGCTGCCCGGCACGCCGGCGCTCGGCGACGAAGGTGCGGCCAATCACACGCGCTTCTGCGCGGAATATGGCGCACGTGGCGTGGAATTCTTCGTTTACGGCCGCAGCGAATATCGTCGCGGACCGGAGCCGAAGCGCTTTCCGGCGCGGCAGACCTTCGAGGCGAGTCGCGCGGTGGCGCAGCGTCATGGTCTTGCTGAAGCAACTACGGTCTACGCGCAGCAAAATCCCGACGTGATCGACGCAGGCGTGTTCCACAACGACGTGATCGCGGTCGGCAATCGCAACACGCTGTTTTGCCATGAACTCGCGTTCGTCGAGCAGAAAGCGGTGTACGACGATCTGCGCGCGAAGCTCACCCAGCTCGATGCGAAGTTCGACGTGATCGAAGTGCCGGACGCGCAAGTGAGCGTGTCGGATGCCGTCACGTCGTATCTGTTCAACAGCCAGTTGCTGACGCGTCCCGACGGCAAGCAGGTGCTGGTGGTGCCGCAGGAATGCCGCGAGAACGCGCGCGTCGCCGCGTATCTGGATAGCCTGACCTCGCGTAGCGGCCCGATCGACGACGTGCTGGTGTTCGATCTGCGCGAGAGCATGAAGAACGGCGGCGGCCCGGCGTGCCTGCGTCTGCGGGTGGTGCTGAGCGAGGCGGAACGCGCCGCGGTGACGCCTGGCGTATGGATCAACGACGCGCTGTTCGGCCACCTCGATGCATGGATCGAAAAGCACTACCGCGATCGTCTCGCGCCAGCCGACCTGACCGATCCGAGCCTGCTGCGCGAATCGCGCACGGCGCTCGACGAACTGACGCAGATTCTCGGCTTGGGTTCGCTCTATGACTTCCAGCGCTGAGGCCGGCATGAGCGCGCTACTGAGCGATTTTCTCGCGTATACGCTGGCCGGCACGCGTCCGGCAGAAGGTGACGCGCACGGCGTCTGCGCCAACGGCGTGCGGTGGACGTGGCTGGACGACGGCATCCTGCAACTCGAACCGGCTGCGGCTGCAGCGGCGGACGTGCGCAGCGTGCTCGCTTCGGCCGGCGTGCACGGCGATGAAACCGCGCCGATCGAATTGCTCTCGCGACTGGTGCGCGATATCGCAGCAGGGCAGGCGACGCTGGTCTGCCGTCTGCTGGTGATCCTCGGCAACGTCGAGGCGATGCGCGGCGCGTGCCGCTATCTCGACGACGACCTGAACCGCCTCTTCAGCGGCCGGCATGCCCAGGTGCCGCACAGTCACGAAGCGCCGCGTGCGGTGGCCCTGGAACGCGCGGCGACGCAGTTCTTCGCCGGCAGCTCGTATGCGCCCGGCGCGCGCTGGCATATCGACATGCACACGGCCATCCGTGCGTCGGTGTTCGAGCAGTTCGCGCTGCTGCCGCATACCGGTGCGCCGCTGTCGCGCGCGATGTTCGAATGGTTGCGCGATGCCTCCATTGCCGCCGTGCTGCTGCACACCACGAAAGGCAACACGTATTCGCATTTCACCGCGCATGCGTGTGGCGCTGAAGCCTGCACGCTCGAACTCGGTAAGGTGCGGCCGTTCGGCCAGAACGACCTGACGCGTTTCGCGGGGACGGACAAGGCGCTGCGTCACCTGCTGGCGGGTGTCGAAGGCGATGCGGCGGCGCCGCTGCCGCGCGTGTTCACCGTGATCGACCAGATCACCAAGCAAAGCGACGCCTTCGAAATGCTGATCGCCGCGGACGTGGCGAATTTCACGCCGTACGAGCAGGGCACCTTGCTTGCACGCGATGGCGAGTACCGCTATGCCGTGCGCCATGCGCAAGAGCGCATCGTGTTTCCGAATCCCACCGTGAAGCCTGGCTTGCGCGCCGGTTTGCTGGTGGTGGAGACGACCGAGGAAACGCTGGCCGCGCTTGCCTGAGCTTGCCTGAGCGAGCCGCGTCCACCCGCCGACCCTGTACAATCCCGCCCTCGCGGCGGCTGCGCTGCACCACGTCGGCCGCGTGAGTCTGAATCGCAGCTTCGGCGCTGCAGTCATGCAGCGCAGATTCAACTCTGTTTGATTTCATACCAGTAGAAGAGGAAGACACCGAATGAAAATGAATTGGCGAAACATGGCCGCGCTGGCAGTTTTTGCGTCGGCAACCGCAGCAGCAGGCAGCGCGTCGGCAGCCGACATCAAGGAAATCCGCTTTGGCGTCGAAGCGTCCTATGCTCCGTTCGAATCGAAGACGCCGGCCGGTGAACTGCAAGGCTTCGACATCGATATCGGCAATGCGGTGTGCGCCAAGCTCAAGGCGAAATGCGTGTGGGTCGAGAACTCGTTCGACGGCCTGATCCCCGCGTTGCAGGCCCGCAAGTTCAACGCGATCAACTCGGACATGACCATCACCGAGCAGCGCCGCGAAGCGATCGACTTCACCGATCCGATTTACACGATCCCCAACCAGATGATCGCGAAGAAGGGCAGCGGCCTGCTGCCGACGCCGGCATCGCTGAAGGGCAAGCACGTGGGCGTGCTGCAAGGCACGATCCAGGAGACCTACGCCAAGGCTATCTGGGCGCCGGCCGGTGTCGACGTCGTGCCGTATCAGACGCAGGACCAGATCTACGCCGACCTGGCCTCGGGTCGTCTGGATGCCGCGTTCCAGGACGCTGAAGCCGCGTCGAAGGGCTTCCTGACCCGTCCGCAAGGTGCGGGCTTCGAATTCGCCGGCCCGCCGGTCAGCGACGCGAAGCTGCTGGGCGGCGGCGTCGGCTTTGGTATCCGCAAGGGTGACAAGGCGCTGAAGGACGCGCTCAACGAGGCGCTCAAGGAGCTGAAGGCGGACGGTACGATCGACCGCTTTGCGGCGAAGTACTTCAGCGTCAAGGTCGTGCTGAAGTAACGATGCAGGCATTACGCGTCACGAGGTGACCCGCTTGCAAGGCGGCGCGCGTATGCGCCGCTCACAAGCTGCAGGAGGGATCGAAACCGGCCGCTTATGCGGCCGGTTTCGTTTGCGGCGGCAGCGGATGGGCACACCGGCCGCTGCTTTTGATGTGTCCGCGTTTTGCGGATTCAGACTACTTCAGATAATCGAACGCGACTTCACCAAGGCCGAGCGTCAAATCCGCGAGCAGGTGGCGGGCTTCGACAATCTCGAGTACCGGCAATTCGGCAACCGGCGCCAGCGCATGGGGCGAAAGTTGCAGCGAGGCGGGGCCGGTCCATGCGCCCTTGAGGTCGATATCCTGCAGGTAATAGCGGACCAGTTCGCAGACGCGCGGCGAACCGTCGACGTGCGGCACGACCTTCAGCAGGAAGTTCGGCGCTTCCAGACGCTTCTTCTGCTGCACGAGATCGAGCTGGCGATGCTTGTAGCCCATCGTGCCGGTGGCGATGCGCACGGGACCGTAGTCGAGCGTGCCGACCAGCGTGTCGGTATGCACTTCGAGTACCGGCTTGGCCAGCTTCTTCGGAAAACCCCACAGTTCGCGACCGCCGGCGATGGGCGGATGGTCGTCGAGATACATGGCCAGCGTGTAGCTGCCGGCGACACCGTTGTAGGAGACCGGAATCACCTGGCCGCTCTCCGTGTAGTCGCCGAAGCCGGTCGAATCGGGCATGCGGATGAATTCGTAATGCACTAGCGGCTCGCCCACCTGCAGCGGCTCGGGCACGACGGCGCGCAGTTTGTCCGGGTCGGTGCGGTAGGTGATGATCAGAAATTCGCGGTTGATGAACCGGTAGGGGCCGATCGGGAACGCCGGGCTCGTAATCGGCATGGCGAAGGCATTGGACAGCACGCTTTTGACATCCATGGTTTTTCCTTGGTGGTTAAACGCGGGTTGGAACGCTTCTGACTTCTGCACTGCACAAGAGTATCGTCGATTCGCCGCTTGCCGGCAGCGTCGAATTGAGAATTGAATATTTTTGGAAAATGACGGCTTGTCACGCCTGAGCCCAGCGGCCTGCGCTAAAATTGTCAAACGTCGTAAAGCGGCGTCGTACGGCGTTTGCAGCCGTGTTCCGGGTCTAATTTCGGACGCGATCACGCCGCATGCCAGAACAGAAAACAGCAGTGAGCGCAGGGCGCTTATCGGGGGAGTGGAATGACCAGCAACGAAGTCGACGATCCTAACCGGGGCGGCGCGACACCCGGCGGGACGGACGGCGTACCAGTCAAGGCCTGTTTCGCCCGTCAGCCGATTCTCGATCGGGACGGCATGCTGTGCGGCTTCGAACTCAAGCTGCATTGCGTGCCTGAAGCGCCGGCAGGCGAGGGCGCGGCCCATGCGCCGGCCAGGCCTGCGGACGCGAACGCGAATACCGCCGAGGCACCGCAACCAGGCGCCGCCGTCGTGCCTTCGTTGACGCAATCGGTGGTCCGCGCATTGCTGAATTCAGGTGTGCGCGGCGCGCTGGCCGGTCACCCCGGTTATCTGGACGTGAGCCGCGAGATGCTGTTCGACGACGCGCTCGAACTCGTGCCGGCCGAGCGCTTCATGTTCGAAATCCAGCCCGATATCGAAGTGGACGATGCCCTGATTGCGCGCATCGTCGTGCTGCACGCGCGGCGTTACCGCTTCGTGCTCGACGCCGTGGTCATCCCCAACGACACCTTCGCCCGTCTGCTGCCGTATGCCGAGGGCGTGAAGATCGATTTCCCGCAGATCTCGCGGGCCTTGCTGCCGAAGCTCGCCACCGTGCTGAAGTCGGCGGGCAAGTTGTTGATTGCGGCGGGCATCGACACCCAAACGGATTTCGAAACCGCACTCAATCTGGGCTTCGACAAGTTTCAGGGCTATTTCTTTGCCCGTGCTCACACCGCGACGCTGCGGCGCGTGAGTGCGCCGCGTCACGCGTTGCTGAACCTGCTGCAGTTGCTGGCCGGCGACCCGACGGTCGCGCAACTCGAAGCCGAACTGAAGCTGAACCCGGTGCTGGTGATGCACCTGATGAAGCTGGCCAATTCGAGCGGCCTCGCGGTCGGCCACAAGGTGACGACGCTGCGCGAGGCGATCAACGCAACCGGCACGAACCGGATTGCCCGCTGGACGCAACTGCTGCTGTATGCGGACGGCCGCAAGGTCGCGCTGGAAGACGATCCCTTGCTGCAACTGGCCGCCACTCGCGCGCGCTTCATGGAACTGGCCGTGCTGCGCCTGCCGGAAGCCGGCCGCGACGAAGCCGATGCGGCATTCCTGACCGGGGTGTTTTCGTTCGTGGATGCGGTGTTCGGCGGTTCGCTGGAAAACACGCTCAACGTGCTGACCTTGTCGAAGCCGATCCAGGCGGCGATCCTGCACCGCGAAGGTGTGCTGGGCTTGCTGTTGTCCGCTGTGGATGCGCTCGAGCGCGGGGCGTGGACGGAGATCGAAGCCGCATGCGTGCGGCTCGCGCCGTTGACGGTGAGCGAAGTCGCGGAGCTTGGGCTGGCCGCGGCGGCGTGGGCAGGCGTTGCAGATCGCAGCGCCGAGGCAAAAGGCTTGGAGCGTATCGAGGATTAACCCGGGAGGATTAATCTCGGAGGACTGACCCGGAGGATTCGCTCCGGCAGTCCAGCGAAGGGGGCCGCGTCCGGGTTTCGGTGCGCGGCGCTGCAGTCCGGTGGTGACCGGGCTGCTTACCCCTTCACAGCATCTCCATCTCCTGCATCGGCGCGTGGGAAAAAAAACGCCCTAACTCCCGCGCCAGTTCATTCAAGGCCGCCATCTCTCCCTGCGAAATCCGCCGCGCCTCGTCGGCCTGGCACCAGTCGCCATACAGCAGCGCGACGGTCGACTGATTTTCGCCCATCACCGGCAGCAGCACGAACGAACGGGTATCGGCGAAGCTGCGCCGGAACCACTCCGGCAGGCGCGCCACCATCTTCGGGTCGCGGGCATTTTCTATAAAGATGCCCACCGAGTTGGCAATGGCGAGATGAAACACGTCGGGCTCGAACGCCGTATTGAACGACAGACCCGGCAACGCAGCCTCGATCTTCGGACCGAAGCCCATGCGCGCCTTGAACATGCCGCTGCTGTGCCGCACGAACATCACGGTGCGCGCGAAGCCGAGACCCGCATGCACCGTTTCGGACGCGAGCGCGAGCGCGGCCGAGAGCGCACTATCGGATTTCAGCGCGCGCAGATCTTCGACGCCCGCGCTGATGCGCGCCTCGGGGTCGAGCGCTTCGCGGGCGATCGCATCGGCGTTGGCGCGCAGCTCGACAATCTCGCGCATCACGCCTTCGCCGTCTTCTTCGCGGGCGAGCGCGACGCTCATCTCCACCAGCACGTCCGGGTCGGTGTTCAGGGCCCGGCCGTAGCGGAGCGCGAGCTCGGCGATGCGCGCCTCGCGCTGCCAGTCGGGCATGTTCGGTGTGGTCAGGACGCTCGCGACGTCGGTGGAGTAGTTGGTGATGGCGCGCAGCCACAGCACCTGCTTCGGCTCGTCGGTGTCATGCGGGTCGAACTCGCCCATGCCGGCGCGGATCATCTCCGGCAGGCGCCAGCGCACCGCGGCTTCCGCGCCGATCTCGTCGAAGGTGACGCCGAGCACGGCGGCGCAGGCCTCCGCTTCGTCGACATTGGTTTCGATCTGGCGGCGGATCTGATCCCATTCGGTGTCGAGATAGAACACCACCAGCAGCTTGCCGATCTGCCGCATCAGCGTGCAGACCACCGCTTCTTCGCCGGCGCGCAGGTCGCCGCGCTCGGTGAGCTTGCGGGCCACACAGCCCGACAGCAGGGTGCGGTTCAGTTCGAGCTTCGCGTCGATCCGGCGCGGCACGCTGTGATGGAAGTGATCGACGATCTTCAGGCCGACCACGAGGTGACCGACCGCGTCCATGCCGAGCACCATCAGGGCGCGCGACACGGTGGTGATATTGCCGCCGAAGGCCATGTACATCGCCGAGTTGGCGAGGCGCAGCACCTTCTGGGTCAACGCAAAATCCGACAGCACGACCTGCACGAGACCCGAGAAGTCGAGATCGTCGTTGTTCATTGCAGCCATGGTTGTGCGCAGCGATTGCGACAGCATGGGGAAATCGCCGCGCTCGCTCATTCGAGACCAGAGCCTGTCGAGCACCGCTGCCTTTACCATGTGAATCCCGCTAAAGCCATACCTGTTCCAGTGAGTGGCAGACCGGCGCGAAGCCGGTGTGCGATGCGCAAACGCCTGTTCTGCCGGGGCTGCATCAGGCCGCTTCGTGCAGATGCAAGGTGCGCGCCTCGAAGCGCTGCGCCAGTTCCTCGGATGGCAACGCCTTGCAGACGAGCCAGCCCTGAATATGATCGCATCCCATCTCGGTCAGGAGCGTGCGCTGTGCTTCGGTTTCCACGCCTTCCGCGACCAGTTCCAGGTCGAGTGTCTGCGCAAGACCGACGACCGCGCTAACGATTGCCTGATCGTTCCGGGAGGTTAGCAGATTCTCGACAAAACTCCGGTCGATCTTCAGCTTGGCGAGCGGGAATCGTTGCAGGTACGCGAGACTCGAGTAGCCGGTGCCGAAGTCGTCGACCGCAAACCGGATGCCCATGGCGGTCAGGTCTTCGAGCAGCCCCTTGGCATGCGCCGGGTCGTGCATCAGCAGGCTTTCGGTGATCTCGAACACGAGGCGGCGCGGGTCGATCCCGGTCAGCGCGATCGCTTCGTGCACGCTGTCCTTGAAACGCGGGTCGCGGAACTGCTGCGGCGACACGTTGACCGCGACGTACTGGAGCTTGATGCCGCGGGCGTCCCACTGGATCAACTGCATGCAGGCGATCTTGAGCACCCAGTTGCCGAGGTAGTTGATGAGGCCGACCGACTCCGCGAGCGGAATGAACATCGACGGCGGCACTAGTCCATGCACCGGATGCAGCCAGCGGATCAGCGCCTCGACTCCCACCACGCCGTGGCTCTGGCTGCTGGTGATGGGCTGGAAGTGCAGCGAGAACTCGCCGTTGCGCACGCCGTCGTAGAGGTCGGCTTCCAGCTTCAGGCGTTCGGCGTCGGCCGGGTTGTCGTCCGGCACGTAGAACGCCAGCGTGTTGCCGCCGGCCGCCTTGGCCTGCAGCAGGGCATGGTCGGCCCAGCGCAGCAGGTGATTGTCGCGCGCGGCGGTGTCGTTGGCGTGATGCACGTCGGGATAGAGCGCAATGCCGATGCTCGCCGACAGGTGCACCTGCTGGCCCTTGAACACGTACGGTTGCTGGATCGCGGTGAGCAGGCGCCGGGCCAGCGCTTCGGCGGCGGCGACAGCGTCGGTGCGGCTCGCCGCCGCCGGCACCAGGATGGCGAACTCGTCGCTCGCCACCCGGGCGATCTTTTCGCCCTGGGTCGCGGTATTGGACAGCCGGCGCGCCGTGTCGCGCAGCATCTCGTCGCCGGCGTCGTAGCCGAGCGCGCGGTTCACGCGCTGGTAATCGTCGATGTCGAGCAGCAGCAGGGCGGCGGGCGTACCGTGCGCGTCGGCTTGCTGCTGGGCGTCGAGCAGGGCCGGCACCAGCGCGGACTGATTGGCGAGGCCGGTCAGGCGGTCGTGATGCAGCGCGTGCGTGAGGCGCTCTTCGGTGGCGCGCCAGGCGGAGACGTCGAAGCCGGCAATTGCGAAGCCTTCGATGCCGTTGTGGCTGCTGCGCACGACGCGCAACTCGACGGTGACCGGGTAGGTCAGCGACTTGATCAGGTCGAGCGTGGTTTTTTCGACGCCGCCGGTGGCCGACGCGCGGGCCAGCAGCGTGTCGAGGCGTTCGATGTCGGCGGGGGCGACCAGGTCGTGCAGGGTGATGGTTTGCAAATATTCGCGGTGGTAGCCGATAAAGCGCAGGCTCGCCTCGGACACGTAGAGGAAGTGCAACTCCCGGTCGACGTGGGCCAGCAGGTCGACCGCACCGACGGCCTGCTCGAGGGGCGAGCGGCTGGCGCTCGGCTGGGGTAAGCCGTCCGCGCGGCGGCCTAACGCACGGACCCGGTCAATGACCGTGCGCAAGGAGCCCCGGCGGGGCGCGGTGATCCTGTTCGCTTCCATGTTTCTCGCTGGCAACCTGTGTTCGTCTGCAGGCGGTACGGCTCACTTCCGCCGGCCCGGCACGGATGGCCGGGAGGTATGAAGCCGCCTATCAGAACGAGATAACGACCTATTTGGCAAAATCTTTAGCGGTTACTGCAAAAGTTACGGTAAAAAAACTCAATGTAATGATTGACGCTTCCGGTGCCCGACCGATGCCTTGCGGATTCAGTTAAAGTGGCGCGGTTGGCTGTCCGTTATTGATAGCAAGCCTGACCTCGAAGCGGCCGTGGCAAACCGCGGCCGTTGAGCAGCCTTTCTGAATTCATGCACCGATGAGCCATGTCTGATCCGTTCTCTGCCCGGTCCAAGCCCGGGCACGTCAAGGTGCTTGCACAATCCGCCCAGGACGCTCAGGTGGCGGCTGAGGCGCCTTTTGTCTATCTGGGACGCCAGCCGATTCTCGACCGCAGCGGCGCGCTGAACGCCTACGAACTGCTGTTCCGCGCCGGTGCGCACAACTATGCCGAAGTCAGCGACGATGCGCAGGCGACCGCTCAGGTGGTGGCGCGCACGATCGGCGGGATCGGCGTTTCGGCGGTGCTTGGCCATCACCGCGGCTATGTGAACATCGGCCGCGACCTGTTGTTCGACGACATCGTGCACCTGATGTCGCCCGAGCGCTTCGTGCTCGAAATTCTCGAGACGGTCAGTTTCGATGCGCAACTCGTGCGGCGGCTCGGCGAGCTGCGCCGTGCCGGCTTCCAGGTGGCGCTCGACGACGTCAGCGAACTGACGGAGGGATTACGCTCCGTGCTGCCGCATACCGATATCGTCAAGATCGATTTTCTGGTGACACCCCGCGAGGCCCTGCCGAAGCTGGCCGCTGCGGTGCGCGCCGAGGGCAAGACGCTGATTGCCGAGAAGGTCGAGACGCGGGAAGACTTTGCGCTGGCGCGCGATCTCGGCTTCCATCTGTTCCAGGGATACTTCTTCGCCCGCCCGCAGGTGCTGACCGCGCCGCGCAACCGCTCGTCGCGCCAGGCGCTGCTGCGCCTGCTGGCGTTGCTTGCCAGCGACGCCGGCATTATCGAGCTCGAGGCGGAGTTGAAGCTCAACCCGAACGTCGTGGTGCAGTTGCTGCGTCTCGTCAATTCGAGCGCGTTCGGCCTCGGGCGCAATATCGCCTCGCTGCGCGAAGCGATTATCGCCACTGGCACGCGGCAGATTGCGCGCTGGGCCCAACTGCTGCTCTATGCGGACGGCGGCGACCTGCCGTGGCGCTCCGATCCGCTCGTGCAACTGGCCGGCACCCGCTCGCGTTTCATGGAACTGGCGGCGCGCTGGCTGCGTCCGTCGGACGAGGACTTTGCGGACGCCGCGTTCATGACCGGGATTTTTTCGCTGGTGCACGTGGTGCTGGGGACGACGCCTGCCGAGGCGCTCGACAAGCTGGGGCTGGCGTCGCAGATCCGCGATGCGATCGTCGAGCATAGTGGGGCGCTGGGCGCGCTGCTGAAGATCGCCTCGGCTGCCGACGAGCGTGCCGACTCGGCGTCGCTTGCTACCGCCACGGAGGCGCCGGACGGTTTCGAGGCACTGACGCCCGAGGTGCTGGCGGAGTTGAACCTGTCCGCGGCGGCGTGGTTCGGCGCGCATGCGGGGATGGAGTAGCGGGCCCCTTACGCGGCCGTGCTCCGGCCGCTTCCCTTGATATGCATTGCATGACGACACGCTTGCGCCAGCAGTACGTCATACCGGCGTTCATGCCACTGGCCGGGGCCTGGTTGCGGGATGACCCAGCGTGCTTTGTCGGGACGTGGTCCAATAGCGGATGAGTCATGGCTCGACGTGTCAGCGGGAGGCACGCGGGGGCATGACTTCATTCATTGCACGGACCAACGTGCGTCAACGCCTGGAGGAGCTTGAGATGAAACGAAAGTTTATGCCGGTATTGCTGGCGACCGTATTGTCGGCGGGGTTTGCGCTGCATTCACTGACGGCGTCTGCGACGCTCAAGCCTGGCGACACGGCACCGGATTTTACGACTCAGGCATCGCTCGGCGGCAAGACTTACACCTATACGCTGGCGGACGAATTGAAGAAGGGGCCGGTGGTGCTGTACTTCTACCCGGCGGCCTTCACGAAGGGTTGCACGATCGAGGCTCATGAGTTCGCGGATGCGGTGGACGAATACAAGAAGTACGGCGCGACGGTGATTGGGGTGTCGCACGACAACATTGACACGTTGACGAAGTTTTCGGTTAGCGAATGCCGCAGCAAGTTCCCGGTCGCGGCCGATGCGGATGCCAAGGTGATTGGCGCCTACGACGCGGGGATGCCGATGCACAATTCGATGGCGAACCGGGTGTCGTATGTGATTGCGCCGGACGGCAAGATCATTTACGAGTACACGAGTTTGTCGCCGGACAAGCACGTTGAGAACACGCTGGAGGCGGTGAAGCAGTGGGCGGCCACGCATAAGGCGCAGTGAGAGCGGGGGTGATTGATGCCTTGCGGGCGGCTGGATGGTTGTCTTGCGTTTTTGGTGCCACCGCGCTGGGTGTGCTGGTTACTGGATGATGCAATAGTTTCTTGCTGATGATCCCGCGGACAGGCCGTGCTACGCTGATGGCCGGTTTGTTTTGCGGGGTGATTCGAGATGCCTATCGTTGTGGGTCTGGCGGTGCTCGGCGGGCTGATTTATGGCGCGGTGTGGTCGTTTGATGCGTTGTCGGCGCAATTTGGTTTGGGTGTGGCGGTGGGGGCTGCGGTGGTCGTGGCTGCTTTAGTGGCGGCGGCGGTTGTTTATTGGCTGCGGCGCCGGCGCGAGGTGGCGGCGAATATTCATGACGGGGATTGGACGCATGAATTGAAGGCTGAATGGGGTGGGGTCCGGCTGGCTGCCGGGAAGAGGTTGTGTAGCGTGGATGTTCATGGTGTGCGCGGGGATTATATTTTTGCTGATATTCAGGGGGCTGACGTTGAGGCTGCCGATCAGGGGTTTCAGCTTGTTCTGAAGGTTCGGGATGCTAAGTGTCCTGTCTGGATGCTGCCCATGCGGGGTCAAAGCGAAGCCCAGCAGTGGAAGAGGATCTTTGCGTTGGCTGTTGAGCAGAGGCTTTGAGGTTTTTGCCTGCGGCGCCTTGTTTTTGGCTGTTTTCTTCGGGTGTTGGCCTTTCCTTGCATTCTTATCGGTCTATTAGCTTCGCCCCTGTGCGGGGCGGCACTTACTTTCTTTGCCGCCGCAAAGAAAGTAAGCAAAGAAAGCGGGCTCACACCGCCAGCTTGTAGTGAGCCATCTAGGTCTGCTAGTGGAAACGGCCCAAGACGAGATGCGCCCTCGCGGCATAGCCGTTAGTGACAAGGCCGTCATCCGTTCCAGCGTTGCGCTGCGCGCCCCGCCGCGGGGCATAACTCCTTTTGCAGATTGTATAGGTATTCTAACTATTGAGATTTGTTGGTGCACCCGCTTTCCCATGCAGACCCGACCGCGACGCACGTAGTGCGGAGTGGGGTGGATGAGCGCTGTGTCACGAACGGTGGAAACGCGGGGGCAGGTCTCGTCTTGGGCCGTTCCCGATAGCAGACCGGGATGGCTCACTACTGGCTAGCGGTTGCAGCCCGCTTTCTTTGCCTACTTTCTTTGCGGCGGCAAAGAAAGTAGGTGCCGCCGAGGGTGTAAATAGTTTTGTGTAAACGGTCATTTGGCAGGAGACTGCCAGTAACAGGAGCGACGATGACCGTAGCGAAACGCAATAAACGGGTAAAGCCCGATCCTGAACTCGTCAAGCTGGCGGA
>Ga0302228_10001144_pt1 | contig 19986 bp, 16 predicted proteins | sample II_Palsa_N1_2_FD_193519 | JGI IMG/M metagenome (GOLD analysis project Ga0302228, IMG submission 193519) | Peat permafrost microbial communities from Stordalen Mire near Abisko, Sweden - II_Palsa_N1_2 | ecosystem: Environmental > Terrestrial > Soil > Palsa > Peat permafrost | place: Sweden...
TGGCAGCAATGCCGAGTACCAGCTGGTCGATGCGCGCCTGGTGGGTCATGCGCCGCAATCGCTGGATTTGACCGCGGCCGCAGCATTACCGCTGACCACGATCACGGCGTGGGAACTGTTGTTCCAGCGCATGCCATTCGATAGCGAACACGGTGGCGAAGGCAAATCGCTGCTGATCATCGGCGGTGCCGGCGGGGTCGGCTCCATCGCGACGCAGTTGGCGCGTCGCGCAGGTTTCACCGTCATCGCTACCGCTTCGCGCCCGGAAACGATCGCGTGGTGCCGCAAGATGGGCGCACACCATGTGATCGATCATCGCCAGCCGTTGGCGGCGCAACTCGCGACGCTGGGTTTCAAGCAGATCGATGCTGTACTCAACCTGGCGGACACCGAACGCTATTGGGAAACGATTGGCGAACTGCTGGCGCCGCAGGGCCACGTCGGCTTGATCGTCGAACCCTCCGGCGCACTGAATATCGGCGACCCCTACAAGGCCAAATGCATCGGTATTCATTGGGAAATGATGTTTGCGCGACCACGCTTCGATACCGCTGACAAAGCCGAGCAGGGTCGCATCCTCGAGCGCGTTGCCGCGCTTATCGATGCGGGTGAATTGCGCAGCACTCACAACGAAACGCTGTCACCCATCTCGGCGGCAAACTTGCGCGAGGCACATCGTCGGCTGGAGTCGGGCTCCAGCATTGGCAAGCTGGTCGTGGTCGGCTGGTCATAGGAAAACCTGCAAGGGTTGGTAGAGACGGGGCAGCGTGTCCCGTCTCTACCAACAACGGTCAATGGCCTGAAGGGGACTTTTTCCCCGGCGCCGCTTTCGCCGGCTCGCCTTTCTTGCCCAGCTGTTCGAGCAGCGTGTTCATGTCTTCGGCGTGTTCTTCTTCCATCGCCAGGATGCCTTCGAGCATGCGACGAGTAGTGGAATCGTCGGCACCGATGTAGTCGATGATTTCGCGGTAGCTGTCGATCGCGATGCGTTCGGCCACCAGGTCTTCCTTGATCATGTCGACCAGGTCGACGCCTTCGACATAGTCGGCATGGCTGCGGCTGAGCATGCCTTCCGGCGACAGGTTCGGCTTGCCATCCAGCTGGGTGATGCGCTCGGCGATCAGATCCGCATGGCCCTGTTCCTGATTCGCATGCTCCAGAAATTCAGCCTTGACGGCTTGCGAGTTGATACCCGACGCCATGTAGTAGTGGAACTTGTAGCGCAGCACACAAACCAGCTCGGTGGCCAGCGCCTGATTGAGCAGCTTGACCACGGTGCTTCGGTCAGCGGCGTAACCCGCCGTCATCGCACCCTTGTCGATATCCTGGCGCGCACGCTTGCGGATGTTCTCGATGTCGCTGACGAACGGCTTGGTCTTGGCCATGGCTTGCTCCTGTGGAAGTGAGTGGGTATCGGTGTCGACAACTACCGGTACTACCGAAACATTCCACAGCGTAGGAAGGCGCATGAAAAAGCCAGGTGAAGACAACTTCACCTGGCGGTTTATGGGTTTGGTAAAACGCCGCTCAGCGGGCGGCGAATCGCTCGGCACGGGCAAGCGTGGTTTGCAGGCCCGGCAGTACTTGCTCGATCAGGCCTTCGTGGCGACGCCATTTGTCCGACGCGGGTTGTGACACCGTGTAACGCGACAGCGGCAGCGCGCCATCGAGTGAGCGATCCCAACCCAGCCCGAGTGCCTGGCATAGCCGCGTCACTTCGCCGGCCGGATTCGCCAGCAGCGTGTCGTAGCGCACGACATGGCACCGGTCCGCTGGCAGCGACTCGAGGTCACCGAGCAGGATGCGCGTCGTCGCTTCCCACTGCGCCGCCACGATCTCATGCAGCGCACGTCCATCCAGCTCACGCCAACCCGGTACCAGCAACAACGACCAGGGCAGCGATTTCCAGTCGGGCAACTTGCGATAGGTGCGGAACCGCCCCGATTCCCACGCTTCGATCATGCTGCTTAAGGTCTGGCGTGGATCGCGGTACAGATAAACAAACTGCGCTTCCGGGAAGATCTTCATCAGCAACGGAACGCGCAATGCGTTCTTCGGCGTTTTTTCCAGCATCCGAACCGGCTTTTGAGTCGCCGGGTGGCCGGCGCGGTCGCGCAGTTCGGCAAAGAAGCGCTGCCGCAATTCTTCCGTCAGCACGGGTGTGGCCGATGTCGCGTCGAGACGGTTGGAATGATAGTTGTGATCACGCGGATGCAGCCCCTGCAGTCCTTCGATCAGCGCATGACTTTCGTCGCCGATGGTGAACACGCCCGGCGCCGTTGCCAGGATTTCGAACAGCAGCGTCGAGCCCGAACGCGGCGGCGAAATAATGAAGACCGGACGATCGAACAGCGGATCGCGTTCGCTTTCGGTGGCGCGCGGACCGGGGATCGAAGCTGCCGCCATTGCCTGGCGTTGCTCGCCACCATCGGAAGCGCTGCTGCTGTCACGAAGTGCCACCGCAAAGACCATGAGCCGCAACGAGCTCAACAGCGGCGATTGATTGATCAACGCGAGCGATGTCGCCGAGCGCTCCAGCCATTGTTCATACGCGTTCAACGCGCGGCGATAAGCGGGCCAGCCAGCCGGATCCGTGCCGAACTCGGACCACAGCGCCTGCCATGCACCCAAAAAGCGCGACGTAACCTGCTGCGCCGGCTCCAGCTGCGGATGCGGTTGCGTCTCGTGAAAGAGGAAGCTGATGTGCTCGCGCAACTCCCACGGCGTCATCACGGTGGGCAAGTTGACCGACTCGTAGCGCAGCTTCGGTTGCTCTTCGCCAGTCGGCGGATAAGCCTCGGCACGCCAGCCCTCAGGCACGTGATTGCCAGGCATCTGGCCGTCCCTGACCAGTTCTCCGAATTCGTCGCTGCCGACCGTGTCGGCGACCAGGTGAATGCGTTCCACATCCGACGCATTGATCACCCGATGCCGACGCCAGGTGTCGAATATCCAGCATTCGCCCGGAGCCATGTTCACTTCGCCCTCGCCGCAGATAAAGCGCACCGAAGGCTGGGTCACGATGGGCACGTGCACGCGCATACGCGCGCGCCAGTAGTAGTTGATGTCGAAGTGAAGCCCCACCTCGGCCTGCTCGGTGAGCTTCATCAGGCGCGTGCGTCCCCACACAGCGCCCAGACGCGACAACACCTGCATCAGGTACGGGCACTGCTTGAGGTACTCCGTCGGCCGCATGGGACCCGCGAACGAATCGTTGTCCGGGTCACCGTCAACCGCAATCAACGGCAACCAAAGATTCCCCGGATATTTCTGCGGATGTTCGCGCCAGTGCGACGGTCCGAACACCGCGATTTCCTTGGCGAGCAACTCGGCGTCGAACTGCAGCGGCAGCTGTATGAACGGAACGGGTAGTTTCACGGATCGGACTTCACTCGGGTCGATAGAGTTGGGCGCCAGTGGCGCGGAATTCGGCGGCTTTTTCAGCCATCCCCTCGTCGATGGCCTCGAACGCTTCCATGCCGTGTTCGGCAGCGTAGTCTCGCACGTCCTGGGTAATCTTCATCGAGCAGAACTTGGGCCCGCACATCGAACAGAAATGTGCGCTCTTGTGCGCATCCTTCGGCATGGTTTCGTCGTGGAATTCCTTGGCCTTTTCCGGATCGAGGCCCAGGTTGAACTGGTCGTCCCAACGGAATTCGAAGCGTGCCTTGGACAGCGCGTTGTCACGCACCTGCGCGCCCGGATGTCCCTTGGCCAGATCCGCCGCGTGAGCAGCGATCTTGTAGGCAATGATGCCATCGCGCACGTCCTGCTTGTTCGGCAGGCCGAGATGCTCCTTCGGCGTCACGTAGCACAACATTGCCGTACCGAACCAGCCAATCATCGCCGCGCCGATCGCGCTGGTGATGTGGTCGTAGCCGGGGGCGATATCGGTAGTCAATGGTCCCAGGGTGTAGAACGGCGCTTCGCCACATTTCTCCAGCTGGCGATCCATGTTTTCCTTGATCAGGTGCATCGGCACATGGCCCGGACCTTCGATCATCACTTGCACGTCGTGCTTCCACGCGATCTGGGTCAGCTCGCCCAACGTGTCCAGCTCGCCGAACTGCGCCGCGTCGTTCGCATCGGCAATGCAACCCGGACGCAGACCGTCGCCAAGACTGAAGGCGACGTCATACGCCTTCATGATTTCGCAGATGTCCTCGAAGTGCGTATAGAGGAAATTTTCCCGATGGTGGGCCAGGCACCACTTCGCCATGATCGAACCGCCACGCGACACGATGCCGGTGACGCGCTTGGCCGTCAGCGGCACGAAGCGCAGCAAGACGCCGGCGTGGATGGTGAAATAATCCACGCCCTGCTCAGCCTGCTCGATCAGCGTGTCGCGAAAGATCTCCCAGGTGAGGTCTTCGGCGACGCCACCGACCTTCTCCAACGCTTGATAGATCGGCACCGTACCGATGGGAACCGGCGAGTTGCGGATGATCCACTCACGCGTCTCGTGGATATGTTTGCCGGTGGACAGATCCATCACCGTGTCGCCGCCCCAGCGAATCGACCAGACCAGTTTCTCCACTTCCTCGGCGATGCCCGACGACACCGCCGAGTTACCGATATTCGCGTTGATCTTGGTAAGGAAATTTCGGCCGATGATCATCGGCTCCGATTCGGGATGGTTGATGTTGTTGGGGATGATCGCGCGGCCGCGCGCCACTTCATCGCGCACGAATTCGGCGGTGATCTTTTTCGGCACGGACGCGCCAAACGATTCGCCCGGATGCTGGTTCAGCAGCGCACTGCCCGCCAGCGCCTCGATCTTCTGGTTCTCGCGGATCGCGATGTATTCCATCTCCGGCGTGATGATGCCACGGCGCGCGTAATGCATCTGGGTCACGTTGGCCCCCGCCTTGGCTCGACGGGGCGTACGACGCGACGGAAAGCGCAATGCCGCCAGTTCCGGCGCCTCGGCATGGCGACGGCTGAACTCGGAGCTCAGCCCGGACAATGTTTCGGTATCACCGCGATCGGTGATCCATGGCGCGCGCATCGCCGGCAGACCGGCAACCAGGTCGACCTGGTAGTCCGGGTCGGTGTAAGGGCCGGACGTGTCGTACACGGCGATCGGCGGGTTTTCTTCACCGCCAAACAAACCCGGCGTCTGCGCCTGGACGATCTCGCGAAGAGGAACGCGCAGATCCGCACGACTGCCCTGCACGTGGATCTTGCGCGAACCGGGAATCGGTCGGGTTACCGCGTCGGAGAGTTCCTGCGCGCTGCGCACGAGATCGGAGGGTTGGGCATTCATCGGCATTCGTCCTGTTGGATGGGAAAGTCCACACAGGGAATGTGCGGGCTCTTGCGAACCATCCTCGCTCCGGCCACTCCACAGGGAGACACCCGGATTCATGCGAGGGATTCGCAACACAGACGAAGCGGCGGCGCCGGACGCACGTCACTCAAGGCCCGTGCGGCGAAGCTCCCTACACCGGTGCTAACCGGATCAGGTTCGAAGGGACTCTCTCAGCCGACGGTTGCCGGCACCCCCGCTTCAACACAGTCGCTATTCAAACACGAAGTGGCTGTGCTGGCGAGTACTGAGGGGTGAACACGGATGCCAGATACAGGCGCTCAGCGTGGCCGGTAGGCGCGCAGGAACGTTGCCACGCCGGCTCGCGCCATAACCTCGATTTCCGCTGCTGCGGTCACCGGGCACTCGTCGCAGGCAAACAATCGCCGCAACAGCAAATCGCCCTTGATGAGCGAGAAAAACTGGACGCTGGCGGTACTCACGACGGGAACATCCAGCACGCCATGGTCAACCGCCTGCTGCAACAGCCGTTCCATCAAGCCGTGGGTGCGCGCCGGGCCCTCTTCCCACAACAGCTTGCCGTAGCGGGGATTGCCCTGCCTGCAGTCGCTGAGGATGGCGCGAATCGTACCGACGCTTTCCGCCTCACAGTCGATGCGCATGTGCGCCTGCGCGATATTCTGCAAGGTGACGCCGATGTCGACGTGCGGGTCGTAGTTGTAGATACCTTCCGGCAAGAGATCCTGGATGCGCGAACGAATGACTTCACGGAAAAGATTGTCTTTGTCACCAAAATGACTGTACACGGTGAGCTTGGACACGCCGGCGTCAGCCGCGATGGCGTCCATGCTGGTTCCAGCGAACGCATTGCGGATAAACAGCGCTTTCGCCGCGGCCAGAATGGCCGCACGCTTTTCCATGTCTTTCGGGCGACCTGGTCCCTGAGGTCTGCACTGCGCGATGGAGTTCATGCCGGCACCTTCACAAATCAAAATCTGAGGTTTATTATACGCGACGGTTCAATTATTTTCCAAGCCGATACTGAACGGATGACGCCAGCGTCTGGTGCTCGCCTGGTGCGGGGGATGACTTTCGTCAACTTCTTGCGATGACTTCCGGCACTTCGTGGCCTGTCCTACAACCGGCAGGCTTGTCATTGTCGAAGGTGGTCGTTGTGGGAGCAGGGTTGAACGCTTATCCTTTTTGACCTTTTCGATCCGTACGGGACATGAGCAAGATGGCAATGAACTTCGACCAGGCGCGACTGAACATGGTGGAAAACCAGGTCCGCCCGTGGGAGGTGCTGGACGGGCGCGTGCTGGAGATCATCAGCCGCATCCACCGCGAAGACTTCGTCGCCAGCGCACATCGCCAGCTCGCCTTCGCCGACCTGTGCCTGCCACTGGGCCACGGCGAAGTAATGATGAAGCCGGTAGTCGAGGGCCGCGTGTTGCAGGCGCTGGCACTGCTGCCGACCGATCGAGTGCTGGAAATCGGTACCGGTTCGGGTTTTCTCACTGCTTGCCTTGCCGGATTGTCGGCGCACGTTACCAGCGTGGACATCCATGCCGATTTCACCGCCGCCGCGGCGCCGCGCCTGCGCGCAGCGGCAGTGACCAACGTGGACCTGATCACCGGCGAAGCGGTGCAGGCGTGGCAGCCGAGCGGCTTGTTCGACGCGCTGGTGGTGACCGGCGCGGTATCCGCCATACCCCCGCGCTGGCTAACCTGGCTCAAGCCAGACGCACGTGCGCTGATCGTGTGCGGCCAATCGCCCGCGCAGCAGGCGACCTTGCTTACCCATGAGGGTAACGGCCGTTATCGCGAAGAGATTCTGTTTGAAACCGATCTGCCTTATCTGACCCACGCCGAACCGCCACAGCGTTTCGTCTTTTGACTTGATCCCCACGAGGCACTCCATGCGTTTGAAGTTGCTCACCCTGGCCGTGGCCCTGGCCACTATTTCGTTGCCCAGCCATGGCGAGGATCTGCTCGACGCCTACCGGCAGGCGCGCGCCAACGATCCCGTGCTGGCACAAGCCGATGCGCAAAACCTTGCGACGCGTGAAGGCGTTCCGCAGGCCCTGGGCCTACTTCTGCCCCAGATCGCCGCCAACTATGGTTTCAACCAGATCAGCGGGGGCGCCGCGGCGGCGGCCACCGATACCGGCAACCTGAACGTTGGCCATCAACGCCAGCGCACGCTGAACGGCCAGGTCAGCCAGGTCGTGTTCGACTGGAGCAAGATCGCCAACCTGCAGGCTGCGCGCTCCACCGCACAGGCTGGAGATCAGACGTATCAGTCAGCAGAACAGGATCTCTACGTCCGTGTCGCGGATGCCTACTTCACCATCCTGACCGACGAAGACGCACTGCTGTTCGCCAAGGCCAGCGAAGACGCTTTCAAGAAGCAGTACGACCAGGCCGATGCGCAATACAAGGCAGGCATCGCGGCAATCACCGGATCGTTCCAGGCAAAGGCCGCCTATGAAGCAGCCAAGGCGCAGACGATCACCGCGCAGAACACCCTTAGCGACGCCCGCGAAGCATTGACCCAGATCACCAGCAAGCCCGCCGGCGACCTGAAGAAACTGCGCGACGATCTGCCGCTGGATCCGCCATCGCCGAACGATCCCAATGCCTGGGTACAGGATGCGCTGAAATACAGCCCGACCGTACTCTCGCAGCAATACACCCTTGAGGCTGCCCAGCACGACATCATGGTCGCGCGTGCAGGTCATTTGCCCACCATCAACGCGACGGCATCGCGTGGCGAAACCACCAGCTGGTTCGAGAATGTGGGCTCCAGCGGCTATCCCGGTAACGGTCGGTGGGGCAATACCATCGGCGTGACCCTCTCGGTGCCGATCTTTTCAGGCGGCGTGACGCAATCACGCGTGCGCCAGTCGATCGACCAACGCGACGCCGCGCAAGACGCGCTGGAATCCCAGCGCCGCCTGGTGACGCGCACCACGCTCAACTTCTATCGCTCCGTGCTGGCTGACATCGAAGAAGTGCAGTCCGGCAAGGCAGCGGTGGACTCGGGCCAGAAGGCACTAGACGCGACCCGCGCCGGCTTCAACGTCGGTACCGAAACGATCATCGACGTACTGAACGCGATCCAGACCCTGACGTCGGCGGAGAATACCTATTCGCAGGCACGTCATCAGCTGGTGCTGGACAAGTTGAATCTGAAGTTTTCCGTGGGCACGGTCGAGTACAAGGATCTCGAAGCGGCCAACGCGCTGCTGCAGTAACGCCGCGACATGGTTCCAAAAAAAACCGGGCAGAATTGCCCGGTTTTTTTTCGACCTGCGATCTATCGGCATCGCCCTGCCAGGCTACTCCTGCAGCAGTGCGTCGATCATCTGCATGATTCGCTGCACCGCGCCGCGCTCCCGATCAAAAACCTGCTGGGCAGCCCGGCCCATGCGTTCGCGCTTGGCCGGATCGCGCAGCAGCTCGAGGACGTCGTGACCCAGTTGCTCGTTGCTAGCCACCCGCTCGGCGCCACCTTGCAACAGCAGACTGCGGGTGATTCCCTCGAAATTGAAGGTATGCGGCCCAACCAGTACGGGCGTGGAAAGCGCCGCTGGCTCCAGCACATTGTGCCCACCGATCGGCACCAGGCTGCCGCCGACAAAGGCGACCTCGGCCGCCGAAAAAAATGGCATCAGCTGACCCATCGCGTCGATCACGAAGACCTGATGCGTGGGCAGCGGCACGCCGTTGGCGCTGCGCGTGGCTACAGTGAAACCAAGGCTGCGCACTGATTGCTCGACCATCCGGAAACGTTCCGGATGGCGTGGCGCGAGCAGCAGCAACGCATCGGGCAGTCGCTTGAGTACCTGCAGATGCGCCTCCAGCACAGCCAGCTCCTCGCCTTCATGCGTGCTGGCGGCCATCCATACCGGGCGTCGCGCCCCCCATTGCTCGCGCATCGCGGCGCCGTCGGTCACCGTTGCCTGCGGTATGGGCATATCGAACTTCATATTGCCGATAACCACGATCTGCTGTGGGTCGGCACCCAGCAACCGATAGCGTGCAGCGTCCGTACGCGACTGTGCGGCAATCTTGCGTACGCAGCGCAGTGCCGACCTCACCACGCTGCGCATGGGCTTGTAGCCGCGCAGCGAGCGTTCAGACAGGCGTGCGTTGACGATCATCAGCGGGATCCCGCGATTGCGACAGGCGAAATAGAGATTCGGCCAGATCTCCGTCTCCACGATCAACGCCAGTCGCGGGCGCACTTTGCGCAGAAACCGGCTGACCGCGAACGGCAAGTCGTACGGCAGATAGACATGAAACACGCTGTCGCCAAACAGCTGGTGCACGCGCGCGGTTCCGGTAGGCGTGACCGTGGTGATCACCAGCGGTGCATTGGGATAGTCCCGGCGCAGCGCCTTGATCAAGGGTTCGGCCGCATTGACCTCACCGACCGACACCGCATGCACCCACAGGCTGCCGCTGAATCCCGGGGTATCGAAAAAACCGAAACGCTCGGGCCAGCGCCGATGGTAAGGACGCGAACGGACGCCGCGCGCGAGCAGTCGCAGCACCATCAACGGCGTCACCAGGTACATCGCCAGGGTATAGAGATAACGCAACGGTCGATCCTTGCCATCAACGCGGCAGTATAGCCAGAGCAACCGATCCACGGCCGGCCCGCTACAATGCCGACGATGCCCGGTATGCCTTACCCCCCGTTTACCCGTTCGCTGCTCTCGCCGCGCCATTGGCCGGCCTGGCTGGGCGTCGGCGTGATCTGGTTGATTTCGCGACTGCCTTATCGCGTGCTGCTATGGCTCGGCCGGCGGCTCGGCGGCCTGGTGTTGTTGACGCCGTCGGCGCGCCGGCACATCGCCGAGACCAATATTGCGCTGTGCTTTCCCCAGCTCGACGTCGCCGCACGCAAGGCACTGGTCGACGCCAACCTGCGCGACATCGGGCTGATGATGGTGGAATTTGCACTGGGCTGGATGGCCAGCGATCGCGGCATGGCGCGCATACCCACCAGCATCGAGGGGCTGCAACATCTCGAAGCGGCGCATGCGCAAGGCAAGGGCGTGTTGCTGGTGGGCGGTCATTTCTCGCACCTCGAGCTATGTGCGCGGCTGGTATCGCAGCGCATCCGTATCTCCGGCATGTACCGGCAGATGGATTCAACGGTGTTTGAATGGGCCGTACTGCGCGCACGATTGCGCTATGCCACGGCGATGTTCGACAAGGACGATATCCGTGGCACGGTGAAGCACCTGCGCAGCGGTGGCACGCTGTGGTACGCGCCGGATCAGGACATGCGCAGCAAGGACAGCGTGTTCGTGCCGTTCTTCGGCATTCCGGCGGCCACCATCAGTGCGACCCATCATCTGGCGCGGATGTCCGGCGCGGTAGTGATTCCGTTCTTTCATCGTCGCCTACCTGACGGTAAGGGTTATGCCCTGCGGCTTGGCGAACCCATGGAAAATTTTCCCAGCACCGATGTATTGGACGACACCGCTCGCATCAATGCCCGCATCGAGCAGATGGTGCGTGAGGCGCCAGAACAATATCTCTGGGTACACAAGCGTTTCAAGAGCCGACTGGACGGCCTGCCACCGGTGTATTAAAAGTCTGATTGCTATCCGCTCGTCGTTCGCGCCAGGGAAATCGTGAACGACAGATTGGCGACAGGAGATCACCGGAAAATTGCCGCCTGATCATCATCTGTCGCGGCAATGACAACGACTCATACGGCACTGTCGGAGAATAATGACCACAGCGTAAATCACGCTGCGCGAGCATCCTCGACGCCGATCCCCATCTTGATGTACCACAACATCGCCGACGCACCGCGCGATCTTCAGGTATACCGCAGTCTGTACGTAAGCCCGCGCGTGTTCGCACGGCAGATGTGGTTGCTGCAACGGCTTGGCTACACCGGCATGTCGATGACGGCGGCCGCGCCCTATCTGCGCGGAGAGCAGCAAGGCCGCGTTGCGGTGATCACTCTCGACGACGGCTACGCGGACAATCTTGAGGCCGCGATGCCGGTGCTGCAACGCTACGGTTTCAGCGCCACCTGCTACGTCGTGAGCGGTCAAATCGGGCAATACAACGGCTGGGATGCGCAACGACTGGGTGTGCGCAAGCCGCTGATGACTGCTACGCAACTGCGCGAGTGGCATGCCGGCGGAATGGAGATCGGTGCGCATACGCGCAGTCATCCACGGCTGACGCAATGCGATGAGACACAGCTGCGCGACGAGGTTCACGGCGGCAAGGCTGAGCTCGAAGATCTGCTGGCACAGCCGGTAACCCAGTTCTGCTATCCCTACGGCGACCACGACGATCGCGTCGTCGAGGCGACGCGTGAGGCGGGTTTCATAGCCGCCACTACCACTGATCGCGGTCGCGCCATTCCCGCCACCGATCCATGGCGACTGCCGCGGATCCAGGTGGCCAGGCATCACCTTCTGCCGCAGTTCGCAATGAAAACTCTGTCTGGTTACGAAGATCGCCGTCAAGGAGGTCGGCGAGCATGAAATTCCTATTCGTCGGTACCAACCCGGAACACACGGGTGCGGCCACCCATTTCGTGGCGTTGGCCCAAGCCATGGCTGAGGCCGGACACGAAGTCAGCGCGGTGGTTTACCCGGATGGCTTGATCTCGCAGGGGCTGGCGCCATCAACCGTACGGCTTTACCACGCCAAGTTTCGCAACGCGTTCGACCTGCGTGGCTATCGCGCGGTGATCGCCGCCATCAAGCAGCAGCGACCGGATTGGCTGGTCGGCAATTTCGGCAAAGAGTACTGGCCGCTGATTATTTGCGGCTGGATAATGAACGTGAAAGTGGCATTGTTCCGACATCGCACTCCCGCGATGAGTCGCTTCTCCGGGTATTTCCTGCCACGTCTTGCGCGGCGTTTCTTCGCCGTGTCGAAGTACGCGCGCCAGGCCTATATCGACTGGGGCGTGCCACCGGCACTCGTGCAGATTCTGTACAACCCAGTGGACATGGCCATGTATCACCCCAGCCCCGCGCAACGCACAGAGATTCGCAACCAGCTGGGCCTGGACGACGACTCGGTAGTGATCGGCTACTTCGGACGCATGAGTGACGGCAAGGGTATCTTCACCCTGCTCGAAGCGGCTAATGCCGCCATGCTCACCGAGCCGAAGCTGCACTGCCTGTGGGTAGGTGATGGTCCCGACGCAGCGCTGCTGCACGAACGCGTTGCCGCCCAACCGGCAACGGCGCACCGGCATCACTTCACTGGGTGGGTGCATGACGTGCATCCCTACTACAAAGCGATTTCCGTGCTGGCCTTCCCTTCGAAATTGCCCGAGACCTTTGGCCGCGTCGCGGTCGAGGCTCAAGCATGCGCAGTGCCCGTGCTGGGCAGCAACATCGGCGGTGTGCCTGAAACTTTGCAGGCCGGCGTCACCGGCTTTCTGCTACCACCCATCGACGTTAATGCGTGGCGCGAGGCTATTTTGAAGATGGCCGACAACGATCGTCGTCAGACCATGGGAGCCGCTGCACGTGAGTTTGTCGCACGGCATTTCAGCACAGCAATCATCGCGCATGAATTCGCAGATATCCTGACCGCCGATCAGCATGCCGTCAGTGCTTCGCACAACGGTTCACGCACACCGCTGATCTGATCGACGCATGTCGCATGCATGCCGGTCAGGCTGCGTGCTTCAACTCAGCAGGAAATCTCGAAGACACAGGTGGGCGCGCCGTTGCCGTGACAACTCGTCTCGCACACAGACAGCGAAGGCGATGCCACCGGCTCGGCCAACAGGCCTTCGATGAAGCCGCAAAAAAAACGGCCGCCTGATTCGGTATCCGCCTGACATAACGGGCAGTTGCGGATATGCAATCGCTCCTTATTCATCTCGGTGGGTACCAGCCCCCGAAGTGCTGGCAACACGACCCGTTTGATCGCATCGGCCAGACCAAGTCTGGCCCCTAGTTCGAAGTCGCGCCGGTAAACCCAACGACCGATGCGGCGGCCCGCAAGATACAACGAAGCATCGCGAGCTTGGGGATGCGTTGTATGGCCTAGCTGGATCAGCAGGGGAAATATTCTCGGGTAATCCCTGGTCAAGGTCGGCAGGACTCGCTCGACCGATGCTATGTCGGCACCGCTGGCGATCGGGCTGGATGCCGCCCCTGCAGATCGTACCGACGCGGCAGAGTGACGTATTGCCTCGCCAACGACGAGTGCATTGTCAACGGATGCGGATGCGTGAGGCATCGATTCGAAAGTCAGTACGCCCGGATGCGTAGCCAGCGCATCCTCCAGCGCCAACTGACGCTCACCGGGACCGCGCAGCACCATGGTCAGACTCGTCCCATGCGCTTCCTGGGTCAGGCGTTGTCGCACAACGGCATACCCATACTCATCGACGACGCGGCCCATCTCCACAAGCAGGCCTTCACGACGCGCGGATACAACGCGAATCTCCAACTCAGCCATGATTCCCCCCGAAATCAAGCTAAACATCGGTCGATGTTTTCAGTTCACGAATCTGCGGCAACTGCTGCCTCGTAGCAATATGCCCGCGTGAGAACTGATACGCAAATCACAAATACGGATGTCGCCGCAAGAACTTTCAGTTCGGACTTCTGGACGGCTGGACGGCTACGTAGAACCCCTCGTTGGCGTCGCAAAAACAGAGGGTCCCGCTTTCGCGGGACCCTTTGACTTCGGCGGCACCTCAGGATTCGATGGGTTGAGACCTGGGTCCATCGTCCTCACCGGCTACGCTCAGTGCCTGTCGTCGTGCCTGACTTCATCGCCTTTGCTGACGTGGCCACGACCGTCCCGCATTTCATTTCCTTTGAAGTTGGCAACCCGTTCCGGATGCCGAGACGGATCGGCTCGCTCGCCCCGCGCCGGCATCGGGCCGTGATAGCCGCGCTGCGCATCGTAGTGGTTGTCTACATGCCCGCGAAATTCGCTATGCCCGCGAAACCAGGGGCCGGCACCTATGAAGACACCACCGGTAAACCATTCCGGCCCGTAGTAGCCATACGGAGCGCAGGGATAGGGGTTGTAGTCGTAGTAACCATAGGGGCACTCGGGAGCGGCGCCGACACTGATGACAACTTGCGCCTCTACTTTGGGAGCGGCCGCTATGAAGCACGCCCCAGCAACTGCTGCCAGAGCAAGATAGTGAAATTTTTTCATGATTTCTCCGCACGACCGCCCAGGCCAGGAGTTACCTGCCCCGCGTTGGTTGAATAAGACGACCCGAATCACTCGACCCGGGCAAAGGGGATACATCCGCCGATCGGCTGCGTCGCTCCCTGACGAGGGAGACATCTTGTCAGCGCAGACCGCCACTCAGAGTCCGCTAGCGCGTGTGACGGTGGTGTCTGCGTTGTGGGAATTCCGATCATTGGTCGCGGCCATCTTCGTGCACGAAGGCATCCAGCTCGACGTCGTCATTGATGATCAGAATCACAAGTACACACTGCTCGAAAGCAGCCAGGTCATCGGTTGCATCAGCACGCGCTCGTTTCTCATGCGTGGGTGCTTTGCCAAGCCACTGGACTTGGTTAGTTATCACTTGGTGGCATCGCCCACCTTTCGGGGGCGATGGTTTGCCAAGGGCTCACTCGAGACAACGCGCGCAAGGCACCTGTGTTTGCGTATTCGCGAAAAGATACCCTGCAATCCCATTTCATGCAGTCGTGCTTCGGCCTGCATGCAGATGCTTATCCGAAGCACCACATGTCACTACCCGAGGCGCGACTCGAAGCGATTCCTCTTTGCGTGGTTGATGCCGTAACTCTGCCGAACATTTCAGTCCGTAGAGGGGTCAAGAATTCCTAAATGATCCTTTTCAATCATGACCTTCGCTTTGGATATGGCACGGGCTTCGGACGGACCGTCCAACATTCCTGTTCCAGACGGCAAATGGATTTGTGCCAACCCGGTCCCGTCAGGCAACTGAAAGCTCCGTACTTCGACGTCGCGGTAGAAAGCAATGTTCATTTGCGCAACTTTTAGTCCGCGGCGAGGGTTACAGGCCAAGAGAACCTGCGCAGCTACCCAACTTGGGTAGCCCACCAAGCCCCTTGCAGCCAACTGGCCGTGTTGGTCGATAGCCGCGGGTGTATGGTGTGTAAGTTATCGCGCCGCATAGCCAAATCGACGGGCGGCTTTCTGAGTAGTACAGCACGACGTGCTGCACCTATGTCGAGCGTTGAAACACTGTACGAGTAGCAGACCAGTGGCCCCGTCGAGACGACGGTGCTCGCTGTCGTGATGCAATGTTGTTCACGAGCGTCCATCTCATGACCCAGAGAGAGATCGATATCACGTTGTGTGATCGCGAGCCCATCCATTTACTGGGAGCGATTCAATCTTTCGGGTTCTTGCTGGCCGTATGGAATGATTGGCACATTGGTCACGCTTCGGCAAACCTGGCCGATTTTCTTCAAGTGTCCGCTGACGCGGTACTGGGCCATCAACTGGACAGGTTCCTGTCTCCCGAGGCCATGCATTCCATCCGCGGCGCAGCGCAAGCATTGGCGTCACCGACGGCCGTCGAGCGTGTTTTCGATGTGGCGCTGGAAGGGGGTAGGCACTTCGATCTGGCCTTGTATCGCAGCAATGGCTGGATTGTGATCGAAGCGGAAGTCAGCGCGGATGAAAAAAAGTTCGACGCCGCTTCATCCACGCGCACGATGATTGCTCGCCTGCAGGGGCCGTCTACTGTGCTGGAGCTCTGCCAGGAAGCTGCGCGTCAGGTTCGCGCGTTGACCGGGTTCGATCGCGTCATGATTTATCGGTTCGACGAGGACGGTAGCGGTGAAGTCGTTGCCGAAAGGGCGCAATCGATGCTTCAGCCCTACTTGGGGTTGCACTATCCCGCATCAGACATACCGCGCCAGGCCCGCGAACTTTATGTTCGTAACACGTTGCGGTTGATAGCCAATGTCGATGATCTTCCAATTCCTCTTGAAGCGGTCGGGGGGCGTGATTCATCGCCGCTCGATCTCACACTGAGCGGGCTTCGCTCCGTCTCGCCGGTTCATCTGGAATATTTGCGCAATATGGGCGTAGCAGCGTCCATGTCCATTTCAGTTCTGCAACAAGGGCTGCTCTGGGGGCTGATCGTCTGTCACCATCGAGCACCCCGCCAGCTGTCGCTCAACCTACGCACGACAGCAGAGCTCTTCGGGCAAATGTTCTCGTTCATGCTGGAAAGTCGGCAGCGAGAGGTAGAGCGCGTCCAAGAACGTTTCCGTCACGTTCAGCACAATCAACTCATATCATCACTGAGCGGTGACAGCTCGGTTTTCGACATGCTGGTGAGCGTTGTCGACCAGCTGCGCGCCATGGTCGAGTGCGACGGCTTCCTATTGAGTATCGATGGACGTCACTACGCTGCAGGGGTGGTGCCAGAAGTATCCCTCATGGATGCTTTTCTCGACTTCTTGGGACGGGAGCCACTGAAGGCGGTCTTTTCCACGGACTACCTCCTTGTGGAGTACCCCCCCGCCATCCAGTTCGCGAAGGCTGCTGCTGGCGTCCTGGTCATACCGGTTCAGAGCCTGGATCGAGGCTTTCTTTTATTCTTCCGTGCACCCCTCGACCGAACACGGGAATGGGCGGGTGATCCGCGCAAAATCACGCCTGTCGAGACAGAAGGCCAGCCCCTGAGGCCACGGACAAGCTTCGCGGCGTGGACAGAACAAGTAAACGGACACTGCAGACGATGGAGCCTGGACGATCTTCGGACGTCCGAACAAGTCCGGACGTCGTTGAAAGAACTGGTGTCCAAGAAGCCAGGCACGACTGACTTGGCCCGCACCGAAGCTTACGCGAAGAGGGAGATGCTGATCGCCGAACTTAACCATCGCGTGCACAATATTCTTGGCTTGGTGCGTGGCATGGTTTCGCAAAGTAGCGACGGTGTGACGCACGTCGAAGATTTCGTTGAACGCATCAGTGGACGTATCGAGGCGCTCGCGCGTGCGCATGATCAGGTCACGGCGGAGCAGTGGGCGAATGCTCCACTACGAAAACTTATCGAAGCCGAGGCTATGGCCTACCTGATGCCTGGGTTTGATCGGCTCATCGTCGTGGGACCTGGAGTGTTGCTAAACCCCCATTCGTTTCCCACGGTGGCTTTGGTCATCCACGAACTGACGACCAACTCGGCAAAATACGGGGCACTCTCCACTCTGTTGGGCCAGGTCGTCGTTGAATGGTCGGTGGACAGTGCAGGCAACCTTTGCATTCGCTGGGAAGAGAAAAACGGGCCGCTGGTGCGTGTACCTACCCGCCGGGGATTTGGAACCACCCTGATCAACAAGTCGATTCCATTTGATCTCAAGGGCACCGCTGCGATCGAGTATGCGGCGTCGGGCCTGATTGCCAACTTCACCATACCGCCAGCCTTCTTTTGCCTGTCGCAGGTCTCAGATGGGCCTGCACTCTCGCAGCGACCGGTGAAGCTCAGCCAGTTGGAGGGTGATGTCTTGGTCATGGAAGACAACCTGATCATAGCCCTCGACGCAGAAGACATCCTGCTGCGATTGGGTGCAGCAACCGTGCACACGGTTTCGAGCGTACAGGAGGCTCTGCACGTGATCAGTCAGGTGACGATTACCTTTGCCTTGCTCGATTTCAATTTGGGCGAGGAAACCAGCGCGGAGGTGGCGCGGTTACTGCGGGCGAACGGCGTCCCGGTCCTGTTTGCCACCGGCTATGGCAAAGCACTGCGGCTGCCGCCCGATCTCAGCCAGGTTCGCGTGATCTCCAAGCCCTACAACCTGGAGTCATTCCGCGATGCGGAAGTGTGACCATGCAAGTCGATTCTTGATATCCGAAGTGCCAATGGCGTTATCGCCTTACGCCATCGAGCATGTGTTGGAAAATTCCAAAAGTGACACGCGCTTGAAGTGCGATGGCGCGGCGGGAGTCGGCGCTGTGTAGTTGATCGCCGAGAAGGCATTGAAAATCTTTCCAGGTGGACCGTTCTGCCTCGCAACCGATGAAAAAAAAGCGATGCTGCATGGCGGGGAACTCCACATTCAATTTGCGCGCGATGATTTGCCCACCCAGTGCCGAGCCTTCGATCACGTAAAGTGAGCCCCACGCCGTGTGGGTTGTCTGTGGTGTATCCAGGGTATCCAACGCTGACCAGATCAGGTCGCTCGATTCGTTCCTGGGCTGCGCTCCCAGTGCGCGAAGATCATATTCGATGGCGCGCAAGCGGGTTTTATAGAACCAGCCGTCGGCCTCATGGATGCCGTGTAACCAGATGGCGTAGCGCTTCTCCCAAGAGGAGTAAAGCGAGTGGTAACCCTCGAGCAGGTTAACGTAACCGGTTTGCCCGAGCTGCTTATTGAACAATGCGCGCATGACAGCTGAGTTTTCAGCGGCCGCGTGCTCGACACGCGTTGCTCTGCGGAGAAAATTCCTGAAGCGTGGCGTGCGTTGGACTCCTTGCGACCCCTCCGAAGTAAAGGCGTCCGTTAACTTCACTTTGCCCACGGCATCGGTGTGCCTCATCCGGGAAGCGAGACTGGCTTTCTCACTCTCAGGAAGGCATCGTCGATCTGGGCGATTAACGCATCGCGCCCGAATGGCTTTCGCAGAAAGCTATGGCGCTCCAACAGGCCGTCAATCTCCCAACGGGGATCGGCGGAGAACATGACGATCGCGATGGATGGGTAGGCGGCGACCGCCATTCCTGCGAGCTCTAAGCCATCCATCTTGCCCGGCAGACGAACATCGCAGAGCAGCAAGTCGAGATGATCAACTGCCTTAATCCAAGCCGATGCGTTGGTAAACCCGTCTACCGAGGTGATATCAGCTTCACGCCACGATTCGACCATCGCCTCTATGGTCGCCAGAACACCCGGACGATCTTCCACAATCATTACTTGAAGCTTCGATCCGCCCGCAGTCGCTTTTGTTCGGCTGTAAGTCAAAGCGAAGGGATTGCTATATGAGACGGTCGTTTCATGCAAACCTCGGAGGCAACTCAATGTTGCTCTGTCTGAGACTAGTACCTATCGTGCGCTTTGTCGTTGCCAGGTGATCTTGCTGATGGTGGGTTCTACCCCCCAAGCAAGACCCCGAGGATCCCACGATTTGTCTTGAAGTGTAGTGAGACATCATGAAAGGAAAAACCATAAAAAAAACCCGCCACTTAGGCGGGTTTTTTCCTTTCCTGAGACGTCCTGATTTACATCGAGACATCAACTTGGCTGGGAGACTAGGATTCGATAGGTTCGAACCCCAGTATCCAAGAATCAAAGACTTACAGAGCTCGAAATGAACAATGTGGGAGCATTTGTGTGAGCGTTTACAAGGTCATCCTCCGCGGGCCGTCCTTCAGATTCCAAGATTGGTTGGAGGCTCAATCTACAACCACGCTCTATGGACGGCGAAGGCGACGATCAGGCCGAAACCGAGCATAGCCAGCAGGTCCTTGGTGATCTTCGAAACCCCGAAACTGGCCGGCGCGGCGAGGCAGACAGCGGCACGACGATATAGATCATGACCACAAAAACGCCGACTCCGTACGCTAGCCCCAGAACGATCCACATACTCGCCAGAATCGGCAGCCAAAGGCCGCCTAATCCATGGACGGCAGCGATGACGATGCTCATCGCCAACTGCAGGAGAAAGCCTGAGGCCAAGGTCAATGGTTCGTCGGTCAGGGCTTTGGACCAAGAAGCCCACTAGCGATGAAGCGC
>Ga0302228_10001146_pt1 | contig 19974 bp, 17 predicted proteins | sample II_Palsa_N1_2_FD_193519 | JGI IMG/M metagenome (GOLD analysis project Ga0302228, IMG submission 193519) | Peat permafrost microbial communities from Stordalen Mire near Abisko, Sweden - II_Palsa_N1_2 | ecosystem: Environmental > Terrestrial > Soil > Palsa > Peat permafrost | place: Sweden...
AAGCTGATCGATGCCGAAGACACCCGCAAACCCCTATCCGACCAGGCTATTGCCGAGGAACTCCATCGCAAAGGTATCCAGGTTGCCCGCCGTACCGTCGCCAAATATCGCGAAGGTCTGCGCATCCCCAGTTCCAGCGAACGCCAGCGTGTCAACTGAGCGGTTACGCATGTCACACGGGAACTTGTCCATGCCCAAAGCGTCCCTATACCTGTAGAGAGTGATACATCGATATGTCGACTGCCGCATGACAGCTTCATATCGCACCCGCCGCGAAACGCGGCAATGCACCAACAGAGGAGGCGCCCCATGCAATTCCAACTCAGCGGTCAGCATATTGAAGTCACTCAGGCCTTACGGGACCACGTTACTGCCAAGCTCGACAAACTCACGCGACTTGACGACAGGCTGATCAGTCTCTCGGTCGTCCTTTCCGTCGACAAGCTGCAACAGTTTGTTGAAGGTACCTTGGCAGCTACCGGCGCCACCCTGCATGCCGAAGCCGCTGAAACCGATATGTACGTATCCATCGATGTCATGTTCGACAAACTTCTCTGCCAGCTACGCAAGCATCGCGAGAAAATCTCCGATAAACATCAGCGCGAGGCGCGCCAAGAGCGCCTGTACGGATAAATAACGCCTGATCCTACGGCCCACCCTGCCATTGATCGACGATTGATGGCGCGGTGGGCCGATCCGTCTCAAAGGCGCCGGTCAACGGCGCCAGCATAGAAAGCGCTTCCACGTCCAAGCTGGCACAATGGTCACGTTGCCGCACAAGCCCCACCGGGCTGATATTGCGGCACAAAGGACCAGCACTTGGATCGGATCAGCGCGCGACAACTTTACGATGGCGTTCACGAACGCATGGGCCTGCGCTGGATTTCCGGCATGCGGGGTGAGGCGCGTGCGCTCGATCCCGGCGCTGCACAGTCGCGTCGCCCGTCGCTGATCGGCTATCTCAACGTCATTTATCCGAACAAGATCCAGATCGTCGGCACGGAGGAACTGAATTTTCTCGACGGGCTGGATTCGCGCCAGCGTTGGGAAGTCATCCACAAGGTCGCGGCCTATCAGCCGGTGGCGCTGATCGTCAGCAAGGATCAGACCATTCCTTCTGACCTTCGCGAAGTCGCCGAAGAAACCAACACGCCGCTATGGATCAGCCCCAAACGTGGGCACGAGCTGCTGACCTACCTGCAATATCACCTGGCGCGGCTGCTGGCGGCCAAGACCACCTTGCACGGCGTGTTTCTGGAAGTGTTTTCGATCGGCGTGCTGATCACCGGCGAGGCAGGCTCAGGCAAGAGCGAGCTGGCGCTGGAGCTGATCAGCCGCGGCCATCGGCTGGTTGCCGACGATGCCACCGAATTCACCCTCATTGCACCGGACGTGATCGACGGCAACTGCCCCGAGCTGCTGCAGGATCTGCTCGAAGTGCGCGGATTGGGTGTACTCAATATCCGTGAAATGTTTGGCCACATGTCGGTCAAGCCATCCAAATACCTGCGCCTCGTCATCCATCTGAAGCCTATGCGCGATGGTGAGGAAACCGATGCGCTGACCCGGCTCACCGGCGATATCGGCCATCGTGAAATCTTCGACGTGGCCGTACCGATGATCACCATTCCGGTTGCCTCGGGACGCAACCTTTCCGTGCTGGTGGAGGCTGCCGTGCGCAGTCATGCGCTGAAGAGCAAGGGCATCGACCCGGCACAAACCTTTATCGATCGCCAGGCGCATCAACTGAACCGGCTACCGCCGTGGTAATGCCATGACTGACGACAGCAAGCCCCTGATAACGCCACTCGTCGACGCGCGCGAGATCCATCTCATCGTGCTTACCGGCCTGTCCGGCGGCGGCAAGACGGTGGCGTTGCGCGCGCTGGAGGATCTCGAGTTCTACTGCGTAGACAACCTGCCTTCGGCCCTGCTACCCGAGCTGGTCAATGCCGTGATCCAGGGTAACGGTGGCATGCACCGGCGCATTGCCGTTGGCGTGGACGTGCGCAATCGCGGCACGGATTTCGCACAAATGCCGAAGGTGCTTTCCGATCTGGCGGCGGCCGGCGTACAGGTTCAGCTGGTTTTTCTCGACTGCCGTGACGAGGTCCTGATCAAGCGCTATTCGGAAAGCCGTCGGCGCCATCCGCTAGCCATGCGTGGCGTGTCGCTGGCTGATGCGATCGCTGAAGAGCGCCGGCTGCTGCGCCCGCTGATGGCGATCGCCGAAAAGGTGATCGACTCCAGCGAGCTCAACGTTCACCAGCTGCGCCGCCTTATCGCGACCGGTTACGCGCGGGCTATCGAAGGGCTGACCCTGATGTTCCAGTCGTTCGCTTTCCGTCGCGGGCTGCCGCTGGATGCGGACTTTGTGTTCGACGCACGCTGCCTGCCGAACCCGCACTGGCATCCGCATCTGCGGCCGCTGTCGGGCAAGGATGCGCCGGTGCGTGATTTTCTCGATATCGAACCGCTGGTCGGCGAATACTTTACCGACACCGCGCGCTGGCTGGATGCATGGCTGCCGCGCTTTGAGCAAGATGATCGCAGCTACATGACCATCGCCATCGGTTGCACCGGCGGCCGGCATCGCTCGGTCTATCTGGTCGAAAAACTTGCCACCCATTTCCGTGCACAACGCGACGGCGTACTCACCTTTCATCGCGAACTCGAGTGACAACCATGCCTCGCCACACCACCATAGAGTCACGGGCATGAATGTCAGCGTGCTGTTGATGACCCACGAAGCCGTCGGCAATGCGTTGATTGCTGCCGCGCATCACGTGATGCCCAAGCTGCCATTGCAAGTTGCTGCGGTAGAGATCCCGCCGCAAGCTGACCCGGACGTGATGCGCACGCTTACCGCGCGTCATGCTCGCGAACTCGATCACGGCGATGGTGTCCTAGTGCTGGCCGATTTGTATGGAGCCACACCGTGCAACATCGGCCTATCGCTCGGTGCGCTCGGCGTACGTTTGCGCTGCGTTTCCGGACTCAATCTGCCCATGCTTTTACGTGTACTCAATTACGCCGACAAACCGCTGGACGAACTAGCCGAAATTGCGGCCAGCGGTGGCCGCGGAGGAATCTTCATCGATCATGCCTGACCCTATTTATGCTTGAACAAGAGATTGTCGTTTCCAACAAGCTCGGCCTGCATGCCCGCGCGTCGGCCAAGCTGGTGCAGCTCGTTCAGGGATTCAAAGCTACTGTATGGCTGGTCAGCCGTGGCCGCGAGGTCAATGCCCAGAGCATCATGGGCGTGATGATGCTGGCCGCCGGCATCGGCACGCCGTTGACCATTCGCGCGGATGGCGCGGATGAGCAGGCAGCGGTAACCGCGATCGCGGATTTATTTGCGCGCAAGTTCGACGAAGGAGCTTAAGGATGAAGCTGGGCATGGAAAACAGGAATCAGGAAACGCAGCGAAAGCTGTGCCAGCACTTGCCTGCTTTTTCCACTCCCCGCCGGGCCACCTTGGGTGGCTCTCTATTCCACCTTCCCCGCACCGTCGGAGCCATCGCATGAGGCATGTGCTCAGCGGCACGATCGCCGCTCACGGCATGGCCTTGGGGCGCGCGCGTCTCGTGCAGCCCAGCCGCTACAGTGTCGACACCCGCCCGCTGGCCGAGGATGAAGTCGAAGAGCAGATCGAGCTGATGCATCGCGCGCTCGACACCGCCCGGCAGGAGCTGCGTGAACTGCGTGGCAAGCTGCATGGCGCGCTGGCGCGCGAAGTCAACGAATTTATCGACGCGCACAGCCTGCTGCTGGACGATGGCGAGCTGCTGCGCGGGCTGGACGACATGGTGCGCATCGGCCACTACCGTCCTGGCGCCGCGCTGAAAAAACAACGGGATCGTTTGTCCGCCGTGTTCGAGGCGATGGACGATCCCTATCTGCGCAGCCGCAAGGAAGACATCGAGCAGGTGATCAACCGGGTAATCTCCGCACTGCAACGGCAGACCAGCCCCGAAGAACGCAAGCTGGCCGCGCGTGTGGGCGAAATCCTGATCGCCGACAGCATCGCGCCAGGCGATATGGCGCAGCTGGCCGGCAACGGCTTGCTCGGCGTCGTCGGCAGTTCCGGTAGCCCGTATTCGCACAGCGCAATTCTTGCCCGCAGCCTCGGCCTGCCGATGCTGGTGGGCACCCGCGATGCGCTGTCGAACATCCACGACGACGATCTGATTTTGCTGGATGCCGAACGCGGCGAAGCGGTGGTCCATCCGAATGCGCAGGACCTGTCGCGCTATCGTGCCTGGCAGCGCGATGCCGCGATCGAGGGCCGGCGCCTGGCCATGCTCGCCAACGCGCCCACACGTACCCGCGACGGCATCGAAATCTGCCTGCTCGCGAATGCCGAAAGTGCCAACGACGTCGCTGCCGCGCGCGCGCGCGGTGCGGATGGCGTGGGGCTCTATCGCACTGAATTCCTGTTCCTGCGGCACAAGGGCTTGCCATCGGAAGACGAGCAGTTCATCGCTTATCGTGACCTGGTCATGGGCATGGGCGGGCTGCCGGTGACCATTCGCACACTCGACCTCGGTGCCGACAAGGCCGACGCCGCTGGGCTGGTGGTGCGCGGCGAGGAAAATCCGGCGCTCGGCGTACGCGGTGTGCGCCTGTCGCTGCGCTATCCGGCGGTGTTCACCACACAGATCCGCGCGATCCTTCGCGCCGCCTGCTACGGCCCGGTCCGCGTACTGGTGCCGATGGTCACGCAACCGGACGAATTGATCGCGGTGCGCACCCTGTTCCGGCTGGCGCGACAGGATCTGAAACGCGAAAACGTCGACCTGCCGGAGAAACTGCCGCTGGGCGCGATGATCGAAGTACCGGCCGCGGCAATCAACGTGCGCGCGCTGCTGGAATATTCCGATTTTCTCGCCATCGGCACCAACGATCTCGCGCAGTACGTACTGGCCGCCGATCGCGGCAACGACGCGCTGGAAAACATCTACAACCCACTGCAGCCTGCGCTGCTGCGACTCTTGTCGCACGTCATCAGCGCCGGCCGTCGCGCGAAAAAACCAGTAAGCCTGTGCGGCGAAATCGCCGGCGATGTGAACTTCACTGCGCTGCTGCTGGTGCTGGGCTTGTGCGAATTCAGCATGCATCCGACGCAGATTCTGCTGGTGCGCGACCGACTCGCCACGCTCGACCACGCCCATTTACGTCGCCAGGCCTCGCGACTGCTTCGTGCCCACACGCATGAGCAGGCCGAAACACTAATGAACGAAATTCTCGGTGCCTGCATCGCGTCATGACGCGTCGCGTCGCTGTTGGCATTACGCGCCCCATGCGGCCTCGACAAGTCAGCACGACAAGTTCCCGCGCCAGGAAGCCAAACTCTACTGATCGGCGCTTTCCAGGAACGCATCCAGCAGCATGCCGCGGTATTTCTGCCGATGCAGCAGCAGGGAAAGCTTGCGCCGCAGATCGAGGAACGGCGTTTTCAACGCCTTCAATCGCCCTGCGGCCAGTGCATCGGTCACCGCCACGGCGGGGAGAAACGCAATGCCCAACCCGGCCACCACGCTCTGCTTGATCGCCTCGATCTGGTCGAGCTCCAACACGGTTTCGCCGGGCGGCAGTTGCGCCATCACGCGCTCGCTGATCGTGCGCGTGGCCGAACCCGGTTCGCGCATCACCCAGCGCGCGCCGAGAAAATCCGCCGGCTTCAAATTGCGCTTGCGCGCCAGCGGATGATCCGGCGGCGCACACACCACCAGCAAGTCATCACGCCACGGCCGCACTTCCAATAACGGATGCGTCACCGGCCCTTCGACACAGCCGATATCGAGGCTGTGATCGAGTACGCTGGCCGCGATGGTTTCGGTGTTGGCCACACGCAGGCGTATCACGACATGCGCGTGGCTGCGCACGAAGGCACCGAGCAATTCACCGACACGGTAATTACCAACGGTGTTGCTGGCGCCGATGCGCAGCTCGCCCGTCAGCGTCGCCGCACCTTCGCTACCGCGACGGCCAAACTCCGCGTGACGCTCCAGCAGCTCCTGTGCGAGCGGCAGAAGTTCTCGACCACGCGCATTCAGGCGAAGGCGACCACGCTCGCGCGCAAACAGCGGCGCATCCAGCTGCCGCTCCATTTCCGCCAACGCCATGCTCGCGGCCGGCTGGGTCAGGTGCAAGCGCTCGGCCGCCGCACGCACGCTGCCGTGCAAGGCGATCTGCACAAACACATCGAGCTGGCGCGGGCTGATATTGATCATCAGTGAATCTTATCTCTTCTATCAGATATTCCAAATTTTATTGATGGAAAATGACGCGGACAATGGCGCATCTACGGAGCCGAACCATGAACGCCCACGTCATCCACGCGCAACCCACGCAGCAGCGGTCGCTTGTCTCCGGCCTTGCCTTGGCTGTCGGCATTGCACTGGTGGCGCGCTGGCTGGGCCATCTGCTGCCGCTTGTCGGCGGCCCAGTCATCGGCATTGTGCTGGGCATCATCGTCGGCAACCTCGCATCGCCCGGCGAACGCTTCCGGCCAGGCATAGCTTTCGCCGGCAAGTACGTGCTGCAGTGGTCGATCATCGCCCTGGGTTTCGGCCTGAGCCTGAGCCAGGTCGCCAGGACCGGGCTGCAGTCGCTATCGGTCACCGTCGTGACGATGACTGTGGCTTTTCTCTCGGCGTGGCTGCTAGGTCGCTGGCTCGGCGTACACGACAAGCTGAAGATCTTGATCGGCGTGGGTACGGCGATCTGTGGCGGCTCGGCGATTGCCGCCATCACGCCGATCATTCGCCCCGAAGATCACGACACCGCCTTCGCGATATCGACCATCTTCCTGTTCAATCTCGTCGCCGTGCTGCTGTTCCCGTTGCTTGGTCACTTGATGCACCTGTCAGACCTCGGCTTCGGTCTCTGGGCCGGTACCGCGATCAACGACACCTCGTCCGTGGTCGCTGCCGGTTACAGTTACAGCAAGACCGCCGGTGACTTCGCCACCATCGTCAAACTGACCCGCGCCACGCTGATCATCCCCGTCTGCCTGGTGCTGGCCTTCGCCGTTGCCGCTCGCGAAAAGCGCAAGGCCGCGAAAGACGGCAGCGCGGGCAACTTCAGCCTCGCCAAAATCTTCCCCTGGTTCATCCTTTGGTTTCTGGCAGCCTCGGCCGTACGCACCGCCGGTCTGATTCCCGTTGTTATCCAGCCGGCCATTCACGTGGCAGCGGAATTTCTGATCATCGTCGCGCTCACCGCCATTGGGCTATCCGCCAATCTGCGCCGCATGGCTGCCAGCGGCGTGCGGCCCATCTTGCTCGGTTTAGGTGTTTGGGTCGCTGTGGCGGTCAGCAGCCTGCTGGTTCAGCGGGTGATCGGGCAGCTTTGAAAACCTAGTCACGCCACTTAATTTTCACGACGCCGAACAAATCCAAATGGCTGCTACGGGTCGATAGTGTTGAAAAACTCGCTTCGAAAACTCGAGATCGTTTAAAGCGAGAAAATCCGACCGCGACAATCGCTTCCTGTCGGCCTGAATGTGTAAATTTGTACAGAATCGAATTGTCGTTGCCGTCGCGATTCAAAATTTGGACGTCTATTTGTTAAGTTGGAGTTTTTCAACAGAATCGGTCGAAAGCAGTTATTTCCATATGCGTCAATTTGCACAATGGATGCTCGGCTTCCAGCTCCACGCTCCGTCCTTTAGCTTGAGGGTGATTACCCTCTTGAGCGTCCCGGCCGCGCAGACCTGATTCGCCTGAAGCTGTCCTTGGCCAGTCCAACGAGGCAATTCATAGTTTGATTCAATGGCTTCATAAGGCTTCATATCTGGCTTTCCCCTTGGCTGTTGTGGGATCTTTGTTCCCGCGTACCCGGACCACAACTTTCTTCCCGTCATATCGGAAACAGTCCAAAGCTCTCCATCCATGCCATCTTCCTGTTCAACGGCAAGGAATTTCGTTCCATCGGGCGACGGGTACACAGTATGGCCGGCGTCCAGCAAGCGGCCGTTCTCATCCAGTAGTAGCTTGCCGGAAAACAGGCCGTCCTTTGACATGCCGATCAAATACGCGTTGAGAGCCTGGACGAAAGTGCAGTAGCGCCAATGAAGCCCGCTCAATTCTTCGTCATATGGTGGCGCGTCAACGAAGCGTTTCACGCCGCCTTTGTAATTGACAACAAGTGTGTGTTCGCTGGGAAGCCGCCTTACCTTCCCTGGCGCCCCGTGCATGAGACTTATCTCATCACGATTAACATCGCAGCTCTCGGCCTGCGCCTTTGCGCATAGTGGCGTCAGACCGATGAGCAAGGCTGACAGACCAGCTAGAACGTATCGCATTCTTCTCTTACCCCTGTTTTCCGAGACGTCTGCTTTAGGTCGGAAGCTGAAGTTACGAAATTTTAGCTCACCTCCTCGGGACTTGATTCCGCTACGCCCTAGCATCCGCCCAAAGACCACTCAAGCCCTACCCTGCTCCACCAGAGTCAGTGCCACCTTGTCGCGAAGATAAACCGGCAGCGCGAGTTCAGGCGCTTGCGCGCGGCCAGCTTTGAACTCCTGCATGGCGAGTTCGGCTACGTGGGCGGCTTGCGGGTAGCGGGCGCCGTCGGCTGAGCGAAGAACTCCCGTGAAGCGCTCGCTAAGTACCGTCGAGTAGGCAGCCCAGCCGGTACCAACGACCTGCCATGTCGGCGCATCGGGCAGCAACAGGGATTCGGGCTTGCATACGCGCTCGTCATCTAGCGTGATCAAGCCGCCATTGTCGTCGCGGCGGTAGCAGGCGGCATAGATTTCACCCATGCGGGCGTCGATGACGGCGAGGATCGTTGCATCTCCGTCTTCCGGCGCTTCCAGTGCCAGCGCGGCCAGAGAAGAGATGGTGATGACTGGCAGATCGAGCGCCAGCGCCATGCCTTGCGCCAGCGACACGCCGAGGCGTACACCGGTGAAGGCGCCTGGGCCCCGGCCAACTGCGATCGCATCCAGCGCTTGCCGGCCGATGCCCGCCTCGGCCAGCAAGGCGTCGGCCATTGGGAGCACCAGCTCGGTATGGCGGCGCGGCGCGATTTCGCTGCGGGCAATGATGTCCTGGCCGTGGATCAAGGCGACGGAGCACGCTTCGGTAGCTGTTTCGATGGCAAGCAGATTCATGGCGTCATTCTCGCACCCGCGGGAAATCCATGACAGCCGAGCCGGCGGCCGCGTGGCGGGCGGAAACGGGGCGAATCAAGGCAGGATGATGTCGGTGACCAGACGGTAATGTAGCGATGAAGGTGTGTAGAAGCAGCGCTGGCGTAGTTCTTTCAGGACATCTTGCAGCACGGGATCGGTGATGGGATTCGGTTCCTATCCAATCCACCAGGTTGAACTCGTGGCACAGCCGATTTTGAGTTAACCGTCAAGCCGACCTTTCATTCGCGACCAACTGCGGTGCCGATACACCATCAAAGAACGCTTGCACGTCGGCCAATTCGCGCGTGCGTGGCATTGGTGGCAGGCTCGCGAGAAATAGACGTCCATACCCCTTGCTGGTCAAGCGCGGATCGCACAGCACCAGTACGCCGCGATCGCGCATATCGCGGATCAGTCGGCCCACACCTTGCTTCAACGCGATCACGGCGTTGGGCACCTGCCAGCCCATGAACGGATTGATGCCGGATTGCTCCAGCGCCTGCAGGCGCGCCATCAGCACTGGATCGTCCGGCGCAGCGAACGGCAGCTTGTCGATCACCACGACAGAAAGCGCCTCACCCGCCACGTCCACGCCTTCCCAGAAACTCGCCGCACCCAGCAGCACGCCGTGGCCACTGGCACGAAACTCTTCCAGCAGGCGTGGCCGTGGTGCAGTGCCCTGCACGAACAGTGGCCACGGGCACTTGTCCTGCAGCAGCTCGGCGGCGCGGCGCAGCGCGCGATGCGAGGTGAACAGCAGAAACGCGCGACCGTTCGAAGCGTGCAGCACCGGCAGCACAGCCTCGATCACCTTGTCGGTATAGTCGCGCGCGTTGGGGTCCGGCAGTGGCGGCGGCAGATAGCACAGCGCCTGCTGCGCATAGTCGAAGGGACTCTGCAGACTCATCGTCTGAGGATCCTCCAGTCCAAGCTGTCGGGCGAAATGGCCAAAGTCGCCCGCCACCGACAGCGTCGCCGAGGTATGTATCCACGCGGCCTGCGTCCGCTCGCGCAGATTGCGCATCGGCGCTGCCAGATCCAGTGGCGTGGCGTAGAGCACGAAGCCGCGCGGGTAATGCTCGTACCAGCGCACGTCGCGGTCGGTGTGATCCTCAATGATGCGGTCGAGTCGCCCGCTCAAAAGCAAAGCCCGTTCGTGCAGATTGTCGAAGCCGCGCGAGCGCTCGGCCTGCGAGGCGAGCAGTTCGGCTAGCGTGGACAGCAGGTCGCGCAAGTCGCTAAGTGCCGCATCGACACCGGGCTGATCTTCCAGCTGCTGGAACGCGCCGCGCTGTGACAGCCCATCCATCGTCAGACGTAACTGGCGTACGGCATTCTGCAAGGCCTCGACCGGCTCCAGCATGAGGCCTATCGCGCCAGTGATGCCATTGCATTCGGCCAGCGCGTCCTGCGCCAGCTCGGTGAGCTGGCGTGCACTGATGCTCTGCGAAAAAAACTGGCCTGCAAGTTCGGGAATCTGATGGGCCTCGTCGAGAATGAAGGCCGCAGCACCGGGCAGGATTTCGCCAAAGCCTTCCTGCTTCAACGCAAGGTCGGCGAACAGCAGGTGATGATTCACCACGACGATTTCCGCTTCCTGCGCTTCGCGGCGTGCCTTGACCACGTGACAGTCTTCAAAGAACGGACACTCCACGCCAAGGCAGTTTTCCGGCGTGGAAGTGACCCGCGGCCACAGCGGCGATTCCTCCGGTACTTCGGCAAGCTCCATCCGGTCACCACGCCGCGTGCGTGCCGACCACGCGCGGATCGTCGCCAGCTGTGAAGCCTGCGTGCGATCGAAGGTGGCGCCCTCGCGCACGGTCTGGTCGAGCCGGTACAGGCAGAGATAATTGGCGCGGCCTTTCAACAGCGCTGTCTTCAAGCGCGCACCCAGCACCGAACGCACTTTCGGCAGATCGCGAAAATACAGCTGGTCCTGCAGCGCCTTGGTGCCGGTGGAAATGATCACCCGCTCGCCCGACAGTAGCGCCGGGACGAGATAAGCATAGGTTTTGCCGGTGCCGGTGCCGGCCTCGGCGATCAGCGTTTCGCGACCCGCAATGGCCTGCTGCACGGCGATGGCCATCGTCTGCTGCGCCTCGCGCGGCGCGAAGTTCGGCAGCTCGCGGGCGAACGGGCCGTCGGCACCAAGCAAGGCGCCGATGTCATCGTGTTCAATCATTCACGCAGTATCGCCCAGCACACCCATGCGGTGAAACGATAACCGCCGATGTGGGCTTCAATAGCGGGGCTGGCCTGGCTTGTGGCACTGCTGCACCCATTTGCGCGCGGTGACGGCGCCGGCCTGATCGTTCTGCTGCAGGCGGATCTCGACCACGGTCTGCCAGTTGCGCGCGCACAATGGGCCGAGCTTGGGACCAATCGACCACGACTGGTGCGCAAGCTTTTCGGCCATCGGGTAATCCTTCATACGTACCGCGATTTCGGCGCGATCCTGCAGCAGGTCCGGTGAGTTCGGGCTGAGCTTGATCGCCTGATCGAGCTTGCCGGCGGCGTCGGCATAACGACCAGCCTTCTCGTCCACCTGCGCCGCGTCCTGCAAACCGGCAACACCCGCGTCGCGCAACGGATTGACCGCGATCACCGACTGCTCACGATCGCCTGCGGCGCGGATCGAGGCCACCAAGTCATAGCTGGGAGGCGTGTAAGCCGGTGCGGTAGGCGTCGGAGCAGGCTCGAACAGGCTGCATGCGCCGAGCGATGCGGCGGCGAGCAAGAGAAGCAGAACAGAAGCACGCTTGGAAACAGGCAACATGGTCAATTCCGGATCGGTGTGTCGGTGGTGCTTGGATTGGGTGCATTGGGCTGTGCGCTGCCGGCAGCAGCAGGCTGCTCGCCGCCACCAAACAGACTCTTTACACCTTGCCAGAAACAGCCCTCGGTGTCCGCAGGCAAGCTACCCGACACCACCTCGAACTGCCGCGCGCCCTGGCACGATGGCTGGGTCGGTTTGCCATCGGCTGGATTGATCCAGGCCAGCTCCAGCCCCGGTGCCGGCGTGGTCGACAACGGCTTGGTCGGCAATTTGGCGAACAACTCGCGCCAGGCGCGCAGAGCACCAGTCGCACCAAACAGCACGGTCGGCTTGTTGTCGTCGCGGCCCATCCAGAACACCGCCAGATGCTGACCGGTATAGCCGGCGAACCAGCTGTCGCGCATGTCGTTGCTGGTACCGGTTTTGCCGGCCGCATCCAGTCGCGCGAGGTCGGAATCGCCGATCGAATGCGCCGTGCCGAACAGGGTGACTTGCTGCAACGCCCAGGTGATCAGGCGCACCGCATTCTGGTACTCACCTTCGCCCGCCTGTACCTGATAGCGCTTGATGGTCTGACCGTTGCCATTGACCACACCGCGCACTGCGACCAGCGGCAGCGCATGCCCATCGGCAGCCAGGTATTGATACATCTGCGCGACCTGCAGCGGTGCGAGATCCAGTGCACCGATCAGCAGCGACGGACTCGGGCTTACGTTTTCCAGACCGAACGATTTCAGGAATGCCTGGATACGCGGCAAGCCCACCGCAAGGCCGAGATGGATGGTGGCCAGGTTCCACGAATGCGCCAGCGCATCGACCATCGGCAGTTGGCCGTGGCTCTGATTGTCGTCGTTGTGCGGCTCCCAGTAACTGCCATCGGGCTGGCGCAGGCTGACCGGACTGTCGTCGAGCAGGGTCGACAGGTTCCAGCGCTCGGGCTGGGTCAACGCCACCAGATAGACGAACGGCTTGACCAGCGACCCAATCGGACGTCGCGCATCGATCGCGCGATTGAAGCCTTGCTCGCCCGGCGTGCGGCTGCCAACGACGGCGAGTACGCTGCCGGTCGGCGCATCGGTAACCACGCCGGCTGCCTGTACCTCGTTCGCACGCTTGCCCAGGCCCTTCAGCGCTGTGGTTATCGCCTGCTCGGTGTAGAGCTGTGCGGTAGGATCAAGCGTGGTGAAGATCGACAGATTGCCATCACGCAGCGACTGCTCGTCGAAGTCAGTCGTGATCTGCGAACGCACCAACTCCATGAAGGCCGGAAAACGATTGTGCGGCAGCTGGCCGTCATTGATCACGCCCAGCGGTGAGGCCTGCGCCGCATTGGTCTGCGCGGCAGTCAGCAGGCCGGTATTGGCAAACTCCTGGATCACCAGATTGCGCCGCGCCAGTGCCCGATCGGGGGCGCGGCGAGGGTCGTAATAGCTCGGCCCCTTGACCATGCCGACCAGCAAGGCGATTTCCTGTGGGCGCAGATCTTCCATCCGACGACCGAAGTAGAACTCCGCCGCAGCCGCGAAACCGTGCACCGCCTGATCGCCCTGCTGACCGAGGAAAACGTCGTTGACGTAGGCCTCGAGAATCCGCCCCTTGCTGTAGTGCGCCTCGAGTAACAGCGACATCAGCGCTTCGTTGAATTTGCGGGTGAAATTTTGATCGCGCGTGAGGAACAGATTACGCACCAGCTGCTGAGTCAGCGTTGAGCCACCCTGCACGGTATGACCGGCGCGCAAGTTGGCGAACGAGGCACGCAGGATCGCACCGAAATCGATACCGATGTGATGCTTGAAGTCGCGATCCTCGACCGCCTGCAAGCCACTGAGCAGCAGCGGCGGCACATCGGCCAGACGCACAAAACGACGCTCTTCCTGCTTGGCGCCGTAAAGCGTGGCGATACGCGCCGGATCCAGATGCGTAAGCGGAATCGCATTATTGCTCGCCGCATCCCTGACCTGCTGCACGGTGCCGTTGCCCAGCGTGACCTCGATCCGCTTGGGCAGCTCGCCGCCGTCGGGGCCAGCATAGCCACGCGAGGAAATGGTGTAGGTCGTACCCCGCTTCACCCAGCTGCCAACGATGTCGCCATTCCCGTCGTGGCTGTAGCCGGAAAAAGTCAGCTCCAGCTCCAGTGCAGCGGACGTCATTGGTGTACCCGCCGCCAGTGCCAGCGGCCGCGCATAGACGCGTGTAGGTACGGCGAAAACCAGATCGTTGAAGCGATCCTGCACGCGTTTGTTGAGGATCAGCGTGTACGGCAGCACGAAGCCGAACAGCAGGCCCATGCCAATCCAGAAAGGGATGCGCACCCAGGGCCAGCAACTGCGCGCGAACGAACCAAGACGAGTCAGAAAAGGCAACGTGGGGAAATCCTATCGAACAAGTGGGTCGATCATAGAGCCTGCTTCCCGGCGCGCCCATGAACGCAGCGGCCGCTTTCGAGGCGATTCGCGGGCAATCAAGCGCAGGCAACCAACGCGAGCCATGAAATTCCGGCGCATACGGCTCGGTCGACGCTATGCAGACTTAAAAATGGGCAGGCACCCATGACGAGGCCTCGGGGTGGAACGGCCGCGGATTGATGCCGAGCAATCGCTGCAATTCGCCATTGTCGGCTATCAGATCGGCATCGAGCCGGTGCAACGGGCCGCGCAATCGCGGCACGCCATGTCGGCCCAGGCGCAACAGCCACGCCGGCAGCGGCAGCGGCAGCGTGGCGCAAGGCAGGCTGCGATGGACGCGCGCAAACATCTCGCCGGCGGTCAGTCGTTCACCGCCGCCGATCGGCAAAATACGGCCGACTGACGCGGGACAATCCAGCGCCGCCAGCACGGCCTGCGCGATATCGTCGGCGTGCACCGGCTGGCGCAAACCGCGACCGGATGGCAATGGAAACAGCCGCAGGCGCATGGCCCGACGCGCCATCGGCGTCAGGCTCTTGTCCATGCCGGCGCCATAAATGAGCGTGGGTCGCAGCACCGTCCAGCTGCAACCATGACGGGCGCAGGCGGAGGCCAACGCCGCTTCGCCATCACGCAGCTGGCGGGATATTTCGCGCTCGGCAGGCACGCTGGAATCGCGCTTGGTTTCGGCACTCATCGAGCTGGTGGCGATTACTCGTGGCGCACCCGACAGCGATTCACTCGCCAGCCACTCGGCCAATGCCAGCAGTGGACCGAAGCTGACGATGGCCGATAGCGGTGGCAGCTCCGGCATGGCATCGGGCAAATGGCCAAGACGCCATTGCACCTCGGAAGGCATGCTTGGTGGGTGTCGGCTCACTGCGATGACCGGTTCGCCACATGTCAGCAAACGCGGCAGCAGGAAGTGACCGATCTGGCTGCTTCCCCCGAGGACCAATACGGTCAAAGCGAATTCCTTAGAGCCTGTTCACGATCTCCACGTGGCCCGCGCCGGGATCGGTTTGCGCGCAGGCCAAGGAAGAAGGAGGGAGTGTACGTCGGTACACGACCGAGTGATGACGCTGGCATGGGGGCAAACCGACCCGGCCCGAAGGGTTGCGTCGTGGCGACCGCCACGGCACAACGCGGGCTACGTGGAGATCGTGAACAGGCTCTTGTGCCTTGAACGAGCCTCATGCCACGCTCAAGGGCTGCTCTGCAGTCGCGCGGCAAGATCGAGTACGCGTGGCTGGTTGGGCGACAGCTTGCGCGCGCGATCAAGCGATTGGGCAGCACCGATGCGATCGCCTGAACTCAATTGCTGCTCGGCCTGATCCAGCCATGCGCCGGCGAGTCGATCGCTCAGCGCGCTCTGCGAGGCCTCGCCAGGCGCCAGCTCAGAGAGATTCTGAAGCATATCGCTGGCCTGCCCCAGATTGCCGTTGGACAAAGCCTGATTAAACTGCTTTTCCACCTGCACCGGCAATGTCTGCAAACCCTGCAGCGCGGCAGCATTGCTGCCATCGATGACCAGCGCGTTGCGGTACAGATCGTAGGCGCTGTTGCCTGGCGGCAACATGATGTCACCACGTGCCGCAGCGACCTGCGCGCGCTGCACCAGCCGCGCGACCGTAGCGCTCTGTTGCGGCGACAGCACGACCGGGGCGGAGGGTTGTACTGAATCGTCCGCTTGCGAATTCGGATCGCCGGCGGGTGATGCCGCGCCCTGGGCTGGTGTGCTGTTGAGACGCGCGCGCGCGGCAGCAAGGTCGGCCGATTTCGGCGCCAGTGCGGCGGCCTGATCAAGCAGCTGCGCCGCCTGTCCGGTGTCGCCGGCATCGATCGCCGCGCTGGCCTGCACGGTCAGCGCCTGCGCCACCTTGCCGAGGCCGGCCCGGGCATCGGCATTGTCTGGATCGATCGCCAGCGCGGCCTTGAAGTGACTCAACGCGGTGTCGTCTCCCTGGCCCACAATGCGGCCGGCACGAAAAGCGTCCATACCCTGCTTGAGCTCGGCATCGAGTGCGCCATCGTCCTGCTTGCGCGTCTGCGCCTGCTGCGCGCGCAGTGCCGGCAGCGCACCGTTGTTCGGCTGCAGCGCGGCCAGTTCCTCGACCGTGGCATTGGCGGTGGTGCTGTCATTGGCGTCGAACGCCTTGTGCGCCTGCACCGCCAGCGCGTCACCGACCTGATCCAGCCCATGCGCGGCGACCGCATTGTTCGGGTCGGCCTGCAGCATCTGCTTGTAGAGCGCGCCGGCGCCGTGCGGGCCTTCGAGCTTGCCGTCGGCCAGCGCCTGCTGCGCCTGATCAACGAGGTCGACCGTTTTGACCTGCGATGAACCCTGCGCCGCACGCGCCTGGGCGATCTGGGCATCGAGCCGATCGACATCGGTACCGCCGCCGAGCAGATCACGAGCCGATGCGGCCTGCTGCGCAGCCTGATCGAGATGGCCGGCCTGCAACGCGGCATCCGCCTGCGCCAGCTCGGCCTGACCCACTTGGCGCAGCCCATCGGCAGCGCGATCGTTATCCGGCTGCAGCGCCACGGCCGCCTGGAAAAGTTCACGCGCACTAGTGCCATCCTGGCCGTCCAGATGTCCAGCCTGCAGTGCCTGCTGCGCACGACTCAGCACGTCATTGAGTTCGGTGTTCGGCAGCTTTCCACGCAGCCAGCCCTGGTTGAGCCATGCGGTGGCGATCACCGCGATCAGCACGAGCAACAGCACTGGCAGGAGCCAGCCGCGTTTACTCCCGGCTGGTTTTTTGCGGGGCGGCTGCGATGGCATCCCTGGTCGCCCGTTTCGCGCTTCGACGTTGACTTGCGGCAGGCCATCGCTGGACGGAGCACGCGGCGAATCCAGATGATCGATATCACCAAGCGTGGGCTCGGTGCGACGATGGGGATCCGCTTCGTGCTGGTCTCGACGTCCGCTCATGATTCCGGGGCTTCAGGGCAATGGCCGCAGCTTAACATCGGGCTGCCGGCGCGCTTCAGGTCGCAAAGTCGCGCGTTCAGCTTGGGGCGCAAGGGTTTCCGGCGCGCGGCGTCTGCGAAGTCCGCGCGATCGACGCGAGTGCATCGCTCACGCCACACCGACGCGTCGCGCATCGAGCACGTTGGGCAGCACGGTCAGCTTGCTGAGCAAGGTCGACAATTGTTCGAAATCGCGCACACGCAGGGTGTAGCGCATTTCCACTTCGCCGGTGCGTGCAAACAGACGGCTGGACGAGGCGATGATATGGGCGCTAGTGTTGCTGATGATCCCGGTCACGTCTTTCTGCAAACCCTTGCGATCGTAGCCACGCACTTCGATGTCGATCTCGTAGGCCTGGTTGGCGGCATTGCCCCAGGTCACCTCGATCACCCGATCCGGATCAGTGCGCATCAGCCGCGCCAGGCTGACGCAGTCCGCGCGATGCACGGACACGCCACGCCCCTTGGTGACGAAGCCACGCACCGCGTCGCCCGGCAATGGCTGGCAGCAGCGCGCCAGCGTGGTCAGCAGGTTGCCAATGCCCTCGATGCTGAGCGCGCTGTGATCCAGCGATGCCGGGCGCGCGACGTAAGCCGGCGCCGGCGCAGCCGGTGCGGCCGGCGGCTGCGCCGCTTCCTGCAGCACGCGCGAGATCTGGCCGGGCACGAGTTCACCCAACGCCAGCGCGACCAGCAGCTCCTCATGATTCTTCAGATGAAAATGCGCCGGCAGTTTGGCCACATCCATGCTGGGCAGTGCCAGTCGCTTCAGTTCGCGCTCGAACATCGTGCGGCCCACCGCGACATTGGCATCGTGAGCGATCCGCCGGAACCACGCGCGCACCTTGTCCTTGGCCCGTGCCGTGGTGAGGTAACCGTGGTGCGGCGACAACCAGTCGCGGCTCGGCTCACCCAGCTTGGTGGTGAGAATCTCCACCCGGTCGCCGCTCTGCGGCTGGAAAGTCAGCGGCACGATGCGGCCGTTGACCTTGGCGCCGCGGCAGCGATGACCGACCTCGGTATGTACGAGGTAGGCAAAATCCAGCACCGTCGCGCCGTGCGCCAGATCGAAAATTTCGCCCTTTGGCGTCAGCAGGTAGACACGATCTTCCAGTAGTTCGCTGTGCAGATCGGCGGCCAGCGCGCTGTCGTCCTCGCCACGCGGTTCAAGCAGCTTGCGCATCCAGGCGATCTTCGCCTCGAACTCGACGTCGCTGCTCCCGCCCTCCTTGTAGCGCCAGTGCGCGGCCACACCCAGCTCGTTGGCGTGATGCATCTCGTGGGTGCGGATCTGCACTTCCAGCGTCTTGCCCGACGGACCGAGTACGGCCGTGTGCAGGGAGCGGTAGCCGTTGGCCTTGGGTCGCGCGATGTAATCATCGAACTCGCCCGGCAGATGCGGCCAGCGCGCATGCACAAGACCCAACGCGGCATAACAATCAGCGACGCTGTCGACCAGGATGCGCACGGCGCGGATGTCGTACAGATCGGAAAAATCCAGCGCTTTGCGCTGCATTTTTTTCCAGATCGAGTAGATGTGCTTGGGACGCCCTGCCAGTTCCGCACGAATGCCGTTGGTCTCCAGCGTCTGGCCAAGTTCGGTCAACACCTCGCGAATAAACAACTCGCGATCGCCGCGACGCTCATCGAGCAGTTTCGCGATGCGTCGGTAGACGTCCGGCTGCAGAAAACGGAAGGCCAGATCCTCCAGCTCCCATTTTAGTTGCCAGATGCCGAGCCGGTTGGCCAGCGGCGCGTGGATATCACGGGTCAAACGCGCCAGTGCTGTGCTCTGCTCACCCGGCAGCGAGATGGCGGCGCGCATCCTGGCCAGCTGCCGCGCCAGCAATACAAACACCACGCGAAGGTCGCGCACGATCGCAAGAAGCAATCGACGCAAACCTTCCGTCGCTGCATCCGGCGCGTGCTGGGCATGCAATGCCCACACCTGTTCGGCGGCCTGCTGGCCATCCACCAGCCGCTTCAATTCTGCCGGAAGCGTCGCGCTTTGCGTCCTCCAGACATCGGGGGTGACCCGCGCCAGCTCAAACCATAATGCCGCCGCCTGGGTCTGGGCGTCGCAACCCAGCAGCTCCAGCAAATCCAGCACGTCACAGCATTCGGCCTCGGGCAGGCGCTGCTGAGCACAGGCCTCCAGCGCAGCCACCATCACCGGCGGCAGCACGCCGGCGCGATCGCGCCATTGCTGCAAGCTGGAAGATTTGACGGCTGGAGGCACGAGAGAAATGGTCCTTGAACAGGTGACCATATTAGCTGCTGGCCGGGTCGATTCACGGCTATCTGGGCAGGCACCCAGACTCCGGCAATGGCAATGCTTGGCTTCGGAGCGGCTTACCGCGCAGAATCGCGCATCGGCTTCCCGTAATCGCTCCGATTATCTCGTCCACGCTTGCCCGCTATCCAAGGACCCATCCCATGATGATTCGCTTGCGCTACTCACTCCTTTCGGCCGCCATCGCCCTGTGTTGCCTGTCTGCGCAGGCCCAACAGACCGACGGCCTGCAACAGCGCATGACCGGCGACGAGTTCAAGGCCGCCGGACTCGACAAGCTTTCACCGCAGGAGCTGCAGAGCCTCGACAGCTGGTTGAGCACGCATGCCAAGGTGACTACTCGTATCGTCACTGAGACCGGCAAGCCGGTGTTCTA
>Ga0302228_10001150_pt1 | contig 19944 bp, 13 predicted proteins | sample II_Palsa_N1_2_FD_193519 | JGI IMG/M metagenome (GOLD analysis project Ga0302228, IMG submission 193519) | Peat permafrost microbial communities from Stordalen Mire near Abisko, Sweden - II_Palsa_N1_2 | ecosystem: Environmental > Terrestrial > Soil > Palsa > Peat permafrost | place: Sweden...
TGTGCGAGCTTCAGCAAGGTCGATGTCCGTCAACACAAACCCTTTGTCGTCGAGCGACACGCCGCATGTCTTGAGCCAGTTGGTATTCGGTTCGGCGCCGACGAATACGAACAGATGACGTGCTGTCATGCTGCCTTGCATGCCTCCGGCGCCGCGATAGTGGACGCGTTCGAGATGCGCATCCCCCTCAAGCGCGGTTAGTTCGGTGCGCGTATGAAGTGTCACGTTGGAGAGCGATGTGACACGTTCGATCAGGTAGTGCGACATGCTGTTCTCGAGGCTCGGGCCGCGAATGAACATATGCACGTGCTCGACTTGCGATGCCAGAAACACCGCCGCCTGTCCCGCCGAGTTGCCCCCGCCAACCAGCAGCACCGGTTCCTTGCCGCATAGCCTCGTCTCGATTGGTGTCGCCCAGTAGTAGACGCCGCAGCGCTCGAAACGCGCGAGGTCCGCGACGTCCGGTCGCCGATACTCTGCGCCGGTGGCGATGACCACCGTACGCGCGGTGACGCGGCGGGCATCGGTCAGCTCCACAACAGGCGGTTGCCGGTCGCAAAACAGGGCCTGGACCTCGCACGGGATGCCGATATGCGCGCCGAATTTCTGTGCCTGGATAAAGGCGCGGCCGGCCAGCGCCTGACCCGTGATGCCGGTGGGAAAGCCCAGATAGTTCTCGATGCGCGCGCTTGTGCCGGCCTGGCCACCGGGCGCACGGCAGTCGAGCACCGCGACCGACAGCCCTTCGGATGCCGCGTAGACGGCCGCCGCCAGTCCGGCCGGGCCGGCGCCGACGATCGCCACATCGTAAAGGTGGGTCGGATCGAACTCGGGGATCAGTCCGAGACAGGAGGCAAGCTGTCCCTCGTTAGGGTTTCGCAGCACCGTGCCGTTTGGACAAAAGACGAGCGGGAAGTCTTCGGGCTGCGGCGTCAGGCGCTCGAGTTGCGCGATGGCTTCGGCGTCGTGCTGGGAGTCGAGCACGATATTCGGAAAGGAGTTACGGCGCAGGAAATTCTGCAAGGCGAGCAGTCGCGGATGACCGGAATCGCCGACAAGCACGGCGCCGTGTCCGCGGTCGATCACGAGAGTTCGGCGCAGAATTAGTGCGCGCATGATCTTTTCGCCGAGATCGGCTTCGCTGACCATCATGGCACTGAGCTGGTCGGGCTGTATCAGCAGGGCTTCGACGTCTTCGATCACATGCGCGTCGACAACCGCTGGCCTCTTCGAGAGCTGGGTGACGTCGGAGGTGAACTCCCCGCGTTGCCAGTAAGTGTGAACGGTGCGCACATGGCCCAGGCCGTCCCGGCCATCAATGCGGATCTTGCCCGACAGCAGGACGAATACGCCTGGGGAGATCTTTCCCGCCTGATAGAGCAATTCCCCTTTGGCGTGACGCGTCACGCTGGCAAAGCGCCGCAGCCTGTCGACTTCGGCGTCCGTGAGGACCGGAAACATCTGCTGATAACGCGGATGGTCGAGCACGCTCGGGTCTTCGACGATCGCGGGGTCGTCGATACGGCCCGCATTCTCCGCCGGTTGATCGTGAGGCTTGTCACCGCCCGGCGTTGACTCGTTGCTCATAGCGCTTGCTCCTTCAGCGACTGATCGGCGCCGCCACTCGCCTGACTCGCGAGCGGGTCGACGTAATATCCTAGCCGATCTTCGACGTCCCCGCGCTCGTGGAGCCCAGGTGCGAGGAGAGCCTTGGTGCGCTCGCGACGGAATGCCGCGTCAATGGAGCCCATCCTGTCTGGCGTATGTCGATTCCCATCCACCGCCCAGCGCCTTGCATAGCGTGATCAGATTGGCGGCCGCGTTGGCCTGACTTTGCTCCAGGTCGCTCTGCGAATCGAGCAACTGTTTCTGCACGTTGAGCACGTTGAGGAAGTCGACCGCGCCTTCCTTATACCGTTGCCGTGCGATCGACAGGGCGTTCTGGTTCAGGCTCACGACTTTTTTCAGGCGATCGCGACGGCGCTGTTCCGCGTCGTAGACGACAAGCGCGTCGTCCACCTCCCGCCAGGCATCCAGAACGGTACGTTGATAGAGAATCGCCGCTTCCTGCTGTTGTGCCTCGCGCAAATGGAGTGTGCCCTTCAGACGTCCGCCTTCGAAGATGGGAAGCGTGATTGACGGTCCCACGACGTACTGGCCTGAGGCCCAGTTGGCGAGATTCGACAATTGCAGGCTCTGGAAGCCGGCGCTGCCGTTCAGCGAGATGCGTGGGTAAAAGTCAGCCTTCGCCATGCCGATCGACGCGGTCGCCGCGTGCAGTTGCGCCTCTGCCTTGCGGATGTCGGGGCGGCGTTGCACCAGTTCAGACGGAACCCCGATGGGCACCTGTTCAGGCAGTGCCGGCACATCGCGCGGATCGCCGAGCATCTGCTGCAGTTCACCCGGTTCCTTCGCCAGTAGCAGGCCGATCGCGTTGATCGTGGTCTTGCAACGCGATTCGAGCGTCGGGATCAGGGCTTCGATCGACTCAGCCTGTGCGGACGCGTTGTCCACGTCCAGATCCGTGGTGACGCCTTCATGCACTCGCTTTTCCGTGAGCGTCGTTGCGTCGCGGGCGATTTGCAGGTTCTGCCTTGCGATCTGCAGCAGGATCTGCGCATCGCGCAACTGAATGTAGTCTCGCGCCAGTTCGGCGCGCGCCGACAACAGCACGGAGTTGCGATCCTCATAGGAGGCATCGGACAAAGCGGTCGCGGCCTCGACACCGCGTCGGGCGCGGCCCCAGATATCGACTTCCCAGGAGGCATCGAAACCGAACTGGTAGAGGTTATAAGCCGGCGAGCCCGAAGGAGGCGGCGGTATCGCGGCCGCACCGAGCGGCGCGCTGCCCGACGCCGACTCCAGCGGACTTCCCGTCGGGCTGACGCCCAGCAGCCCCAGAATGCCGTTCGGACTTGCGCGCTCGCGGTTATAGGATGCGGCGGCGTCCAGCGTGGGATATTCATCTGCGCCCGCGATGCGTTGCTCCGCACGGCTTTGTCGCAAACGCGCCGATGCTGCCGCTACGTCGAGGTTCGTATCGGCCAGTTGTTGTTCGAGCGAGTCGAGCGTCGGGTCATTAAACAGCGTCCACCATTGCGGACCGAAGTCGGCTTCGACGGGTTTGCTGGATGCCTGCGCAGTCTGGGTACGGTTAAACACGTTAGGCGTAGTCGACTGCGGAGGTTTGAAGTTGGGGCCGACCATGCAACCCGTCATCGTGAAGCACGCCAGGATATACAGCGCCAGCTCACGGAATTCGCGCGCATTCATGGCGTGTCTGCTCCTGCGATCCGCGTATCGTCGCGCCTGTCGACGGCCACCTTCGCTTCGACCGACAGTCCTACGCTCAACGCGGACGCAGCCTGCTGTCCCGGGTCGATGGTGATCTTCACGGGCACGCGCTGGACGATCTTGGTGAAGTTGCCCGTTGCGTTGTCGGGCGCGATAGGCGCGAAGCTCAAACCAGTGCCCGGCGCAAGACTATTGACGTGACCGTGGATCACGACGCCTGGGAAGGTGTCGACCTGGATCCGCACGCTCTGGCCGGGGCGCATGTGGGTGAGCTGATTTTCCTGGAAGTTGGCGACGACATAGGCTTCCGAAAGCGGAACGATCGCGAGCAGTGGCTCGCCCACTGTGACGTACGCGCCGACCCGCACCGAGCGTCGTCCCACTTTGCCGTCGACGGGCGCGTGGATCTCCGTATAGGACAGGTTGAGTTTGGCCTGCTCGAGTTCGGCCTCGGACTGAGCCAAAGCGCCTGCCGCCTTGGCGCGCTCGGTACGCAGAATGTCGAGGTTCTGCTCAGTCGTAACGAGTGCGGCCTGGTCGTGGGCCTGCTGCGCGAGTCCCTCGGCGAGCGAGCTCGAAGCATGCTGTTGCTCTTGCGTGGTTCCCGCACCCGACACCGAAAGGTTCTGGTAGCGCGTGGCGTCCTGTCGCGCGAACTCGATCGCCGCGTCATCCGAGCGTAGCGTGGCCCGCGCCTGGTCGACCAGTGAGGGCTGCTGTGTGATCTCGGCGTCGTAGTTCGCAACCGATGCTTTGCCTGCCTCGACGTTGGCTTGTGCACTTGCCAGGGAGGCGCGGAAATCGCGGTCGTCTATGCGCACCAGCAACTGCCCGGTTTTTACCTGCTGGTTGTCCTCGACGAGTACCTCCGAAAGCTGACCGGGGATGCGCGGCGCGACCAGCGTGAAATCGGCCACGACATAGGCGTCGTTAGTGGTCTCGCTGTGTGAGTCGGCAAACAACGCCACGCAAGCCCATATAACGAGGCCAACTATGACGACGCAGCCGACAAGACCCAGGATTTTGAGTCGAGATGAGGAGGTGGTTGACATAGGTTATCGTTGCTCAATGGGACGGGGGTGGCGTGGTGCTCCACGGCGGATAGATCCGCACGGGCAAAAACGGAATGACAAGAAGAAGGGCGACGGCGATACCCGCCATCACGAGATAGAGATCGGCCGACGTCAGTACCTCCGCCTGCTCGTGAATCCGCTGAGCGAGTTCTCCAAGACCATGGCCTGATTCGAAGTTTTGACCGCTGGCAAACGGGTTGTTGCCCAGCCGTTCCACCAGCGGGGTATTGCCCAGACGGTCCACCAGCATGCTCGAATGAAAATGCTCGCGCGCGGTGCCTACCCCTTCGAGAATCGCGGTGGCCACAGCGGCCGAAAATGTTTTGACCGTGTTGAACATGGCCGAAGCGAACGGCCCTTCCGTTGGCGGAAGGCCTGTCGTCACACCCATCAGGATTCCTATGATCACCATCGGTTGCGCGAGGATCTGTAACGACTGAAGCCAGTAAAAGTTCTCGCGAACCCACTCGGAGTCCATATAACTTCCCATCAGGCAGGTGGTGACCATCAGGCAAAGTCCAACAGCCATGACCCACCGGTGGTCGATCTGCCGCAGGTTCAGCAGGGCGGCGGTCAGAGGAAGCGATATCAGCAGGGGAATGGCAATCAGCAAAAACAGCCGCGTGGATTGTAGCGGCCTGTAATCGTGAATATGCGCCAGAAACTGGCTGGGTATGGCGGCGACGCCAACCAGCAGCACCACTGCGCCTGCCAGCGTCAGCAGCCCGTGCGCGAAATTCCTGCGGCGAAGCAACCTGAGCCCGAAAAACGGCAGGGGATGAAACCACTCGTTGATCAGGAATGCCACCAGCAAAGGCGTCCCGACTCCGAACATCACGCAGATAAACGTGGAATTCAGCCAGTCCAGGCGATCGGCCTGCAGAAGCCCAATGACGAGCATGACCACAGCGGGATACCCCAGCAAGACGCCGCGCCAGTTAAATAAACGGAACCGTTCGAGTTTGGTGGGATCCGAAGGAAGTCCCATGTAGATGGCCAGGCAGCTTATTAAGCCAAGCGGGACGATTTGCCAGAACGCCATTTGCCAGCCGACATATTCTGTCCATAGCGCCGTGAGAGGCGTGCTGAGCGCAGGTCCAAAAGTCGCAGTCAGCGCGTAACCGGCGAGTCCATATAACTTGATTTTCGGGGGGAGGTATCGAAGCGCGACGATGATCAGCATCGGTGGCAGACATCCACCGGCTATCCCCTGGAGTACGCGTAACACGTAGAGGCTAGGCAGGTTCGGTGCGAGGGGACTAAGGAATCCCAGCAACATTACGGCCAGCACCGCGCTGATCGTAAATCGCTTCAGCGTGAACGTGATCCCGAACCACGGAGCGAACACCATCGTGGCGACGTTCGTCGCCTCGAAGAGAGCCGTCACCCAGGTCCCATCGTCATTCCCAATCGAGAGCGCGCCGCGAATATCTTCCAGGCCCACTTCGGTGACGTCTTCGTTCAGTATGGCCAGGAGCGACGCCAGCAGCATGCCGAGCAGGCCGATAGCAAGGCGAAGTGGCAGTTCGGGTTCTTTGGGCGCTTGCTGCACAGGAGTTGCTGTTTCCTGCGCGGAAACCGGCGCCGGCGTCGGTGCCGGGTTCGGTGCTGGCGTTCCGGTGGTCCCTGGCTTGGCGGTGGTCATAAGAGTCCGCGAGGCTACTAGTGTTTAGCGGGGCGCTGGAATGGGAAGGCTTCCCCGCTGACGCGCAATGGATTGAGGTCATTCTAGGAGACAGGTCCGCTTCTTGCAGCCAACAAAGTTCGCGTAGCAGTCCATTCCATTCACAAATCCAGCTAGACGGCGCGCCCGCCACCGGGACCGCGCGCCTGCCTGGAAACAGTCCTTTTCCGTTGGCTCAACAGACGGCGTGCGCGCATCAGCAAGCATAACTGGGAATGCGTACAATCGATGCGCGCACGCACCGGTGCCGATGAGTCGGTAGGTGTGCTGCCTTATTCAAGCGTTGTTGACTGGAGAAACGACAAGTGAAATTCTCAGTGAAAAATGAAATCCGCTCAGACGATGTTTCAACGATTGAGCATGCGATGAAGAGCGTCGATTCCGACGCGAAGGTGAGCATCGACATCGACGCACACATGGTGAGTGTCGATTCATGGCTGATGCCTGAAGAGTTTCTTGTCGCTTTCGACGACGAGAACCTGGATGTGATCATCGTCGAAAGCTAGCCGATTCCGCGCCGCGACTGCTGCACGCGCAAGCCTTGTCGCGACGTGGCCCAAATCTCATCGCAATTGGCCAGGCACGGCACCATCCACGTGTTTCAGTTGCCGTGCCGGCATCTATCCTTTATGTCATCAATTCGGCTAATCGAGGATAGATTCATCATGCTGATGCAAAAACTTCAAAGCTCTTTCCTGTTCGGGGGAAACGCCCCGTATATCGAAGAGCAATACGAACTGTACCTGGCTGACCCGGCTTCGGTCGAGGACGAATGGCGCGCCTACTTCGACGCGTTGCGTGAAACCCCCGCCATCGACGGCAGCGACCGCGATGACGAACCGCACGCGCCTGTCGTGTCCACCTTCGTCGATCTGGCCAAACGCCCGCGTGCCACCGTGATGGTGCGCGACGATGGCCTTGCGATCGCCAGAAAACAGGTGGCGGTGCAGTCGTTGATTGCCGCGTTCCGCATGGTCGGCACGCGCAAGGCCAATCTGGACCCGCTGATGTGGACTTTGCCGCAGCCTCTGGTCGAACTCACACCGGCGTTCTATGGCTTGAGCGCGGCAGATATGGCGACGCGATTCAGCACGGCCGACACGTTCCTCTTTGATGACGACGAAGACGCAACCTTGCGCGACATCGTCTCTGCGCTCGAACAGACCTATACCGGCACGCTGGGCGCCGAGTTCATGCATCTGACCGATGCGAACCAGCGGCGCTGGTGGCAGATGAGGCTTGAGTCCACGCGTGCGAAGCCTGCGTTTTCAGTCGCGGAGAAAAAGCGGATTCTCGAGCGTCTGACGGCCGCCGAAGGGCTGGAGAGGTATCTGCACACCCGCTATGTCGGACAAAAGCGTTTCTCGCTGGAAGGCGGGGAATCGTTGATCGTGCTGCTGGACGAACTGGTCCGCTATGGCGCGTCGAAGAAGGTCGGCACCGTGATCATGGGCATGGCGCACCGCGGTCGTTTGAACGTGCTGGTGAACACTGCCGGCAAGCCGGCGCGAGCGCTCTTCAATGAGTTCGACGGCAAGGCCGGCGACCTTCTTCCGGAAGGCGACGTCAAGTACCACAAGGGCTTCAGCAGCGTCACAGAGACGAGCGACGGGCCGGTCGAGGTTGTGCTTGCCTTCAATCCCTCACATCTGGAAATCGTCAACCCGGTGGTGCAGGGCATGGCACGCGCCAAAGGGGATGCCTCGAGCGCAGGAGACGGGAGTGACGTGCTGCCCGTCGAAATTCATGGCGACTCGGCTATTTCCGGACAAGGCGTCGTGATGGAGACGTTGAACCTTTCGTACACTCGCGGGCACGGTACGGGCGGGACGGTCCACATCGTCGTTAACAATCAGGTCGGGTTTACGACTTCGGACCCGCGCGATACCCGTTCATCCTTCTACACCACGGACATCGCTAAGATGATCGAGGCGCCCGTTCTGCACGTCAACGGCGACGACCCGGAAGCGGTTGCCATGGCGGTACGGCTTGCGCTCGACTATCGCACGGCCTTCAGACGCAGCGTAGTGATCGATCTGGTTTGCTTCCGCAAGTACGGGCACCAGGAACAGGACACGCCCGCCATCACGCAGCCTCTCATGTACCGCGCGATTGCCAGCCATCCGGGCACGCGGACTGTGTATGCGCAACAGTTGATGAAGGAAGGCGTGGTGACGTCCGTACAGGTCGACGAGTATGTCGCCGCAGCCCGCGACGGTCTGGAGCGTGCACACAGCAGCGAGGCGCCCGAGGCGCCCGCTCAGTCACAGGACATGCCGCCATGGCCGCTGTTTCTCGACAACTATTCCGGCCCCGTCACCTATGGGCCGGCACGGCCCGCGCGGGTACGGGCTCTCGCGCAGCAGATATCGACCGTGCCGGACGGTTATGAACTCCATCCGCTGGTGGGCAAGGTGATGGCCGCACGCCGCGAGATGGCGGCCGAAAAGAAGCCGCTCGACTGGGGGATGGGCGAGCACCTGGCATTCGCCTCGTTGCTCGAGGCGGGCGTCGATGTCCGGGTGAGCGGGCAGGACAGCGCGCGGGGAACGTTCAGTCACCGGCACGCCGTTTTGCACAATCAAAAACGGACGAGCCGGTCGGACGGCGTGTACATCCCGCTCGATCACGTGAATGACATTGGCCTGGGGCGAGGCCGGTTTACCGTGACCAACTCCATTCTGTCGGAGGCGGCGGTACTGGGCTTCGAATACGGCTACTCGACAGTGAACCGCAACGCGCTCGTTATCTGGGAGGCCCAGTACGGGGACTTCGCGAACGGCGCGCAGGTTGTGATCGACCAGTTCATCGCAGCAGGTGCGGCGAAGTGGGGGCAGCTCAGTGGTTTGACGCTGTTCCTGCCACACGGGCAGGATGGGCAAGGACCGGAACACGCGTCGGCGAGGCTCGAACGATACCTGCAACTGTGTGCGCAGGAGAACATGCGGGTTGTCCAACCGACAACGCCTGCACAACTGTTCCATTTGCTGAGGATGCAAGCCACGGTCTTCGATCGCCGGCCGCTCGTGGTGATGACACCCAAGTCGCTACTGCGTCATCCGGAAGCGGTAAGCGCGTTCGACGATCTGGCCACGGGCGCGTTCCGTGAGATCCTGGGCGACACGCAGGTTGAGCCGTCGCGGGAGTCGCGCGTTGAGCGCGTCATCGTATCTTCAGGTAAGGTGTATTTCGAACTGCTCGAACGTCGCCGCACGTCTGGCGCTGCCGATACACCGCTGATCCGCATGGAACAGATGTATCCGTTCCCGGCACAGCAACTGGCTACGGAGTTGGCGCGCTATCCGAACCTGAAGAACGTGGTGTGGGCTCAGGAGGAAGCGCGCAACCAGGGTGCATGGAGCTTTGTCGAGCCCCAGTTGCGTGAGATGCTGCCTGCGGGCGCGCAACTGAAATATGCCGGGCCGTCCGCATCCGCATCGACCGCGCCCGGTTACCACTCGGCGTACGTGGCGAGACAGGCGGCCGTTATTTCGAGCGCATTCGTGCAGTAACGGCGCATGCGTATCGCGATGAGGCTGTAGGGAGGATTTCAGCCGCTTGGGCACGAATAACGCGCCCGGGCGGCGATCCTTGATGGTGTTGGAAAGTGGTGCGCGGCAGTCGCATCGTATTGGCCCAGATGCAGCCTATCTTGGCCCATAGACAGCCTTCTTCCGCGCCCGCGCAGCTTCAATCGTTGTCAGAATGGACAGAAGCATTTCTCACGATTCTTCCAGAAGCACATCAAAAGGGTGCTAGATGGGCGGTGCTTTGAACGGAGAACCCGTCAAAGCAATCATCCATAAGCTGGTACGGAACATATGCTGTTCTCGAGTTGGAAGGGAAATCGTCCTTTGATTTTGGCCGCTGAGTTTGTCAGCGCCCGTTTCCATGCGAGCCAGCCATGACCCGAAACCCGAAAACTGCTTTAAAAGTCCTCCCGAAACCACCGCTTGCCGGTGAATCGATGTCGGGTGCCGACATCATCTTGCGCGTACTCAGCGAGCAGGGCGTCGACACCGTATTCGGTTATAGCGGCGGCGCAATCTTGCCGACGTACGACGCTGTGTTTCGGTTCAATGAAATGCACAAGGACACGCCCGAGCGCCAGATCAACCTCGTGGTACCCGCCAACGAACAGACCGCCGGCTTCATGGCCGCGGGTTATGCACGCGCGAGCGGAAAAGTTGGCGTATTCATGGTGACGTCGGGCCCTGGGGCGACCAACGCGGTGACGCCGATCGCCGACTGTAACGGCGATTCGGTCCCGGTCGTGCTCATCAGCGGGCAGGTACCGCGTGCCGCGATCGGCAGTGATGCTTTCCAGGAAGCGCCGGTCTTCAACATCATGTCGGCGTGCGCCAAGCAGGTGTTTCTGGTTACCGACCCGGAAAAGCTGGAACAGACCCTGCGGACTGCATTCGAAGTCGCTCGCACCGGCCGTCCCGGCCCGGTTGTCGTGGATGTGCCGAAGGACATCCAGAACTGGATAGGCACCTACCAGGGGCACGGTACATTGGAGTTTCGCGGCTACTCCGACCGTCTTCGCAAGGTGGCCAAAGGCGCGCTTCTCGAAGAGGACAAGCGCAGCGAATTCTTTGATCTGCTAGCGCAGAGTAAGCGGCCGCTGCTGTATGTCGGCGGCGGCATCATTACGGCCGGCGCGACGGCAGAGTTGAATCAGTTTGCAGAGCGCTATCGCATCCCCGTGGTGAACACGTTGATGGGTCTCGGCTCAATCTCCGTGAAACACGAACTGGGGCTGGGCATGCTGGGCATGCACGGCACAGCCTGTGCGAACTACGCAGTGGAAGATTGTGACTTCCTGATCGCGGTGGGTGCCCGGTTCGATGACCGCGTTGCCGGTGGCCGTCCTCACGCATTTGCGCCGGGCGCGCAGCATGTCGCGCACATCGACATTGATGAGGCGGAGATCAACAAGGTTAAACAGGCGGACTGGACGCACGTGGGCGACGCAAAGGAAACCTTAATATCGCTGATGAAGCACGATTCAGCGGTGCAGGCTCCTTCGGACTGGCTCGAGCATATCAAGGAACTGAAGCGGGTCTACGGTATGAACTACGACCGGAACAGCCCGCTGATTCAGCCGCAGCGCGTGGTCGAAAAGCTCAGTGAAATTACCGGCGGACGGGCCATCGTCACGACCGGCGTCGGCCAGCACCAGATGTGGGCCGCGCAATTTTTCGACTTCGTCGAGCCGCGCAGCTTTCTGACCTCGGGCAGTATGGGGACGATGGGCTTCGGACTGCCCGCTGCAATCGGCGCCCAGATGGCGCGGCCGGATGCGCTCGTGATTGACATTGATGGTGACGGCAGCATCCGCATGAACATCGGCGACCTGGAGACGGCCACGACCTATGGCGTGCCTGTCAAGGTGCTGCTGCTCAACAATGTCGGTGACGGGATGATCCGCCAGTGGCAGCGTCTCTTTTACGATGGGCGGTTGATGGTGAGCGACAAGTCGCTGCATCGCAAGGATTTTGTCATGGCGGCACGGGCCGACGGGTTTGAGTTTGCCCAGCGCGTTGAAACGCTGAGCGAACTCGATGACAAACTCAAGGACTTCGTGGAATTTGCCGGACCGGCTTTCCTCGAAGTCATGATCGACTACGACGCCGATGTGTTTCCGATGGTGGGACCTGGGCAAAGCTACGCGGGCATGATCACCGGGCCGTTTATCCCGTCCCGCTCGGAGCGGGAAGCCGGAGGTAAGGGGGCAGGGCGCCAGGCGGCTGCGGATATGTTCTAACGCGGTAAAAGAGGACCGCCTGGCGCAAGGCTTGCGGTCCTCGCCCGAGTGCTTCAGTGTTGCGACGGTTTAACGTCGAACGCAATCCGTCCTGCGGGCAGAAAAGAGAGCGAGACGACCGCTCCGCCCTTGACTTCCGGAAAGTGGTGGCTGCCTGGCGCCGGTGCCGTCCAGCCACCAAAACACCAGCCGTTCGGACCTGCGAGGGCAGCGCCTTCATCGAGCGGTACCACCAGATTGATCTCGCCATACGGATGCGAGTGATAGCCGCCACGGAAGCTGCCTTCGGGGTTGTTCTGCGCAGTACCCGTACTGTCCATCAGCACCGCCGTGGCGCTGAAGAAGAATGTCTCCGAGGAGGGCAAAACGAGTTGTGAGCGGCGGTAACGCGGGCCGGCGATTTCGACGTGAGCCGCCCAGCCATCCTTCACGCCGAGGGTAAGCAGTCGCGCCAGGTCCTTGTACAGCGCGCTTTCAACGCCGTGTTTCGTATTCAGCCATTGTTCGACCTCGGTGCTCGTGGTCATGTCCTTGACCTCTTGCAGAAAAGGGATAAGACGGGCGATAAGTTCGTCTTTGCTACTTGTGAGTTGCGTCTGGGACATTTCAGTTCGTCCTTGGATCAGGTGTCGTGTACATCCAGCTTGGGGAGTGCAGCGAGAGCTTCTTAAGACACCCTCGCTGCGTCCGCTCAATTCCCCATCGCCATCTTCATCGCAGCCGGCTTCGCAGTCTTCGCCTGCGCAGTCTTGGCCGGTGCTCCCATTTCGTTCTGCCCGATGATCTTCGCGATCTCCGCATCTGCCTGTTCGCCGTACTGCGCAAACACATCGGTGTGATAGGTCGTGTTCACCGCGGCGCCGAGTTGCGTACCGGAATCGTCGTGCGTGTCGGCGTCGACCTGCATCGACAGGCCAATGCGCAGCGGATGCGCTTCCAGCTCCTTCTGGTCGAACTGGATACGCACCGGCAGGCGCTGCACGATCTTGATCCAGTTGCCGGTCGCGTTCTGCGCCGGCAACGTCGCGAACGCGCTGCCCGTGCCTGCTGAGAAACCGATCACGCGGCCGTGGTACTTCACGCTCGAACCGTAGACGTCCGCCGTCATCGTGACCGGCTCGCCGATGCGCATCCGGCGTAGTTGCACTTCCTTGAAGTTCGCATCGACCCACACGCCGTCGAGCGGCACGATCGACATCAGCGGCGTGCCCGGCCCGACGCGCTCGCCCACCTGCACCGAGCGCTGCGCGACGTAGCCCGTCACCGGCGCGGGCAACGTATTGCGTGCGTAGTTGAGGTACGCGTCGCGCACCTTGGCGGCGGCAGCCTGCACGTCCGGATGCTGTTCGACCGACGTGCGGTCGGTCAGTGCATGGTTCGATTGCGCCTGCTGGCGAGCGGCGTCGAGCGCTGCCTGGGCGGAGGCCACCGCGTCGCGGGCGTGCGAGACGTCTTCGGCCGACACCGCACCGGTGCTCGCCACCGCGACACGGCGCTGCAGATCGTCTTTGGCGCGCGCCAGGTCCGACTCGCGCTGCGCGACGTTCGCCGCATAGTAGTCGTTGTTGACGTAGAGCGTGCTGACCTTGCGCACAGCCTGGCCCAGTGCCGCTTCGGCATTCAGGAGTGCGATCCGCGAATCGGCCGGGTCCAGCGTGACGACCGGGTCGCCCACTTTCACGATCTGCGTGTCGTCCGTGTTGACCGCGTTGACCGTGCCGGTCACCTGCGGCGTGAGCTCCACGAGATTGCCGTTGACGTACGCGTCGTCGGTCGACTCGTGATATTGCCCATACGTGATGTAGTACGCGCCATACGCGGCGCTGCCGATCACCACGCCGATGCCCAGCAGCGCGAGCCACAGCTTGCGCTTGCCCGAGGCGGCCGGCGGCGTCGCGTTCGGCGACGTTCCAGCGGGGCGATCCTGGGTACCTTTTTGGTTCGATTGTGCCGCGTCCGCATTCGTGCGGTCAGTGGTGCGGTCAGCCTTGATGGTATCGCTCATGTCAATTCACCAGAGAGTTTGCAAACGTGCCGGTTCAGCGCGAGGCGACGGCGGGGTTGGAAGGTGTTGTTTCGGACGACGTATCGACATAGCCACCGCCGAGCGCCGAGGCGAGTGCGATCTGCTGGTCGCGCCGGTCCATCAGCAGGTTGGCGACGGCCTGATCGGCCTGCAAGGTGTTCATGTCGGCGTTCAGCACGGTCAGCTGGTTCGTCAAGCCGCCCTTGTACTGCGTGATGGCCAGATCGTCGGCCTCGCGCGCGTTCTGTTGCGCCGTTTGCGCATCGCCAAGCTGTACGTCGCTCGAGCGGAGCTGCGCAAGTTGCGTCGCGACGCTGCTCAGGGCGATGACCAGCGTCTGGTTGTAGGTCGCGACGGCGTCGTCGAAATCGGCGTAACGGCCCCTCAATTGCGCACGCAGTTCACCCGCGTCGAAAATCGGCAGATGGACCGCCGGACCCACGCTGGCCGTGCGGCTTGCCGCGGTCAGGAAGCGGCCGAAGCCGAACGCGTCCAGACCCATCGCAGCGCTCAGATTGATGTCCGGATAGAACTCGGCCTTCGCTTCCTTCACTTCGTGCGTGATCGCATCGACGCGCCAGCGCGCCGCGACGATGTCCGGGCGGCGGCTCACGAGGTCGGCAGGCAGGTTGTCCGGCAGACGTACTTCGTCGCCCACGCCCAGCGCAGGCCGCGCGATCGTGAGCCCGCGGTCCGGGCCTTCGCCCATGAGCGCGGCCAACTGGTAGCGGGTCGTCAGGATGCTGCCGTCAAGCGCGGCGAGCGCCGAGCGGGCAGTTGCGAGATTCGCCTGCGAGGTTTTGCGCTCGACGGCGGTATCGAGCCCGGTCGCGATGCGGCTGGCCGAGATGCGGTCGATCTGTTCGCGGCGCTCGACTTCCTGCTGGGCGATATCGTGCAGCACGTAAAGACGTGCAAGCTGGTTATAGCTGCGGGCAACCGCGGTCGTGAGCGTGAGCTTGACGACTTCCGCATCGGCCTCGCTGGCCTCCACCTGGGAGACCGCGGTCTTCAGCGCTTCACGATTCTTGCCCCACAGATCCAGATCATATGAAGCGCTCAGCAGTCCGCTGTTCTGGGTTTGCCAGCTGCCCGCGTAGGGCGGCGGCACGTCGAAGGTGCCGCTCAGTTGCTGGCGCGTCAGCGAGTAACTGGCGTCGACCTTCGGCAGCGTGCTGGCCATCGCGGTGTCCGCATAGGCCTGCGCCCCGGCGATGCGGGCACGTGCCTGCGCAATCGTGGGGCTGCCCTTGAGCGCTTCCTCGATCAATGCCTTCAGTTGCGCATCACCGAACTGGTCGGCCCAGTCGGCTGCAGGCCAGTGACCGCTTTCGGCCGGCAGGCTTTGCGTGGTCGCGAACTGCTGCGGCTGGGCCATCTGCTTGTCGCTGTGGATGCCTGCATAGTTGACACATGCCGAGAGCACTGCCGCGAGCATCACCGACAGTCCCACTTTCAACACGCGAGCACTGCTGGCGGATTTAGTCATCTGCGCTTTCATTGTCTGACCCATCAGATTAATAGTTAAAAAAGAGCGGCGCGCTGCTCAATGACCGCCCGCGCCCGCTGCTGCCTTCGCGCCGGCCTTGCTGGGCTTGGTAATCCAGATGAGCGGAATGATCGCGATAAAGGTCAACGCCGACAGCAAGAACACATCGTTCACGCCGAGCATTGCCGCCTGTGCGCTTAATTGCGCTTCGAAAAGGTTCTGCGCTTTGAAGACGTTCGCGTGCAACGTCGTCTGAATCCCGGCAAGCGCATGCACATAGGCCGGGTTGTTCACGCTGGTCTGCTCGGCGAGTCGTGCATGGTGCAGGATCGTCCGGTCGTTCCAGATGGTGCTCATGATCGAGGTGCCCGCCGCGCCGGCGAAGACCCGTGCGAAGCTCGACAGGCCTGCGGCAGCCGGGATCTTCTCCGGCGGCAGGCCCGACAGAATGATGGCTGTGAGCGGCGTGAAGAACAGCGCCATCGGGATGCCCTGCAGCAACGTTGGCAAAACGAGCGTGTAGGGGTCGACGTCCGTCGTGTACCACGAGCGCATCAGGAACACACCCGCAAAGCAGAGGAAGGCGAGTGTCGCCAGTATCCGCGTGTCCGATTTCGGCATGATCTTGCCCATCACCGGCGCAAGGAATATGGCGAGGATACCGAGCGGCGCAATGATCAACCCCGCATCGACGGCCGGGTAGCCCAGGCTTTCCTGAATCCACGTGGGCAGGATCACGAGGTTAGAAAAGTAGAGGGCGTAGCCGATCGATATTGCCACGGTGCCGCCGAGGAAGTTGCGTCCCTTGAACAGACGCAGGTCGACGATCGGCTTGGCCGCGGTCAGGTCCCAGATCACGAAGAACAGGAACGCGATCAGCACGACGATAGCGAGCGCCCAGATCACCGGCGAATTGAACCAGTCGAGATCCTTGCCCTTGTCGAGCATGATCTGCAGCGCGCCCACCCAGACGATCAGTGAGAAAAGCCCCACCTTGTCGACCGGCAGCTTGCGCGACGGCGTTTCGCGCTTGCGGTAGAGCGCCCAGATCACTGCGGCGGCAAACAGGCCAACCGGCACGTTGACGTAGAAGATCCACGACCAGTTGTAGTTGTCGGTGATCCAGCCGCCGAGAGCGGGTCCAGCGACCGGCCCGACCGTTGCGGTCATCGCCCACAGCGACAGCGCACTCGCGCTCTTATTCTTCGGAAACGAGCTGAGCAGGAGCGCCTGTGAAAGCGGTATCATCGGCCCCGCCACTGCGCCCTGTATGACACGGGCCACGAGCAGAGAGGGCAAATTCGGCGCGAGGCCGCACACCGCGGAAGCCACGACAAACAGGAAAATCGAAGCCACGAAAAGCTTCACCTGCCCGACCCGCTGTGTCAGCCAGCCGGTCAGCGGAATCGCCACCGCGTTGGCCGCGGCGAACAGCGTGATGACCCACGTGCCTTCATCCACTGACACACCCAGGTCACCGGACATCGTCGGGATCGCGACGTTGGCGATCGACGAGTCCAGCACATTCATGAAGGTGGCGAGGGCCACCGCGAACGCGCCCAGTGCAAACTGCCAGCCGGTCAATGGCGAAGGCGCGCTCGCGTTGTGTGCCGGGTTCATGTTGAGTCCTTTAAGCGGCTTGATGGCCGGCTGTTCTCAAGCCGTCCCCCAAGGTATCTGATGAGTCAGATATTTGGTCAAAAAAACCTCATTTAAAAACGCCACGTCAACCCTCCCGTGGCGTTGTTTCTGACCGGCAACGCGTACGCCTGCAAAGCATGCAGCGCCACGATCAGCAGTAGCAATCCGCAGAGCGGATCACTACCGGTCCATCCTCACGCAGCGGCGATCGCTTCGCGTGCGCCAGCGAGCGCTGCACTAGCCGCATCCGGGCCCATGGCCAGCCCTTCAGCGTAGATGAAGGTCACATCGGTCATGCCGAGGAAGCCGAGGAAGGCCTGCAGATACGGCGTGTGGGTATCGTCCGGCGTGCCGACATACTGGCCGCCGCGTGCCGTCACGACGAAGACCTTCTTGCCCTTCACGAAACCTTCCGAACCGTTGGCTGTGTACTGAAACGAGATGCCGGCACGTGCGATGAAGTCGAAATACGTCTTCAGTTGCGACGAAATGCCGAAGTTATACATCGGGGCGCCGATCACAATGATGTCGGCCGTTTGCAGTTCGGCAATCAGCACCTCGCTACGAGCAGAGATGGCAGCCTGTTCCGGGGTTCGCTGGTCAGCCGGCGTGAAGAACGCGCCGAGGATCGAATCGTTGAGGTGGGGCAGCGGCTCAGCTTGCAGATTACGAACGACGACTTGCGCGCCCGGATTCGATTGTTGAAGCTTCTCGGTCAGCTCGTTGACGAGCAGGGTTGATTGAGCGCCTTGCGAGCGGGCTGCCGAGTTGATTTGCAGAATCGTGGTCATGATAGGTCAGATATTGGGTTAGAAAATGCGCGGGAACCTGGCAAACCAGGCGCGCGACACGTGGCCTGCTGAAAAGAGGCACTCGTGTTTGTTAATGCATGATGGACCGAGTCGATGCTTTTGCCGTACGATTTTCCCGATGTACACGTTCGATGGAGTTGCACATGTTGTCAGAGGAAGAACTCGCGCTTCTGGACGCGATTCGGGAAACGGGGAGCCTGTCGCGCGCGGCCGCTCAACTTGGCAAGGCGCCGTCAACCGTTTCGCATGCCGCACGCCAGCTTGAGAGCCGCTTCGATGCGCTGCTGTTCGATCGTCGGCGCTATCGCTTACAACTCACGCCGGCTGGGCTGTTGCTGGCGGAGGAGGCGGGGCGGCTCATGCAGGACATGGCGCGCATGACGCAGCGGGTTCGGCAGATTGCCAACGGGTGGGAGGATCGTCTGTGGATCGTGACCGACGAAATCATCGAGTTCGAACTGTTCGTGCCGGTAATCCGCACGTTTGACGCTTTGCAATCCGGGGTCAAGCTACGTCTGACGAATGAAGTGCTAAGCGGCACGTGGGAGGCCCTTCGCGATGGCAGAGCGGATCTGATTATAGGGGCTACGAATGATCCCCCTGCCATACCCGGACTGCGCTGGTTCGACCTGGGTGCGATGGAATGGATATTTGCTGTTTCACCGCGTCATCCATTGGCGGCGGTCAAAGGGCCGCTCAAGCGGGAAAACATTGCGGCATATCGTGGCATCGTCGTTGCCGATTCGGCGAAGTTGGCGCCCGCACGTGCCTACGGACTCGTTGGCGGCCAGGCGTCGCTTGCTGTACCCAACATCCGGGCGAAGATTCTTGCACAGCGCGAAGGGCTGGGTATCGGCTGGCTGCCAAAACGTCGCATTGCGTCATTGCTCAAGCGCGGCGATCTGGTTGAGAAAGAAACGGTCGATCCGCGCGAACCCAACAAGCTGTATGTCGCGTGGCGTGGCGATCACGAAGGGCGCGCCCTGAAATGGTGGCTGGAGCAACTGCGTCAACCACGTCTCGCGCGGCGACTGCTGCAAGGGCTCGATCTGGTCGGGTAAGCCCGGCACGTCACTGCACAGTTCGTCTTCTATGTGCCCGTTAGTTATTGTTGCCCGCTGTGCAAAACACGACACCAGTTAACGCCGGGCAGGCAAAGTTAACAGCCCTTATGGGTCAATTCACAGCCGCTTCGAAGGCGCGCGGTGCACGGCGCGCCTTGATCCACAAGCAGATTTCTCCGACTTGACGCTGGACGTCGCTTAAGCCGCCGAAAGAGGGTTCGACACGAGGTCAGTAGCGCGTCGTTCGACATCAAGCGGCGGCGAGGGTACGCTGCATTCGAAGTCGTGGCGCGGGCAAAGACGGACAACGCCCGCATCCCCCATCGGAGGACATATGAGCGAAGCAGATCAAGGCGCCGCGCGCGTGCACGAGTTGAGTCATTTCATCGACGGTCAACGCGCCGCTGGCGCGAGCGGGAAGTTCGCCGACGTATTCGATCCGGCGCAAGGCCGAGTGACGGCCCGCGTACCAGTCGCAACCACAGCTGAAGTTGCCGCCGCTGTCGCCGCTGCAAAAGCCGCGTTCCCGGCCTGGAGCGAAACCGCGCCGCTGACGCGCGCTCGTCTGATGTTCAAGTTCAAGGCCTTGCTTGACGCGCATACCGACGAACTCGCCGAGCTCATTACGCGCGATCACGGCAAGCTGTTGTCGGACGCGAAGGGCGAGGTCCTGCGCGGTATCGAAATCGTCGAATTCGCTTGCGGCATTCCGAACCTGCTCAAGACCGATTTCACCGATCAGGCCGGCGGCGATCTCGACGCCTGGAATCTACGTCAACCGCTCGGCGTGGCTGCGGGCGTCACGCCGTTCAATTTCCCGGTGGTGGTGCCGTGCTGGATGTTCGTGATGGCGGCCGCGTGCGGCAATACATTCATACTCAAGCCTTCAGAGCGCACTCCGTCGGCATCGATCCGGCTTGCCGAGTTGTTCATCGAGGCGGGCTTTCCCAAAGGGGTTTTCAATGTCGTGCATGGCAGCAAGGCCGTCGTCGACGCGCTGATCGAGCACCCCGATGTGGTCGCAATCTCTGTCGTCGCCTCGACACCGGTGGCTGAATACATCTACAGCGAAACGGCAAAGCGCGGCAAGC
>Ga0302228_10001152_pt1 | contig 19919 bp, 20 predicted proteins | sample II_Palsa_N1_2_FD_193519 | JGI IMG/M metagenome (GOLD analysis project Ga0302228, IMG submission 193519) | Peat permafrost microbial communities from Stordalen Mire near Abisko, Sweden - II_Palsa_N1_2 | ecosystem: Environmental > Terrestrial > Soil > Palsa > Peat permafrost | place: Sweden...
CTTCCACTTGATGAAGGTATCGTTGTGCAATACAAGCGTTGCGCCACCGAACACCGTTACGACCCCGAGGCTCACCCACAGCATCGGATCAACCTTGCGGTGACGGAACGCCACCCAGGCGATCTGCAGCAGCGTCGCGACGATCGCCACCGCCGTTGCCGTGAAAATGCCCCACAGCTTGAATGCGACGAAAAACAGGATGATCGGGAACAGATCGAACAGGAATTTCATTATCTGGGCGGGGACGAGGAGGAATGAGGAAAAATGGGCGCGGAGTGAAGGGCGCCTCGCGCCCATATTATGCGTGCAGTGTGTACCCGTCGCGGCAGCCGGCTAGCGGCCGGCTGCCAGGCGGCCGGTTCGCAAGCTGGCTGAAGGGTTGGTTGCCTCTGTCCCAAGGCTGGCGTTGCCTGCGTTGCGTTACTTGGGCTCGAATTGTAGCGCAGCCGAGTTGATGCAGTAGCGAAGCCCGGTCGGCGCCGGACCGTCCTCGAACACGTGGCCCAGGTGGGCGCCGCAATTCTTGCACTGCACCTCGATGCGCAGCATGCCGTGCGCGCGGTCGGTTTTCTCAGCGATCACTTCGCCGTTGATCGGCTTGAAGTAGCTCGGCCAGCCACAGCCGGCGTCGAACTTGGTGTCCGATTCGAACAGCGGCGTGCCGCAGCACACGCAATCATAAATGCCGCGATCCCAATGATCGTTGTAACGGCCGGTAAACGGCCGCTCGGTGGCAGCGTGGCGCGTGACCTGATACTCGATGTCGGAGAGCTGTTTGCGCCATTCGGTGTCGTCTTTCTGCACCGGAGCGGAGGAGGTCTTGGTGTCGTCGGAGTTCATGGTCGGTTCCTGTCTCGGGTTAGTCACTGTCTGGGGCTGAGATTCTGGGTCTATCCGGGTCTGCTAAGGAGCGGGGCTCATCCGCGCTACGCGTGCTGCGAAGAAAAGGCTCAACGCGGCAACGCGCGAACACGGGCTTTACGACGAGCAACTGACTTCCAGCGAGCTGGCCCAGTCGGGTGGCAGCGCGGCGTAAGCTTCGTGTTCCGGTTGGTCGTCGAAGGGACGGCGCAGCACTTCCGCCAGTCGCTCGACTTCCGAAAAGTCCTTCTCCCTTGCACGGCGAATGGCCGTTTCGGCCAGATGGTTGCGGAGAATGAATTTGGGGTTCACGCGGTTCATTGCAATGGCGCGTTCGGCATCGTCGAGTGTTTCTTCGGACAGCCGCGCGCGGTAGTCGTTCACCCAGGAATCGAAGGCCGGGCGGTCGAGAAACAGGTCACGAACCGGCGCGTCGCCGCTCGCGTCATGCTTCGAAACACGGGCCAGATTGCGGAACGTGAGGGTGAAATCCGCGCGATTCGCCTGCATGACGTCGAACAGGCGGTTGGCGAGCACGTCGTCGCCGGGGCGCTCGGTTTGCAGGCCGAGCTTGGCGCGCATGCGGCGCTCCAGTGCAGGAGCAAAACGGTCCTTGAAGCCTTCGAGTATGCGCTGCGCGTCCTTGACCGCTTCCTCGCCTCGCACGCTTTCGTCGTGCTGCTGGCCCAGCAGCGGCAGCAGCCCTTGCGCCAGACAGAAGAGGTTCCAGTAAGCGATCTGCGGCTGCATCCGGTACGCGTAACGGCCCTGCGAATCGGAGTGATTGCAGATATAGCCGGCATCGAAACCGTCCAGAAAGCCGAACGGACCGTAGTCGATCGTGAGACCCAGGATCGACATGTTGTCCGTGTTCATCACGCCGTGACAGAAGCCGACAGCCTGCCATTGGGCGAGCAGATCAGCGGTGGACAACACCGCTTCGTTCAGCAGCGCCAGATACGGATCGTCCGCTTCCTTGCATTGCGGATAAAAGCGCTCGATGACGTGATCAGCGAGCGACTGCAATGCGTCGACCCGGTCGTTCGCATAGAAATGCTCGAAGTGGCCAAAGCGCACGAAGCTCGGCGCGACCCGCGTGACGACCGCTGCCGTTTCCATTTCCTCGCGGCGCACCGGTTGGTCGGAGCCGATCACGCACAGTGCGCGCGTGGTCGGAATGCCAAGGTGGTGCATCGCTTCCGAGCACAGATACTCGCGGATCGACGAACGCAACACCGCGCGGCCATCGCCCATGCGCGAGTAAGGCGTGCGTCCGGCGCCCTTGAGCTGCAACTCATAGCGCTTACCGTCGTGTTCGACTTCGCCGAGGCCAAGTGCACGGCCGTCGCCGAGTTGCCCGGCCCATACGCCAAACTGATGTCCCGAGTACACCGACGCATAAGGCATCGCCTCCGCTGGCCAGTCGCGCGTAGTGTTGCCGGAGAAAAACTCGGCGAAGGCGGGGTCGCGCACGATCTCAGGGTCGAGGCCGAGCAGCGCGGCGGTGTCGGCGGCAAAACCCACTACATAGGGGTCGCTGAGCGGCGCGGCCGGCAAGCGGGTCATAAAGACGCCGCCGAGTTGGGCAAATGCGCCTTCGCGCGAGGTGCCAAGGGCCTCGGCGAATGTTGCCATCGGCCCGGACAGGCCGGTAATGCTTGGGGAAAACGACATGTTGAGCGCCTCTGGATTAACCGATATTGTAAGTCGGCGCCCGCGGCGCTGCTGGCGGGCCGGTTGTTTGCTCCGCCGGGGGAGAGTCAGGCAATCGCCGCGAGCCAGCCGACCTGAGAGAGATGTCACAAATACCGCGAGGAGACCGCTGCTTATGACGACGCCGTTGCTGGGCCAGATGATGGACACCCCGCTCAACGTATCGTCGCTGCTGGCGCATGCCGCACGGCATTTCGGCAACACGGAAATCGTCTCGCGGCGGCTCGAAGGCGATATGCATCGCTACACCTACCGCGACTGCGAAAAGCGCGCTAAGCAACTGGCGCAAGCGCTGATTGCGCTCGGCGTGCAGCCGGGCGAGCGGATCGCTACATTGGCCTGGTGCGGCTACCGGCATCTGGAGGCGTACTACGGCACAACCGGCTTCGGCTCCGTGTGCCATACGATCAATCCGCGCCTCTTTCCCGAGCAGATCGCCTATATCGTCAATCATGCCGACGACAGCTACGTGGTGTTCGATATCAGCTTTGCCGATCTGATCGACACGTTGGCGCCGCAGTGTCCCAAGGTGCGCGGCTGGATCGCGATGACGGACGAGGCGCACCTGCCCGATATGCAGACGCCCGTGATGAGCTACGAGACCCTGCTCGCGGCACAGGATGGTGACTACGAATGGCCGCTGATCGACGAACGCGCGGCCTCGTATCTTTGCTATACCTCGGGCACGACCGGCAATCCGAAGGGCGCGCTGTATTCGCATCGCACGACCGTGTTGCATGCATACGGCGCTTCGCTGCCGGACGCGATGAGCTTGTCCGCACGCGACTCGGTGCTGCCTGTGGTGCCGATGTTCCACGTGAACGCGTGGGGCATTCCGCACGCGGCGCCGCTGACGGGCGCGAAACTAGTGTTCCCCGGCAAGGACCTCGACGGCAAATCACTCTATGAATTGATGGAAGCGGAACGCGTCACATATTCCGCCGGCGTGCCGACCGTCTGGCTGGGCTTGCTCACGTATATGAAGCAGGCCGGCGTGCGTTTTTCGTCGCTCAACCGCACGGTGATCGGCGGTTCGGCCTGTCCGCCGGCGATGCTGCGCACCTTCCAGGACGACTACGGCGTCGAAGTGATTCACGCGTGGGGCATGACCGAGATGTCGCCGCTCGGCACCCTGGCGAAGCTCACGTGGGAACAGTCGCAGCGCTCGCCCGACGAGCAGCGCGAATTGCGCGAGAAACAAGGCCACGTGATCTACGGCGTCGATATGAAGATCGTCGACCCGGACGGCAATGAACTGCCGTGGGATGGCGTGGCGTTCGGCGATCTGCATGTGCGCGGACACTGGGTGATCAACCGGTATTTCCGCAACGAAGACTCGCCGCTCGTCGACGGCTGGTTTCCGACCGGCGATGTCGCCACTATCGATCCGGACAGCTTCCTGCATATCACCGACCGCAGCAAGGATGTGATCAAGTCGGGGGGCGAATGGATCAGTTCGATCGACATCGAGAACGTCGCGATCGCGCATCCGGCAGTGGCGGAGGCGGCGTGCATTGCATGCGCACATCCGAAGTGGACCGAGCGGCCTTTGCTGGTGGTGGTCAAGCGCAAGGGCATCGACGTGACCCGCGACGAGCTGATTGCCTTCTATCAGGGCAAGGTCGCGAAATGGTGGATCCCCGACGATGTGGTGTTCGTCGACGAACTGCCGCATACGGCCACCGGCAAGTTGCAGAAGCTGAAGCTGCGCGAGATCTTCCGCGATCACGTGCTGCCATCGGCGCTGGAAGGCGCGGCCTGACGCATTGCCGTCAATACCCAGGGGAAACCCTTCCGGCAATAAATTGAACGAGCGTGCTTTTTTGTGTATTCTGCTTGCTGACCCGGAATGTCGGACAATGAACCGGCACAGGCAGCGCGCAACGCGCCGCCTTACCGCATGGAGGCAGGCAGATGGCAGTGGACTATACGACTCATGACGGCGTTGCCGTCATTACGCTAAACAATCCCCCGGTCAACGGGCTCGGTCTGTCGACGCGAGCCGGCATCGTCGAAGGGCTCGAGCGCGCGCAGAACGATCCGGCCATCAAGGCCATCGTGCTGACGGGCGCCGGCAAGGCCTTCTCGGGCGGCGCGGACATCACCGAATTCAATACTCCCAAAGCGACGCAGGAACCGACACTGCATACGGTCATCAAGGCCGTCGAAGGCAGCGCGAAGCCGGTCGTCGCGGCGATCCATAGCGTCGCCATGGGCGGTGGCCTGGAACTCGCGCTCGGCGCGCATTACCGGATCGCCTCGCCCGGTGCGCAGATCGCGCTGCCGGAAGTGAAGCTCGGCATCCTGCCGGGCGCGGGCGGCACGCAGCGTCTGCCGCGCGCCATTGGCCTCGAAGCGTCGCTCAATATGATCGTGTCCGGTGCGCCGGTGATGTCGGAGAAACTGGCCGGCTCGGGCCTGTTCGACGAAGTGGTGGACGGCAGTCTGGCGGAAGCCGCGCTCGCCTTTGCACGCAAGGTCGGTGCGCAGGCCGGTCCGCATCCGAAGGTGCGCGATCGCAAGATCGAGCATGCGAATGCCGAAGGCTTCATCCAGTTCGCGCGCAATAGCGTCGCGGGCATTGCGAAGAATTTCCCGGCGCCGCACAAGTGCATCGACGCGGTCGAAGCGGGTGTCAAGAACGGTTTCGACAAGGGCCTCGCGTTCGAACGCGAATGCTTTATGGCACTGGTGCAGACGCCGGAGAGCCGCGCGCTGCGTCATGCGTTCTTCGGCGAGCGTGCGGCCAGCAAGATTCCCGATGTGCCCTCGGACACCGCTACACGCGAGATCAGACAGGTTGCCGTGATCGGCGCCGGCACGATGGGCGGCGGCATCGCGATGAACTTCATCAACGCGGGCCTGCCGGTCACGCTGCTCGAAACGAAGCAGGAAGCGCTCGACCGCGGCATCGCGACGATTCGCAAGAACTACGAAGCCACCGTCAAGAAGGGCAAGCTGAAGCCCGAGGCGCTCGAACAGCGCATGGCGCTGATCACCCCCACGTTGTCCTACGACGACCTGAAAAACGCCGACCTGATCGTCGAAGCCGTGTTCGAAGAACTCGGTGTGAAGGAGCAGGTGTTCAAGCGTCTGGATGAAGTCGCGAAGGCCGGCGCGATCCTCGCATCGAACACCTCCACGCTCGACGTGGACAAGATCGCCGCCTTCACGAAGCGTCCGCAGGACGTGGTCGGCATGCACTTCTTCAGCCCGGCCAACGTGATGAAGCTGCTCGAAGTGGTGCGCGGCAAGGAAACGGCGAAGGACGTGCTCGCCACCGTCATGCAACTGGCGAAGAAGATCAAGAAGACCGCGGTGGTGTCGGGCGTGTGCGACGGCTTCATCGGCAACCGGATGATCGAGCAATACATCCGCCAGGCGCTCTTCATGCTCGAAGAAGGCGCGTTGCCGGCGCAGGTCGACAAGGCCATCGAGAAATTCGGCTTCGCCATGGGCCCGTTCCGCATGAGCGATCTCGCGGGCAACGATATTGGCTGGGCCATCCGCAAGCGCCGCTATCTGGAACATCCGGACATGCACTACTCGAAGATCGCCGACCGTCTGTGCGAGACGGGGCGCTTCGGGCAGAAGACCGGCGGCGGCTGGTACGACTACAAGGCAGGCGACCGCACGGCCTATCCGTCGAAGCTGGTCGACGAGATGATCGTTTCCTTCTCGAAGGAGACGGGTGCCGAGCGCCGCAAGATTAGCGACGCGGAAATCGTCGAACGCCTGGTGTTCGCGCTCGCCAACGAAGGCGCGAAGATTCTCGAAGAGGGGATCGCGTCGAAGGCGTCGGACATCGACATGGTCTATCTCACCGGCTACGGCTTCCCGTTGTGGCGCGGTGGCCCGATGCTGTACGCGGACACGGTGGGCCTCTACAACGTCGAACGGGCGATTCGCGGTTATGCCGCGCGTCCGAACGGCGATGCGTGGCAACTCGCGCCGAGTATTGCCGAGCTTGCCGGCAAAGGCCGCGGGTTCAACGGCTGAGTGCTGGATTCAGGTGAGGCGGGCTGCGCGCGAGCGACAGCCCGCTGACGGCAAAGTGAACGAGGTAACGCGAGGTGCCGCGATGAAAGATGCCGACGACGTCCTGCTCGTCATCGACGTGCAGAACGATTTCATGCCTGGCGGCGCATTAGCGGTCGCGCACGGCGATGAAGTGGTACCGGTCATCAACCGGCTGGCGCGCGGGTTCAGTCACGTCGTGCTGACGCAGGACTGGCATCCGGCTGCGCACGTCTCGTTTGCGGCCAATCACGCGGGCCGCTCGCCGTTCGACATGCTCACGCTGCCGTATGGCGAGCAGGTGTTGTGGCCCACCCATTGCGTGCAGGACACGCCGGGCGCGGCCTTGCATCGGGATCTCGACATTGCTCATGCACGTGCGGTGATTCGCAAGGGGCACCACGCCGGCGTCGATAGCTACTCGGCTTTTCTCGAAGCCGATCGCAAGACGCCGACGGGCCTCGGGGGCTATCTGCGCGAAGTGGGCGTGAAGCGCGTCTGGTGCTGTGGCCTTGCGACGGACTATTGCGTCGCCTGGTCCGCGCTCGATGCACGGGCAGCAGGATTTAAGGTTGCGCTGATCGAAGACGCGTCGCGCGCCATCGATCTCAACGGTTCGCTCGAGGCCGCATGGCGCCATCTGCACGCAGCGGGTGTCAAGCGCGTGCAGGCCGCGGACCTACATTCAACATTGGAAGCAGGAGACATGCATGACTGACGCCGTAATCGTATCGACCGCCCGCACGGGTCTTGCCAAATCGTGGCGCGGCGCTTTCAACATGACGCACGGCGCGACGCTCGGCGGCCATGTGACGCAAGCCGCGGTCGAGCGGGCCAAACTCGATCCGGCTCGCGTCGAAGACGTGATCATGGGTTGCGCGAATCCGGAAGGCGCGACGGGCGGCAACATCGCCCGGCAAATCGCTTTGCGCGGCGGCTTGCCCGTCAGCGTGCCGGGCATGACGGTCAACCGTTTCTGCTCATCGGGCCTGCAGACGATCGCCTTGGCCGCGCAGCGGGTGATTGCCGGTGAGGGCGAGGTGTTCGTCGCGGGCGGGGTGGAGTCGATCTCGTGCGTGCAGAACGAGATGAACCGCCACATGATGACCGAAGGCTGGCTGAACCAGAACAAGCCCGAAATCTACTGGTCGATGTTGCAGACCGCCGAGACCGTGGCCAAGCGCTACTCGATTTCGAAGGAGCGCCAGGACGAATACGGCGTGCGTTCGCAGCAGCGTGCGGCGGCCGCCCAGGAAGCCGGCCGGTTCAACGACGAGATCGTCCCGATGACGGTGCTCGCGGGCGTCGCCGACAAGGCCAGCGGCCGGCTCTTTACGAAGGAAGTGACGATTGCCGCCGACGAAGGCATCCGCGCCGACACGACGCTCGAAGGCGTGTCGAAGATTCGCACGGCGCTGCCGGGCGGCGTGATCACGGCCGGCAACGCGAGCCAGTTTTCGGACGGCGCGTCGGCCTGTGTGGTGATGAACGCCAAGGTGGCCGAACGCGAAGGGCTGCAACCGCTGGGGATTTTCCGCGGCTTCGCCGTGGCGGGGTGCGAGCCTGACGAGATGGGCATTGGGCCGGTGTTCGCGGTGCCGAAGCTGCTCAAGCAGGCCGGCCTGAAAGTGGGCGATATCGACCTGTGGGAACTGAACGAAGCGTTTGCCGTGCAGGTGCTGTACTGCGCCGACAAGCTGGGCATCCCGCACGACAGGCTCAACGTGAACGGCGGCGCGATTGCGGTGGGCCATCCGTACGGCGTGTCGGGTGCGCGTCTGACCGGACATGCGCTGATTGAAGGCAAGCGACGCGGCGCGAAGCTGGTGGTCGTGACGATGTGTATCGGCGGCGGCCAGGGCGCGGCGGGCTTGTTCGAAGTGGTCTGAGCGCCGCTCAGTCCGGCCGCGCGCAGCTACCGTCGGCGCAGTCGGCTGCGGGATTCGCTTGCTGCGTCACGCTGCGCGCGGCGTCTGCTTCGTCCTGAAGCAGGCGCTGCAACATCGCGGTCCATTGATCCGGGTGGCCGATAAACTGGCCGGCATCGATAACCGCGAGCGTCCCATTGGCGGGCTCCACCGCAAACGTCGGAAAACCACGCGCACCGGTACGCGCCAACAAGGCGCGGCTCGCTGCGATATGGCCATGCGTCGCCTTGCCGGCGACCCGCTCGAATTCAGCGGCGAACGCCACAGGATCGACGCCGAGTTGGGCCGCCTGCCCGGTCAGCACATCACGGTCGGCAATGCGCCGGCCTTCCTCATAATGCGCCCGCTGCAGGCGATGAATCATGTCGAGGCCGCGCGTGTCGAGCGCCTCGGCGGCGAGGATCGCTGTGATCGGCGGTTCGGAATCCATTATCGCGGTGGTATCGCGCAGCAGGCCTTCGAAATACGCTTCGCCGAACGGCTGACCGGAGAGCGCCGCGATGCGCGCGTCGTGCGGCATCACATAGTCGCGCCATTGCGGCGTGATGGGACGCCGGTTGCTGCCCGCAAGCATGCCGCCGGCGTGGAACGCGACGGCGAGCCCGGGCAGTGCGCGGGCCGCTTCGACGAGCGGCGCGACCGCATAGCACCAGCCGCATAGCGGATCGAAAATGTAATGCAGTTTCATCGTGGACGTTCGGTTGATTGGCAAATGCGGGTCTCGCGCGGCATCACTGCCCGGCTATCCCGAGTGACGGCAGCGACAGCACACCTTGATCGAGAAAGCGCGTGCCCCCCGTCAGGCCGCCGGCCAGCCGTCCATGCAAGATGTAGGGATACTGGCCGGGCAGCGTGTCGCTGCCGGCGACCGAGTAGGCCTGATGCAGGACCGCAAACGCGGGCACCGTCAACGGTACGTTCACGACGGTCTCGCCGTAGCGCGGCACCGTGCCGTGCTGATCGCTGACGCCGCTGGCGAACGCGTTGCCGTTCAACTGCAGATCCACCGAGACGCCGTCGAAGTTCAGCGCGTCCTCGTTGGGATTCTGGACCCGCAGCTTCAGGTTGAAGCGCATCTCCATCCCCTGGTTGTCGAGCGGTTCGATGCCGGCCACGCTCACCCGCAGCGGGTCGTGGCCGAACCACCCGGCACAGCCACCGAGCGTGAGCGCCGCGAGCAAGCCCGCCGCGAGGAGACGGGCAGAGCGGCCGGACCACAACAGACGAAGGAAGGGCATAGCGGGCACCTCGAGACGGACTGGGTTGGGTTGGGTTGGGGTTGGGCGGTATTCTACCGGCAAGCTCTGTTTGCTGGTGTGACCACCTATTGACGGAACACGCGTGCAATGAAACGGTTGCAGAGGGATCGAAAACCGACTTCAATGCCGTACTAACGCGATTCGTGCCCGTTATCGCGCAACCCTCTCTTCATAGGAACGCAACAATGCACCGACGTCAATTCATTACCGGTACCAGTGTGCTTCTCGCGTCGAGCGGCCTGACGCTGGCAGGCTGCACCACCACGCCGCTCGGCTCGGGTGAGACCGCCGAGGACTACACGCAACAGCGCAACACGATCAACGCCGGTATCGATTCGACGCTCGCCCGCCTGCAGAGCTCGGTGCATGGTTCGCAGGAGATCCTTGGCAAAGCCCGCGGTGTGCTGGTGTTTCCTTCGGTGTTTGCAGCCGGTTTCTGGTTCGGCGGGCAGTACGGGCAGGGCGGCCTGCGCGTCGACGGGCAGACGACCGGTTACTACAGCACCGTCGCCGGCTCGTTCGGCCTGCAGATTGGCGCGCAATCCAAGGCCATCATCTTTGCCTTCCTGACGCAGCAGGCGCTCGACCGCTTCATGCAAAGCCAGGGCTGGGCGGCCGGGGCGGACGCCACCGTCGCACTGGCGAAGATCGGCGCGAACGGCAATCTCGATACCTCCACGGCGATGAGCCCGGTGGTCGCGTTCGTGCTGACCAACGCTGGACTGATGGCGGGCATCTCGCTCGAAGGGACCAAGGTTTCGCGGCTGGTTATCTGATCAGGGTGGCACCGGGGTAGTACGGCTGACGCCCTTGGTATCCAGTCCGCCACTCGCCGTGCGTTCTCCAAACCCCGCTCAGGCTATCTCCACCACCACTTTGCCGCGGGCGGTGCCGCTCGTGATGGCATCGTAGGCGAGTTCGGCCGAGCCCAGATCGAAGCGGCGCGGATCGAGGCGCGGCACGAGCTTGCCCGCTTCCGCGAGCCGCGTGGCCTCGCGCAGCATGGCGCCGTGATGGGCGCGATGCTCGCCGGTGAGCAGCGGATACAGGGTGAACACGCCCGAGTAGCTCGCTTCTCGAAACGACAGCGGCGCGAGGGCATGGGTGCCCCAGCCCAGCGCGCTCACCACATGGCCGAAGTGCCGGACCGCGGCGAACGACGCATCGAGGGTCGCGCCGCCGACCGTATCCACCACCAGTTCGAAGCCTTTGCCGTCTGTCGACGTCGCCACATACTGCTCGACGGTGTGCGCCCGATGGTCGATCGGCGTGGCGCCCAGGTTCGCCACGAAATCCAGATCGCGCGTGCTCGCCGTGGCGAACACCTGCGCGCCGATCGCACGCGCCAGTTGCACGGCGACATGTCCGACACCGCCGGCACCCCCCTGGACCAGCACGGTTTGCCCGGCCTGCAGCCGCGCCCGGTCCACGATGCCCGCGTAGGCGGTGATGAAGGCGAGCGGCAAGGCGGCGGCTTCGCGCATCGACAGGTTCGCCGGTTTGAGGGCGAGCAGGTCGGCGTCGACGGCTGCGTACTGGGCGAGCGAGCCCTGGATGCCGCCCACGCCGCCGGTCATGCCGTACACCTCGTCACCGACCTTGAACGTGCTAGCGCCAGGCCCGACTGCTTCGACTACGCCCGCCATGTCGATACCTAACACCAGCGGCAACGGATGCTTCGCGTGCTCGGCAGTGCCGGCGCGGATCTTGGTATCGAGCGGATTCAGCCCGCTCGCCGCAATCCGCACGAGCACCTGACCCTGCGACGGGCGCGGCCGGGAGAGTTCGGTCAGTTCGAGGGGACCTTGGTAACGGTTGAGTACGAGGGCGTGCATGGACATGGCGATCTCCGTTCCGGTTGAGTCGGCGCTGCGAAAAGTCCATACTCGTCCATGCGAAACAGCATGTAAATCAACATCGATGCATGGGAATCAAACGAAAATGATTGGGCGCGAGATGGACTGGAGCGACGTGCGCATCTTCCTGGCCATTGCCCGGGCCGGCACGTTGGGCGCGGCGGCGCGGCAAGCCGGCCAGACCCAGCCGACGATGGGCCGGCGCCTGCGCGCGCTCGAGGAGGCGACGGGGCAAGCGCTGTTCCAGCGCACCCGCGACGGCTTCGTTCTGACCGACGAGGGCGCGGCGGTACTAGCCTATGCCGAGCGAATGGAAGAGGAGGCGCTCGGCTTCACCCGCGCGCTGGCCGGCAAGGACGCCCAGTTGACGGGCTTGCTGCGCGTGTCGTCGTCGGACTGGTTTGGTATCCATGTATTGACGCCGGTGTTCGCGCGCTTTTTGGCCGGGCAGCGGGGCGTGTCGATCGAACTGGTGACGGATTCGCGCCGCTACAACCTGGCGCGCCGCGAGGCGGATCTGGTGTTCCGCATCACACCGTTCGACGAGGCCGGCGTCATCCAGCGCAAGCTGATGCATATGGAGTATGCGTTGTACGGACGTCAGGATCTCGTCGCCCCGCAAGCAGGCGACGGCGAGGGCCACACGCTCGTCACGATGGACAGCGCGTTCGGGACGCTGCCCGACGTGGCGTGGGCCAAACGCATGCTGCCGAACGCGCGGATCGCGTTCGGCAGCAACAACCGTGGCGCGCAGGCGCGGATGTGTGCCGAGGGCGGTGGTTTTGCGGTGCTGCCGTGCCTGCTCGGCGACGCGACCGCCGGACTGCGGCGTATCGATCTGGGCGAAGCGCCGCCGGGCCGGGACGTCTGGTTCGGCTACCACCGCGACCTGCGCCGGGTGGCGCGCCTGCGGGCCTTGCTGGACGCGACGATCGAGGCGCTGGGCGAGAGTTGATGGGGCATGATCGCGTTGTGTCAGGGTTAAAACCACGATCCGGAGATATGTATAAAACGGTACCTTGCATAAAACAGTAGACCCTGCTACATTTCAGCCATGGTCACCGAGGCCATTAGTCCGTCCGGTGACAGTGCATAGCACGGTACCTTGCAACGCACACTACAATCCGTGGAATGTGATGAAAACGCAGTTAAAAAAAGGAACGCTCGATATGTGCGTACTGGCTGTCCTGGCCCGAGGGGATAGCTACGCGTACGAGCTGGTGTCGACGCTCGCTGAAACCATGGAAATCAGCGAAGGCACGATCTACCCTTTGATGCGCCGGCTGCAGGCCGAGGCATGGGTGTCGACCTACCTCGTCGAATCGAGCTCCGGGCCGCCGCGCAAATACTACTCGCTGACCGGAACCGGTCGCCGCAGTCTGCTGGAGATGGAAGACGAATGGCGCAGTTTCGTGGATGAGGTCAACGGCGTGCTTGGACAATCCGGCATAAAAATGAACCCAGGGGAAAACCCATGAAGCAGGAAGTATTCATTGAAGCGCTACGGCAGGAATTGAGCAGTCTGCCGAAGCATGCGGTCGATGAAATCATTGCGGACTATCGCGAGTACATCGGCGACGCGCTTGCCGCCGGGCGGCGCGAAGAAGAGGTGGTCGCGGCCCTCGGCGACCCGGTCAAGCTCGCTCGCGAACTGAAGGCGCAGGCGAATTACCGTCAGTGGCAAGACCGCCGGTCGTTCAGCAACCTGGTTCGCGTGATCATGTCGATTTCCGCGCTGGGCCTGCTGAACGTTCTGCTGCTGGTGCCGTTCATGGTGTACCTGGTCATTCTCACCGTCGGCTACGTTGTGTCCACGGGGTTGACCATCGCCGGGCTGGTTGGGGTGCTCGCCTTGAGCGGCCATCACTTCTTCGGCAAGCCCGGACATGGCACGGTGTCGTTCAACATTGACACCAACGCCAGCGCACCCGCCAATGCTGCCGCGGCCGGCGCGTCGGAGACGAAGGATGCGGACGACGATGGCGACGACGACACGCCGGGCAATCTGAAGAGCCTGAAGATCGTGGGCGACCGTTTCGTCTTCAATCTGCAGGACGACAGCAAGCTGGAGCTGGTGACGCGCTCCGGCTCGATCGAGATTCATAACGACGGCGACAACTTCCGCTTCGAGAGTTCGTCCGACGCCGCCCGGCATCTGCTGAAGAGGGGCGACGACGGTACGTGGAGCATCGCTCGCGACGAAGTGGTGACGCTGGAGTTGAAAGACGACGACGAGAAAGTATCGTTCGTGCGTTCCAGCACCGATCCCAAGTCGGGCGTCTGGGACATCTCGAGCGACGACGGCGACAACGTCAAGCTAGAGCAGGACGAGCAGGGCAAGACCCATCACCTGACGGCGCATAGCGGCCAGGACACGGTGGACATCGCCGACGGCAAGGTTGCCATCAACGACGGTCACAACGTGATCCGGGTGGCGGGATCGGACGGCAAGTACACCTACGCGATCGTGATGTTGCCCATCGGTCTGCTCGGTCTTGCGCTCTGCATCTGGCTGACGCGGATTACCTGGCGCGGCATGGCGCGCTACGTGAAGCGGCAAATCGACGTCGTCTCGGCGAGTCTCGACCGCCAGCAGACGTCCTGAAGAAGCACGGGAAGTACCCGAATACCGAAGTACCGGATATCTGAACCCTTAGTAGTCCGTATAACCACTTTTCGCTTTAAAAGAGGAAATCGTCATGAACATCGATTATCCGAGCGACGTTTCTAAGGAAACCCGTCTCCATCGTGTCCCGGCACTGCCTTTTTCCGGTGGAAGAGAAGTCAATCCTCTGCGGATTGCCGACTGGTTGATGAGCGGCTTGCGTGCCGCCGGCGTGCAGCCGGTGCTGTGGCTCAGCGTGTTGCTGATCTGCGCCGATTTCGCGACCGCGCTGGTGTTCCTGCCGCTGTTGCGTCCGCTGGCGGTGCTGCTGGCGCCGCTCGTCGTGGGTGGGCTGATGGTGATTCAGGACGGCGCCACGAAGGACCAGCCGGTGTCGCTGCGCGAAGCGTTCGCGGCGCTGGCGCGGCGCAGCAACGCGCTGTGCGTGATCGGGTTGTACGGCGCGGCGATCGTTGCCGTCGGTTACGTGATCCTGCTGGCGACGTTCCATGTTTCGTTGAACGCCTCGGTCACATCTAGCGGCGTGCATAACCTGTCGATCAGCTACGGCGGCGACCACGGCGTGCGCGGCGCGCTTGAATCGCTGCTCGGCGCGTCGATCTTTGCGGTCGCAATTGCTTCGGCCTGCTTTGCGCCGGCACTGGTGATGCTGCACGACATGACTCCGCATGACGCGATGATCGCAAGCCTGAGCGGTGCCGCACGCAACTGGCCTGTGACGCTGATGTACTTCGCCGCGATGACGGTGGCCGTGCTGTTCGCACCGATGGTGCCGCTGGCGCTGCGCGCCCTGGTGCTGACGCCGCTTCTGACCGCTGTGCCGATGCTGTCGATCTACGGCGCCTACCGGGATGTTTTCCTCGGACGCTGAGCGGGACCCTTGGTGGGTACGCGGATGGGCTGGAAGCGGTCTGCGTTAGCGTTGCAGCAGATCCTTCTCCATGAAAACGCTCAACGGATCGGGCCGGTAGTCCGCGAACGGCTCGCGGGCAACGAAGCCGGCCCGGCCGTAGAGACCGAGCGCCGAATGGCTGTCGATGCCGGTTTCCAGACGCAGCCAGCGCACGCCGTGCGCACGCGCCTGATGCTCGAGCTTCGCGAGGATGGCTTTGGACAGTCCCTGGCCACGAGCCTGCGGCTCCACCCACATGCGCTTGATCTCGGCCCAATCGCCTTTCAGGACCACGGCGCCGGTCGCCAGCGCTTCGCCGGCGGCGTCACGGGCGACATGAAACAGCACGCCAGGTTCGCGCAACGAATCGAGCGGCAAGAGATGGTTGCTCTCCGCCGGATAAAGCTTCGCGGCTTCTGCGTCGCCATGTTCGAGCAGGGCGATGATGTCGGGCTGGGCGGGATCTTCGATAGCGATGTTCATGTGTGACGGGGTCGTTGTAAGCGGATGGTCAGGCAGGCGTGAGCGTATCAAAGGTGGCGAAAGCGTGCTTGCGTTTCAGGTGGGGGCAACCGTCTGTTCCTCGCGCGCATACTGCGTCGGCGGCCGGCCGACGTGCCGCGTGAAGGCGACGCTGAAGGTGCTGGCGGAGCTATAGCCGACGCGCTGCGCAATCTCGGCGATACGGCCTTCATTGCGGCGCAGCAGGTCCTTCGCGAGGGCCATGCGCCAGGTGAGCAAATATTCCATCGGCGCGATGCCGACCGCTCGGCTGAAGCGCTCAAAAAAGGTCGAGCGCGACAGCGCAGCCTCCTTCGCCAGTTCGGCAACCGTCCACGCGCGGGTCGGGTGCGCGTGCATGCCGCGGATCGCGGCCGCGAGGCGGCCGTCGGCGAGCCCGCGCGCGAGGCCCGGCGACGCGTGGGTTCCGGTTGTAGAGCGCAGTGCCTCGATGAGCAGCACTTCCAGCAGCCGTGCGAGCACGACCTCGCGCGCGGGCCGCTGTTCGCGCGACTCGTCCCGCACGAGTTGCACGAGCGTGGCGAGCCGCTGTTCGCCGCGGACATGCACGAATTGCGGCAGCAGCGAGACCAGCAGCGACGCATCGGGCGAACCGAAGCTGCAGTGGCCCACCATCATGCGCACGTCGGCCGGGCCGTCCGGGGCGCCGACTCTGAATTCATTGTTGCCCAGCGCGACGGGTGCCGCCGTCTCGACGTCCGCTGGCGGCGGCTCGAGACTGGACATCGCGACGCCATAAGCCGCGGGAATCAGGACGAAGTCACCCGACTGGAGCGCGATCGGCTCGTGTCCGTCGATTGCAATGCAGCTGCCGCCCTCGAGGATCGCGCAATAGAACGGCTCGCCGGCATCGGAGCGGCTGACGCGCCAGGCGCCCGCTCCGAGAACGAGTTTGGAGAACCGGGCACCCGGCTGCAGCAGCGTGACCACTTCGGCCAGTGGATCGATCATCGCCGGACTCCTGCAAATGAAATTCAGATGATTGATTGTAGCAAGTACGGACTCGGCGATCTATCGTAGGGGCATACGCAATCCACCCCCACAGGAGTACCTATGCCAACCGTCCTGATCTCCGGCTGCTCGTCCGGATTCGGCCTTGAGATCGCCCGCTACTTCCTTGCCCGCGACTGGCAGGTCATCGCCACGATGCGCACGCCCCGTGCCGACCTGCTGCCGCCTTCAGAGCGTCTGCGCGTCCTGGCGCTCGACGTCACGAATCCGCAGAGCATTCGCGAGGCGGTCGAGGCCGCGGGCCCGATCGACGTCCTCGTCAACAACGCGGGTTTCGGCGCGGCGTCGCCGGCCGAACTCGTGCCGCTTGCGACGGTGCGCGATCTGTTCGAAACCAATACCTTCGGCACGATCGCGCTGACGCAAGCGGTGTTGCCGCAGTTTCGGCAGCGCGGGGCCGGCGTCGTGGTGAACGTCACGTCGAGCGTGACGCTGAGGGCGCTGCCGCTGATCGCCGCGTACCGCGCAAGCAAGGCGGCCGTGAACGCGTTCACCGAGTCGATGGCGCTGGAGATGGAGCCATTCGGCGTGCGGGTGCGCCTCGTGCTGCCGGGCCGTGCGCCCGACACCCGCTTCGGCGACAACGCGCGCGCCCACATGCACGGCTTCGACCACGAGGCCTACGCCGAGCTCGTCAAGCAGGTCATGGCGCACTTAGGGGACACGTCTGCCCCGGTCACGCGGGCACAGGACGTCGCCGAAGCCGTGTGGCGGGCGGCGACCGACCCGTCATCGCCGCTGCACATTCCGGCCGGCGCCGACGCGCAAGCATGGGCGGCCGAGCGTCGCTGAGCGGCCGGTGTCACCGCTTTGACGCGAGAAGCAAAACCGGCTTCCGAGCAACACAGAGCAACACCACCAGGAGATTGCCATGCAGGACAAACCCGTCGCTCTCGTCACCGGGGCTAATCAGGGAATCGGTCTTCAGATCGCCAAGGATCTCGTGGGCCACGGCTTCACGGTGCTGGTCGGGTCGCGCGATCTCGTGCGCGGCGAGGCTGCGGCCACCGAGGTCGGACCGCAGGCCCACGCACTCCAGCTCGACGTGACGGATCAGGCTTCGATCGCGGCCGCGGCACAGCGCGTGCGCAACGAATTTGGCCGCCTCGACGTGCTGATCCAGAATGCGGCCATCTCGAACACCAGGAAGCAGCCCGGTCAGTCCGTCGAGGCGTACTCGAAGACGACCCGTCCGAGCAACGTCTCGCTCGACGAAATGCGCGCAGTGTGGGACACCAACGTGTTCGGCGTGCTGGCCGTGTACCAGGCGATGCTGCCGCTGCTGCGTGAAGCGCCGGCTGCCCGCATCGTCAACGTGTCGAGTGGCGTCGGTTCGCTCACGACGAACTCGGATCCGGCCTTCGCCTACCGGGCGATCTTCGGCCCTGTCTACCCCGCGTCGAAGACGGCGCTTAATGCGTTGACCGTCGCCATGGCGCTCGAACTGGAGCCGGAGGGCATCAAGGTCAACGCGGTTTCGCCGGGCTATACCCGGACGAATCTCAACGGCTATTCGGGCACGGAGACGGTCGAGGAGGGCGCGCGCGAAGCGGTGCGCGTCGCGCTGCTGGGTCCGGACGGTCCTACCGGGACGTTCACGCGCTGGGAAAACGAAACGATCCCATGGTGATGTCGTCCTGATTCAGCGCCTGAGCGGCGGTACCGGTGCTGGTACCGCCGCCACCGTCTCGCCACCATCGCTTCAAGTCCCCCAGTTTCGCCTCAACATAACGACCCCCTCAGTCCGTAAGTTTGATAGGCGCAAACCTTGGGCTACCCGACCGCGAGGCGCTCTAGTTCGGTGGACGCTCTGCACCGCACGGTTAGGACCTTTTACGCTTCGCCCGGTTCTCTGCACGGGTTTTGAATTCGTCATAGCGATCAGCAAGATCGTAGACATATTCGACAATCGCATTTGCGAAGGTTTGTAGATCGCCCGTGTCTTCTCTCGAAATGCCGGCGTCTTCTGGATAAGCGGCGGGATTTTGAAGCCTAAATTTCGTGCATGGTCTGGAGGGGTGCACGTAACCGATCGGTTTCGTGCAGGCCCGGAATCAAACGAACGGCGAGCTGTCCTCAACGTGCAAACGTATGACTCACGTATTCGACGGTGCGATCGACTGCCGGGGATTGGGGAATCCTGTCCGAGATCGCTACGCGCTTCGCGAGAGCGTGGATGCCTGCAAGAGCAAGCACCTTCGTACCCTCCCATTTGTCTGGTAGCATCGCACGGACTGGCGCCTCAGGACCGTTGTAGACAACGACGGCCACGCTTCTTTCGAAGTCGAGGGCGAAGAAAAGCAAGTAGTCAGCCCGTCCTTTGCCTGGTGTGAACGCCGGACCGGTATTGCGCTTCCCTGTCGCCTTAACTTGAACGGTCTTCCCTGATCTTGTGCGCGCGTCGACGCCCCCCGTGCGCTTTTCTGGGACCAGCAGATCGAAGTGATGTAGAGCCAGTGCCTCGGCGATGTCGCCAACGAGTCGCCCATCAAGAGTGAACTTCAGGCCGGTGTCTGCATAGTGTTTTGCGAGCTCCTGTTGTGCGGTCCACAAGCCCTTTACCGCATGAGGCAATTGAAGTGTAATTGGGGTGTCGAGCATCTATTCTTCCTTTTTGACTTGTTCCTGCAAGGCTCTGAAATGGATCGTGCATGGCTGCGCTTTGCCCAGAAGCTTGAATATCGAGATCCAGTACGTCTCTTGAAGGATTTCCGGAAAGTTGAATCGCGGATCGCGACGTCGAATACTCCCAAGAAAATTAAGAGTTTACGAACCAACAGCCTAAGGGAGTTTAGGGAACTTCGTGAGGCGGCAATATTCTGTCATGGGATGTCCCAGCGACTTGGTCAGAAGGTCTTTGTCGGCAAGGGGGAGTCACAAGACTATGATTTTGTTGCATCGTGGGTCACGGAAGGCAAGCAACATCTGGCTCCCGTCCAAATCAAAGAAGTAGTTCCAGTTGATCTAAATTCGAAGGCATCCGTGCAAGCTACGGTCGACGCGTTGACGAAATACGTCGACTCTGATGAACTCACAGTGGCCATCCACCTTAACCGGCAGACCTCGTTCGACCCTGTCCAGTTGGTTGTGCCGGCCCTGAACATTGCGGCGCTTTGGGTGTTTGCTGCGTTAGGGAAACGCTGATCAATGAGGCCGCCACTGGTGATCCAGCGCATACGGCTCGCGATTTTTGAAACAGGAAGACCGTCGCGGCAAATTCTGGGCACCTACGCG
>Ga0302228_10001158_pt1 | contig 19842 bp, 16 predicted proteins | sample II_Palsa_N1_2_FD_193519 | JGI IMG/M metagenome (GOLD analysis project Ga0302228, IMG submission 193519) | Peat permafrost microbial communities from Stordalen Mire near Abisko, Sweden - II_Palsa_N1_2 | ecosystem: Environmental > Terrestrial > Soil > Palsa > Peat permafrost | place: Sweden...
CTGCAGCGGCCGGTTACACGCGCGGTGCCTTCTATTCCAACTTTCGCAGCAAAAGCGATCTATTCATCGAGCTGCTGCGGCGCGATCACCGTCAGGCACACGACACGATGAGCGAACTGCTGGTCGCGGACCTGGCGCCCGAGCAGCTTGAGCAACGTGTCATCCAGATGTACGCGCAGCTTTATCGTAGCAACGAAGGCTTCATGAACTGGACCGAAGCGCGCATGCTTGCCGCGCGCGATGCCCGCTTTCGTAGCAAACTCAATGCGCTGATGATCGAGAAACGCGATTTCATCGCCGCGTTCATCGAGCACTTCTATGCGCGCGTCGGCATTCCTGCAGCGGCTCCTCCTAAAGAGATGGCCATGGGGTTCATGAGCCTGGTCGAAGGTGTGAAGTTATTCAGGCTGTCGAGCCCACAGGACATGACCGTGGATGCGGCCGAGTCGATACTGACGCTCTTTATCGATGCGCTGATTCGCCTCGCGCGCCTGCGCGCGTCAGAATGACTTTCGGCTTAGGTAGTGCAGCCGCGTCGCGCAGCCAGCGCGTACAGAATCAAACCGGTGGCCACAAATCCGACGGACCCTCCGAGCACCTGGACCAGGAAGCCGGTCTTGTCGATGGCGTCCGCGGGCGGGATCAGCGCCAGAACGATGGCGATGAGAGTCGTCAGGAAGCCGAGTCCATTCCAAAAGAAGCTGCCGGCGGCGCCGCCGGGAACAGGGATCGCGCCTTCGCTGCCGGCGATCTGGCGTCGCAGTTTCATGGCAGCCGCAAACATGTATAGATACGGGATAAAGTAGACGATAAGGGTCGCGTTCACGAGCTTCTGGTAGGCGCTTCGTACCGTGTCGCCCTGGGTCGCGGCCACAATGAACAGCGCCGAGAGCGCGGCTTGTACGATGAGCGCCACATAAGGCGTCTTCCAACGCGGATGCGTGCGGCTCATGATCTCCGGCAGCAGTCGATCGAGACCGCCGACGAACAGCAGTCTCGATGATCCAATCAGCCACGCGCCGATTGCACCAAGACCACCTACGGCCATGATCAGCGCCACCGGGGGTCCGAGCCAGGCCAGTCCCTGCCGCGCGCCGGCCGTGGCAATCGCCTGATTGACACCCGAGATGATCGAGGTTTCGGCCGTGGCCATTGCCCACATGAGACAAATCGTGCCGATCAGGTAGCAGGCCGCAATGGTGATGCCGGATATGACGATGGCGCGCGGAAAAGTTCGGCGCGGGTCGACGACTTCGCCCGCCATCATGGGAGCAAGTTCGAGCCCGGCAAATCCAAAGCAGAGACTGGCGAAGAACAGAATCGTCGGCAGCTGACCGAATTGCGGTATCAGGGACCTCGGCGTAACGGGTGTCGCCGACCCGCCATGCGTCAGCGCCACCACGCCCACCACCGCCAGAGCAATGGCCGGCAGCCAGGTGGCGAGGCCACCGATGTTCTGCAGCCATCGACCGCCCTTCAAACCAAAGAGATTCATGACCAGTGCCGTACCCAAGAGTGTCAGCGACGCGCCAGTGATGTAGCCGGCACTCTGCTCCAGCGCTGCATACTTCAGGCCAAAGACGTACAGAGCGAAGACCGCCGTGGTCAGCGTTAGGGTCGGAAAATAGAGAACGTTCGACGCCCAGTAGAGCCAGCCCACCAGGAATCCCTGCCGTGCACCGAATGCCCGGGAGGTCCACACATACAGACCTCCTTCTTCCGGCACAGCCGACGCGAGTGAGATCACCGCGAATCCCTGTGGAATGAAGAACATGAATGCGGCGAGCACCCATAGCAGCAGCGACGAGGGCCCATTGGCTGCCGCCAGTGCCACCCACCGCATCCCCACGATGGCTGCTACGTTGAATAGAACGATGTCGCGGGTCTTGAGTGCTCGCTCGAGGGTCATCTGCCCCTCATTTGAGCACACACGTGGCTTCGCAGCGAGGGCCCCGGGGTCTACTATCCGTAAACCGGGTACCGATTGCGGTCGCAGGGGATCCTCGTGAGCGCGGTACGTTGCAGCAGCAGGCGATGGCGTTGCATCACGCGATGTCTCGTGATGGGTCTCCTGCTTGGGTCTGCAGCCGGTGCACAGGGTGCCGATGCAGTCGCGGCTGCCGGCGGCGCCGCCACCGTAATTGAACTCGATGGTCCGATCGCTCCGGCCATGAGCCGATACGTCGCTCAAGCCATGAGTGACGCCGTTGTTCGGCACAACGCCGTCATCATTCTGCAGATGGACACGCCGGGAGGTCTCGATACCTCCATGCGCGCCATCATCAAGGCCATCCTGGCCTCGCCAATTCCCGTCGTTACCTACGTTGCGCCAGGCGGTGCGAGAGCGGCCAGCGCGGGCACTTATATTCTGTATGCGAGTCACTTTGCGGCGATGGCGCCGGCGACCAACCTCGGCGCCGCTACGCCGATTTCGATCGGCGGCGGCGAGACGCCGAGTGCACCGGTTTCGCCGGCGCCTCCGGTGACACCGAACGCCCAGAAGGGCTCGAGCCCTCCGACCAGCACGCCGGAATCATCCAAGGCGCCTGAAGTCAGCACGGCGAGTGAGCGCAAGGCCGTCAACGACGCCGTGGCCTACATCCGCTCGCTGGCGCAGCTGCGCGGGCGAAACGCCGATTGGGGAGAGAGCGCCGTTCGAGGCGCGGCCAGTCTGTCCGCACAGGACGCCCTCGCCCAACATGCGATCGATCTGATCGCAACCGATGTCCCCGATCTACTGCGTCAGCTCGATGGCCGCAAGGTGCGGATCGCGGAACGCGACATCGTGCTGCACACCGCCGGCGTGGCGGTAACCCGCATCAGCCCGGACTGGCGCGATGAATTGCTCATCATGCTGACACACCCGACGATCGCCTACGGCCTGCTGCTGATCGGAATCTATGGTCTGCTACTCGAGGGCTATAATCCAGGAGCGGTCCTGCCGGGGGTCGTTGGTGCGCTCTCGCTCGTGCTGGCGCTATATGCCTTCGAGTTGCTGGCCGTCAACTTTGCCGGCGTAGCACTGTTGATCCTGGGCGCGGGACTGATCGTGCTGGAGCTTTTCATGCCGGCGTTCGGTTCGCTGGGCATCGGCGGGCTCATCGCATTTGTCATCGGATCCATCCTACTGTTCGACAATCCCTCGCAGGGACTGCATATGGCGCTGCCTCTGATAGTTGGCATTGCGATAGCCGGTGCGCTCGTGGTTGCCGCGATTACGTGGCTGGCCGTGCGTGCACGCCGCAGGCCGGTGACAACCGGTGCCGAGGCGATGGTCGGAGAACTCGTCGAAGTCGTGTCGCTGTCGCGCGGTGAGTGCGTCGTCCGTTACGGTGGGGAGCTCTGGAATGCGCATGCGCCTGTTGCCTTGCACGTTGGTCAGCAAGCGCGCATCGTCAGCGTTTCCGGACTGACGCTCTGGGTAGAACCCGCATAGAACCAGCAGGAGATCATGTATGAGCCTGTCCTTTCCGATCGTCGTCGTGGTGCTACTGCTGGTCGCATTCAGTTCGATTCGAATCCTGAAAGAGTACGAGCGCGGCGTAATGTTTACGCTCGGCCGCTTTACCGGAGTCAAGGGGCCGGGTGTGCGGCTGGTGCTGCCGGTCATTCAGCAGATGAAGACGCTCGAGCTGCGCACTGTCGTCCTCAATGTGCCTAAGCAGGATGTCATCTCGCGCGACAACGTTTCGGTGAAAGTGAGCGCGGTCGTCTACTTCCGGGTCGTCGATCCCGAGAAGGCCATCTTGCAGGTCGTCAATCCTTACGAGGCCATCAGCCAGCTTGCGCAGACCACGCTGCGATCGGTGGCCGGTCAGCACGAGATGGACGAGCTGCTGTCGCAACGGGACAAGCTCAATGCGGCTATTCAACAAGTGCTCGATCTGAACACAGCGGCATGGGGCGTCAAGGTCACGAATGTCGAGATCAAGGACATCGATCTCGACGAGACCATGATCCGCGCCATGGCTCGTCAGGCGGAAGCAGAGCGCGCGCGCCGCGCCAAGGTCATTCACGCCGAAGGTGAAAAACAAGCTGCACAGTCGCTGGCCGAGGCAGCCGAGCTGCTCTCGAGCCAGCCGGCATCGCTGCAGCTCCGTTACCTGCAGACACTCGCCGACATCTCCAACGAGAAGAGCTCGACCATAGTCTTCCCACTCCCCATGGATTTGCTGGCGCCCCTGATGCGTCCGTCGAAGCCGGGGTAGCGAACTGTGAAGTCGATCCCAAAGCGATACTAAACTAATAGATTCATCGGCTTGCAGGCAGACCTGCGCGACCTGGGGCGTCAGCGCTCGGTTCGCCTAAAGGTTTTGATTCGGTTGACCGTTAACCTGAGCCATGACCTCGAGGCTCAAAGTCGGCGCGCGTCCGAATCGTCAATCACTGCGCAGCGCGGTCGACTACCACCTGGAAGTCACGCTCGCCAAGAGCCCGGATAACGCGGACTCCGAGGACTATCACCTGGCCCTGGCGCTGGCGATACGGGAACCCGTGATTCGCGCCATGAACTCCACCGAAGAGCGGGTCATCAAGTCGGGCGCCAAGCAGATTCATTACCTGTCGATGGAATTTCTGATCGGCAGGCTGCTGTCCAACAACCTGCGCAACCTGGGTCTCTACGATATCTGTGCGGAAGTCGCATCGGATATGGGGTTGAACCTGACCGACGTGCTCGAGACCGAGTGCGACCCTGCGCTCGGCAATGGCGGACTGGGTCGACTGGCCGCCTGCTTTCTTGATTCGCTGGCGAGTCTTTCGTATCCGGGCTATGGCTACGGCATCAATTATCAGTTCGGATTGTTTCGCCAGACCTTCCTGAATGGTTACCAGCGGGAGCAACCCGACAATTGGGCCGTGCACGGCACACCCTGGCACGTCGAACGCCGTGAGCAAAGTTCGATGATCCCGATCTATGGTCGCGTCGAGGGAGATCTCGATGGCGACGGCCAGTACAACCCCCACTGGATGGACTGGAGCACGCTGATTGGTGTTCCCGCCGATATTCCCGTCGTGGGCTATGGTGGCCGCAGCGTCAACTTCCTTAGGTTGTACACCGCGCGCGCTCCGGCCGAGTTCGATATGGCAATCTTCAACGATGGCGATTATCTGCGCGCGATGGAGCGCCAGGTGGCCGTCGAAACCGTGTCGAAGGTCCTATACCCCTCCGATTCCGCTGAGGCGGGGCGGGAGCTGCGTTTCATCCAGGAATACTTCTTCGTCGCGTGCGCGATGCGCGACATCTTCCGCCGCCACGCCATGGCGGGCCATCGCATCGACGAGTTCGGCCGCTGCAACGCCATTCAACTCAACGATACGCATCCGTCGCTGGCGGTCGTCGAACTCATGCGCACACTGGTCGACGAGCATTCCATGAGCTGGGATGCGGCCTGGGAGGTCACCCAGCAGACCACGGCGTACACCAACCACACGCTGCTGCCGGAAGCCCTCGAGCGATGGTCCGCGGCGCTGTTCGGCCGCGTGCTGCCGCGACATCTCGAGATCGTCTACGAGATCAATCGTCGCTTCCTGGGCGAAGTCGCCTTGCGACACCCGGGTGATGAGGCCCGTTTGCAACGCATGTCCATCGTGCAGGATCTCCCTCAGAAGGAAATCCGCATGGCGCACCTGGCCATCGTCGGCAGCCATTCAGTCAACGGCGTGGCGGAGATGCACTCCGAGCTCGTGAAGAGCCAGCTGGTGCCCGATTTCTACGAGCTCTGGCCGGACCGCTTCAACAACAAGACCAACGGCGTAACGCCCCGTCGATGGCTATTGAACTGCAATCATCGTCTCGCGGCGCTGATCAGCGACGCACTCGGCAAGGATTGGGTCGCCGACCTGGCACAGCTGTCGAAACTCGAGCCGCTGGCCGCCGATTCGGCCTTCCGCTCCGCGTTTGCGAAGGTCAAGCTGGACAACAAGGCAGATCTTGCCCAGCGCGTACGTGCTGTCACAGGGATCACGATCGACCCCGCCTCCATGTTCGATGTGCAGATAAAGCGCATTCATGAATACAAACGACAGCTGCTCAATGCCTTACACATCATTCATCTGTATTGTCGCCTGACGGAAGACAGCTACAGGCTGCCGACGCCGAAGACCTTCATCTTCAGCGGCAAGGCTGCCCCCGGTTATGCACTCGCCAAGCTGATCATCAAGCTCATCAACAACATCGGGCGCGTTGTCAATGCTGACCCGCGCGTCAACCGCTCGATGCGGGTGGTGTTCTACCCCGATTACAAAGTATCCGTTGCCGAGGTAATCGTTCCGGCCGCGGATCTCTCCGAGCAGATCTCGACCGCCGGCTACGAGGCGTCAGGCACCGGCAACATGAAACTGGCGATGAACGGGGCGCTGACTATCGGCACGCTGGACGGTGCCAACGTAGAGATCGCACGGGAAGTCGGCGCCGACAATATTTACATCTTTGGACTCACGGCGGCCCAGGTGATCGAGCGCCGCATGGCCGGCAATGCCGCACGCCTCGCGTACGACAGCGACCCACACGTCCGCCGTATCCTGACGCGCCTGACCGACGGCACCTTCAGTGCCGAGGATCGTGATCTGTTCGCGCCTGTAGCCCGAGCATTGCTCGAGCAGGGCGACTACTACATGCACCTGAGCGATTTCGCCGACTATGCTCGCAAGCACGAGCAGGCCGCGCAGGACTATTGCGACATCGACAAATGGGCGGCGCGCGCAATCCTGAACGTGGCGCGCAGCGCACGCTTCTCCAGCGACCGCACGATTCGGGAATACGCCACGGAGATTTGGGACCTGCAGCAGGTCATCTGACGTGCTGTTGAAGGAGGGCTAGTCGTGTTGATGGAAGACTTGTCGGAGGGTGGGTGCCTCGTCGTTAGTCTCAAGGAAAAGAGACTCGACGCGGTCATAGCCGCCAGTTTCAGGGAAGCCATGGTCGCACGCATTGACCAGGGACAGCGCAATATCGTGCTCGACATGAGCCAGGTAAGCTTCATGGACAGCAGCGGCCTCGGCGCCGTCGTCTATGTACTCAAGCACCTCGGGCATACGGGAAGGCTGCACATCTGCGGCGTAACGCCCGGCGTCATGGCCGTGCTGAAACTCACGCGGATGGATCGGGTATTCAAGACTTTCGACAGCCGTCAGGCCGCCATCGCGGCATAGACCGTGAACAGCGACTCGCCGCTGCATCTGGTCGTGCCCGCGACGCTGCTGGATGCGCGGGTGGCTACCGAACGGATCGTCGGCCTCTGCGACCGATTTAATACCGAAGACCGAGCCGACTATGCCACCGCCGTCATGGAATGGCTCGTGAACGTCGTCAAGCACAGCTATGCGCACGCGTCGGGAGCGCAGATCAGGATCTGTGCGGTCACGGGCCCGGAGGCGATCGAGCTGACAATCGAGGACAGCGGGCAAGGCATGCCGCCATGGAAGTTTGATGCGGCGCCTTCGGAACTGGATTTCGACGCCACCGACATTACCAGGCTACCGGAATCGGGCATGGGTCTAGCGATCATCAAATCAGTCATGGACAGCGTCCGCTATCACAGCACCAGCGGCGTCAATCGACTCACGGCTGTGAGGCGCTGGCAGCGATGAGCCAACCCAGCGACGCGCTGCTCAATCGGCTTCGTGCCGACATCGAACTCAAGGCAGAGGTCATCAAGGCGCTGCGCGCCGAGCGTGACCTGGAGGGTGAAGCGGCGCGTGAGCGCATGACGCTGATCGCCGCCGTGAGCGCCGATCTGCTCGAGTTCACCGCGAACGTGGGGCTGCTATGCGACGAAGACAATGCGGGTGCGGTGCGACGTGCCATCGAGAGGCTGAAGGCCGTTTGCGCCGATTTCGCCGACTATATGGCAACAGTCAATGGCAGGCTCGCGCTCTCACAGAAGCCCGTCAATATTGGGCGGCTGCTGTCCCGGATCGCGACCCGTCACATCGTCGATGTACGCGTGGCGCCTGAGGTTCCTGAGCGTATCGTCGCCGACGAAGCCCAATTCTCGAGGCTGCTGGCATTCTTCGTCGATCAGGAATCCGAGGGACTGGAACCCGAGGCACGGCTGCTCGATGTCACAATGGCAGATTCCTCGAGGGCCGATGCTTCAGGAAGCGGCAGCGAGGCGACTACTGGCCACCCCTTGCAGCGAGTACAGTTCTCGCTTCGTCGCGTTGCCATCCCGGAAGAAGTGACGGATTCGGGCGGCGGTGCTGACCGTGCCGAACACACCGACGCGCACGGGATGGAGATAACATCTTTCGCGAAACTGCGCGCGGCATTGGCGAACGCGCTCTGCGACCTGATGGGTGCGCAACATACAGGCCCGCTGCTGACAATCCCGGTGCAAGCCGCGGTCGATCAGGCTCACACGGGGATCTTCCGCCTGGCAGTGTCCGAGCGTGGTGCCGCGGAAGCGCCGATGACGGCCAGGTTCTCCCCGCCAGCTTCGCTGCCCGCTACAACCTTGCCGCTGGCGCTGCCTTCGGCAGGGGCGCGTGACCGCCAACTCGACGATGACTCGCTAGACCTCTTGTATCTCGATCGACAGCTCGGTTCGCTGGCGTCGGTGATCCTGGCGCGAACGGCACCTGCGTTCATTGCCGAGGCCCAGCGCCGCATGACCGATCTGCACGTCGCCCACGAATGCGAGGATCTGGCGCGCCTGGAACACATTGCCCGTACGTGGAAGGGTTCCGCGCTCAGCGTCGGTGCGCGTTCCCTGGCAGCGCTGCTGGAGTCAATTGAAAAGCAGGCCGCCATGCGCCATCTTCCGGGTACCGGCGCAATCTGGCAGCTCCGCAGCTCGCTGGACCGGGTGGTGCGCGCGCTGGAAAGTCATGCGCACAGCAACAGGACCGCCGGATGAGCAGGCCAGAGCCGCTGCCGCCCGCCGCCACGGTCGCGAAGGGTGAAATATCGTCCCGGCGACAGATTCTGCTGATCGAAGGGGAAGCGGATCAGGCCATCTATTGGGATGCAGTATTTCGCTCGCTGGGCTTCGAGGTCCTGAAAGCTGCCACACTGCGGGAGGCGGAAGCACTGCTGCCGGCCGGACCCAGCATCATTGCCTGCAGCTCCTGGACCTCGGATGGCGTTGGCGTGGACTTCTTCGGCAGGCTCAGAACACGGCCTGAGCTGGCGTTGGTTTATCTGGTGCTGTTGACCAGTGGGGGCGATGAGGTCATCGCATCGTTACGCGCTGGGGCTAATGACTGTATCGACATGAGTGCGCCTTATGGCGAGATTCGCGCGCGACTGGAATTAGCGGATCGAGTCATTTCGCTCAACGAGGCATTACAGCACAAGAGCGCCGCACTCAGCGACGCGCTCAATCTCATCCAGACCGAATTGCAGTCGGCGGCGGCGCTGCAGGCGGCCATGCTGCCAAAGACTCTTGAGCGGGATGGCTTGCGGATTCATACGCTGTATCACCCCAGTGAGCTGCTGGGCGGCGACATGATTGGCGTCGCCCCCGTGGACGACGATCGTGTGGCCTTCGGTCTCATAGATGTCGTGGGGCACGGAACAGCCTCGGCCCTGATCTCCTGTAGTCTCATACGGGAATTGATGGATCGCATCGTCGTACTGCTCCAGAGCCCGAACCCGGAGGCACGGCAGGATTGCGGCCGGATTGCCATCGAAGAGCTGAACGCTCGTTACTGCCGCCTGAACCTGCCTGGCATGTACTTCACCGCATTGGCGGGCGTGTTCGATGCGCAGCGGGGAGTCGTCCGCTACTGTCAGGCAGGCAATCCGAACCTGGTGTGCTTCGACCATGAGTCGGGCTGGCGCGAAGTGCATGACAGCGGCTTCCCCATTGGACTGGTGGACACCGCCGAGTACGCCTGTCGAGAGATCGAACTACGCCCGGGCCAGATGCTGCTCGCGGTCTCGGACGGGCTGCTGCGGCCGGAATCAGCTGATCCGGCAGGCAGCCTCGAATTGATGCGCGCCCTCCCCGCATCGCCATTGAGCCCGGAGAGCGTCATCGATCGACTCGGCATACTGGCCGCCACGGCCCAGGGTCGGGATCGCGACGATCAAAGTGCCATGCTGATCAGCCGCGCACCCGCCATGTTATGACAATGCGCGTTTGACCGCTGCGTGTGAAGCCCATCACGGCGGCCGCGAATCGCACCAATCTTGACAAGCCCCAGTCTCAAGTTTCGGCGCCGACCGCCGACTTCTCACGTTAGACATTAGACCCGGGCGGCGCGATCTGTTTTCGCGCTCAGGCCTCGATGGGGGACCGATCCAGATGACCGCAGCGCCAGCGCCGACGAGATGGCTCGAGACGGCCGAAATCTCGAGCGATGATTCGCCGGCTCGCGGGATCGCGCAGAGCCTGCGCGAATTTGCTGCTCTCGCCGGCCTGCTCTGCCGCACATCGTTTGCGTCGGTAATGGTCCATGGCATCGAGTTCACCTGGCAGAGGGATTCCGGGCGTCCACCGGGCGCGTTTCCCGAACACCGAACCTTTGATGAACATGCGCTGTCCGGCGACGGCTTGTTCGAAGTGGCGGACGCCAGGCGCGATCGCCGCTTCAAGTCAACCATAGTCTTCTATGCGGCGATCCCGTTGCGCAGTCCCGACGGCCGCACGTTCGGCATCTTGTCGGTCCTCGACTTCGCGCCACGGGAACTCGACCGGCGGGAACGCGAGGGGTTCGCGGTGCTTGGCCGACAGGCTTCCTCTCAGGCAGAACTCACCGAAGAACTATTGAGGCTGCGGGCGAAATCGGACGCTGCTCCCGACACCGCTTATCTCGAAAACCTGCGGCAACTCGAGATGCTGCATAGGAATACATTCGAACAGTCACCCATCGGCATCGCCTACGCGGACAGAGAAGGGCGTTTCATCCGCGTCAATCCGGCCTTCAGCCAGATGCTGGGTTACACCCCTGCCGAACTGGAAAACATCGCCATCGGGAAGCTTACCTACGAGGCCGACTTCGGACACAACGCGGCTGAAATCGATCGGTTGTGGAGGGGCGAGATCGACTCCTATTCCCTTGAGAAGCGCTACCTGCACAAGGACGGCAGCCCGATCTGGGTACGGGTCACCGCGGCGCTCGTGCTGGATGAAACCGGCGCACCAAATTGCTCGGTGGGCTTCCTGGAGGCGATATCGGATCGCAAGCAGATGCAGGAAGCCCTGGAGCACAACCGCAATCTGCTCGGGAGCGTCATCAGCGATGTGCCCGTGGCCATCATGGCATGCGACCGTACCGGGCAGATGTTTCTCAGCAACTCGGCAGCCGTGAAGCTGTTCTCAATTGATACGTCGGCCGCATCGGGAGACACGTCAGGTCGCTACAAACCGCGGGTCGAAGTGTTTCTGCCAGACGGGGTGACGCGCGTGCCCATCGAGCAGACGCCGCTGCCGCGCGCGCTGCGCGGCGAGACGGTGAGTAATGTCGAGCTGATTCTGGCCGAACCGGGTGGCAAGGCGCGAACCACACTAGGGAGCGCCCGGCAGCTCTTGGGGCCCGGCGGCGAGTGTCTGGGTGCCGTCGCGGTTGCACAGGACATCACCGAACGAAAAGAAGCCGAACTGGAACTCGAACGCACCCACAAACAACTGCTGGATGCGTCGCGATTTGCGGGCATGGCCGAAGTCGCCTCCAATGTTCTGCACAACGTCGGCAACGTACTAACCAGCGTCAACGTCTCGGCGAACCTGGTGTCCGAATGCGTCAGGGACGCCAAGGTGGCAGGACTCGGGCGCGCGGCGGCGATGCTCAAGGAGCGCGAGAAGGATCTGGCCACGTTCCTGACCATGGATGAGCGCGGCCGCAAGCTGCCCGCCTATCTGACCCAGCTCGCCGAACATCTGCAAGGCAATCAGAAGCTGGCGCTGAAGGAACTCGCCGCACTGCGCGACAATATCGAACACATCAAGGAAACTGTGGCCATGCAGCAGAGCTACGCCAAGCTCTGCGGTGTCTCCGAGATCGTGGCGGTGAACACGCTGATCGAAGATAGCCTGCGCATGAATGCGGCGGCGCTGACGCGGCACGGTGTCTCGGTAAATCGCGAGATAGACGGCAGTGTCCCGGCAATCAGCGTCGACAAGCACAAGGTACTGCAGATTCTCGTCAATCTGATCCGTAACGCGAAGTACGCCTGCGACGATACGGATCGGCAGGACAAGCAGATCACGATCCGGGTCAATGCGGTTGCAAGGCGCATCCGCATAGCCGTCATCGATAATGGCGTGGGCATCAGCCCCGAGAACATGAACCGATTGTTCCGGCACGGATTTACGACCCGTAAAACGGGACATGGCTTCGGCTTGCACAGCGGCGCACTGGCAGCCAAGGAACTTGGCGGATCTCTCACCGCACATAGCGATGGTCTGGGTTGCGGCGCAAGCTTCACACTCGAATTGCCCATCGAGCCGGCGGTCGATTTGGCGGTCGGAGAGAGCGGTGAGTAATTCTGCCGACGTGCATCTGCCGCGGCTGCTGATCATTGACGATAACGTCGCCATTCATCAGGATTTCCTCAAGATTTTTGGCACCACCGCCGAAAAGTCCGCCGAGGATGAATTCCTGGCTGCCGAGGCGGCTCTATTCGGCGAACCGGTCGCTACTGCCTCGGCCCGCCCGGTGTTCGCGATCGACTCTGCATACCAAGGGCAGGAAGGCGTCGCGAAGGCGGGACAGGCGTTGGCCGAGGGCCGCCCATACGGCATGGCATTCGTCGACATGAGAATGCCGCCCGGCTGGGACGGACTTGAAACCATCGAACGCCTCTGGGCGATCGATCCGCACATCCAGGTCGTGATCTGCTCGGCGCATGCCGACTACGACTGGATGGAGGTGGTGCAGCGGTTGGGTCACTCCGATCAGCTTCTGGTGCTCCGAAAGCCGTTCGAGTCGATCGAGGTACTCCAGTGCGCGAATTCGCTAACCCGCAAATGGCGCAATGAGAGGATGATTCGTGCGCAGGTGGCGTCCCTCGAACAGGATGTCTCGGCCCGGACCCAGGGCCTGGAGGCTGCCAATCGCCAGCTGCGACATCTCGCCACGCATGATGTGCTGACAGGCCTGCCCAATCGGGTACTGCTTGACGATCGAATATCGCAGGCTGTCACGCACGCCCACCGGGACCAGACATCATTTGCCGTCTTGCTGTGCGATCTTGACCGGTTCAAGCTGGTCAATGACTCGCTGGGCCACAGCGCCGGCGATCATCTGTTGCAGCAGGTGGCGAGGCGTTTGACCGAGGTCATCCGCGACGTCGACACGGTGGCCCGCCTTGGCGGCGACGAATTCGTGATCGTACTGAGTCCGGGCACCAGTCGGCAGGATGCGGCGGCTGTCGCGCAGCGGATTATCGAGGCGATGCAGCCAGTCGTCGAGATAGCCGGAATCACCATTCACACCTCTCCTAGCATCGGCATCGCGTTCTATCCTGATGACGGTGTAACCGTCGAGGCGCTGGTCGCGCACGCCGATGCGGCGATGTTCGCGGCCAAGCATCGAGGCCGCAACAACGTCCAGTGCTACGCTGCCGGCATGGAGGCTGGAACACACGATAAGGTCCGGCTGGAAAGTGAGATGCACTCCGCTCTCGCGCGCGGTGAGTTCGAGCTCTACTACCAGCCCAAGGTCGATACGATGTCGGGCTACTTCTATAGCGCCGAAGCGCTGATTCGCTGGCGCCATCCGGAGAGAGGGCTTGTGTCCCCCGCAGCATTCATTCCGTTGGCCGAGGAATGCGGATTGATAGGCCCAATCGGCGAGTGGGTACTGCGCGAGGCCTGCCGACAGGGACGCGCCTGGCAGCTCGCCGGCCTGCCGTCTCTGCGTATCGCCGTGAATGTGGCCGCAGCGCAGTTCCGGTCGGGCAACCTGGTCGAGACTATTCGCAGCGCGCTTGCCGATGCGCAGTTTGAACCGCGCCTTCTCGAAGTCGAGCTGACCGAGAGCGCGGTCATGAGCGATCCCGAGGAATCAATCAAGACGCTCGAGCGACTCAGCGAGATGGGTGTGCTGGTGTCGGTGGACGACTTCGGCACCGGTTACTCCAGCATGAGTTACTTGCGCCGGTTCCCGATCGATCACTTGAAAATCGATCGCAGCTTCCTGAGCGAGATAACTGCTCGTTCGGACGATGCCTCCATCGTGGGCGCCATCGTTTCCCTGGCGCACAATCTGCGGCTTAAGGTCATTGCCGAGGGCGTGGAGACGACAGCGCAGCTGGATCTGCTCAAGACACTGGGTTGTGATCAGTACCAGGGCTACCAGTTCAGCCCGCCGGTACCGGTGGCCGATTTTGAGCGTCTGATGCGCAGCGTGTACGCAAAGACGACCGACTTGACGCTCGATGTCATTCCGCATGGCCGCCGGCGATCGGGTAGCCGCGGACCGAGCTAGCGACGTGCCCGGGATTGCATTGCATGTGTGAGCGTTACGCCCTCCCGGCGCAGGTCGCGGCGGAACGTGAATTCACTCCGGACCAGGCCTGGTGGAAGTTTGCCGCGCGATTCAACGTCGCGGCTCGGCAGTACGCGCCGGCGATTCGACTGCATCAGGGACAATCGGAAGCGGTGATGATGCGCTGGGGCCTGATTCCCGGCTGGGCGGAAGGTAAGTTCGACGGAGAGCCTCCACAGCGTATCGCGGTGGACCAGGTCGAGGGCTCAACGGCACATCGTGAATCATGGATGGCCGGCCGGCGTTGCATTCTGCCAGTTGCGGGCTACTACCTCTGGCAATTGACCGCTGCGCGCTATCGGCAACCCTACTTCGTTCAGCTCAGCGATCGCTCCGTGTTCGGACTTGCCGGAGTCTGGGATCGTTCGGTCGGCGACGACGACGATGTGATCGAGAGTTTCTCGGTGATCTGCGTCCCTGCTAACGAACTCATGCGTCGCGTCGCGAGTGCCGAACCTCTGATGCCGGCCATACTGAAAAGACGTGACTATCATATGTGGCTTCGGGGAACCCCTGTCCAGGCAAAGTCGGTTCTGCACGCCTATCGATCCGACGCCATGCACGCGCATGCAGTGAGTCCGCGCGTCAACTCCGCCTCGATGGACGATGCCGGATTGATCCGGCCGACGCGCCTGCGCCCGCTCGTGACGGTATGATGTCGCAGTGAGCCCCGCTAACATGTCGGGGGTGTAGCGGCCCGGGGAAACATGGAAGCACCTGCAGGCTGGACTGATTTTCTCGTCGCGGCCGCGGGCGCTACCGGCGCGCTGGTCGGTCTCGTGTTCGTGGGGCTCTCGATCAATCTGACTCGAATCCTCGCGCTCCCCGGCGTTTCGGGGCGCGCCGCTGAAACCGTGCTGCTGCTCGGCAGCGCATTGATTGGATCCCTGCTCGCGCTGATTCCCGGGTTGTCCCGGCCTGAGCTCGGGTTACTGCTGTGTCTGGTTTGGGTGCCGACCTGGGGCGCTCCGACTGTCCATCAGATTCAACACATGTGGCAGCGGCAGTTCTACAAATTTCGACTGGCGCTGCTTCGATTCGTGCTGTATCAGGCCGCGACCGTGCCGCTGTTGCTGGCGGGACTGTCGCTGCGGCAGGAACTTGCCAGCGGTATGCTCTGGTTTGCCCTTGGCGTGCTGTTGTCGTTGATCGTGTCGCTGTTCAACGCCTGGGTACTATTGATTGAGATCCTGCGTTAGAGAGACGAACCGTCTTTTCGCCGGTAGCCGCCGAGCAGGAGAAGAGCTCATCAGGGGAGTTTCTGAGAAAAGTAAACGCCCGGCACCCCGTGGTTGCTGAGCCCCAGCGCGACAAGGTAGTTGGAAGATTCCCACAGATGCAGCACCGGCAGGCCGCGGCGGTGATAGGTCCTTGCGTCTTCGACCAACCAGGTCGGCACACGCTGAACCCAAGTGGGACCCGGCATGGTTTGCCATCGCACGCCGAAGCGCGCTTCGAGGCCCGATTCGCGCTCCAATGATGTGCCTGTTACGGCCGCCGATTCGGCTTGCGCCAGATTGGCGATGCGCGGGTTCATTTCCATGCGCATTTCGCGCGCCACGGTGCCGCTGGCTGCCGAGACGGAGTACCCATCGATGAGCGGCCGGGCGGCGTACGAGCGGGGCAGCAGAGCCGACGCCATGGACACCACAGCGCTGGCGCCGCGGCGACACGAGGCCTGAGAGGAGGCTGTCCCCGGCGTGCCGACAGAGCCCTGCAGCGCGGTTCGGAGCGAAATGGAATGCAACGAGGTGGAGTGACCGCCAACAGAGGCATCGACACTCGAAGCGGCAGCAGGAGCCGGTGAACAATCCGCCACCGCCATCGCAGCTCTGGATTGGAGCAGCAAAGCAAATACCAGCGTTGCTGTTGCAACACTGATGGCTTTTCTTTTTCCTGCTCCCCAGCCCATGCGACTTTTGCCTACCGACTGACCTGGGGCCAATTGTCCGGGGCGAGGTCACGGCGCAGGAGCGGACGAGCGATTGAATTCCGGTCGGTCCGCGCCGACCGGTCTGAAACTCGGGGCAGGCGGCGTGGGATCCCTGCCCGGCGTGCTTGCCGACTGTCCTACGCCGTTTCGGCAGCGAGCGGCGCCGTTCGACGGGCGGTCAGGAATATCGCCGCCCCGAACACGACCACGCTAACGACTGTCATGATTCCCTCGAAATACAGGAACGCATTAGTACCCCAACGATCACTGACCCGTCCCTCGAGCGCGATCATAGACATAATCGGTACATTGGATAGCGAGGCGTACAGGTTATATTTCGTCGCGGCCGCGCCCGCGCCGATGGCTTCGAGTGTCACGGCCGAAAAGCCCGCAAAGCACATGCCGCTGAATACGGCATAGACGAGCGTAAAACCCACATAGGCGGCCTCGGTGTGCGGATACAGCGCCATCGCGAGTCCGCACAGCGCCAGCAGAACCCCGTAGCTGAGGTATGCAAATCGTCGGCTCATACGATCCGCGAGATACCCGCCCGCCAAGCATCCGACGGCGGAGGCGAGTCCGCCCAACGTGCCGTTCACCAATGCTACCGTCGACGCCGATGCGTGCCAGGCATCGGCGACTGCGGGCCAAAGGCTGGACGCGGCCCCTGTCCCAATGGGCAGAAACACGATCAGCAATGCCAGGTACCCGCTGCGTGCGCGCAGCACGAGCCACAAATCCCACAGCAGCGCAACAGCCGTGCGAACCGCGCCATTTTGTCGCAGAGTGGTTGCTGGTTCCGCGATGGCAAACAACGGCGCGCAGCACAGCATGAAGGAGACGCCCAGCACGGCTCCAGTCATCCATGGCGTTGACACTCGTTCTGCAAGCCACAGTCCCGCGCCTCCGCCCAGTCCTGTGCCTATGAAATTTCCCGCCTGAAGCCATCCTCCGGCGCGGCCCCTGAGCGCCGGGGGTGTGTTAAAGGCCAGCAGCGATTCGGTCGACATTGCGGTGAAGCTGGAGGCGAGACTGGCAACGAACACGACAATACTCAGTACGCTGTACGTCGTGGCCTTGGTGGAACAGGCCGCCATTGCTACGACGCCGATAGAGGTCAGCGTGGTTCCAATCACATACCATTGCTTACGTGTCAGGGTGGTGTCGATGATCGGCGCCCACAGGACCTTCCCCGTTTGCGGCAGAAACGAGACCGCGATGAGCAGCCCTACCTGTGCCACTGTCATGCCGGACTGCGACAGCAGGTACCCGAGGGTCACAGTCAGATAGCCGTTCAAGGCACCGTACGGCATGAAGAGAACCATGAAAAAGCTTGGGTGCGATTTCGGGGCGGTCACAGGAATCATGGTGACGATCAGGCCTCGATGAGTTTTTCGCGAATCGCAATCAGCGTCAGCTCGGACTGGTTATTCACGTTGAGCTTCTGTTTGACGTTGTAGAGATGCGTGCCAACCGTGGATGGGGAAAGACTCAGATCCTCGGCGATACGCTGTACCGTGGCGCCGCGCGCCAGCCGGATGAAGACGTCGAACTCGCGCTCGGACAGACGGTCGATGATGGACTTCGTGGAGCCCTGAATCTCGTCCAGCGCCAGTTTCTGTGCCAGATCCTTGTCGATATAGGGGTGGCCTGCAGCTACGGCCGTCACGGCCTCCAGCAATGCCTCGGGCGCGCTGCGTTTGGAGAGAAATCCACGCGCGCCTTCACGCAGCGCTCGGCGCGCATGCATCGGGTCATCCTGCGCAGACAGCGTCAACACCCGGGCCTGCGGATCATGGGCGAGAATCCGACGCAGCGCTTCAAGACCACCCATGCCCGGCATGGCCAGGTCCATCACGACCACATCCGGCTTCTTCTCCAGATATCGTTGGCAGGCCATTTCGCCTGATTCGGCCTCTGCAATCACCGACATATCCGCCTGCGACTGCAGCAGCAGCCGAAATCCCATTCGCACGACAGCGTGGTCGTCTACCAGCAGCACTCGAATCACGAGGCCGGCCTCACGTATTCCCCGTCAAGGGGATTTCGGCCACCAGGCATACACCATGCGGCTCACGTCGACCGATATTGAATACGCCGCCGAGGCGAGCAATGCGCTCGGCAAGTCCGCGCAGGCCGAAGTGTCCGGGCGGCGCCTCGGTTGCCGTGATGCCGACGCCGTCATCGGCGACTGTGACGACGATGCGCTGTCCATCGGAGTTGACCACAATGTCCACGTGCGACGCATGGGCGTGCCTCAACGCATTGATCAGCCCTTCCTGCACGACGCGGTATATAGCCAACGTCACGCTGGGCCCCAACTGAACCGCTAGATCATGGCGCACGGATAGCTTGACCTGCGGGTTGCGGCGTTGCCAATCGCGCACCAGGTTCTCCAGCGTGTCGGCGAGCCCAAGTGTGTCGAGCGACAGCGGCATCAGGCGCGGGATCAAGCCATGCATCGCATCGTACAGACGCGCTGCCTCGTCCGAAATCAGGCGCGCGGCGTCTCCCGTCTGCTGATCGCGCTGGCCGCCCTGGGCCGCGATCGCCATCGCGAGACTGCGGATCGCGGTCACGGACTGGCCGAACTCATCGTGCAGTTCATGCGCGATCAATCGGCGCTCCTCCTCGACCCGCTGTTCGATCAGCAGCGCCATTTCGCGTCGTTCATCCAGTCGCGCTTCGGCGTCCTGGGCCTTGCGCTCGGCCTGCACCTTGTCCTGCACGGCTTCCGCCATGCGGTTGAACGCGGTTGCGATTTCTCGCGCTTCGAAGCCCTTCATCGGCGGCAGCCGAAACGCGAGGTCGCCCTGCTGCACGTGGCGGAACCCACCGGCGATGACTGGAAACGGCGCCAGCGACCGATCAACGGTCCAAAAGGCAAGACTATTGACGACGATCAGCATGACAGCCGCGACGGTAAAGAGTCGCTTGAGTTCATCCCACGCATCCAGCACCGCACGCGACGCGTTGGACTGCACCGTAAGCTCAAGCTGTCCCGGCAGCATGAACCGATAGGCCACCGGATCTGGAGCCATCAGGCGCGCGAACCAGGCGGGTGCCTCGCGTCCCGCCTTGTATGTGGGCTCGGGCGAGCGATACATGATATCGCCGCCGATGGTGCGAAGCACAATATCGTTGGCACGTACATGGCCGGTCTCCTCAAGGAACCGCAGAGCCAGATCCGGCCCCCCTTGTGCCGAGTAAATCAATGCCAGCCGCCCCAACAACTGGGCGGCGACCCGGTTGGCAGCCTCGATTTCCTCGCGAATTGACGATCGCGTGGCCTGAAACTCGCCCAGGATCAATACGATAACGAAGGCAGCGGTCAGGCCGGCCACGACGAGGTTCAGACGGGTGCGCAGCTTCATCGGTGTGGCCGATGGTAGCAGCGGCTCCGGACGGCCGGGCAGCCACATCGACTGGGAGCGGGTAACTCATGATTTTCATGAGGCGACATTCATGATCGT
>Ga0302228_10001160_pt1 | contig 19818 bp, 12 predicted proteins | sample II_Palsa_N1_2_FD_193519 | JGI IMG/M metagenome (GOLD analysis project Ga0302228, IMG submission 193519) | Peat permafrost microbial communities from Stordalen Mire near Abisko, Sweden - II_Palsa_N1_2 | ecosystem: Environmental > Terrestrial > Soil > Palsa > Peat permafrost | place: Sweden...
CACCTTCTTGCGCCAAAATGCCAGCCAGTACCATCGGCCCTTTTCAAATCGATGCGCAGCCTCCAACATCTCGCGGCACACTTCTTTCGCCGATTCCTGCTTCGAGTTCCGGAGCACTTCAATTATCCTTTCCGCACCGAACGGAATCTTGCCGCTCCTGCTTTGGGTCACCCCTTTCGTGACGATCACCAGCATCGCTCCCGGCTCAAATGCCTGCATCGAAGCGTCATAAATCAAATGCGTAAACAGACCCAACGGCATTGCCACATCAGCTAGGAGGCGCGTCCCTTCGGAATCACGAATCGCCGCCGTCTGCCCGCCGGCATTCACATAGGCAAGCACCCCAAGCTGCACATCGTAGCAACCCACCACCGTTGGAGCGAATCGGATCTCCTTCGCGGGGCCTGTGATCACCTGGTTGATCGCCTGCACCAGTAGCTCGGTACCTTCCATCAAATTCACATCGCCCGCGCCGAAGAGCTCAACAGCCTTTGCTCGAAAGACCTCCTGCGTGCGTGCCGCAATGGGGCCGGCCTCTTTTCGCCTGCCCGCAATATCGCTCAGCAGAAACACAACCCGCGAGCCCACTCGCACCGCATCAAAGAAATCCCCACCCGTTCGGTCCACATAATATTGAGCATGCAGGTCAAGCCCGTCGACCAGCCCCAACTCCGCTCGCCGCGGCTCTTGATCGGATGCACTCAGCTTCGTATCAACACCTGGCATAAGACGCTCCACGATCTCTTGCTTTGTGAGATTGTAGTCCGGGCCTTGTGGTTTGCGGGCATTCATCTTCCATGGACGCCATGTGGCGTCCATGGAATTCGCTGAGCCCAGCCCTACGACACCAACCTGCGTGGTGCCAGAGTAATGTTTTGAAGACTCGTGCCCGCCGAGCAGCCACTTCCTTCCGTCCCATCTTCGAGCGTCAAGGAATGGCGAGCCTGATCGCGAAATTCATTGATCCCAATGAAAAACTCACGCATCATGACAACAAAAAGATACTTCCCCGCGGTCGTCAGTTTAATCACCGCAGAATCTGAAAAATCCAAGGCGCCATTCAACGCAAAGTAAGCCAACTCCATCGGCAGCCCTAACTCAACAGGCAAGCCAAACCGGCTTCGAAATAGGCTTCGATTCAGCCCTGACCCAAATAGATCCATCAGGAAGTGGTACCGCATCTGGTTGTGATAACTGTAAGACTTGGAGCCCATCACCGGCCTGCGCCCCTCTTGAATTGCCTCCGCATACCTCTTTAACGAAAAGGTGTTCACGTAAATGGTTCCATCCAGGTAACTGAACGCCCCTGAACCAAGCCCTACGTACTCCTCCGTGTCTACGATGTACTCATCAATCATCCCGCCATTCTTGCGAGAAAACGCCCACCCGGTCGTTTGTTCAAACTCCGAAGCCATCGTTTCCAGAATTAACTGGTAATCCTCATACTCACAATCGTACGTAACCGCACCGACGGTTTGCTTCAGCGTTTTTACCACCGACGATGGACTCATCAGCGGATAAAACGTGATCTGGTTCGCGCCCGACCCCTTCGCCAATTCGATGTCTCTGAGTAACACTTCTCTCGTCTGGCCGGGAAAATTGAAGATAATATCGACGTTGAGGGATTCAAACATTCCCGCCACGCTATCAATTCTTTTTAAGATCTGCTCGCCGTCTCCAAAGCGCTCCAAACGACTAACCTTGTGCAGTAACTCCTTATCAAAACTCTGCACCCCTACGGACATCCGCTGCACCCTTCCAGCTAGTCTCTCCGCCAGTTCGGGCTCCAGCTGGTTAGGATTGGTTTCACAAGAGATATCACTAATCCCAAATAATTCCTTGGCCAGGTCGATGGTCGTGATCAGTTCATCCAGCAGAATGGTCGGCGTCCCTCCACCAAAATACAAAGACCGGAACGTATACCCCAACGCCGCCGTCATCCGCATCTCTTCGCGCAAGTTCACAAAGTAAGCTCTCGCGGCCGATTCTTTGTAAGCGAATCGGTTGAAAGAACAATAGGGACATAAAATGTCGCAAAACGGGATATGGATATAGAGCATGTACTGTCGATCTGGCTTCGGCCCCGGCAGCTCGACCTTGCCGTTTCCCTCAAGCCGAAACGCATTCCGCGTTACAAACCGAAGCAACGGCGTAAGAATCTTTTCCGACAGCATAACGCAGACTCCCCGTCCTTCCAGCAGACCGTCCGCCCCCTCAGCTCGAAGCTTCCGTCTTTCACTGGCGCTGCCATGGATTCTGACAGGCTGTACTCATCCTCATCCGGCGGCTTGCTGTTCCATCGTGACGGCCATCACAGCAGCGCCGCAGCTGACGCTTATAGGGTTACTTCCAGCACGGTGGCGAAGGGAGGACTCATGTACCCCGGTTCAAGTGTGCCGATCCAAGACATCACTCCTCAAGCACTCCTCTGTCTTCCAGCGGCCTCCCACTTGTTCCTGCATCTCCCACTCTCTCCCACGCACCACATCCACACGGCTGAAGACTCGTACAATTCAGCTTGTTCACAGAGCCTTCCCCACGCACCCCTTTCACAGCGGCGCGCGTGCAGGCGAGAGGAAGCATCATGAACTACCCCATCTGGGACGTATCGTTTGGCGCAGGCTTGCTCATAGCGCTCGTAGCCGGACTCCACGTGTTCGTCTCCCACTTCGCCGTCGGCGGTGGCCTCTTCCTTGTCCTCACCGAGCGCAAGGCACTTAAGAACCATGACCACGCCCTGCTCAACTGGCTCAAGTCCCACACCAAGTTCTTCGTCCTGCTCACCGTCGTCTATGGAGCAGTCAGCGGCGTCGGCATCTGGTTCACAATCGGACTCATCTCCCCCACCGCCACCAGCAACCTCATCCACATCTTCGTCTGGGGCTGGGCCATCGAGTGGGTCTTCTTCTTCGTCGAGATTACCGCAGCCCTCCTCTATCTCGCCGGCTGGGACAAGCTGAACCCCAAGCTCCACCAGTGGTATGGCTGGATTTATTTCTGGGCCGCCTTTGCCAGCCTCGTCGTCATCAACGGCATCATCACCTTCATGCTCACCCCGGGAAGCTGGCTGGACGTCCATAAGTTCTGGATCGGCTTTTTCAATCCCACCTACTTCCCCTCCCTCTTCTTCCGCAGCGCCATCTGTCTCGCTCTCGCCGGCATCTACGCCCTCATCACCGCGAGCGTGCAGAAGGACAAGGACCTTAAAGCCCGCATCGTCCGCTGGGGCGCCCTGTGGACCATCCCTTCCCTGCTCGCCCTGATACCCTTCGGCTACTGGTACATCCGTGAGATCCCCGCCGCGCTCTTCCTCAGCGCCCGAGGTCCCATGCCCACCGCCACCCACTACGCCTTCCTTGCCTGGTCGCTCCTGGCTGTCACCATCATCCTCATGCTGCTGGCCCTCTTCACGCCACGCCGCATGCACCTGGCCTTCGCTCTCGTGATAGGCCTCGTCGCTCTCGGCGCCATGGACTCGTTCGAGTTTGTCCGCGAAGACGTCCGCAAGCCCTTCGTCATCGAAAACTATCTTTACGACAACTCCCTCTACGCCAATACCATGCCTGGCGATGGCGGCTTCACCGTCGACAACCTCGACACCGTCGGCGTCCTCCACTCCGCCGCATGGATCGATCAGCGCACCATCACCCCCGATAACAAGATCGCCGTCGGCCACGAAATCTTCCGCGTCGAATGCCAGGCCTGCCACACGGCCAACAGCTATCGAGGGATCCATCAGCTTCTCGAACGGCGCCAGTGGAGTCCCGCCACCACCCGCGCCATGCTCACCGGCCTCTCCCTCATGCACAACGGCGTCATGCCGCCGTTCGCTGGAACGGACCCCGAACGTGACGCGCTAGCCGCCTACCTCGACACTCTCCAGACCATTACGCCGAAGGCCGCAGCAGTTGATGGAAAAGTTATCTATCAGAACAACTGCTCCATGTGCCACCAGGATCATCCCAACGACCAGTTCTTCACCGGCATCGTCACCGATCCAACCGCCGCGGCCGACTCCCTCAAGGACCTCACAACCATCTTCCCCCTCATGCCCGACCTCAAGCTGAACGACGCCCAGCGCACCGGCCTCGTTCAATACATCAACACCCAGCGCCCACCCGCTCAACACGCCCAACTCAGCCCCTCATCCGAAGGAGGCAAATAACATGATCGACCCAAGCATGGTTCCCACCATCGACCCCAATCCTCTCCCAGCCCCCTACTGGCTCTTCAAGACGTTACTGCTGATCACCTTCACCCTGCACATCATCGCCATGAACTTCATGCTCGGCGGCGCCTTCCTCGCCGTCGTTGCGCGCTTTACCTCCAAGGGCAAGGAGTTCCGCAATCGCATTTTTCTCGACCTGGCCAAGAAGATTCCCGTCTTCCTCGCCGCCACCATCACCATCGGCATCGCGCCGCTGCTCTTCGTGCAGGCGATCTACGGCCAGTACTTCTATACCTCGACCATCCTCATCGCCTGGCCCTGGTTCCTCCTCCTTGTCCTTCTGGTCGTCGCCTACTACGGCTTCTATTACGTCACCTACAACGGCCAGCGCCGCCCTGGTCCGGCTGGCATCGTCCTTCTCGTCTCGCTCGCTCTGGTCCTGATCATCGCCTTCATCCAATCCACCAACGTCACCCTGATGCAGACCCCGAGTCACTGGGCGGCCAAGTACTTCGCTTCCCCCACCGGCTGGAGCAACAACATCTCAGACCCCACCCTCATTCCCCGCTACCTGCACTTCGTGACCTCAGCCATCGCCGTCGGCGGCATCCTGTTAGTTCTCCTCGCCCTCGCTCGCTGGAAAAGTGATCGCGAGTACGCCAACTACCTCTTCCAATACGGCGGCAAGGCCTTCATGTACGCCACCATGGCCCAGTTCATCATCGGCAGCTGGTTCCTCTTTAGCATTCCGCGGAACTTCCGCATGATCTTCATGGGCGACAGCCCGCTCGCCTCCGCTCTCTTTCTCGTCGGCATCCTCGGCACCGTCGCCGCCATCTTCCTCATGTCGGGCGCCATCCGCAAGCAAAACATCCGCGTCGCCGCCTACGGTGTCTCCGGGCTCCTCGCCGTGGTCATGATCACCATGATCCTCATGCGCGACATCCTGCGCGACGCCTACCTCGAACCCTACTTCCACCCCCACCAGTTCGCCGTCAAAACCCAGTGGGCCGTTCTGCCGGTCTTCCTCGTGCTCTTCCTCGGCGGCGTAGGTCTCTGGCTCCTCATGCTCAAACGCTACGGCCTGTTCTCCGGCAACAAGGTGCCCCCGACCGAATCCCTTCCCACCGAGCCTGCAGAACCCAAAGCCGAGATAGTCGGCTAACCCTTTCCTCCGAAAGCAATGCAGGGAGCCGCCATGGCTCCCCGCGCTGTTTAACTCACCTCGATCTCAGGCAAATCGCCCAATCCCAATCCCGATCACGTACGTCACCACGCCCTCCAGCAGCCCCACCATTGTCATCTCCAACCCGCTACTCCACCACGACCGAATCGTAATCAGCGACTTCGCCGCCCCCACCACAAAGTGTGCCAGCAACGAAACAATTGCCGCCACAACGATCGCCGGGACCCCCGCCAGAAAAAAGAAAGGTATTACCGGGATCAATGCACCTAACGCAGTCGATAACGCAGCCGTCGTAGCCGACACCCACGGCTTGCTCAACCCCTCCTCGCTCACATGCAGCCGCTCCCTCGCCAGCGCGTCGACCAACTGCTCTTTCTTCTCCGCAATGTGACCCACAAAATGGTCCGCATCTTCAGCCGACAGCCCGCGCACCTGGTACGTCAGCGACAGCAACTCCCGCGCCTCAACCTCATTGTTCTCCACCGCATCCCGCTCACGCGCAAACTCCGCCTCATAGATCTCGCGTTCGCTCTTCGCCGCCAGGTACGCGCCCGACCCCATCGAAAGCGCACTCGCAAACATTCCCGCCAGCCCCGCAATCAGCACAAACTTGCTATTCCCCAGCGTCGCACCCGACACACCCGACACAATCCCGAAGATCGCCCCCAACCCGTCATTCACTCCGTAGATCGCATCCCCGATCCAGCTCGCCGCTCTCGGCTGTCCCTTCTCGCGCTCGGCCACCAGCTCATCCAGCGCGTGCTGCGCCGTCTCCGGCTCCATCGCTGTCGCCGGCAGATGATGCCGAATCAACCCACCCAAAGTTAAGTAGTGGTCGGCCTCATCCGAGATCACCTCTTTCAGAATCGCGATGCTCTCCTCATCGCCCAGCTCGCGAATCTGTTTGCCATAGCGCGCAATATCGCGGCTCTCATCCAGCTCCAATCTTCGCAACGCCAGGTCTTGTCCGCCCACCCTCGTCGCCAGTGATCCCGCCTCACCCGTCTCCGGCCCATCGTACTTCGGAATCGCCACGCCGAGCACCGTCAGCCGCGTCGCCCACAGATCCGCGTGGTGCTTCTCAGCCAGCGCCAGGTTGCGCAGCGTCCGCCGCCGCTGCGGGTCGCTCTCCTGCTCGCTCAGCGCCTGGTACGTGTGATATCCCCGCATCTCCGCCTGCCAGTTACTGGACAGCGCTTCAATCAGATGTGCCGTGTCCTTGCTATTCATCCAGGGTCTCTCAATTCGTCTCTCGCTCGATGCCCTCATTCTCGCTTAACCCTTAGAGTTACGCTGTGACAGTCCGTTCAGACCCCGGCCTTCCCCAATCCCGCAGCCGGTGCCCCCGCCATCGACGACCGCTTCACCAGCCGCCTCACCTTCTGCGGCGACATCGCCAGCTTCTTCGCCACCCGCGAAATCTTGCACTCCTCCCGCATCCACACCCGCGGAATGACGAGCTGCGCAAACTGCTCGGTCACCTCCTGAAAACTCTTGCCCGTAATAATCCCCTGCGACCACGCACGCAACGTGTCCTCAATCCCCACCACTTTCAGCAACCGAGCCTTCAGCGTATTGAGCTCATCCACCGCATAGTCCGCATCCTCCGGATCCAGCAGCCCGGACGCCGAATCCACGCATCGCTGCGCCAACTCATAATCGTGAAAGAAATTATTCGCCGCCGTCTCTCCAAGCGCCACGTACGCATTCAACAGCACGCGTTTGTTCTCCATCGACTGAGCCAGCGCAACCGCCTCCATGCAATGCTGCTTCGCCAGCCGCGCATACACCGGAATCTCCTCAGCCGATCCCAGCAGCTCCTCCACCCGCGCATTCTCAATCATCCCCATCAGCGTGCAAGCCCTCGCCCGCAGCAGCACATTGTGATGTGCCTCCGCAATCTCCAGCGCCTGCGCCGCCTCCTTCGCCGACATTCCCAAATCGCCGACATCCAGATGCAGATAACCCGCATTCAACAGCGCCGACCCCAATCCGCTGTGCTCCCCATGCAGCGTGCAAATCTCCTTCGCCCGCTCCAGTTCCAAAATCGCGCTCCGATAGAGCTCTTGATACTGCCGATGAAACTCCCGCAGCCTCGACTGTCCCAACTTTCCCCCATCGCCCTTACCTGTCTTCCGCGCTGCCGTTACATCAATATGCTTCTTCAACTGTGCCGCCAGCAGCCGCTTCACAAAACTCAAATTCGTCACGGCGCGCGCTAAGTTCGTATGGTTCGGATGGCTGATCTCATACAGCGCCACCGCGCGCTCAAAGTGCGTCACTGCCCGCGCATAGTCGCCATGCCGCCGCACAATCCTGCCCCGCGCGCTCTCGATATTCCCCAGCGCAATCCAGTGGTCCGTCTTCTCCAGTCCCTTCTCGGCCTCGTCCAACATCTGCAGCGCGCCTACACTATCGCCATACTGAAACACAATCCACGCCTGCTGAATTTTAATGATCGCCACCAGCGCCTCCGACCCCGGCATCGCATGTGCAATCTCGAGCGCCACCAGCAGGTGCTCTCGCGCCATGTCATAGTCAGCTTTCTTGCGATGCGCGCGGCCCTTCCACAAATTCGCTAGCACCTTCAACTCCGCATCCTGAAATACATCCTCCATCTGCAGCAGCCCACCCAATATCCGGATCGCTCCATCCGCATCATCGGTCGAGAGCGCATAGAACGCCTCTGTCATCCGCACCCGCACATACGCCGCCACGCCCATCTGTTCGCGCTGCTCGCCCGTCAGCCCATCGAGCCGCTCGCGCAGAAGCTGCGGATCGCTGTACCCCACATCCACCCACTGCGCCAGCATCAACAAAACCTCTGCCCCATGCCGGTCACTTACCGCGAGCGCCATCCATGCAGGCTCCGCGCGCTTCAACAACTTGATCCCCTCGGCAATGCTTCGCCGCCGCAGGCAATCCATCATCGTCATCAGCCAATCGCGATCCGCCTCAACGGCTGTTGTTTTTCTTTCTGTCGTTCCCTCTGGGGGTCTGCTTCTACCTTTGCTCTTGTCTTTCTTTCTGTCATTCCCTCTGGGAATCTGCTTCTGACTATGCTCTCGCCTGTCTCTCACGCTCTTCGCTTTCATCCCAGCCTCCACGACCTCACCAGTCTCCAGCGCGCCCATCGGCTTCGTCTGTGTTCTGGCACACTTCGTTCACTAGCACGATTCGTACTACCCCACCTTGCCACGGCGCCCGCAATCCACTCTACTCCGAAATAAGGCAACCACCCCATCTGAACCAAGGAGTAGAAAATGACCAAACAACAGCAAATTCAGCAGATAGAAAACGACTGGCGGTCCTCCTCGCGCTGGGCCGGCATCAAGCGTGGCTACACCGCAGAAGACGTCTACACTCTCCGCGGCTCGGTGCACATCGAGTACTCCCTCGCCCGTTCCGGAGCAGAGCGCCTTTGGAACGAGCTCCACCAACCCGGCCACATTGCCGCCCTCGGCGCCCTCACCGGCAACCATGCCGTCCAGATGGCGCAAGCCGGCCTCAAGGCCATCTACCTCTCCGGCTGGCAGGTCGCAGCCGACGCCAACACCGGCGGCCAGATGTACCCCGACCAAAGCCTTTACCCCGTCAACAGCGTCCCCCAGGTCGTCAAGGCGATTAACAACGCCCTCCTCCGCGCGGATCAGATCCACCATAGTGAAACAACCGAACATTCGGGGAATAAAGCCGGCGACACCAAAAACTGGATGCTCCCAATCGTCGCCGACGCAGAAGCCGGCTTCGGGGGCACCCTCAACGCCTTCGAGCTCATGAAGTCCATGATCGAAGCTGGAGCCGCCGGCGTCCACTTCGAAGACCAGCTCTCCTCGGCCAAGAAGTGCGGCCACATGGGCGGCAAGGTCCTCGTGCCCACCCGCGAAGCCGTGCAGAAGTTGATTGCCGCACGCCTCGCCGCCGACGTCCTCGGCGTTCCCACGCTCCTCGTAGCCCGTACCGACGCCAACGGCGCCCAACTCCTCACCAGCGACTGCGATCCCATCGATGCCGAGTTCGTCACCGGCGAGCGCACCATCGAAGGCTTCTGTCGCATCAACGGTGGCATCGACTGCGCCATCGCCCGCGGCCTCGCCTATGCCCCTTACGCCGACATCATCTGGTGCGAGACCTCCGAGCCCAACGTTGCTGAAGCCGAAAAGTTTGCCACTGCCATCCACAAGCAGTTCCCCGGCAAGCTCCTAGCCTACAACTGCTCCCCCTCCTTCAACTGGCGCGCGAAGCTTTCCGAGCCCGAGATCCACGCCTTCCAGAAAAACCTCGCCGCCATGGGCTACAAGTTCCAGTTCGTCACCCTCGCCGGCTTCCACGCCCTCAACCTCTCCATGTTCGAGTTAGCCGAGGCCTACAAGCACGACGGCATGCTCGCCTACTCCAACCTCCAGCAGCGCGAGTTCGCCCTCGCCGACCAGGGCTACGGCGCCGTCCGCCACCAGCGCTTCGTCGGCACCGCCTACTTCGACAAAGTCGCCACAACCATCTCGCACGGCGAAACCTCCACCAACGCCCTCCCCGGTTCCACCGAAGAAGAGCAGTTCGAACCGGAATCAGCCGCCGCTTAACTCACTCCAACCATTCGACCCTCCAAAGCCACCCTCGACTGTTCAGTCCAAGGGTGGCATCTTTCATATGCCCGCAGGGTCACCACAACCTCGGTCCATAGGCTCACCGCGAATTCTGCCCATCGCGAACTCGAAGGGGCACGGCTTCAGCCGTGCCATAAACCCGCTCCTATCCATCGGCTTTAGCCGCCGAGGTAAGCCAGGCAATCCTTGACCCAGATAATTTCCCTCCGGGCCAAGTAAAATAAGCAGTGTGAAGAAGATCGCCGTCCTCGGCTCGACCGGCTCCATCGGCCAGAGCACCCTAAGCATCTGCGAGTCCCACCCCGACCGCTTCCACCCCATCGCGTTCGCCGCCGGCTCCAACCTCGACGCCGTCTTCGAGCAGTGCCAGCGCTGGCACCCGGAAGTCGTCTCCGTCGCCACCGAGCTACTCGCCGACAAACTCTCCGCCCGCCTCAAACAAAACGGCATCACCGGCATCGAAGTCGTCCACGGCACGGCCGGCACAGTGCGCGTCGCCACCCTCCCAGCGGTAGACTTCGTAGTCGCGGCCATCGTGGGCGTAGCCGGCCTCGAAGCCACCTACGCGGCCGTCCTCTCCGGCAAGACCATAGGCCTCGCCAACAAGGAATGTCTCGTAGCGGCTGGCGACCTCATCCTGGCCGCCGCCCACGAGCACAACGTAGACCTCCTTCCCATCGACTCCGAGCACAACGCTATCCACCAATGCCTTCGCGCCGGCGCCGCCTCCGAAGTCAAACAAATCTGGCTAACCGCATCCGGCGGCCCCTTCCGCAACACCCCGCTAGCCGACTTCGACCGCATTACCCCCGCCCAGGCCCTCAAACACCCCACCTGGGTCATGGGCCAGCGCATCACCGTTGACTCCGCCACCATGCTCAACAAGGGCCTCGAAATCATCGAAGCCTGCCGCCTCTTCAACCTTCCCCCCTCGCGCGTCAAGGTCACCGTCCACCCTCAATCCACCATCCACTCCCTGGTCGAGTACATCGACGGCAGCATCCTCGCCCAGATCTCCGTCACCGACATGCGCCTTCCCATCCTCTACGCCCTCTCCTGGCCCGACCGCGTCGCCAGCGACCTCACCTTCGACATGGCCTCCCTCACAGAGCTCGACTTCCAGACCCCCGACCTCGCCCGTTTCCCCTGCCTCCGTCTCGCCTACGAAGCCGCCGCAGCCTCGCAGAATCATTGCATTGCCCTCAACGCCGCCGACGAAGTTGCCGTCGCAGCCTTCCTCAACGGTCAACTCTCCTTCAACGGCATTCCACGTACAATAGAAAGGGTGCTGGCGCTAACCACCAACGGTTCTCCTGCGTCCATCCCCGAGGTCCTCGCAGCCGACCTCCTTGCCCGCGAACAAGCCTCCGAGCTCGTCGCGAATTTTCAAGTTTTTTCATCCTGAGCTAAGGAACGTTGTTTGTCTCATTCTGCCGATGCTCTTCTCTAAGGTTCCCGCGTAGTCCGCATGCATATTCTCCTCGTCGTCATTGAATTCGCAATCGTCCTCGGCTTTCTCGTCCTCATTCATGAGCTCGGCCACTTTATCGTTGCCAAACTCTGCGGCGTCCGCGTCGAAACCTTCTCCATCGGCTTCGGACCTCGCCTCGTCGGCTTCCATTACGGCGATACCGACTACCGCATCTCCATCCTCCCCGTCGGCGGCTACGTCAAAATGGCCGGCGAACTCGGCGGTGACGGCGCTCCCTTACCCGTCAGAGGCGAGCTCGCCCTCGGCCACGCTGCGCTTCCCGCTACCGGCTCCCCCGACGACCTCACATCCAAGCCCCGCTGGCAGCGTGTCCTCATTGCCGTCGCCGGCCCCCTTTCCAACTTCCTCGTCGCCTTCGTCCTGCTCTTTCTCGTAGCCCACTATCACCACGAAGTCGACCAGTACCTCACCGGCCCCGCCGTCGTAGACTACGTCCCCCAAGGCACCACCGCGGCCAGCGTAGGAATTTCCCCGGGCGACACCATCACTCGCTACAACCGTATCTACAACCCCAACTGGGAACAGATTCTCGAGGAGTCCGCCCTCAACCTCAACCGCCCGATCCCTATCGCCTTCAATCACGACGGCGAAACACGCACCGGCACCCTCACCATCACCGTTCCACCCAACACCGAGTTCGGCTTCGATGACGTAGCCAACGTCGGCCTCATCCCCCGCATGGATCCCGGCCCCATCAACGTGCTCTCCGTGACCGGAGGTTCCCCGGCCGAACGCGCCGGACTCCAGGCCGGCGACCAGCTCCTCGCCATCAACGGTCTTCAGCTCCACTCCGTCCCTGCCCTGCTCTTCTTCCTCAAAGACAACAAAGGCGCCGCCGACACCCTCGGCGTTCTCCGCAACGGCCAGCCTCTCACCCTCACTGCCACGCCGGAAAAGATGGCGACCCCTGGAGCCGGCGATCAATACCGCCTCGGCTTCACCTACCGCCCGCCACCGGCAGACATCGAGCATCTCCCCATCGGCGCAGCCGTTTCGCAGTCCATCAAGGACAATCGCGAAGGCTCCATGTTGATCCTCCGCGTCATCAAGGGCCTCTTCACCCGCCACGTAGCCGTCAATCAGATGATGGGCCCCGTCGGCATGGCGCAGCAGATCGACATCGCCACCCAGATGGGTATCTGGCCGCTGCTCAACCTGGTCAGCATCATCTCCCTTAACCTGGGCATCTTCAACCTGATGCCCTTCCCACTGCTCGACGGCGGCATGATCCTCTTCCTCATCGTGGAAAGCATCATGCGCCGCGACGTCAACCAGCAGTTCAAGGAAGTCGTCTACCAGGTAGCCTTCGTTTGCATCATCCTGTTCGCCTTCTTCGTCATCTTCAACGACATCACCAAGCTCCACCTGCACTAAGCGCTGGCGCTAGTTTTTTAGCTTTTAGTCGACGTCGACCACCACCTCAGCCGTCATACTGAGTTCAGCGAAGGACCCCTGTAGTCGCTGCCTTTGCTTTGGCTGTTGCCTTTGCGTTGGCCACTGCCTTTGCGTTGGCCGCTGGCCTTTGCTTTGGCTGTTACCTCTAGCTAACAGCTAAAAGCTAAGAGCCGCTCTTCTCCAGCTCCGCCACAATCTCCCCCACCGCCGCCCTCGCCTCATCTTCCTTATCCACCGCGAAGCTGATCGCCCCCACGCGCGCATGCCCCCCACCCCCATACCGCTCGCAAATCGCCGCAATATTCGCCAACTTCCCCACATCCTTCGTAGTCCACGGATTCGTCCCCACGCTCACCTTCGTCCGAAAGCTAGACTTCGACAGCCCCACGTTGTACGTCCCCTCGGGAAACAAATAGTACGGAATGAATTTGTTGTACCCCTCCGTCGGCCGGTCCGTGATATCAAATCGAATCACGCCGCGCTCACAAACCGCACGCTCGCGAATCAATTCCACCATCTCGAAATGCTGCTTCAGTAGCGGCCCGATCAGCTCCTGCACAAACGGCTGATCAAGCACCGCCTGCAGCGGCATCTCCGTCAGCAGCGGAATAAACTTCTTCGACACCGACTCGCCATCCTCATCCGGCGCGCTCTCAATCACCATGGTCAGTTTCATCGCGGGCTCGGCCATCTCCACCGCCGCCTTCGCGCTCTCATACTTCGCGCCGTCCACGATGTTCGCCCAATAGATCAGTTCAAAGAACGGCGCCACATCCATCCCGAACTTCGTCTGCGCCACGTGCGCAATCAAGCCCGTGCAGCTCGTATACGCCGGATCGAAGAACTGCCGCATCGTCTGCGATCCATCCCTCTGCCCACGCCGAAACATCTCCTCATCCTTCACCGTCATGAACGCCGACAGGTGATGATCAAACCACCACGTCAGCTTTGGTGACGCCGAGTACTTGAAGTCAACAATCGCATTCTCGCCCCGCGTCTCAAACCAGCCCTCCTCAAACAACGACCCCGCCCGATGCACCAACCCCTGGTAGGCATACCGCCACGCAGACCCATCCGCGGACCGCGCACACTCCGTGTGGAACCGCGTGAACAAGGCTGCCGAACAAGCGCCGTCAAAACATTTATCGTGATAAAAAACTCTGCAGTTCACTCTGCGCCGCTTTCTGGATACTCCCTCAGAATATCTGACCCGCCACGAAACCATCGCCCCCATCCCCGCGTATCATCGGGTGAATCTCGTTTAGCTAGCCGCAAACCCTCTCGAGGACTCTAACGATGGATCTGACACCTCCTCAACTCTCGCCCGAGCCGGCAACAAACTCACTCTCGCCGTCCGCACTGGATCCTCCATCGCCGCCTCTACCCCCACAATCCAACCCTCGCCGTCCGCGCAGGACCTTCGTCGGCCCCTTCGGCCTTCGCGCCGGTTGGAGCCTCCTGCTCTACTTCGCGATCCTCGGAGCCATCGCCGGCGGCATCTTCGCCATCGGCCACGTGGTCCATGTGCATCGCGACCACGCCGCAGCCGCAGCCGCCCTCAAAGCCGGCAAGCCCGCGCCTCCACCCTCCAAGTCCTTCTTCGCCAATCGGGACGGTAAGAAACCCCAACCCGTCTCCGCATTGATCCTCGGCGAAGGCATCGCGTTCCTGCTCTACTTACTCGTCAGCTGGCTCATGGCCCTCATCGAGCGGCGCAAACTCTCCTCCTACGGCCTCGGCGGCGCCCACCCCATCCGCCGCCTCCTTGTGGGAGCCTTCTGGGGGATCGCTGCGATCTCCCTTCTCGTCCTCGCCCTGCACAGCTTCCACTTGCTCACATTCGACGTACGTCTGGATCACGGCCCATCCGTCGTCTACTTTGGCGCACTTCTCCTCTTCGGCTTCCTGCTGGTCGGCCTCCTGGAGGAGTACTCCTTCCGCGGCTACATACAGTTCACCCTCACCCGCGGCCTCGTCTCCCTCGGCAATCGCATCTCTCCGCCCCACGCCCGCACCATCGCCTTCTGGATCGCCTCTTTCCTCACCTCCGCAATCTTCCTCGCCGCCCACACTCAGAACAACGGCGAAAACGCTCTCGGCCTCTTCCAGGTCTTCCTGGCGGGAGTTCTCTTTGTCGTCGCTCTCTGGCGCACCGGCGCCCTCTGGTGGGGCATCGGCTTCCACATGGCATGGGACTGGGGTCAGTCTTTCCTCTACGGAGTCCCTGATAGCGGCCTCCTGACGCAAGGCCGTCTCTTCTCCACCCACGCCAATGGCAATCCGCTCTTCTCTGGAGGAACCGTAGGCCCCGAAGGCAGCGTTCTCTGCATCCCCATCTTCCTCCTCGCCATCGCGGTCCTCTTCTTCACCCACCCCTCACCGCAACCGCCGCTCGAACTCCCGAGCGCTCCATCCCACCCCGACCCGCAACTCTCGCCGTTCGCACAGGACCTTCCCGACACCTCCTCAGCGCCAGCCTGACCTACCTCTCTTCTCCGCCGGAGTAATCGCCATGACATTCAGCCAACCCGATCCGACCCCGCCCGAGCTCCTCGCCGTCGCGCCTACCGACCCGCCCGCCTCCATCTTCATAGGCCGCTTCGGCCTTCGTGCCGGCTGGAGCGCCCTCATCTTCATCCCGCTATTCATCGTCTTAGCGATCATCCTCATCGTCGCCGCGCTCGCCGTCGCCGGCAAGCTTCCCGCCATACTCCACGACATGACCGCGCACGCGCCCAAGGTCACCACCCCTCACGCCATCCCCGACGTCCGCGCCCTCGACGTCTTCATGGCCGACATCCTCCAGTTCGGCGGCCTCACCCTCGCCGGCCTCATCGTCTCCCGCATCGAGCGCCGCCGCCTCTCCGTCTACGGCATCGGCCGCGCCCGCCTGTTCGACTTCCTACCCGGCGCCTTCTGGGGACTCGCCACCCTCAGCCTCCTCGTCGCCCTCCTCCACGCCACCCACCTCCTCGTCTTCGACACCCGCGCCCTCTACGGCGCACCGGCCTTCCACTCCGGCATCAAATGGCTCGCTGCCTTCCTCGCCGTCGGCCTCTTTGAGGAGTACCTCAGCCGCGGCTTCCTCCAATTCACCCTCACTCGCGGCGTCTACGGTCTCGCCGAAAGAATCTCGCTCCCCCACGCTCGCGCCATCGCCTTCACCATCGCCGCCTTCTTCATGTCGCTCTTCTTCAGCGCCGGCCACCTCCACAACGCGCGCGAAAATCCCATCGGCATCGTCATGACCTTCCTCGCCGCCATCGTCTTCAGTTACGCCCTCTGGCGCACCGGCTCCCTGTGGTGGGCCATCGGCTTCCACATGGCATGGGACTGGGCCCAGTCCTTCCTCTACGGTGTCCCCGACAGCGGCCAGATCTCCGCCGGCCGACTCTTCCACACCCACCCCACCGGCAATCCCGTATTCTCCGGTGGCATCGACGGCCCCGAAGGCAGCGTCTACGTCATCCCCATCATGCTTCTCTGCATCCTCATCATCCGCTTCACCACCAAACCCGGCACCCAGCCTCCCTTCGCCCCCGACTTCCATCCGGTACCCGAACACTTTCAGGGTCAGCGCCCAGCTTAACTCCCGCCGTGCGCGCAGCACTGACCTAGAATCGCTCTAGACCATGTATCCCTCCGACCCCGATAACCCAGACGACTCCGCCCCTCTCCTCCACCGCTCGACCCCAGACTCCCAACGCTCGCCTTCCGCGCAGGACCTCGATGACGCCCGCTCGATACGGACCCTCCGCCTCAGACGCTGGCTAGGCCGCGTCGCTTTCACCTTCAGCCTCCTGCTCGTCCTGCTCTTCATCGCCCTAGCGATCATCGCCACCTCCCTCCGCCGCGACATGCGCGCCAACCTCCTGGCCAACCAAGGCCTCCTCGATGGCAACGTCTCGGTCGCCGGCCTCTCAGCCCCTGTCACCATCACTCGCGACGCACAGAGTGTTCCCACCATCCACGCAGCCAATCTCGATGACCTGCTCTTCGCCCAGGGTTACATCACCGCCGCCGACCGCCTCTTCCAGATGGACGCCCTTCGCCGCCACGGTGCCGGCACCCTCGCCGAAATCCTCGGCCCCTCCCTCATCCAGCACGATCGCGAGCAGCGCATCCTCCAGCTCCGCGCTGCCGCCGACAGAGCCGCCGCCGTCCTTCTCCCCGACCAGCTCCACCAACTCCAGGCCTACGCAAACGGCGTCAACGCCTACATCAACTCCCACAACGGCATCAACTCCCGCAACGCCCTGCCAGTCGAGTTCCACATCCTCCACTACTCCCCCGAACCCTGGCAGCCCCGCGACTCCCTCCTCATCGCCATCGTCATGGCCCAGGATCTCTCCACCGACTTCCCCACCAAGCTCAACCGCGAAGCCTTCTCCTCGAGCCTTCCGCCTAACCTCGTTCCCGATCTCTACCCCGTAGGCTCCTGGCGAGACCACCCGCCCACCCAGCAGCCCCCCGACCTAACCGCCCCCTCCGCCCCCGTAGAGCAAATCCCCCTCGACCCCACCCAGTCGCGCCTCTCCCCGCCACCGAACCAAACTCTCGCCGTGCACGCAGCACCACAAGACCTTCTCCGCATCTACGCCGACCTCCGCGCCCACCAATGCAACAGCTGCCGCGCCGGCTCCAACAACTGGATAGTCGCCGCGTCCCACTCCGCCACCGGCGCCCCTCTCCTCTCCAACGACATGCACCTCGGCCTCACCGCCCCCGACATCTGGTACGAAGCCGCCCTCCACGTTGATCCGGGCACGACCACCGCAGACGGGGCCACCACGACAGCGCCCGCCGTCCGCGCAGGACTTTCTGTCGAAGGCTTCACCCTCCCCGGCGTCCCCTTCGTCATCGTAGGCCGCAACGCCAACATCGCCTGGGGCTTCACCAACTCCGGCGCCGACGTCCAAGACCTCCTCATCGAGCATTTCCGCAAAAACGGCACCACCACCGAGTACCAGCGCCCCGACCACACCTGGGCCCCCGTCACCCATCACACCGAACTCATCCGCGTCCGCGCCGGCCGCGACGTAACCCTCGACGTCCTCACCACCACACACACCATCGGCGCCACCTCCATCCAGACCCCGATCATCTCTCAGCTCTACCCCACCGAGCACCGCCCCCTCGCGCTAGCCTGGACCGTATACGATCCCTCGACCCTCACCAGCCCCTTCCTAGCCATCAACTCCGCCACAGACGCCGCCAGCCTGGTCGCCGCCTTCGCCAGCTTCAGCAGCGTCTCGCAAAACCTGGTCTACGCCGACGCCCACCACATCGGCTACCACCTCCTCGGCCGCATCCCCATCCGCGGACCCGCCACCCAACGCCCCCGCACCACGCAACCCTTCGTCCTCCCCAACACCACGCCTCTACAAGACGAGCAGGACGAGTCCGGCGACAACCCCTCCGCCTCCATCCCCCACCCCCACGCAGTCCTCGCCTCCTATTCCCCGACGCAACCATCTCCGTTCTCCACCAAGCAACAGAGTCCGTCATCTCGACCGGAGCGCGCAGCGCGTAGTGGAGAGACCCCTGTATTTGCCCTCGCCAGCACCCGCCACAAAGCTGTCATCCTGAGCGCAGCGCAGCGCAGCCGAAGGACCCCGAAGAACCCTGTACCACCCACACCCTCCGCACCTTCAACCAAAGACCTCCCCGCAGTACCCACCACCGCCTACACCATCGGCTCGCCCCTCTCCCCCATTCCCGTCGACGCACTCGACCTCTCCCAAGTCTGGTCCGGCTACATCCCCTACGACGCCCTCCCGTCGGTCCTCGACCCCACCTCCGGCATCCTCGCCACCGCCAACGCCCGCATCGCCCCTGACGACTATCCCTACTTCATCTCCAACGACTGGGCCGACCCCTACCGTGTCGAGCGCATCGACCGCCTCCTCGAAGCCAGCGTCACGGCCAACCACCCCCTCACCCCCGCCGACATGCTCCGCATCCAGATGGACGCCCACTCCGAGTTCGACTTACTCGTAGCCCAGCGCCTCGCCTATGCCCTCGATCACAGCTCGCTAACCCACAAAGACGCACGCCTGCTGCAAGCCGCCAATCTCCTGCGCGGCTGGAACGGCGACGTAACCGCCAACTCCCCCGCCGCCGCCATCACCTTCGCCGCCTATCACGAAATCTGGCCCATGCTCCTCGCGCCCCAGGTCCGCGACTACGTCAACGTCCACTACCACACCAAGCTGAACGACGTGCAGCTAGCCCGCATCCTCAACCTCTACACCTGGGACGAAGACCGCACCGCCCTCGAGCTTCTCCTCCAAAACACCCCCGCCCGCTGGCTCCCGCAAGGCTATGCCAACTGGAACGACTTACTCGCCATCTCCGTCGAACGCGGTCTCCGCTTCACCAACGCGCCGCGCGATCTCTCCAAGTTCACTTATGGCTCCGAACACCCCATCGACATTGCGCACGCCATCTTCGGCAGCCACAGCCCCATCAGCACCATGCTCGGAGTAGCCACAGGCACCGGACGCCAACCCAATGGCGGCGACTCCACCACCGTCAAAGCCGCCGGCCTCCACTTCGGCCCCAGCGAACGTTTCACCGCCGACCTCTCCAACCCCGACAACACCCACGCCAATGTCCCCACCGGCGAATCCGGCAACCCCGCCAGCCCCAACTTCCTCGACCAGTTCCAACCCTGGCTCCAAGGCACCACCTTCACCCTCCCCCTGAACCACCCCACCATCCAACACACCCTCACGCTCACTCCGCAGTAAGCAAGCTCCAGCTTCTAATTCTTAGCTTCTACATCTGAGCACAACCCAAATCCCGTCATCCTCGAACGAAGCGAAGGACCCCCGCATTGGTTTTTGCCCTTGCCCTTGCCTTTGCCTTTCTGGTTGTCATCCCGCAGGGATCTGCTTTTTCTTTTGGCTTTGCCTTTCTATCTGTCATTCCGAGCGCAGCGAGGAACCTGCTTCTCGCTAGCGCAGCG
>Ga0302228_10001166_pt1 | contig 19761 bp, 9 predicted proteins | sample II_Palsa_N1_2_FD_193519 | JGI IMG/M metagenome (GOLD analysis project Ga0302228, IMG submission 193519) | Peat permafrost microbial communities from Stordalen Mire near Abisko, Sweden - II_Palsa_N1_2 | ecosystem: Environmental > Terrestrial > Soil > Palsa > Peat permafrost | place: Sweden...
TTTGGTGCCGAACCGGTGTGTGCCGGAAGTCAGGGTGACAAATAGCGGTGTCGCAGATGCTTGTTCCAAGCGTAGGCTAGGTGATCGATCTTTGGGGAACGGCCACATGATTTATCCTTCGCGTCCGATGACTGAAGGATCGACGCCGGTATCCAGTAGAACGTAGAGCGGCACTCCCTTGACCATCACGTTCAAGGCGATGGCGTGTTTCGAGAAGTCGAAGGGAATCGTGACGTTTGCCTGACTTGCGTTGGCAGCGAATAGCACAGTCGTCAAGGCAACAGCCAGCATCGACATCAAACGCGCCGATGCGCTCGCACTGCCGGTGGATCGCAAGACAAGTGGGCAGGCTGACGGCGAGGGTACGGGCAACACGACTGTATTCCCGGCAACGATCAAGGACCTCGAGATCGGTGGTCACGCCTTCGGCGACGTGGAGACGCTGGCTGCGGACATGGGAACGCTTTCGAAAACCTATGGACGCACTGTCGATGCGGTGCTGGGTTACAGCTTCCTGAAGGACAAGGTTGTGCTGATCGACTATCCGGCGAGCACCGTCACGGTCTTTTCCGGCGCGAAGGAGGCCGAAACATTCGTCCGACAGTGCAAAAAGCATTACGGCACGCCGCTACATTCATTTGCCGATGAGCAGATACCGGTGATTCCGGACTTCCATCTTGGCGATGCAAAGGTGCCAATTACGCTGGACACCGGCTCCAACCGAGGCATCGCGCTGTATCAAGCGGCGTTGAATGTGAAAGGCGTACGTAGCGCGCTGAAAGTCACGGGCAAGGCCCAAGGTGCTGGTGCGCGTGGCACTTTCACCAGTGACACCGCCACCTTGAACGTCCCGGTCGGCCTGGGACCCTTCCAGTTGCCGGCTGGTGAAACCGTTGTGATCATGTCGACCAAGGGCTCGACCGACTCGCGCATGGCGAACATTGGCAACATGACGTTCGCAGCAATGAAAGTGAAGCTCTTGCTCGACTACCCGGCAAAGCAGGTTTCTTTCTATGGCGACTGCGCTCCCTGAGCCAACGCCAGCGAACAAAGCTATGGCCTCGCGCCGACCGGTTCATTGTCGTTAGGCGTGGCACCCGGATGTCCCTGCGCTCAGCAGGCTTTATCGCCAACGGGAAGGTCAGTAGATGATTTGTAACATCTCGAGCTCCGACACAATTACTTGCCGCTGGCACCAGGATCGAACGCAGACAACACTGTGGCAACGATCGCGAGCGTATGTGCTCTCATTTGCTTGGGGTTCTTAGCCTCAGGTAATTGAAGGGCCGCTTCGCAAAGCATGCTGGCGATCATCCGGCCAGCTAATTTCGGATCGGGAACCTCAAATCGACCTGCCTTGTGCCGGGCCATCAGAGCAGCAACCATCGCACCGAAGACAGTAGCGTCTTCGATCTCTCTGCAACGCGCTGCGCCCAATACGGCTGGCGCGTCCTCGATGACAAGCCGGCGATAAGATGGTTCGACGCAGACATCCAAGAAAGCGGCGGCAGCCACCCCCAAGCGCATGTCGCTGTTCGCACTTTCAGCCACAGCGGATGCCACCTTGGCAAGCGCCCCGTCCTGGAGGCGATCGAATCTCGTTGAGAGACGGAAAGACCTACGAAGGGCAGGTCTACTGGGACACTCGCGGCGTGGCCGAAAAGGTCGCTCAAGCGGTCAGTGAAGCACAAGCCAAGGTGGCGCAGACAACCGAAAAATCGACTTGAACATGCAAGAGAACAGACGCAGTTGATCATGGTCGATGGGGCTGCGACTGAGGTTTACCGCTTTTTGTGCAAGGGATAGCGAAAGGGCGGCCAAGAGATATTTGGTCTTACCCTCCAGGGGGTATTGAAGCAGCGATAAAGATCGCTCGCGATCAACACCTGTTCAAAGGAATGATTCGTTACCAAAGCTGTCACGCAACGGTAGCTAAGGTCACGAGTGCGGTGCAACGCTTTTGGTGCGTTGCCAATGAAGGAGAAGCTGATGCACAAGATTCCCACTGGTACGTGGGTCATCGTCGCCGATGGCACTCATGCCCGCTTGTTTCACAATGTCGGCAAAGGAGACGCGCTTCGCCTGATGCAGGAAGACATCATGAAGTTCGAAGTCACGGACGAACAAGGACAAGGTCCCTCGGGCCATCGCCCTCCCGAGGAAAGCCCCGAGCAGAACGATGAGGCAACCTTTGCCAAGCAGCTTGTACATCGCCTCAATGCCGCCGCATTAAAGCAAGAGTTCGAGCATCTGTTCTTGATTGCCGACCCAAAGACGTTGGGCGAGATCCGGCCGCAGCTACATGCCGAGACAACCAAACGCATCACTGGCGAACTGGCAAAGACACTCACCAACTCGACCTTGGAAGATATCGAGAAAATCCTGAAAGCGAACGAGTAGCCAAGACGCACAGCCGTCACCACCGCCAGCTATGCCTGACGGTGCTGATGGCTGTGGCCAGAGCAGTTATCGCGTATGAGAAATATCCGATCGTCAGCCAGTTCCACATCAGAGTGACTCGGAATTGCGCGGACGCTACATCCCGAAGCATTGAGTCGACTTATGACCATCACGCTCGAAAGTAACTATCGTCTGCTCGTCGAGTCCATCGTCGATTACGCCATCTACATGCTCGACGCGAGCGGACATGTGGTCAGCTGGAATCTCGGGGCGGAACGTTTCAAAGGCTACAAAGCAGCGGAGATCATTGGTAAGCACTTCGAACGGTTTTACACGGAAGAAGACCGGGCCGCAGGTGTACCGGCCTTGGCTCTCGAACGTGCGTTAGTGGATGGCCGATTTGAAAGCGAAGGATGGCGAGTACGCAAGGATGGATCCCGTTTTTGGGCGCATGTTCTGATCGACCCTATTAAGGACGATGCCGGAAAACTCCTTGGATTCGCCAAAGTCACGCGTGATCTGACCGAGCGGAGGTCAGCGGAGGAAACCCTGCGTGACAATCAGGCGCAATTCAAGATGCTTATTCAAGGCGTGACGGATTACGCGATTTACATGCTGGATACGACGGGTCATGTCTCAAGCTGGAATACGGGGGCTGAACGAATCAAAGGTTACACGCCGGACGAAATCATAGGCGAGCATTTCTCGTGCTTTTACACGGAAGAAGACCGTGGAAATGGTGAGCCGCAAAAAAATCTCCGACTTGCCTCGTCTGAAGGTCGAGTCGAGAGTGAGGGGTGGCGAGTGCGCAAGGACGGTAGCCGGTTCTGGGCGCACGTCCTTGTCGACCGTATTTTAGACGAGCAAGGCAAGCTGGCCGGCTTTGCCAAGGTTACGCGCGACGTCACCGAGCAGCGCAAGGCTGCAGAGGAACTTGATCGTGCTCGTGAAGCCCTGTTTCAGTCCCAAAAGCTCGAGTCCATAGGCCAATTGACCGGCGGCGTTGCCCACGATTTCAACAATCTCCTGATGGCGATTACGGCGAGTCTTGAACTCCTTAGCAGCCGCGTTCCAGATGACCCTAAAATTCATACCCTCATAGGGCATGCCAAGGCCGGCGCACTTCGTGGTGCGGCACTAACCCAGCGCATGCTTTCTTTTGCCAGAAGACAGGAGCTTCGCCCGGTATCAGTGAACCTGATTGAACTCGTGCACGGCATGTCAGACATGCTGCAACGATCCCTGGGTTCCCATATCACCATCACGACTACTTTCCCCTTGGTCCTAAAGCCAGTCTTCGTGGATCACAACCAGCTAGAACTCGCCTTGATGAACCTGCTGGTGAATGCGCGTGACGCTATGCCTGGCGGCGGCCCGATAACGATCTCAGCCCTGCAGGAAACGGTCGATCTAAGCCACTTCACGAAGCTGCCGAGGGGCGAGTTCATCAAACTGATGGTTGCCGACAAGGGGGAGGGCATGGATGAGACAACGTTAGCCCGTGCGACCGAACCTTTCTTCACCACCAAGGGTGTTGGAAAAGGAACGGGGCTCGGCCTATCCATGGTCCATGGACTTGCTGAGCAATCCGGAGGACGTTTGATTGTCCAGAGCAAAAGAGGCGAGGGGACGAAAATTGAAATGTGGCTGCCGGTGGCATTAAATTCGGCAACGAAAATTCTTGAAGGAGAGCAGGCGTTTCCTACTACAAATGCGTCGACATCCAGATCACTCGACATCTTGGCCATCGATGACGACACACTCGTACTTGCGACTATGTGTGCGCAGCTCGAAGAGCTCGGACATCACGTCGCGCAATCAAATTCAGCTGAGCAAGCGCTTAAAACACTTCAGTCAGGACAACATTTCGACTTAGTCATAAGCGATCATGCGATGCCCATGATGACCGGCTCCCAGTTTGCAAAACACGCTAGAACGATTCGTCCCGAGCTGCCAATCATCATTGCCAGCGGCTACGCAGAATTGCCGAGCGATTTTGAATTAGAGTTGCCAAGACTCAAAAAGCCCTATTCGCAGAGGGACCTTGCCCTGGCCATCGGAGACGCGACATCAGCCGTCGGGAAACACGGACGCGTTTAACCAAAAACTTGTTTGCCTATGAGCGTATTCAATTTCGATCATGGGAGATCCTCTTTGTTTATTCCTGGCGATTGAGCGGAGCGCCAGAAATAAACAAAGATTCCCGTCGACATGGACTTGAAGATCACGAAGACGATCCGTCGACTACATCGATGACTCTACAAGCCCAGAGTTTGCGTGATCACTGCGATCCTTTCACCACGAAGTGCGCGTCTTGATTTTGGCGAAGCGCTGCCAACTCGAAATGCTGCTTTATCGCATCCGCCCAGATCTGTGCGATCAGCTTGTACACCTCTTCGGTAGGATGAGCGCCATCGCTGGTCGTTGTGCAGAACGCTGCCAACTGGTTCCTCGGTGGTGCACCGTAGCGGACCTCGATCCCCGTCGGCTGTTTTTCCTGGGTGAGTCCGTAGGAACTCAGGTTCCTACAGACGTGATCCATCGGCGTGTACACGTCGACGATGGCTGCCGGATTCCTCGGGAAATTCGCATTGATCTCTTTGGCAAGTTCATGGCCAAAATTCAAGGACCCTTCCGTAAAGCCAAGCACTTTATCGGTCGCTTCCTGCCCGAGGTAGCGCACCGCGGTTTGAGGATTGGGAAGGTTACCGAACAGGAACGCAGCGTTACTGTCGATCGCGACGATCTGCTGGCAGATCTCGCTCAGCTGGCGCGCGACCGCTTTCATGTCTGCCGGATCACGCCCATTTGTCACCAGGTCGTTCAAGCCGAACCAGATCAGATAGAGCCCAACGCCAGGCGTCGGGTCGTGTGCCTTCAGGTCGTTGCTGTAGCGTTCGAATTGTTCCTTGAAGGTTCCCAGGCCAGCACCCCAACGATCCGACCCTCCCATCGCGCCCCCTTCTGCGTAATTCGCGTAATAAAGTGGATCATCGTCCAATGCCCCGTTGTTGCTGCTTTGGCTCCATTTCAAATGAAAAGCCGCGGCGGCCTCGGACGTCGTCTTGTCGACGCGGATCAGTGGCTGGCCACCAGCCCATTCCCAGATAAAGTCGGTCCAGTTCCGGTTGTCGCTATATCGATTGACCTGGTTGGTACGCATCAATCCAAAGAGCGAAGCGAATTGCCCGGCAACGGTCTTCCGCTTGACGCCGATATCAGAAAGACTGTCTCCGAAGATGATGAGTCTTTTAACCCTGGTGGTCATGGCACGTATCCTTTAGTAATTCATCGTGGTTGAACAAGGCTGAGTAAAGCCACTCGTGAGAGTTCCAAAGCTTGCCCGCGTCCCTGCGCAAAGCGTCCGTCCATGGCGCGCACTATCGCGGCAGCGTGGCAACGCTCACATCGGGAAATTCCTGATTCGCGTGGTTGCTTTTTCCGAGGAGGTTGGAAGGGCAGGAGCGGGAAACTGCGACCGTGCTCACGTGGTTGGAAACGGCCGTGGTTTTAGCAGGGCACTTGGCCAACGAACACTGCGCGCGCGCTAAAACCATGGAGCAGCAACTTACTCGGATGGACGGTCTTCCCGCCGCACTGCTTGTGGCTCAGCAGACCAGACCCTACAGGTGGCCACCCAACGTGAAGCAGCGTTGCGCGCCAAAATTGGATGGCCTGACTGCGGACGCGAAGATCAAGCTTGCGGCCAGGAAAAAAGCCACGGTGCGCATCGAGAACGAACTAGCTGGGTTTTCACTACAGATCCGATGCAAAAAAATGCTATGTTGAATCGTCTGGCGTAAGTTTTGAACGCAGCAAGAGGCCGCGATTGTGGAGCAGAAGATTCGTCAGGCGCGGACGGCGCAAGCTATTCGCTTTGGCGTCTATGAGGTCGATCTTGAAGCAGGGGAGCTGCGCAAGAGAGGCGTTAAAGTCAGCTTGCAGGAGCAGCCGTTCCAGGTTCTGGCCCTACTCATAGCACACCCGGGGCAACTGCTGACGCGAGAAGCATTGCAAAAGCAACTCTGGCCCGAAGATGCCTTGGTGGATTTTGACCTTGGGCTCAACACAGCCGTTAAGAAGATCCGTACTGCTCTCGAAGACTCAGCCGAGAACCCACGATTTGTCGAAACGCTGCCTAGACGCGGTTATCGTTTCATTGCCCCTGTACAGGAGATCAAGCGAGACGTCGGTAGCGTTGTGCCGACTGTGTCGGAGTCCCTATCGCGCCCACTGCATGACGAAGTGACAGCGCAAGTTTCGACGACTGGCAGTCGAATCCCCAAGACTGCATCGGTAGAAGAAGATCTCCTGCTGCCTCCAACGGTTGTGGTTCGGCATGAACATTCGGCGAGCAAACAGAACGCCAAGCAGTCGGAACTGGAGAGTAAGGAAAGTGCGCCTGTAGGGGACGAGTCGGTCCCTGACTTCGTACGGCCTGCAATGACTCTTCGACCCGGTCGGCAGAAGAAGTATGGGTATTACTGGGTGCTTATTCTGGTTCTCGTGATAGTCGCCGGTTTCCTTGTTGGACAAGGGGAGACCGAAAAACGACATCTCTCATCTGGCCAGAACCTTCCAAAGAGAGGTGCCTATGTCTATAGGACGACGACCAAGCCAAATGAATCAGCCGCTATAGGCATTGGAGGTTACGATCTCAAGTCCCCAAACGATCAGGTCTTTGCCTTTGACTATGATCACAACGGCAAATTGGATCATCTTGTGCTCTTCCGGCCTGGTGTCGGGCGTATATGGATTGTGGAGAACTCGGGTGGAACCTTCGGTCCGGTATACGAAGGCGATGGGATAGGGGGCTACGACCTCAAGTCCCCGCATGATCGGGTCTTTGCTTTCGACTACGATCACAGCGGCAAGTTGGATCATCTGGTGATCTATCGGCCGGGTACCGAGATTCTGTGGATTGTGAAAAATAACGGCAGAGGCACCTTTACGCCGGTGTACAAGCACGCGCAAAGCGATACAGCTCTCTGGAGTAGAGCTCACGATCAACTGTCCACCGCCGACCAGGTCTTTGCCTTTGACTACGATCACAGTGGCAAACTGGATCATCTGGTGCTCTACCGGCCTGGTTTGGAGATCATTACGATCTTGAAGAACTCCGGCGGAAGCTTGACTCCGGTATATACGCAGCATGTTGCAAGCGGCCAGATCGATGGCAACGGTCCTCGGCCTTTCACCGATCAGGCTTTTGCTTTTGACTACGACCACAGCGGCAAGTTGGATTATCTCGTGCTCTACCAGCCTGGCACCGGGACCTTCTCGATTTTGAAGAACTCCGGCGAGGCGCTCACCCCGGTATATACAAGCAGCGGCATCGGAGGCTACGACCTCAAGTCCACGAATGATCGGGCCTTCGCCTTCGATTATGGTCAGAGCGGCAAGTTGGATTATTTGCTTCTATACCGCCCTGGTACTGGCCTGCTGTCGATTCTCAAGAACTCGGGCGGAACCTTTACCCCAATATCTGAGGGAATCGGAGTGAAGGGATACGATCTTAAGTCCCCTCATGATCGAGCTTTTGCTTTCGACTACGATCACAGTGGAAAGCTGGATCATCTCGTGTTCTACCGTCCCGGCACGGGGGACGTTCTCATTTCATATTTCCCACGCCAACGGTAGAGCCTGGGGCTCAGTCGGATAGGGCGTGCACGGCTGCGACACGACCGGTCGGATCATCACTCGGGCTGATGCGATGCCGGGTGCCTCGACTGCTGCTTACGGCAAGGGCAGGGTGTGAAGCGCATGGCTACGGAGGATTATTCGAGTTGCCATCAAGTTCATGCCTTCCACAAAATTCAAGCAAATCAAAAAAGTAGCAGGTCACCCAAAATCTATTTACAAGGTCCTACTCCTTCCCTAAATAATTTAACTAACCAAGGTCTGAATCGGCTTAAAGAGGTCACGTGAGCTAGTGAAGAATCTCATTCATGGACGTCTAAGCTCGATCGCCTTTGCACTTGCTGCGTTGCTGACTTCCGTCGGTCTAGTTCACGCCCAGCCTGTCGCTATCTGGCTCGGCGGTGAAGATCCGCATGAAAGGTCGCAGAAAACGAAGTCAATTGCGCATTATTTGTAGTGCGGACAGCTCAACCATCCCCCGCTCCCAGGAGTCATTTTGATGCGTCGCTTCATACCCATGTTCTCGTTATTCGTCTCGTTGTCGCCAATCATGGCGCTTGCTCAACAGGTTTGGTTTGCTCCACCCGACAATTTGCAACGTGGCACGAAGCCTCCGATCAATCAGGATTTTCCACATCTGTTTGACCCGTCGCCGGCATGGGGCGTCCAGGCGGATGTTTTTCTCATCTCTCCATTTCTCGGCTCCGTTGCCGGGCCGGAAGCAACGCTTCGCACCATCAACGCATTCTCGACTCGGCATCACATGGCTTTTGCCGTTGGCATTGGCGCAGCTCAGGTCGACAATGAGAATCCCGTTCCTGGAGAATGCGGCTTTGGAGTCGAGGGGATGAACCGGCCCAAACGCAACGCCATCACCTTCAAGAGACTGAAGAGCCTTGGGATCGATGTCCATTATGTTTCGATGGACGAGCCACTGACCTTTGCCCATTACTACGACAAGAAGAATGCCTGCCGGTATTCCATTGAAGAGACGGCGCGCCGGGTCGCTGCCAGTATCGCGGAGATCCGGCAGTTCTATCCCAACGTCAAAGTGGTCGACGTGGAAGCCCCCAACATCACCAGCCCGCAACAATGGAACGCCGATTTCCAGCAGTGGCTTGACGCTTATCGGCTGGCTACCGGAACACCACTCGACGCCGTCGTGTTCGATGCGGACTGGCGCTTGCCATGGATGAGCTGGGTTGCACCGAGCACGGCAGTCCTCCATAGAAACAAAGTCCACGCGGGCATCATCATCGACGGCACCGGACCCGGCGCTTCAGATCAGGATTCGATCGCTGCACGCAAGCAGAATGCACTATCCGTGCAGAAGTCGAAGTTGCCGTTCGACATCGTAGAGATCGCCAATTGGACGCCGCATCCCTCGCGAAATCTGCCTGAATCTGATCCAGATACTCTGACTTCATTCCTGCATTGGTATCAAACTCGCCGGTTAGAACCAGGGCAGTAATCCTAAGACAGCGCAGAGAATGCTCCGCCGCACTTATTTTTAGCCCATAAGAAGTTTTCATGACATCGAGCGCAAAGATCCTGGTTTCTTGTTTCAACATTGCGGTGCTGATGTTGAGCGTTTCAGTTATGGCTCAGACCACCTCCACAAAGTTTTGGTTTGGTGGCGTAGATCCGGTGGTGCTGGCTGACTTGCAAAAAGTCTGGGCCCAAGTCTGGGCCAACGGATTTTATGGAGCTGTTCAAACCCGATGCGCCATGGCAGCTAGCCTCGTCGCGGGTCGTCGCTTTCAAGATTTCTATGCAGTTTGCGTCGCGTTCCAGCGATGCTGATCTCAAGACGCTGATCACGGACCTCCATCGGCGAGGCATAACACTTGCGATCGAGATGGGGATGCTGCGGAATGATCGCGGCTGCGGTAAGGGCGAGGGCTATATGCCACAGGACTTATTAAATAACACCATGAAGCGCATCCAGCGTTTCGGCGGACGGATCGACTACGTCGCCATGGATGAAGTGGTGTTCTTCGGTCATGAGCGGTACTGGCCCGATAAGCAAGGCCAAGCGTGCAAAGACACGGTCGAGGAACTGGTGCACGAGGTCGCGGCGAGCGTTACCGTGATTCATCGGTATTTCGCGCAGGCTCAGATTGGCGAGATCGAGCCGATCACCAGCAACCAAAACTTCGACCCCAGGCAGCTCGTAAAAGACTACCTCGCCTTCGCTGACCTGTTTCGTTCCACAACCGGAAGCAACCTTGCCTTTTTCCACGTCGACATCGCCTGGCGTTCAAAGAACTGGCGGCCAGGCATCGCCCCGTTGAAGGCAGGGATGCGTGCGCGAGGTATTCGCTTCGGCATCATCATCGGCGGCGATCCTGATTACACGGACGACGTCTCCTGGACACGCGCTGGACTTGATCAGCTCAGGACGCTGGCTTCCAACCCGGCGACCGCGCCTGAGGATGTCATCGTCCAGTCGTGGCAGTCGTTGCCATCGCACTATCTACCCGAAACCCTGCCAGGAACGAGTACGTGAATGCTGTTTCAGGTCGAGAACATGCTGCATTGACCGCTTATATCGGATGGGCCAACACCACACGGGCGTATTTCTCATACGGCTTCTCATGTGCACACAAGGGGAAGAGATGAAAAATTCCTTGGGATGTGGGTTATTCGGCGCCCTCGTGGCGTATCGAGCAACCTATGACAGGATCAGGTTGAACAACTCCCATCCGCCAACCTGAGTCGCGCCTGCAATCAACGGGCCCTGTCCAGCCTGGGTTGCGGTCACATAGAGTCCATTGGCGCGCGCCAGCAGGGCGACCGCACCGCCGGTGTTTGGCTGTACGACGATATGGAAGGTTTCCCACTGTCCGATGGCGGTGCGATTGGCGATCAAGGGTTCCGCGCCGGCGTTTTCGGCTGTGACGTATTTACCGTTGGCGTGAGAGAGCAGGGCGACATCGCCATTCCCGTTACCGACATCGATCAGGTCGAACTGTTCCCACTGTCCGATCGCCGTACGATTGGCAATGAGTGACTGCGCACCGTCATCTTCCGCCGTGACATACCGATTGTTGATCTGTGCCAACAGGCTTGCGACCGTCGCCACACCCACGTTGCTACCGATCACCGGTGCTGTATGGCGCACAAAGCTCAGCGGTAGATCACCTTTCAGCATGCGGCCACCGTCCGTCGTAAGGCGCATGTAGTAGTCGGACGAGCAGGGCGTGCCGTCTTCATCCAGGGATTGGAAGCCTGAGTTGGCGGGGACATCCGCCTGCGTTGCCGCCGTACTGACGATCTGGTTGCCTTCGTTGAATTCGTCGAACATCGAGATGTAGAAACCCGCGACGCCGATACTGGCCAGATTGTAGAACTGAGCCCACATCATGTTGCCGTGAGCACGCTGCTGTACCGACACATCGCCCGGTAAAATGCACGGTTGATAATCCACGCCGTTCGCATCGCAATCGGCCTTGTCGGCGGCACTGGTCTCCACGGCAAACGCGTTGGCTTGGTCGATCGTGCCGATGGCACCGATCATCCATGGCGAAAGCATATTGAACGAGTGAAATACCGGCAGGAAGTCGGGACGCACGGAACCGCCGGTTCGCCAGTTCGTCGGTACGCCGCCGATGAGATAGACGCCTTGGTTCTGGAACCAAGTGATGACATCAGAGCACGCCGCCGCATCGAAGGGATGGTTGTCATCATCAAAGCCGAATCCCCAGATACAAACCACGGGCTTGCCGTTCTGCATCGCGTAGGCCGACGATGCCGTCAGCGCCGACATCTTCGATGTCCAGTCTTGCTTGATCTGCGTTTGCATGTCGGTCCAGCCTGACACGTCATACATGATGTAAAACTTGCGGTCGTAGGCTTCCGCCGCCGTGCGTACATTGGCAGCGACAGCGTCGCGCGTGGGCCCTTCGCTAGAGTAGGGATTGAAACGTTGCAAGGCGGCGGTGTCGATATTGTTTTCCTGCATCCACCGAAAATGCAGGTTGACCGTGCTTTGGTCGTAGCTGGAGTAAAGGTTGGCGGAACCACCACCGTTGAGCGCGGCGAACCCGGTGGGGTAGCTTTTTGCATACGCGCTCATATCCGGCCACGCCTTGATCCCCGAATTGGAAGGCGAGGGCTCGGCAGACTCGTTTTGCGACCAATGCCACCAGCAGTCGATCGGTGCGCCGTCGCCAATACACGCAAACCAACCCTGATAACCCACGGTGACTTTGCCGACGACGTCGCCGGGACCGCTGACTGCATTTTTCTTATTCTGATGTGCCGCCGATGCCGACAAGGCTTGCGCTGCGGCGCGTGTGACTGATAACGAGCCGACTGCGCCGAGCGAGGCGGCCAACGCACTACCTTTCAAAAAAGAGCGACGTGAAATACCCATGCTTATCTCCTGTGTGGGGACATGTCAGACGCGGACAATGAGCCGCCATGTAGGGCGGGCTCATTCGTTTTCCAGTCCTGGAAGTGCTGCGTTTTACTGCTTATTCCTCGGGTTTGCGTTTGCTTTCCGGCATCAAAGGGCAAGCGCAACTGTGTGTGGAAGGCATCGCTTCAAGCGATGACTTCCACACAGCGTGCGATGGGATTTGCCGCTAACTGAAGGAGGAATGCCGAGCGCCTCGTATTTGCTGTCAACGCTGACGAGGAGGACGCTCATAGGGATTCCCTTCCGCATGGACGCGAGTATCCACATGAAATGTGCGAACGATGTTGTTACAACGCACATTTCGCCATCAAAGAAGATTTTTTGATGGACATTGGATGCCTAAAAAATATCGCTCGGTAAAAAAATCACATCAATCGAACCTTATACGGCGCTTTTTTATCTCGCTGCACTGCTCCAGAAAGCAAACCTAGCGAAATAAGGCGGTCGCACTTTGGCCGACATGGGCTGGCGATGGATAAACATGATTCCTGTAAGAAAGCACGCGATGGCTAGCGTTGTCGATATAGTTAAATCGATGATAAATTGAAACAAATTTAGACGTCTAAATGAGAAATGCATCGCGATACTTGAAGGCTTACACGAAAGTGTGATGGAAAACCTTCTTTTGTGTATTGCGGTGATCGTAAACAGCACGGATGATTAAGCCGTCTCATCCGGCAGCATCGGTTTCAGTCTATGGGACACGAGTCTGTCGTGGACATATGTCATGTAGCGACTGTTGCAATCGCAAGCTTTGACAACGCAAAGGGGGATGCCCGACGAAACCAAAGCACTCGATCCTCGCGTTGAGGATCGGCTTAGGTGTGACCGGCATTGACGCGATTCTGAATTGAAGGTGCTTGAGCATTAATCAACCTGACGAAGGTCTCCATCTAGTCGATGACCTTCGTGAGGCTGTCTCAGTAGCTCATTTACAAACGCAGTAACAGCTAGCGTACCCAGTGACGAGATGGATGCCACTCATTCCGTATGTCGGTATGGGTTGGCTGATGGCAATTCTAAATTCCGAAACTCTATATAGATGTATCAAGGGGAAGACTAGTGAGACTGCATGCTTGTTGGGAATTCCTGGCTTCGAAATGCAGTCTTGCATGCCATAGCGTCGGAACCATCTGCGAGGGCTCCATAAAGGCAGACAGATTACGGACGCTCTCTGTGATGCTTCTTGCGCTGCTGGCATTGGCGAGTGCCCGTCACGCTGATGGTCAACAAGTAGAACCGACACTGCCAAGCTCGCAACGCGATACGATCAATCTCGCCGCGGGCATTCCACAGTACATTGGAGACGCAAGCTCGACGTCGAATGCCCCGCAGAATTCCTGGTGGTTCGAGAACACCAATAATTCGACGTCATACTCAACGTCTGGCTTTAACGAGAGTTCCGATACCAGCGCCACCTGGACTCAAGTGGGCTTGCCCTACGATGCCAATATCTCGCGTACCTTCATCAACCAGGACTCTGGCGGCGGTCAGGGGTCCCTGACGGGAAACTACAACTGGTACCGTCTGCACTTCAAAGTGGATCCGAAGTATGCAGGTCAGAAATTCCTGTTGAACATTGAAGGATCGCACACCGGTATCCAGGTCTTTATAAACGGTACGTTGTTGCCCGGTGTCAGCGCGGTAGCTGCCGATGCGCAGGCCACCCATGTGCTGGGTTTCATCCCGGTGGTCGTCGACCTGACGCCGTACATCAAAGCGGATGGCAGTACCGACAATGTCATTGCCATCGATGTCTCACGCGGTGCTTCATGGTTTGAGACGCCGAACTTTTCGGGTGCGTTCCGTTTCGGCCAGGCCATGGCGGGATTGTTCCGCAATGTGAAGCTGTACGTCACCAACCCGGTGCATATTCCGCCAAACGTTTATTCGAATCAGAAGACCTGGGGTACTTACGTCGGAACAGTATCGGAGGTTCCGGCTGCGCAAGGCACTGCCACCGCCACCTCGGCGGTCGTCGAGGTACAAACCAATGTACTCAATGAGACGACTACGACACAGCAAGTCACGCTAACGACACAGATCGTCGACGCAAAGGGCAATGTGGTTGTCACTGCACCACCGATTACGCAAGCCGTGCCGGCGATGACGCCAAGCACGTTTCCCTCCGGCGCGACGCCGATGTTCGATCAGTCGATTACAGTGCCCAATCCAACGCTTTGGTATCCGAACAACGCGACGTGTGGAACGCCGCCGGTATCGTGCGGATCGCCATACCTATACAAGGTCTATCACATTGTCAGCGTGAACGGAGTCGTGGTCGATTCGACTCAGGACACGCTGGGCATTCGCACGATTACGTGGGATGCGAACTTTCCTTACTTCAATGGCCATGCTGTCTATCTGTGGGGAGGGTCGAGCCGTTACGACTATCCGGCGCTGGGCTCTTCGGTTCCCGACGAACAGTGGTGGCGTGACATGGCGCAGATCGCAGCGCAAGGAGGCAACATTTGGCGACCCGGCCACTCGACCAGCAGTGAAGAGATGGTGGAAGCCGCGGATGCCTACGGCATCATGATCGACCAGCCTAGCGGCGATGGCGAGGGCTACTGGAATGCCAGTTCCAATCCGACAGCTGACGACCTGCAGCTAAAGCAGGAAGTGCATCGCGACATGATCATCCGCGATCGCAGCCATCCGTCCATTCTCGATTGGGAGAGAGATAACGGCGGCATGAATCCGCTGCTTGCCGGTGAGCTTGGGACCATCGAGACGACATGGGATAGCGTCAATCCGCGCATGAGCGCCGATCGCACGTACAGTTCCTCATACGGTTTCATCGATGAGTGCGACGGCGCCGGTTGCGAGGTCGGAAACAAGCAGCAGAACCCGAACAATCCAGCCTTTGGCGCCGAGTATTGGGACAACATGGGCACCGGTCGCGGCCTGGCCTATGACTATGAACTCGCGTTTGCGGCGCCGTATCTTGATGATTGGCGGCGGGGAAGGGCAGCCAATGCCTTTGGCATGGCGCAATGGTATTTCGCCGAGTCTCCTGGCGAGGACAGCCTTTGGGCCGAATATCAGACTCAGCCCAACATGGTGAGCTTCGTGCGCTCGTTGGGTTACTCATCGACCGATGCGAATCGTTTCCCCCGATTGCTCTACTACATCTATCAGGCCAACTGGATGCCGTATTCGGTCAATCCAGTCGTTCACCTCGCGCACCACTGGAACCGTGCCTACGAGTACACCGCAGGAACTCCACTCCAGGAGAATGCGTTCAGCAACTGTCCGTCGGTGCGCCTGCTCATCAACGGCGTTCCCAACGATCCGGTCACGGGCACGCTGCTTCAGGATCAGACGCCCAATCCATGGAGCGTCAATTCCAGCACGAATCTGACCCAGAACACCACGGTCATGCCAGGGCAGGTTCACTGGATGGTGAACTGGGCTCCTGGCACGGTCACCGCGCAATGCCTGGATGCGAATGGCAACCCGGTTTCGGGCGTGAGCGATACGCGTACGACAGCGGGAGCAGAGAACCAGATTGTTCTCAGCGTTGTTCCTGAAGTGACCAAACCGGATGGCACAAGTTTTCAGTGGACCGCCAATGGTTCGGATGCCGCCTTTGTGGTTGCACAGGTGGAGGACGCCGCTGGCAACCTTGTGCCGACGGCAGCGGACAACGTCACGTTCTCCGTCACCGGACCTGCCACCTATATGGGCGGCACGCAGCAGCTGGTTGCCGACCCTTCGTGGACCAATTATTACCAGGACACGTTTTCCAAGGCGAACAGCAATGTGATTCAAGGCGTGCCCTATGCCTTCTTCCACTCGCCTGGCGATCCGGAACTGAACTTCGAAGGCGGATTGCAGAAGATCGCCCTGCGCAGCACATTTGCGCCCGGAACCGTGACCGTGACGGCGAGTGCGCCTGGTCTCGTTAGCGGCAGTGTTACGTTGACCTCGGTAGCACCGCCGGCTCTTTCGCAATCGCAGCTTCCGGCCATTATCGTTCCTCCAGTAAGCGAGGCAACCACGTCGGGCTTCCCGGCCACCTTCAGCGTTGTAGCTTCAGGCTCGGGCACACTGATCTATCAATGGTCTGACTCGAGCGGCCCGATCGCCGGCGCAACCAGCGCCACGTACACCACGCCTGCGACGACCGCCGCAAATAACGGCGACACCTTTACGGTGACGGTTGCCAGCAGCTTCGGTACCGTGACATCAACGCCAGTCACTCTGAGCGTCGATGCGCCGGCCAACGTTGTCATCACCACGCAGCCGGCTTCCCAGTCTGTGGTGGATGGCGAATCGGCCACCCTGACAGTGGCGGCGACGGGTTCGCCGACACTCACCTATCAGTGGTATCAAGTTGGCTCAGGCGTCATTGCCGGCGCTAATCAAGCGTCGTACACCACGCCTGTCTTTACAGCGGCTGGAAGCACAAGTTTCTATGCGGTGGTCACGAACGCACTCGGCTCGGTTCAATCCTCTACCGCAGTAGTGACGGTCGATGCTGCAACACCGGTGTCCATTGCCACGCAACCGGCCAGCACCATCGCGCCTGTCAACGAGCCCGTTCAATTTACGGCTGTCGTGGCCGGGTCTGCGCCGTTCGCTTATCAATGGCAGTTCACGCCTGCGGGAGGCACCGCCACCATTCTCACCAGCGGAACGCAACAGTCGAATACGCTGACTTATACGATTCCGGCGGTGAGTGCTGCGAATGTCGGCGCGTATACGGTTACGGTGAACAATGCGGCCGGCGCGCCTGCTACCAGCAACGCAGCACAAATCACGCTCGCGCCGCCCGGCGTCAACGTGGCCTTGAACGCGGCCGCGACTTCAAGCAGTACGCAGAACGCGTGCACCGACGGAACGACAACGCCACCGTACACAGGCACGGGATGCCTGGGGCCGGAGAATGCCGTCGACGGCAATCTTTCCACGCGATGGGGATCGGCGGTCGCCGGCGCACCACCGACGCCAGCGGTTCCCGGCGTCGATCCCTCGTGGCTGCAGGTCGACCTGGGCTCGGCGCAGTCCTTCAATACGGTAATCATCAATTGGGAAAACGCCTATGCGACCCAGTATCAAATCCTCTATACCAACGCCGACCCTGCGACCAATCCGACCTGGAACGTGGCCTACACCAACAACGCTGGCGTGGGCGGAACGGAAACGCTCAACTTCCCGACGGTCACTGGGCGTTATATCCGCTTGAACGGGATACAGCGCGCGACGCAGTATGGCTACTCGGTCTATGAGTTCCAGGTCTACAACGTGCCGCAATGTTGCAGCGCCACGGATCGATATACCGTCAACGCGTCGAACACCGGCCTGGTGACGGATAATCTGACGGGCCTGACCTGGACGCGCACCGTGATGACAGATACGGAGCCCGGTTCGCAGTTCACCGGCGTGAATGCGCAGAACGCTTGCGCGGGCATCAATATGCGTCTGCCCACACAATCGGAAGCGCTAAGCATCGGCGGCGTCAATAACAACACCACGGCCTTTTCAGGAACCTGGAGTACGTGGACGTCAACGGTCGATCCGAATGATTCCACGAAAACCGCGGTGGTGAGCTTCGACGGCACGTCGGCCTACCAGGTTACCGATAACTATCCTGGCGCAACGCTGTGTGTCTCCGGCACCGACGCCGGGACAGTGCCTGTCATTACGGCGCAACCAGCTAGCGTGGCCGTAGCTGTGGGACAGCCGGCAACCTTCAGCGTGACGGCGACCGGCCTCGGCAGCTTGACCTACCAATGGTCTGAAAACGGAACGGCCATTGCCGGGGCAACGTCATCCAGCTACACGACACCGGCTACCACGACGGCCAACAATGGCGCGGTCTTCAGCGTGGCTGTCGGCGACGTGTTTGGCACAACCGCGAGTAGCGCGGCCACACTCGCCGTACAACAGAACAACTGCAATGCTGTTCCCAGCACGCCGGGCACACTCGCTGCAGGCGCAAGCGCTTCCAGCCAGGTGAGCCTGACGTGGGGCGCGAGTACGGCGGGAAGTAGTTGCACTGTCAGCTACACCGTCTATCGCAGCAGCGCTGCCGGGTTCACACCGTCCAGCGCGAACCAGATTGCTACGACGTCCGGAACCACCTATTCAGATACCGGCGTGGCTGCTGCCGCTACCTATTACTACATCGTCGAAGCCACTGATGGGGCAGGTGCCTCACCGGCCTCCAACACTGCCACGGTGACGACGCCCGTCTCAACCTGCACGACGAACTGCAGCAGTTCGGATGCCATTGCGATCAGTGCGGGTGGCCCTACGGCAGGCAGCTTTGCCGCCGATGAAGATTTCGTAGGCGGCACGGCATCGGGCACCAATGCGACGATCAACATCAACGGGGTGACCAATCCCGCTCCGCAGTCGGTCTACCAGAATCAACGCTTCGGCAACTTCACCTATACGCTTCCTGGTCTGACGCCAGGAACCAACTACGTGGTGCGCCTGCACTTTGACGAGTTCTACTGGACGCAAGCAGGGCAGCGTGTCTTCAACGTCAGCATCAATGGCACACAGGTGCTGACCAACTTCGATATCTTCGCAGCCGCGGGTGGGCAGGACATTGCGATCGTCGAGCAGTTTGCCGCGACGGCCAATGCGCAAGGACAAGTCGTCCTTCAGTTCGTCTCGGTCAAAGACAATGCCGAGATCAACGGCATCGAAGTTGAAACGCCAACTGCGACGAATACGCCACCCAACGCACCGTCGAATCTGGCGGCAACAGTGGCTTCCTCCAGCCAGATCAACCTGAGCTGGACGGCCCCGACGACTTCGGGAGTGACGTATACGGTGTTCCGCAACGGAACCGCAGTGGCCACTGGCCTGACCGCAACGACCTATAACGATAGCAGTCTTGCATCCACCACCACGTACTCCTATACGGTCAAGGCGATCGATTCGGCGGGTACCTCGATGGCGTCCAACACAGCCACGGCAACCACGTTCGATGTCAACTGCGGCGCTTCCGGGTGTGGCTCGGATGTGCTTGCGATCAGCGCAGGCGGTCCTGCAGCGGGTACTTACGTCGCCGATGAAGACTTCAACGGCGGAGCAGCATCCGGTACAGGCGCGACGATCAATATCTCTGGGGTGACGAATCCTGCGCCGCAGTCGGTCTACCAGAACCAGCGTGTCGGCAACAACTTCAGCTATACGCTTCCCGGCCTGACCGCCGGCGCCAGTTACGTAGTACGTCTGCACTTCGACGAGTTCTACTGGACCAAGCCGGGACAGCGCGTGTTTGATGTCAGCATCAACGGCACGCAGGTGTTGAGCAACTTCGACGTCCTCGCGACCGC
>Ga0302228_10001170_pt1 | contig 19719 bp, 19 predicted proteins | sample II_Palsa_N1_2_FD_193519 | JGI IMG/M metagenome (GOLD analysis project Ga0302228, IMG submission 193519) | Peat permafrost microbial communities from Stordalen Mire near Abisko, Sweden - II_Palsa_N1_2 | ecosystem: Environmental > Terrestrial > Soil > Palsa > Peat permafrost | place: Sweden...
CCTCGCCGCACTTGGCGGCGCGCTGGAGTTCTACGACTTCATCATCTTCGTGTTCTTCGCCCCGGCGATCGGACAACTGTTCTTCCCGCAAGCGATCCCCGACTGGCTGCGCCAGTTGCAGACCTTCGGCATCTTCGCGGCGGGCTACCTGGCGCGCCCGCTCGGCGGAATCATCATGGCGCACTTCGGCGACCTGCTCGGCCGCAAGCGCATGTTCACGCTGAGCGTGCTGCTGATGTCAGTGCCGACGCTGCTGATGGGCCTGCTGCCCACTTACGCCAGCATCGGACTGCTCGCGCCGGTGCTGCTGCTGGTGCTGCGCGTGCTGCAAGGCGCCGCGGTGGGCGGCGAAGTGCCGGGCGCGTGGGTGTTCGTGTCGGAACACGTGCCACAGCGCCATATCGGTTATGCCTGCGGCACGCTGACGGCGGGTCTGACAGCCGGCATCCTGCTCGGCTCGCTGGTCGCCTCAGGCGTGAACCGCCACTTTGCGCCCGCGGACATCGCCGGCTACGCGTGGCGAATCCCGTTCCTGCTGGGCGGCGTGTTCGGCCTGTTCTCGGTCTACCTGCGCCGCTGGCTGCATGAGACGCCGGTGTTCGCCGAACTCAAGCAACGCAAGTCGCTTGCCGCGGAAATCCCGCTGAAAGCGGTGCTGCGCGACCACGGCCGCGCCGTCGTCGTGTCGATGCTGCTGACGTGGATGCTGTCGGCGGCGATCGTCGTCGTGATACTGATGACGCCCACGCTGCTGCAAAAGCAGTTTCATATCGCACCGGCCACCGCCCTGCTCGCCAACGGCGTGGCGACGCTGTGCCTGACGCTCGGTTGCGTCGTGGCGGGTTCGATTGCCGGCAGGATCGGCGCGGGACGCACGCTGTTTATCGGCGGTCTGGCGCTGGCGGCGTCGTACTACGTGATGTTCGCGCAGCTCGCCGTCGATCCGTCCAAACTGCTGCCGCTCTACGCCGTGACGGGGTTTCTCGTCGGCGTGATCGGCGCCGTGCCGTTTGTGATGGTCAAGGCGTTTCCGGCCGCCGTGCGTTTCTCGGGCATCTCGTTCTCGTATAACGTCGCGTATGCGGTGTTCGGCGGCCTCACGCCAATCGTCGTTTCGCTGATGATGAAATCGAATCCGATGGCGCCGGCGCTCTATGTGGGCGCAGTGTGCGTGCTCGGCGCGGTGACCACCTTTTTCATCAAGGATGCGCCTCAGGAGCCTTCGTCGAGCCGCTGAGGCTGGCTTAGGCGCGGCGCCGGCTCACCCGCGGCGATACATCGATACTTCATGTCACACCGAAACGTCGCGTGCCGCGCGGCGTTACGATGTGTCTCATGAATACCCCCACCGCCCCCTTCACCCGCGCCATCGCCCTGATTGTCGGAACGGTCAGCGTCGGGTTCGTCGTCACGCAACTCGACGTGACAATCGTCAATATCGCACTCGCGAACATCAGCACCGACCTGCACGCGAGCGTCGCCGGCCTGCAATGGATCGTCGACGCTTACGCGCTGGCTTTCGCGGTCCTGATGCTGTCGGCCGGTGTGCTCGGCGACCGGCTCGGCGCGCGCCGCATGTACGCCGCCGGCATCGTGATCTTTGCGCTCGCATCGCTCGCCTGCGGACTCGCGTTCGACGACGTCATGCTGGTCGCCGCACGCGCGGTGCAGGGCATCGGCGCCGCCGCGATGCTGCCCAACTCGCTCGCGCTGCTCAATCAGGCCTGCGGGCACGATCCGAAGCTGCGGGCGCGTGCAGTGGGTCTGTGGACCGCGGCGGGCGCCATCTCTATCGCAGCGGGCCCGGTGGTTGGCGGCTTGTTGATTGCGGGCTTCGGCTGGCGCAGCATCTTTCTGGTCAACCTGCCCCTGTGCGCCGCGGGCCTGTTCGCGACCTTCGCATGGGTGCCGGGGCCGAACGCCAAGCCGGCGCAAGCGTCAGCACAACCGTCGGCCCAGGCCTCGCAACCCGCGGTGCCGCCGCGCAGCATCGACCTGCCCGGCCAGTCCCTTGCCGTCGTCACATTGACTGCCTTTACCGGCGCGGTCATCGAATGGCGCCCGCTCGGCCTGAGCCATCCGCTCGTCGCAGGCGGCTTTGTCCTCGCACTCATCGCCGCCATCGCCTTCGTCACCATCGAATCGCGCGTGGCCGCACCGATGCTGCCGCTCTCGCTGTTCCGCAAGCGCACCTTCAGCGCGGCGGTCCTGTTCGGCATCTGCGTGAACCTGACCTACTACGGCATGGTGTTCGTGCTGAGCCTGTATCTGCAACGGGTGCGCGGTTACACGCCGCTGCAGGCGGGGCTCGCATTCCTGCCGCTGACCGGTGGCTTTCTGGTCTCGAACGTACTCAGCGGCTGGGTCGTGGGGCACTACGGCGCGCGCGTGCCGATGATCTGCGGCGCGCTGATCGCGGCGTTGGGTTATGGCTTGCTGCATCTCGTGGGCGCAACGACGCCGCTTATCGGGCTGTTGCTGCCGTTCCTGCTGATTCCTTCGGGCATGGGCCTCGCGGTACCGGCCATGACGACCGCCGTGCTCGCGTCGGTTGAGAAGCAGCGCGCCGGCACTGCGTCAGCGGTCCTCAACACCGCGCGGCAAGCGGGCGGCGCAGTGGGCGTCGCGGCCTTCGGCGCGCTGGTGAGCGGAGCGGGCGCCGCGCACATCGTGTTCGGCATGCAAGCGGCCACCGCGATTTCCGCGGGCTTGCTGCTCACTGCGCTGGCGCTGGCGTGCCTCGTCCATCCGCAGCCGCACGCTCAGGAACCGGATGACAGGAAGAAACCGCCCTTGCGCCCGGTGCATGGCGCCGGGCGCGGTTGAGCCGCTGTGTGGTGTTTGTTTGCGGCCATGAAGATGACCGTGCGGGTAACCGCGACGCTCGCAGAATTTGGGCTGACGATGCTTAAAGCATCGACTTGCCTTGATCGAGGATCTTGTCGCAGATCTGCTTGGTGAGTTGCTGCTTGACGCCATCGCCGCCAAGGCTCAGCTTCTGGCCGCTGCCTGTGTCGACCACGCCGTTGGCGCCATCGGTATAGCCGCTGCTGGAATTCGACGCGCCGCCCGGCAGCTTGCTCATCAGCGAATCCTTGACCGACGACGCGCTGTTGCCGCCCAGGTAGTTGTTCTTGATGCAGAACTGCAGCACACCGGCGACATTGCTGCTGCTGCCGGACGTCACCGAGCCCCCTGACAACGCACTGCCAAGGTCGCCCAGGCCTCCCGACGAACCGCCCCCGGTCAAGCCACCGAGGCTCGGTGAGGAACCGTTGCTGCTCCCCTGGTTAAGCAGATTGCCGAGTTGAGCATAAGCGGCGGAAAGCGGGATCGACAATCCAATAAGCGCTGCCGCAGCTACAACGCAGTGCATGCGTGCTTTCATAGATTCCTCCTGTGGGTCGCCGCTCAGTTGTTCAATATTTTTTGACAACCCTACAGGACACAATAGTGCGGAAATGATTGGTTTCCCACTGATTTTGCACTTCAGGCAATTGCGCAGTTGTCCTTTTCATCACAGCGCACTTTCAACGCTATAGCGAGGTTTCCTGAATCTCCCCGGAATCCAGTGCGCGCTGGATCAACCCTTCGTTTTCCACCTTGCGGATCGCGTCGGCAATCAGCTTCTCCGGCTCTTCGATCTCTGCCTTGATCGTGCTGAGGAAGCCGGAGGCATCGAGGATCACCAGCGTTTCCGCCGAATCGGCCCGGCTGATAATCACGCGATGCGGCGTCGGCCCTTCGCCGAGGCTCGCGCAAAACTGCATGACACTGCCGCCGATCGTTTGCTCAAAACTTTGAATCATTGTTGGCTCCTTGCTGACTATCCGAATCGAAGAGACTTGCCGGCCCACGCCTTCCCCACGCAATTCCGGTGCCACGGCACCCGCGCTGAATCACCGACCCAAACCGCCGCGCGGCGCACGCGCCCCGTCGATGCTGATCCGGCCCGCACCCGTCACGAACAGCAGCAGGAAACCACCCGCAATGCCGATGTTTTTCCAGAAGTGGATCACCATGTCGTGCTGGACGGCCGCATCGGTGACGTTCCAGAAATCGTGTCCGAGGACGGCGGTGGCCACCGTGTACACCGCCAGAATGAGCGCAAGCGGGCGAATCTTGAAACCGACCACCAGACACAGTCCGCCGAGCGCTTCGACGGCGGTGGCGAGCGGCGCCGCCACCTGCACGAACGGCACGCCTTTGGAGTGCAGATACCCGACGAAGCCTGCGTATCCCAGCAGTTTCATCACGCCGCCCCATAAGAACAACACGGCCAGCGCAAGACGTGCGAGGAAAATAACGCCGGAATCGACGGGACGCGTCATGAGAGAGGGCTCCTGTAAATGAATAAGCAGAAGACCGGGCTGCGCGCTGTCAGTTCCCGGAGGTTGACTGTCAGAATATGTCCATTGACTCGCTTTTCCAAGCGAATACGCGCTACGGCAGGCACTTACAAGGAGAATTCTTCCCTGCAGGACGCCCGGAATCGCGCTTTCAATTGCTCGCCGCGCCCGGCCGCTCTTGTTATAATCCTTTCACGATTTCGAACGAAATATAACGCAGCTTTGCGTCACGGGCCCCAGGACTTCCATGCTGAAAACTGATCGCCTTCGCGCGCTCGCCGATGCGCTGGCGAGACAAAACGTGATGCGTCTGCGCGACGCGGCCGCGCTGCTCGGGGTGTCGGAAATGACGGTGCGCCGCGACGTCGCCGCGAGTCCGGGGCAGTTCACTTATCTCGGCGGCTACATCGTCAGCGCGACGGATGTGCCGAACACCGCCGGCTATTCGCTGGAGCAGGAAAAAGATCACTTCGCGCAAGCCAAGGCCGAGGCCTCGGCATTCGCCGCCAAGCTCATCGCCGACAACGAAACGCTCTTCATCGATTGCGGCACCACGCTCACCACACTGGCCCGGCTGATTCCCGCCGAGCGGCATGTCACCGTGGTCTGCTATTCGCTGAACGTCGCGGAAATCCTGCGGCGCAAGCCCAACGTACGCATGATCCTGCTCGGCGGGGTCTACGTGCCGTCATCGGATTCGTTCGCGGGGGAAGAGAGCATCGAAATGCTGCGCCGGATGGGCATCAACAAGGCCTTCATTTCGGCGGGTGGGGTGGACCAGGCGCGTGGTGTCACCTGCTGGAATTTCCATGAGGTCGCGCTCAAGCAGGCGGCCATGGCGAGCGCCGTCGAACGGCATCTGGTGGTCGATACCAGCAAGTTCGGCGCGGTCAAAGCCGTCCGTTTCTCGCAGGTCGACGATTTCGATTCGATCATCACCGAGAAAGGCCAGGAGTTGCGCCAGCGCAAGTGAGCGTTGGGGCCGTGGCCGCGAAACGGCACTTGCCGCGTCTCAAGGATACGTAGCCACCTCGATCAGATTGCCATCCGGATCGCGGCAATAGACCGAGGTCATCGGGCCACGTGCGCCGGACCGCGCGGTTGGGCCCGCTTCGATCGCGACACCTTGCGCGAGCCAATGCGCCTTGACTGACTCCGGACTCGCCTGAGTCACGAAGCAGAGATCCGCACTGCCCGGTACCGGCGCCGCGCCGGTGAACCACGCCACCGTATCCGCATCCTTCGGCCGCAGATTGATCTTGTGGACGCCGAAATGCACGGCGACCCGCACGCCGGTGCGCGAATCGAAATCGATGCGTTGCATGCCCAGCACACGCACATACCATTCGGCACTGGCTTCCACATCCGCTACGTTCAGAACGATGTGGTCGATGCTGTCTATCGAGAAGCTCATGATCGTCGAGAGTGTTGTGTAGATCGCGTTGGGGACGGGCGTCTGTCGCACCGGCCGATGCGCCGGCAACGCCAACCGTATGCCACCCAGGCAAAATACCACGCTCGGGCCAAACGCGTTCTCAGGTCTGCGCAGCGAGCGACGTAGCGAACACAACCACACACGCCTCACGCACCCGTTCGATCACCGACGACCAGTCCTCGTCCGCCGCGCGTCGGAACAGCCGCAGCGTATCCGGATACCACGGCGAGTCGCTGCGCGTGTGCATCCAGCGCCAGTCGAGGCCCTGGCTCGGCAGCATGACCCAGCAAGGCTTGCCCATTGAGGCGGCCAGATGAGCGACGGAGGTATCGACGCAAATCACCAGATCGAGCTGCGCGACGATCGCCGCGGTGTCGACCAGGTCCGTCGTCTCCGAGCCGAGATGCAGCAACGGCTGAGCAGCCGGCGGCGACTGGCCCTCTTCTTCGCCCTGACCTTTTTGCAGACTCACGAATTGCAGATCCGGCACGCTCCACAGCGGCGCCAGCGCAGCGAGCGAGGGCAGCGAACGGTTGGCGTCGTTGTGGTGTTGCGGATTGCCCTTCCACACCAGCCCGATCCTGCGTCCTGCGGGCAGCGTCGCGAGCCGAGCGCGCCACTGTTCGACGACAGGCTCCGCAAGTCTCACTGGTTCGACGGGCGGAATCGTCTCCAGCGTCGTGCGCAGATGCAGCGGCGCACTCAACAGGCTGGTCCAGCAATCGAAGCCCGAAGCGCGGTCCACGGCCCCCTGGTGATCGACGACCGCATCCACGCCCTCCACCGCCGCCAACAAGCGGCGCAGCGGCGCAAGACAGGCCACCGTAATATGCGTGGCGCCCTGCGCCTTGAGCAACGGCAGATAACGGCCGAACTGCAGCATGTCGCCAAGACCGTCCTCTTGCCAGACCAGCAGCGACTTGCCCGCCAATGCATCGCCATGCCACTGCGCACAGGGCAACAGCCTTGGCGTCTTGTGATAGATAAAGTCGGTCTTCTTATAGCGTGATTCGTAGAGCCGCCAGCCTTCTTCGAACTCGCCGGTACTGATCAGCAAAGTCGCAAGCGCGAACGTTGCGTCAGGATAGTCCGCGCGGATGGCGATGGCTTGCCGGTAAGCCGCCTCGGCCTCGGGCAAACGGTTGAGCTCCTTCAGCACGTTGCCCAGGTTATAGAGCGCCTCGACAAGATCGGGACGCAGCGCGAGCGCCTGCTGATAAGCGGCGGCCGCTTCCTGCCAGCGCTCCTGGACCTGCAGCACACTGCCCAGGTTATTGTGAGCTTCGACGCCTCCCGGATTGATGCGCAGTGCCTCGCGATACGCGGCCTCAGCCTCGGCCAGCCGCTCCAGTTTGTGCAGTACGATGCCCAGGTTGTAGTACGCCTCGGCGTAGTCGGGACGCAATGCGAGTGCCTGCCGGTAGGCCGCTTCGGCTTCGGGCAAGCGCTCGAGGTCGGCCAGCACGCTGCCGTGGTTGTTGTGCGCGTCGCTGTAATTCGGGCGAATCGTCACCGCCAGGCGGCAAGCCAGTTCCGCTTCGGGCAAGCGCTTCGAAATCTTCAGCGCACTGCCGAGGTTATTGAGGGCCTCGGGATATTGCGGCCGCACGGTCAGCGCCTGGCGGTAAGCCTGCTCCGCCTCGGCAAGACGGCCGAGTTCTCTGAGCACATTACCCAGATTGTTATGCGCCTCGGCGCAGTCGGGCCGCACTGCAAGCGATTGCCGGTAAGCGCCTTCCGCCTCGTGCAGACGGCGATGATCGTAGAGCACGATGCCCAGGTTGTAGTGAGCCTCCGCGTAATCGGAGCGGATGGCAATGGCCTGCCGGTAGGCCGCTTCTGCGTCATGCAAACGCTTGAGGCTGTACAGCACCGCGCCGAGATTGTTGTAGGCCTGAGCCTGATCGGGCCGGATGGCCGCGACGCTGCGAAACATCGCTTCCGCTTCGAGCAGGCGGTTTAGACCTTTGAGCAGGATGCCGAGGTTGTTGTACGCATCGACGAAATCGGGTTTGACCGCGATCGACTGGCGCCAGTAATTTTCCGCGTCGTCCCAGCGGTTCAGGCCGAGCGCCGCGACCGCGGCAACATTCAGCGTCTCGACCAGCAGGTGTTCGGCGACGCTTTCCCGTGCATCGAGTATGGGCTGAAGCAAGGCCAGGGCTTCGGCAAACTTCCCGGCCCCGCACAGCGAAACCGCCACCTGATGAGGTGCCGTGGTGAGAGGCGCGAGCGTCGATGCCGAAGTCATGGATGGTGGTAGGCGCGATTGTCGGCGCTTGTAAGCTCGGGGAAAGTTGTTCCCTGATCGGGTCCGGTGCGGATGCGTGATTGGCACGCTCCTCATGCAACGGGAGCGCCCCAACAAGCAGGTTACGGCACTTGAGGCCGGCGCGATGGGACGAAATGAGCGTGTTGCTGCACGTTATTCAGCGGATGGGCCCGCCCAATCGGGATGCCTTGCGCCCAGCGATACGCTAAGCTACGAAGCGCGTCGCAAAGAAAATCGGAACCATAACAATGACCCAACTTACGCTCCACCCCGTCACGCGGGACAACTGGATCGCCTGCGCCAAGCTCGAATTGCCGGAAAGCCAGCGCGGCTATGTCGCCCCTAACGTCTACTCCATTGCGGAATCGAAATTCGAACCGCACTATCAGCCGCGCGTGATTCTGCTGGATGAGGAAGTGGCCGGCTTCCTGATGTATTGCCAGGACGACACCGATCAGCAGGCTGAAGCATTCTGGCTGTTCCGCATGATGATCGCCGCTTCGCATCAAGGCAAAGGCCTTGGCTACCAGGCGGTGACACTCGCGTTAGCCGAGATGGAAACGATGGGCGCTCGACTGGCCTACACGATGCATAAGCCGGACAACGAAGTGGCCGGCCGCCTCTATGCCAGGCTCGGTTTTCGTCGCGTGGGTATGCTCGAGGACGGCGACATTCAGTTGCAACGGGACTTTTAAGCTGAGCTTGCCGGCACGGCGGTCCGAATCACCGCCCTAAGACTGCCAGGCCATATGCACAAGCGGAAACGGCCGGCCAGCGGAATCCGTTGCGGAGCGTCCCACATCCTTGAACCCGTAGCGGCGATAGAACTCATGCGCGCGCGGATTCTGTTCGTTGACGTCCACGGTGAGACTGGCGTGCTTCTGCCTCACATGGTCGAGCAGGCTTGTACCGACACCTCGCCCGAACTGCTCGGGATCCACAAACAACATTTCAACCTGTGCCTCATGCATGCCGATAAAACCGGCAATGAGGCCCTCGGCACTCTCACAGACCCACACTTCCACCGCCGGCAGATACAGGTCTCTGACTTGCGGATAGAGGTCTTCGATATCCTGCTCGCGCAGAAACGTATGCGTCGCTCGCACAGAGCGCAGCCAGATTTCGACCAGCGCCGAGTTGTCGGCGGGAATGCGGCTTCGTATGGTCATGATGGGTATAAGCGAACGCCTCAACAGCTACTCGAAACGCACGTCCCCCGAACCGGAACGGTTGACGATTCGCGTCGACGGGTTCCCGCTGATCCGAACATCGCCCGAACCGGCTACATTGACGATCGCCGAGACTGAGGCATCGCCACGCAGGTCGCCCGATCCATGCACGCTCGCGTTCAACGCGTTCGCCTCGACGGCGTGGACATCCACCGCGCCCGAACCCTGGATGGCCACGTTCACCGTCTTCACGCGGCCGGAAGCCACGAACGAGCCGGACCCGGAAACGCTGAGGTTCAAGGCATCGCCATGGATGCCCGACGCCGTCATCGACCCCGAGCCCTGCAGACTCACCGCACGCAGCGACGGATTCGTAATCACGACCTTGAGGTCCCTTGCCAGCGCGACCGGCTCCTTCAACTCGATGGTCAATACGTCGTCGTGGATGGAAGTGAGCAGCAACGGCAACAGGTTCGCCGGACCGGAGACCGTGATCGACGGGCTTGCGCCAATCGAGAAGACCACCTCAGCCGGCGCACGCAGCTCAATGCCTGAAAACTTTCCTGCTGGCCGCGTTTCGGTCTGATCGGCAGACGAGGCGGTGTTGGCATCCGTCGACACGCGGATCACCGCACCGGCGTTGCTCTGGGCCACCGCCACACTTGCGAGCACGCTAAAGGCCGCCGCCGCGGCAATTCGAACGATGGACACGCTCATGGTCTTTCGTCTCCTTGTCTCAACTCGCTATTGCGGCCCTTGGCCGCTTTGGTTGCGCATCATGCGCCTAAGCGCAGCGAGGCGTCAAACCCGCCACTAAATCGAGTCCTTTGCAACGCTAGCGATCGCTGCGCAACAAACCATACAGCGCGGTATCCGACACCTCGCCGCCGACAACCCAGCGCTCCCTAAGCAATCCTTCGCGGACAAAGCCGGCACGCTCCAGCACGCGCGCCGACCCGTTGTTGCGCGGATCGATATCGGCTTCGAGGCGCCGCAGCGACAACGTCGAGAACGCATGTCCGATCAACGTATGAACCGCTTCCTGCGTGTAGCCTTGCCGCCAGAACTCGCGGGACACGCCAAAGCCGATCTCCGCCCGCAACGAAGGTTCGTAAAGACTGAAGAGCGTGCAAGTGCCGATCATTTGCCCGGTCTCACGCAGGTCGATGGCGCACACCAGGTCCTTGCCGGATGCACTCGCCGTCATCAGACGCGATAGATATTCGCGCGCCTGTTCCAGTTGGGTCATGGGAGCGAATGACCAATAGCGCATGAATTGCGGATCGGAGTACATCGCGAATAGCACAGCCGCATCGTCTTCGCGCAACGGGCGCAGTACCAGACGAGGCGTGTTTAGCGTAATGGGTTCGAAGAATGGCATAGCGTGTTTGGTTTGTTTAGACGCTCAGGCCGTATAGCGGCTTGGCCTTGCCCGCAAACCAGTCCCGAAGCGACGCGTCGTCCCAGCTCCCGGCAATACCCGCTGCCTCCTGCAACAGCGCGGTGCCCTCTTTCTGCCGTGTAAGACCGAACAGTGCCTGAGCGGCCTCAAGCATCAGGAAGGCACGGTCGACGTCTTCGCTGCCGTTGGTCTCGATCAAATGCGTGCCGCGCTCGGCCGCTTCCAGTGCCTTGGCAAACTCGCCCAGGCGATTGAACACCATCGCGCAGAGGTAATCTGCCCGCTCCAGATTGACCCATGTGCCCGCGCGCTGCCAAAGCTCGCGCGCCGCGGACGCGCCCTCGATCATCACCTCGCGGACCTGCGGATGGGCAAGCGTTTCGTCATCCTGCTCAAGCAGCGCCGAGACGATATTGTTGAGACTGGGCGCAACGAGCGCATCGGCCTCGCTCGATTCGTTCCAGCGTTCGACACCTTCCACCACACCCTGCAGCGCCACGGCGACATCCAGCGCGCGTCCAGGCGTCAGCAGAAAGCTGATCGCCGCCGCGCGCACGACCGTCGTTGCCTGCTCGGCCCGTAGACCCAGCTTCGACATCCGGCGCTCCAGCGCGACGCCCGCCAGCAGATTTCCACTGATATGCGCAGACACCGCCGCGTTACGCAACACCGCCAGCGGCAACGACTCGTGGCTCGATGTGCTCTTGGCAATCAGTTCGTAAGCCTCCTGCCAGCGCTGGTTCAATTCGCCGACCACGTGATTCGACAGCCAGCTGAAGCGCGCAAGCTGGTCGGCGGGTAACGCAAGGTCTGCTAGCTGGCGCAGTTTTTCGGCTGCCGCTTGCGGCTCGTCGTCGTGGTTCTGCATCAACAGGCCAAGTTCGTCTGCGATCGTCATCGTGCTGACTCCTCAATTAGAGAACACGTCATTCAAGCGGCATCGCTTTAAGTGCGTCCAACCGCCGGCCGGCTGACGATCTTAAGCATCTGCAAGCAGGGATTGCTCGGCGACCAAAGCTCGGGGAACACCTCGACAGGAGCAAATCCCATCCGCTCATAAAAGCCGCGCGTCAAGGCGTAATGCGGATTGGGACTCGTCGCCGCGATGGTCTTCACTTGCAGGAAGCGTGCGCCGTGTTCGGCGAGCCAGGATTCCACGTGCATCAACAGCTTCTTGCCGACACCTTGGCCTCGCACTTCGGCATGCACCGCCACGCAGTGAATTTCCCAAGCTTGAGGGAAGTGTTCGCGTAACGTCAAGAAGCCGATAATCCGGCATTCATGACGCATCACAAAGGTGGGCAACGTGGCCGTATCGCGGACGTACTGCATTAACGCTTCTTCAATGCCGAACCATTCAGGCACGCTGCGCAGGATGGCTTCGCACGCTGCCTGAATATCGCCTTGCGGACGGACGCCACCCACAGGCCAGCGATAACCCAGCACCGATTCGCGCGGATAAGCGTTCTCGCAGACCTGGCCAAGCTGGTTGCCGCCCAACAGGTAAACCGATTCGCTATCGGCGCGCAGGAAGAAGCCAACATGCCCCTTCCAGCTCTCCGGCTCGTCGCGGTACAGCACGGCAATGCATCCTAAAGCCGGTTGCGCGAGCGGCTCGCCCCATTCGAGCCAGGAGCGGGCCAGCGCCGAACCCGTACCTGGCATATCGAGCTGCGCTAAACACCAGTTCACGAACGACGAGCACCACGAGGCCTTGTCGTCGTAGCCGCGAATATCCGTGTGTTCGTGGTACTCGGTAATGCGCGGATTGCTCTGCCCTGGCGGATATTGCGCGATGCCGGTTTCCCTCCGTGCAACGGCAAGCCAGGGTGGCGCATTGACTGATTCGATGTTGTATTGAGGATCGTCCATAGTGTGCAGTTCAGCTTGGGGGCGGCCGCTGAATCATGCCGCCCCAATCGGACTTAAGGTTTCATCAAGAGGTAGTAGCCAAAGCCTAGCGTTGCGCGTCCCCACTTGAGGTACGCCATGTGCCACTTCTGCATGCGCACGCTAAAGGCCTCGGCCTCGGGGTCGTCGGGATGATCGGCGAGGTAGCGCATCATCGCGTTGCAGTACTTGCCTTCGTAATCGTCCCACTCGTCATCGTTGCTCGTTGTCGTGCGCAGCACCACGTATCCGCAGGTCCGTGCCCGCTCCGCATTGTCCGCGTGCGTCGCGAACTCATCAAGCGTGCCGTCGATCGCCTCGAGATAGCCGCTTGACGGCGGCTGTTTCCAATACCCGTCTGCGACAAGCAGGCGTCCACCGGGTTTGAGCCAGTCGAAGCAGGTTCGCAGACACGCGTCGAACGAACCGAACGCATGGACCGAACCGACGCATAGCACCGCGGCATAAGCCTCGGCCTCGCGGGGATGCTCCAGCAGCGGACAGTCGAACAACTGCAGACGATCGTCAGCGCCTCGCCATTCAAGGCGCGCGCGATCGAGAAACGCCGCGTTGATATCGACACCCACGCCGCGCGCAGGACATCGTTCAAGCAGTTCGCGCAACAAGGCGGCCTTGCCGCACCCTGCGTCGAGTACGACGTCGTGCGCGGTCAGGCCGTCGCCGAGACTGTCTAAGAGTTGCTGTGCCTTAGATGGCGAGAGCGGGCTGAGATAGTGATGATCGCGATGTGCGATCGTCGAGAAGCGAAAGGGATTTGCGGATGTACCGGACATGATTCCATTGCATGGAGAGGTGGGATGAAAGATGGATAAAACCTGAGTGGCACACAACTTTCATATCCAGACCTCCGATGCGTTAAATGGAATTCGCGGCGACAGATAGTAAGGCAGAAATCTGCTTTTGACGAATCTTTCCGCACGAAGTGAAACGGCACAACACCTCGACCGAACGCAACCGCTCAATGCAGGTCGGCCCGCGCGCGCATTTCGTACACCTCTTCCAGATTCGGCGCGGGTTCGCTCAAACTGTCGACGAAGCATTGCGTGGCCGGATCGCTAATGAAGCTGGCGGCCGAACCGGCCGTCAGGATCGCCTCGCACTCCTGCGGTCGCGCAACGACGAAGCCTTGCACATAGTCCACGCCGATTTCCTTGAGCGCCCGCAGTGTGTTCGCATCTTCGACCCACTCGGCAATGCTGCGCATGCCGAGGTTGCGCGCAAGGGCGACGATTGCCTCGACGATCGCCGTATCGGCGGGGTGCTCGCACATCGTGCGAATGAACTCGCCGTCGATCTTCAAGGCATCGGCCGACAGGTCCTTCAGATACTTGAACGAGGTATAGCCCGCGCCGAAGTCGTCGAGCGCGATCTTGCCGCCCATATCGTGAACGCGCGCGATAAACCGCTGCGTGTTTTCCAGATCGTGCAGTGCGACGCTCTCGGTGATTTCGAGGCACAGGTAACGGATAATCGGACGGTAGCGCGCGAACAGCGCGAAGATGTCTTCCATGAACTGCTCGTCGTTGAGCGACCCACCGCTCAGGTTGACGCACACAAAGCGCGTCTTCGGCAACGCATGCCGGTTCCGCTCGATCCATTCGAGCACCGTGGTCAGCACCCATCTGTCGATGGCGGCAATGTTGCCGGACTCCTCCGCCGCCACGATCACCTTGCCGGCCGGCAGTATCGCGCCGTCCGGCGCACGCCAGCGCAGCAGCACTTCGAAGTCGAGCGACGCGGTGGGTGCGGCGAGCGACATGATCGGCTGCATCACCAGGAACAGTCCGCCGGGCAAGCGGTTTTGCCCGAGCGTTTCGACCAGCATGAGTTCCTTGGCGCGCTCCTCGAAGGCCGCCGCGCCCTTGCGATAGGTGACGAGATGCCCGTGCGCCACGCCTTTCGCCTCACGGCAGGCGCCATCCGCGTTGGACAGCGCGTCCTGCACCCGCACGCCGTGCGAGCATTCCACGAGGCCAATCGACGCCTTCACCTGAAACGCGCAATTGCCGACCTGATACGGCGCGGCGCTGAGCAAGGTGACGAGTTCGCGGCACTGCTCGATCGCATCGTCGATCGAGGTGTTGCTCATCACGCAGATGAACTCGTCGCCGCCGATGCGTCCCACCGCATACTCAGGCCGGAACAGCGAACGGGCACGCGCGGCGACCTGCTTGAGCACCTCGTCGCCTGCGCGATGCCCGAACAGATCGTTGACGAGCTTGAAGCGGTCGAGGTCGATATAGGCCAGCGCCCACGGCGTGTGCTCCTCGCTTTGCGCCGCGATGGCCCGTTCCACTCCGCGGCGATTCAACGAGGCGGTCAGGGGATCATGGTCGACGAGAAAATGCAGACGCTCGATCGCTTTGGCGCGCTCCGTCACGTCCTGCAACGAGCCTTCGATCCAGCCGTTCGAGCGCGTCGCCTTCAGCGAGTAACGCCGCTCGGCCGTGCCCCACTCCGCCGAGCCGCCGAGTTCGAGCTCGCCCTCGCTGCCCTTCTGCGCCAGCGCCTGCAAAGAGCCCCACGCGCCCGGCTCGAAGTAATCCTTCCAGAGCCGCACCTTGTATTCGGCCTTGCGCAGATCGAGCATCGCACGCAAGGCGGGATTGGCGCGCACGAAATGGCCGTTCTCATCGAGCGTGAAGAGACCGATCGGCGTGACGTCATAGGTGTTGCGCAACTCCGTTTGCATGCGCCGGCGGCGCTCGCGCTCGGCGCGCATCTGCTCGGCGATCGCAAAGGCGGCCATCATGCTCGACGACAGCGCCGCCACCACCGGATTCACGCCGCCGAACAGCAGCTTGATGCCGAACGCCGCGCCCAGCACTTCGGAGAAGATCGAAAACAGCACGACGACCATCGACGCCACGTACCACAGCACGGTGCGCGAACCGGTCATCCACACCAGCCGCGCAAGCAGGAAGACCAGCACGGCCATGCCGATGCTGCTGAAGGTCCACATCACCGGAATGAACTTCGCGTATGGCAGCACCGCCGCCGCAGCGAGGTTCAACAGGCCGGCGTACAGCACCGTGCGCAGCAGCCAGCGATACCCCACCACCTTCAGTTCGCGGCGGAACAACTGATTGAACAGGGCCCCCGTCAGCAGGTAGTACACGGCAAACGTGTACTGGCGCAGCAAAGGCATGTAGTCGGGTGGAATGACGCGGCCAATCCATTCCATGTCCCAGCCCATCGCATTCGAGCAGAGCCGCAGATTGCCGATCAGCCAGGCCGCGAAGATCACATAGGTCAACTCGCGGTTGATGAGGGCCGTCACGAACACGAAGATGGCGAGCGTCAGCAGGCCGCCGGCAATCAGCGCCGCGTTTTCGTGGAAGTCGAGCGCCGAGTCGCTGAGCGCCGCGCCATCCCAGGCGAGCACATTCAGGTACGCGGGGCCCGAAAATGTGCCGCGGCACAATACCTGTGCAGGCTCGGCGGCGGCATTGACCGGCAACTCGAAACCCGCCTTGACGGGACTGAGCTTGCCGCTCGTGCCATGGCGATCGGCCTGGCCGAGCGGCGCCAGCGTCGCGGCATTCCAGCAAGCCAGGGTTTGCGCGTGGCGCGAGGGAAATTCAACTACGGTCGGATGCCCCGGATTGACCGGCGGCACGTCGAACAGGAACCAGAAGGGCGATTCGGCAAGCCGCGTGCTGTAGCGCCTGGTGGTGGGCGCCTGCTGCAGGCTCTTCAAGGTGGCGAGCGCCTCGGCCGGGCCCAGCGACGCGCGCTTGTCCGGCACGATGTGCAGCGCAAGCGTAACGGCACCCGCCGACTGGAATTGCCGGGGTGCCCAGAATAACGTGGCGACCGTGGCGAGCGTAATAAGCGCCGGCACGACGTAGACCGCGAATGCGTACAGAAGCCAGTCGATAAACGACCCCGCGCGCATGTATTTCGACCGCGAAAAGAACGTCGCCGACTCCATACCCGGAATTCCCCTTATGCGGCAAAGCCCTCAACGTAAACGATGACGGAGCCAAGAGGCCCCGCCACCACCGCGTTACCCATTACAGCGTGACACGTTCGTTGGCCTGCCGGAGCACTTTGTTTTACTTGCCATATCCAATTTGAGTAGCTTCCAAGCATCCTACAGTTTCCCGGTTGAAAGATAAATCTGCAGGCGACAAATCAATGTCCGGGTGATACGTATGGATCATAAACTTGAGCAGCGGATGGCCGGCCGCCGCCCAGCGCTCGCGCGCCACGGCCACCGGCTTGGCCATCACCCGATGCGGCAGGCCGCCGACGTGCGCCATGGGCAGGAACTGGTTCTTGCCGAAAACGTCGTCGAACAGCATGGCTTCATACTCGCGATCCAGCGGCGAACGCGCGGTAATGACCATCCAGTCGATCTCCTGTTGCTGGCAATACAAAAACAATGCCTTGCACAGGCCGATCTTGACCATCCGCCCAATCGTCCCGCCGGCCACGCCCAGCCGCGTGGCTTCCGCCATGCGCGTGCCCTGCAACCAGTCCGGCAACTGCACCGACTGCTCGACGGCCAGCGGTGCGAACTCGTTCGTCTGAATCCGCAGGGTGCCGAGCGGGCCGCCGTCCAGCTTCGACTGGGCCAGCAACACGGCCGTTCCGGGCTCGCAGTCCCCCTTTTCAATCGTCATCTTGCTGGCAAAGTCCGGCAAATGCCGACTGTAAGCCATTTGTCGCATCATGACAGCTTTTTGAAGGGAATCGCTATCGGCGGCTATACGAATGGTAAACGGCAGTCTCTCCGTTTTCCTGAGTGGAATCGTCTCTGCGATCTCCGGGTTGGCGGCGTGTTCGTGATGGAGTTCGGAAACTAATACTGAAGGATTTAGGCGATCCATTTTATAACCCCAGTTGGCTAATAGAGAAAGGAAACCATCGCACCTGGCACTCCAGAATTCCGCGCTTCAGTACGACAAATCTAGCCTCTCACGAACTGAAATTTACGGGTGAGTCCTATCTAATATTTCTTAATAATTAACGTCTTAGTGAGGACGCCAAGCCATTGCAGCCGTGGGCTTCCACCTCCTCGCAAAGGCACGCCCGGCAACGCGCATCGCCCGGCGCAAGCCAGATCGTTGCGCTTGCACTAAACTTGCGGCCTTCAACAACATCGCACCTTGCTAAATCGCGCTTCGCGAACTCATGACCGCTCAATCCGCCGACACCTCCGACGAGCCCCGACCTCCGCCCTCCTCTGCCCCTGGCGACGAGACCTTCACTAGCGAAGCACTGCATCGCAGCCTGCCGCGCAGCAGGCCGTTTCAGCGCTTCTGGTGTACCCGCGTGTTCTCGTCCCTTTCGTTCCAGATGCTGGCGGTCGCAATGGGCTGGCACATCTACGGACTCACGCACAGTGCCTTCGCGCTCGGCCTTCTCGGCCTCGCGCAATTCCTGCCGATGTTCACGCTGACCCTCGTCGTAGGCCAGGTCGCCGACCGCTACGACCGCCGGCGTATCGCCGCCGTCTGTCAAAGCGCCGAAGCCGCCGCTGCGCTGCTGTTTGCATGGGGCACCTTCGGTGGCTGGCTGAGTGCGCCTGTGATCTATGGACTCGCCGCTTGTCTCGGCGCTGCCCGCGCCTTCGAATCGCCCGCCGTGTCGTCGCTGCTGCCCGGTGTGGTGCCGCGCAGCCAGTTGCCTCAGGCGACCGCATGGGCGACCTCGGCCGGCCAGACGGCGCAGATCGTCGGTCCCGCGCTCGGCGGCCTGCTGTATGGCGTGGGTGCCGGTCCGGCGTATCTCGTGTGCGCGCTCACGTTTGCTACGGCCGCCGCACTCGTGTGGGGTATTCCACTACAGGCACGGCCCGCTACCCGCGCGCCGGTGACGTTGACATCGGTCTTCTCGGGGATCGGCTTCATCCGCAAACAGCCCGTCATCCTCGGGGCACTTTCGCTCGATCTGTTCGCTGTCCTGTTCGGTGGCGCGACTGCCCTGCAGCCGGTGTTTGCACGCGACATCCTGCACGCCGGGCCATTGGGACTCGGCTTGCTGCGCTCGGCATCGGCGGTCGGCGCGCTCTCCGGCACGATCTGGCTGGCGCACTTTCCGCTGCGCAAGCGGCCCGGTGCTGCGATGTTTGGTGGGGTCATCGCGTTCGGCCTCGCTACCCTGGTGTTTGGGCTCTCGCATCAGATCGTGATCTCGCTGCTGGCGCTCGCCGTGCTTGGCGCATCGGATGTGATCAGCGTCGTGGTGCGCCTCTCGCTCGTGCAACTTCGCACGCCTGACGAGATGCTCGGACGCGTGAGCGCAGTCAACGCGTTGTTCATCGGCTCGTCGAATCAGCTTGGCGAGTTCGAGTCGGGTCTGACTGCCGGATGGTGGGGTGCCCAGCCTGCGGTGCTGATAGGCGGCGTGGCAACCATCGCCGTTGCACTGCTGTGGATGAAGCTGTTTCCCGAGCTTCGCCGGGTCCGCACGCTAGGCCATGAAGACGAACCCGTCACCGCAGGTTCGTAAGATCTGCCAGGTGAATGTCCCAGGTGCGCGAGTGTTGCGCTGAGGCGACATGAGAGCACTGCGCGAGGCGCGCGACGGCGATGCCTCGCGCGTCAAACTTACCGGCTACCTCAGGCTCAAGAAAAAACGACCGGCAGTTCAGTGAACGCGGCGTTTGCAGCGGCCCGTGTCGAATCGCACCATTCTGCGAATCTCCAGTCAAACGAGTAGCATAGGTCCCAGACTGATGTGAAAACGGAGGAGACATGCAGACCGCTCATCAACCTCACCATTTCCACCTCGAGCTACGCCACGCAACGGTACCCACCTACGTGACGAGCTACCTGTTTCCCATTCTGCTGCTCGCCTACGAGGCGTGGCGGGTTGGGCACTGGATCTTCGATTACGGCATGAACTTCGCGAACTTCCGCTACATGGGCTATGAATTCCTGCTCATGCTGACGTTCGTCGCGCTGCAGATCCTGGTGGAGATTGTGTTCCTCGCGGGTGCAGGCATCACCAAACATCCGGACTTCGAACATCGGGTCTCGAATGTTCTGGTGGGGATCGGTTGCTCCTTCGTGGTGCTCGGCTTCGACCTGGCGTTGCAGTACGCGCTGTAACACCGTACACGTTGCCCCTCACGCCTTGCGCTGCAGGGCGAACAGGGTGCCGGCGAGCAGGATGAACGCGCCGATAATGACCTTCTGCCACGTGCTCGGCACGCCCACCAGGATCAGCAC